>JAEEGG010001954.1_pt1 | contig 54139 bp, 45 predicted proteins | sample 9134161 | NCBI WGS metagenome assembly JAEEGG01 (sample SAMN16246543, study PRJNA631951) | gut metagenome | biome: gut microbiome; feature: rumen; material: CR-attached | host: Bos | place: Iran: Karaj | collected 2018-10 | reverse complement strand
ACGCCATGCGTTATATCCGTGCCGCCAGTGAGGGTGGTGTGGAACTCGGTTTCAAGGCCGACGATGCCAAGAAGATCGTGATGCAGACGATGAAGGGAGCCGTAGAACTGTTGGAGGCCAGTGGTCTTCACCCTGAGGCTGCCATCGACCTCGTGACCACACCTGGTGGTGTTACCATCAAGGGACTGAACGAGATGGAGCATGCAGGCTTCACCTCGGCTGTCATCCGTGGTTTAAAAGCCGGAGCGAAGTGATACATTAAAGATTAAACATTAAATATGGACGAACAACTCAAACAAATAGGCGAACGCCTGAAGGGATTGCGCGACGTGCTCGACATCCCAGTGAGCGAGATGGCAGAGACCATCGGCATCAGTGCAGAGAAATATGAGAAGATCGAGGCTGGCGAGCTGGACATCACCATCTCCAACCTCATGAAGATTGCCAAGAAGTATGGTGTATCTACCGAAGAGCTGATCTTTGCTGAGGCACCCCACATGAAGTCGTACTATGTAACGCGTAAGGGACAGGGCATGTCGATTGAGCGCACCAAGGCTTACAAGTATCAGTCGCTGGTAGGTGGTTTCGTAAACCACAAGGCCGATGTGTTCATCGTCACTGTGGAGCCCAAGCCTGAGGCACACACCATCTATAAGAACACGCATCCAGGCCAGGAGTTCAACATGGTGCTCGAAGGTAAGATGGAACTGTATATCGGTGGTAAGACGATGGTGCTCGAAGAGGGTGACTCCATCTATTTCGACTCCACCAAGCCCCACGGCATGCTCGCCGTTGGCGATAAACCCGTAAAGTTCCTCGCCTTCACAGTCGAGTAAATAATTAGCAACGGACAACAGGACTAAAACGACTGATGCGCAAAAAGTCCTTAAGTCCTGTAGTCCGTTGCAAAAAAGAAGTATAACTATGATTGAAAGATTTTTAAAGCAGACGAGTTTCAAGTCTGTAGAGGATTATAATAAGAATCTGGAGTTCATCATCCCTGAGAACTTCAATTTCGCCTACGACGTGATGGACGCGTGGGCTGAGGAGGCACCTGAGAGGCTCGCCATCCTCTGGACCAACGATCAGGGTGAGGAGATCCGCACCACCTTCAGTGAACTGAAGGAACAGACGGACCAGGCCGCCTCTTATCTGATGTCGTTGGGCATCGGTAAGAACGACCCCGTGATGCTCATCCTGAAGCGTCGTTATGAGTGGTGGGTGGTGATGCTGGCCCTGCATAAGATCGGTGCCATCGTGATCCCAGCCACCCACATGTTGACGAAGAAAGATATCATCTATCGTAACACCCGTGCCTCTGTGAAAGCCATCATCTGCGTGGATGACGCTTATGTGGTGAGTCAGATTCAGGCCGCCATGTCAGAGAGTCCCACGGTGAAGCAGTATATCACCATCACCGATCACGGCAAACCCATCCCTGAGGGATTCCACGACTGGCAGAGTGAGTGGAAGCAAGCCCCGAAGTTCGTGAAGCCCGCCTTCGTGAACACCAACGACGACACGATGCTGATGTACTTCACCAGCGGTACTAGTGGCGAGCCTAAGATGGTGGCCCACGATTACCTCTATGCCATGGGCCATCTCTCTACAGGTGTGTTCTGGCACAATCTCCACGAGGGTTCGCTCCACCTGACAGTAGCTGATACTGGTTGGGGAAAGGCCGTATGGGGTAAGTTCTATGGTCAGTGGTTTGCTGGCGCCACGGTGTTCGTATTCGACCATGAGAAGTTCAATGCCGACACGCTGTTGCGTCAGATAGAAAAATATAAGGTGACAAGTTTCTGTGCACCTCCCACCATCTATCGCTTCATGATCCGCGAGGATCTGTCGAACTACGACCTATCTTCGCTGGAATATTGCTGTACGGCAGGTGAGGCCCTGAACCCCGCCGTTTTCGATAAGTTCTACGAGAAGACTGGTATCAAGATGATGGAGGGCTTCGGACAGACGGAGACCACCATGACCCTTGGCACCTTCCCCTGGATGGAACCGAAGCCAGGCTCTATGGGTATCCCCAACGCCCAGTACGACATCGATCTGGTGCGTGCCGACGGAACCCCATGTGAGGATGGTGAAAAAGGTGAGATCGTGGTACGTGTGGGCGACCGTAAGCCTATCGGACTCTTCAAAGAGTACTATCGTGACCCGGAACTCACCCGCGAGGCTTGGCACGACGGTCTGTATCACACGGGTGATATGGCCTGGCGCGATGAGGACGGCTATTACTGGTTTGAGGGTCGTATCGACGATGTGATCAAGAGCTCAGGCTATCGTATCGGTCCGTTCGAGGTGGAGAGTGCGCTGATGACCCACCCTGCCGTGGTGGAATGCGCCATCACAGGTGTGCCCGACGATATCCGCGGTATGGTGGTGAAGGCAACGGTCATTCTCGGTAAGGAGTGGAAGGACAAGGCTGGGGAGGACCTCATCAAGGAACTGCAGCAGCACGTGAAGAAGGTGACGGCACCTTATAAGTATCCACGTATCATCGAGTTTGTGGATGAACTGCCGAAGACCATCAGTGGAAAGATCCGCCGTGTAGAGATCAGACAAAAAGACGCCAAATGAAACATAGAATAGTCATCAAGGTAGGTTCAAACGTACTGACACGGGCTGACGGGAAGCTCGACGTGACACGCATGTCGGCCCTCGTCGATCAGATAGCGTGGCTCCGGAAGCAGGACTATGAGATTATCCTCGTGTCATCAGGAGCCGTGGCCTGTGGACGACGGGAACTGACCGTTGACCACTCGCTCGACTCCGTGGAACAGCGTCAGCTCTTCTCAGCTGTCGGACAGGTAAAGCTCGTGGGACTCTATTACGACCTGTTCCGTGAGTTCGGCATCCATGTAGGTCAGGTGCTGACGATGAAAGAGAACTTCCGACCAGGTGAGCAGTACAGGAATCAGCAGGCTTGTATGACGGTGATGCTGGAGAACGACGTATTGCCGATCGTCAACGAGAACGACACTGTGAGTGTCACCGAGTTGATGTTCACCGATAACGATGAGCTCTCCGGACTCATCGCTCAGATGATGAAAGCCGACTCGCTGATTCTTCTGTCAAACATCGACGGCATCTTTACCGGTCATCCCGATGACCCATCTTCAGAGCTGATACGGACAGTGGCGCCATGCACCGACCTCTCGAAGTATATCCAAACAGAGAAAAGTGCCTTCGGACGTGGTGGTATGCACTCCAAATACCACACTGCCAGCAACGTGCAGTCGGCCGGCATCCATGTCATCATTGCCAACGGCACCCGCGACAATATTCTGATCGACCTCATCGAGAACCCCGAGCAAACCCCGCACACAGAGTTTTTAGTTTAATATGGAATTGAAAGAGACATTTGAACGCGTCAAGAAAGCCAGCAAGAGTCTGGCCCTGTTGACAGACACACAGCGCAACGACATCCTGAATGCCGTTGCCGATGCCATCGTAGCCCAACAGGCGCGCATCCTTCAGGCCAACGCCCAGGATTTGGCAAAGATGGAACAGTCGAACCCGCTCTACGACCGTCTGCAACTGACAGAGAGCCGTCTGGAGGGGATCGCCAGCGACATGCGTAACGTAGCCACCCTGCCTACACCACTCGGACATATTACCAAACAGAAGACACTGCCCAATGGTCTGCGTCTCTGTCGTGTCAGTGTCCCCTTCGGTGTCATCGGTATGATCTACGAAGCACGTCCGAATGTGACGTTTGATGTCTTCTCACTCTGTTTCAAGAGTGGCAATGCCTGTGTACTGAAAGGTGGTAAGGATGCCGATTGCAGTAACCGTGAGGAGGTGGCACTGATCCATGAGATACTGGAGCAGTATGGGGTGTCAAAGAATGTCGTAGCCCTTCTGCCTGCCACCCACGAGGCAACAGGCGAGATGCTGAATGCCGTCGGCTATATCGACCTCTGCATTCCCCGTGGTGGTCGTAAGCTCATCGACTTTGTCAGAGACACCGCCCGTGTACCTGTCATCGAGACGGGCGCTGGTGTCGTGAATACCTATTTCGATAAGGACGGTGACCTGGAGATGGGCAAGGCGATCATCAACAATGCCAAGACCCGCCGTGTCTCCGTTTGCAATGCCCTCGACTGCTTGCTCATTCATGAAAGTCGCCTGAGCGACCTGCCCGCCCTCTGCGAGCAGATGGCTGAGAAGCATGTCATCATCTATGCCGATGAGCTGGCTTTTACGGCTCTCGACGGCAAATACCCCTATCTGGAGCACGCCACAGCCGACAGCTTCGGCACGGAGTTTATGGACTATAAGCTCGCCATCAAGACTGTTACATCACTCGAGGAGGCACTCGACCATATCGATGCCAACGGCAGTGGCCACAGTGAGGCGATCGTGACGATGGATGAACAGGCTGCCCGTCAATTCCAGGCACATGTCGATGCCGCCTGTGTCTATTGGAACGCGCCGACCTCATTTACGGATGGTGCCCAGTTCGGTCTCGGGGCAGAGATCGGCATCAGCACGCAGAAACTCGGTCCCCGTGGTCCCATGGCGCTCGAAGAGATCTGCACCTACAAATGGTTGATAGAAGGAGAAGGCCAGATTAGAAGTTAAATATTAGCAACGGACAACAGGACTGAAGGACTAAGAATAAAAAGTCGTGTTAGTCGTGTAGTCCGTTGCCAAAAAGAATAAAGTATGAAGAGTTTTATTAACGTTGAAGACATCGGCCCGCTGGAGAAGGCGCTCGCCGAAGCACAAGAGATTAAGAACGACCGTTATAAGTATCAGCATCTGGGTAAGAACAAAACCCTGATGATGATCTTCTTCAACAATAGTCTGCGCACCCGTCTCTCCACCCAGAAGGCGGCCATGAACCTCGGTATGAATGTGATCGTACTCGACGTGAATGCCGGCGCCTGGAAACTGGAGACCGAACGTGGCGTCATCATGGATGGCGACAAGAGCGAGCATCTGTTGGAGGCCATCCCCGTGATGGGCTGCTACTGCGACCTGATTGGTGTGCGTAGCTTTGCCGGACTGACTGATCGGGAGTACGACTATGCCGAGACGGTGCTGCAGCAGTTCATCAAATACTCTGGTCGTCCCGTCTTTGCGATGGAGACTGCCACCGTGCATCCCCTGCAGGCCTTTGCCGACCTCATTACCATCGAGGAATATAAGACGGTGAAGCGCCCAAAGGTCGTCCTAACCTGGGCCCCCCATTGCCGTGCACTGCCACAGGCCGTACCCAACAGTTTCGCCCAGTGGATGAATGCGGCTGACGTGGATTTCGTCATCACCCATCCCGAGGGTTATGAGCTCGACTCGCAGTTTATCGGCAATGCCCGTGTGGAATACGATCAGAAGAAAGCCTTCGAGGGGGCTGACTTCATCTATGCCAAGAACTGGAGTAACCCTGGTGTGACCAATCCCGCTGACTATGGTAAGATCACTTCGAAGGATATGTCGTGGACCGTTGATACCGAGCACATGTCGTGGACGAACAATGGTAAGTTCATGCACTGTCTGCCCGTACGTCGTAACCTCATCGTCACTGATGATGTCATCGAGTCACCCAACTCTATTGTCATCCCCGAGGCTGCCAACCGCGAGATCAGTTGTTCGGTGGTCATCAAACGCATGCTCGAAGCCCTATAATATAAGATGAGAAGAGTATTCTGTTTCGCCCTCACTCTGTTGGTTGCCCTTACGATAGGGGCAGCTGGTCCCATCACTGGTCTCACGGGTGAGAAGAAGCTGAAAGCCTACGAGAACTTAGTGAACGAGACTGAGTGGTCGGGTGAGGTCAACACCGTACTCAGTATCTGCGATGAATGGATTCAATACGCCCAGAAAGAGGGCAATCTGGCTTATGAAGAGGCAGGCCGCAACAAACGTCTGACACTGATCTATAACTCTGAGGACTGGTTGCGCCTGGAGAAAGAGGCCAGGGAACAGAAAGACTGGATGGAGAAGCACGGGCTCTGGGACTCGTTCTATAAAGCTTGGCGCGACATCATTGAGAGCTGTTCTTATACCAGTCGTACACAGACCGCCCTCCGCGAAGCCGAACAGATGCAGGAGTACGCCCAGAAACAGGACAACACCCTCGGACGTGCACTCGCCTACCAGCAGATCGGTGTCATCTACGATAATATCGACCACCAACAGTCTGTCAAGGCACTCGACCGCAGTATCCGTCTGATGAAGGAGATACCCGACGTGGCCAAGAACGAGTTGCTGAGTGCCTACTTCTACATGGCACAGGAACTGGATCAGATCCAAGACTATCCCCGCGAGTTGGCCATCTGTAAGGAGTGGCGCCAGCATCTGGAGCATATCAAAGCCCTGGAGAAGCCTGGGATTGGTAAGATGAATGTCTATGATATGGAGCAACACCTCTGGTATGCCAGTGCACTCATCGGTAGCGACAGTCTCGCAGCAGCCGCCAAGGAACTGGCAGCCTGTGAACAGCTCAACGAGCAGATCAAAGACCCCTACCTCACCTATCAGATGCAGGTGCATCAGGCCCGTCTGGCGATGAAGGAAGGTGATAAAAAGAAAGCCGTAGCCTATACCGACCTCTACGAACCGATGATGGACCTCGACTGGTGGCCGATGGCCCAGCGCCAACGTGGTGAGGCACTATTGGCTGTCGGCAGGGATCGTGAGGCGGCTCTGCTCTATCAGAAAATGTACCTCCATAAGGACTCTACCTTTTCGAAAGATGTACGCATGCAGCTCGATGAATTGAACACCCTCTTTCAGGTCGATGAACTTCGCATGAAGGGACAGCTGGAGCGCTCCCGCTTCGTGATCCTCATCATCGGCTTGCTCATGCTGGTGCTGTTGCTCTTCATGTACTTCCGTCATCGGGCAGCTAAGCGCTTGGCTCAGAAGAACCAGGAACTGATGATTGCCAATGCCCGTGCCGAGGAATCGTCGAAGATGAAGACCAACTTCATCCAACAGATCTCACACGAGTTCCGTACGCCACTGAATATCCTCAACGGCTTTACGCAGATCCTGACCGCACCTGATATGGTGCTGCAGGCAGAAGAGAAAGCCGACATCCAAAAGCGTATCTCCGAGAGTACGGAGCGCATCACCGGTTTGGTAAACAAGATGCTGGAGCTCTCCGATGCCAATAGCCGCCAGGTCATCGAACGTAACGATAACATCGCTGCCCTGGCAATTGCCACTCAGGCGGTAGAACATGCCGGCATCCAACAAGACACCCACATCAAGTTCCTGTTGCAGACCGACGCCCAAACAGAGACCCTCATCCATACCAACCAGCGTTCAGCCACCAGAGCCCTCACGCTATTGCTCGACAACGCCCGTAAGTTCACCAAGGAGGGTGAAGTCCGTCTGAGAATCCAGCAACAGCCAAAGACCATTGATTTCATCGTAGAAGATACAGGTATCGGTGTTCCTGTCCAGAAGGCAGAACATATCTTCGATGAGTTTGTGCAGTTGGATGAGTACTACGACGGTACAGGTATCGGACTGACGGTGGCCCGCAGCATCGCCCGTCGCCTGGGCGGTGATATCGTACTCGACACCAGTTATACGGGTGGTGCCCGTTTCGTGATGACATTACCAAAAGAGTGAGGCTCCAACCTCACTCTTCTTTTTTCTTCGCCAGGAAGGCCGCTACGCGGTCGGCCATGTTCTTCCGCACATACGGATAATAGAACTTCAGTTCCATGTTATGATAGTTGCCAGGTTTACCGATTACCGGCATGGGACGATGCTTGGTAATACCATCCACCATCAGATGATGACTCACCGTATCACACCTCACGGAGAGCGTATCATTCCGACGGCGGCCATAGAGCACGAAAGGCGTTGGCTCTTCATCCGTCCGCCAACTCACGGGATTGATGCAAGCCACATTGTTTTCAGTGAAATAGATAATCGACTCCGGTGATTTCACGGAGTTGAAAGCGATGAGCACACCCGTGTCGGTCGAATCCTGGGCCAATTTAATGTTCTTGTTGTTATCCACATCCTCCTGAGTCACCTTGAAGCCGATAACATAGGTAGCAACCAGTCGGCTGAGGACACTATCCGGCATTTCCTTCAGGATATCTAAAACGGCCATGGCCCCCTGACTGTATCCGGCAATGATAAACGGACGCCCCTGGTTCAAGTGTTTCAGATAATAATCCCAACTATGCATCACGTCTTTAAGAGCAATGGGCACTCTGCCAAATGCATCGTCTGGTATAGCCCATGAGTCTATGGAAATCTGTCGGTAAAACGGTGAGAAAAAGTTCAGCTTCCCTGAGTAGAACGAATCGACAGCCACCATCTCCCTCAACATGTTCTTCCTTAATGCCAGATCATTGGTATCAGCAAAATGACAGGTATCGTCACCTATCATGTGGTCATCTGTTTCGGTGGAGATGATATAGAAGAGGTCAGCCTCGCCACCTCGATTGACAATGAACCACTGGGTAGAATCAGCATAGTCAGGCACTGGTGGGAGTGGGCCGATGTCAACACACCTCTCCCCGTCACGCCACGAAGAAAGCGCCAATGTCAGTCCAGCAAGAACCAGTGTCAGGAAAGTATATCTCAAACTATTCATATCACTCATAAGAAACTATTTTATGAAAGGGGAAGCGACATTACAAATCTGGCCCCATCTGTATAACTCGTATCAAGTATGATGTCACCACCCAGACGACGGGCGATGCTACGCGCCACCGTCAGACCGATACCCGTACCATCGTAATACTCATCGAGCTGCACAAACTCATCAAAGATATGTTCTGCTTCTTCAGCAGGAACACCGATTCCCGTATCTTCAACAATAAACTGCACGGCATTCCCATTGGCGTGTAGTCTCAGTGATGCCCTTTGTTTCTGTTCTACCGACACCTCATGACCATAAGCCTCGGCAGGAGCAGTAAACTTACGGGCATTATCAAGTATCAGCGAAAGCGCACGCACAGCAGCTCCCTGATTAGTATGAAGCATGACGTTTTCTATGCCTGTTTCCGGTAACACCTCAAAGCTCAGATGCCCTGCACTTTCAATGCCTGTGGCAGTAACAGCCTCTGATGCAATCTGCATTGCCGACACATCATCCTTCAGCTCAATGATCGTACGACTATTGGCGTCAGACAGTTCAAGCATTTTGTTAACCAACCCTGTAATACGATCGGTATTCTCCAGAATCTGATGGTTGACATTTTGCCGGGCTTCCTCATCCAACTCCATATTGGGGGTCGTTACTATTTGGGCAAAACCAGAAAGGATATTGAGTGGCGTACGTATCTCGTGTGATATCTGTTGGATGAAATTAGTCTTCATCTTCAATGATTCCTCAGCACGGGCATTGGCAATAATGAGTTCCTGGTTTTTCTGTTCCAGACGCTTGGCCGCCCTATGACGGAAGAAAATGATAATTATCAGACCCAGCAGAATCAGACTGCTCACCATGATGATTTCACGTAAGGTAGTACGTTCCTGCTCCGCTTTCAGTTCATCGATCTCAAAACGCTTGTTCAGTTCATTCAACTGCTCTGCATTATTGGCTTTGTTGACAGAATCACTCAATAGCTTATATCGCTTGTGAACAGCCAACGCGTCTTCATATCTACCCAGACCTTCAAGGATCTCCCACCTCAGATCGAGCTGTCGCAACTCATAACTGAACTCTTTTGCCTCCTTATTCTTCTCCACCAGTTCGTCACAGGCAGCGAGCGCCTGTTCATATTCTTTTTGCGCCAGATATAGTTTGGTACGATTTCCAAGAATCCGAAGATTCCCCAGTTTCGAACCGCCACTCAGCAACTGATAGTGCTGGGCCGAATCAAGTTCTGCAGCAGCTTGCGCATAATCCTCCAAGCAGAAATAATAGTCGAAGCGGGCAGCATGATGCTTGAAATGCCAGTTAGCGTAGAGTGCCGACTTGTCGTGTTGAGGAATCACGGCAGCCTTTGTATTCAAGAACACTTTCCACTGCTGCTGTACAGAGTCCATCGTCTGATAATCCTTCAGATGACGCAGGGCAGTACTATAGTCCATAAAGATGCTGTTCAACAATGTCATATCAGCATCCTGAGGATATGCCTTCAGTGCCTGCTGATAGCATTTGGCAGCTTCTATATAATTCGATTGGAACGCATAGGCCAGCCCCATGGCATCCTCAGCTACGGCAATGCCATAACTGTTATCACGTTTGGTCGCATCCTCATGCATACGGTTCACCTCCTCAAGAGCCTCATCTGCATGACCGCTAAAAGTCAGGTCGTTCACAAGAATCCACCAAGTATAATAATAGCACTCCCATTGCTCACACTTCATGTGGAAAGCCATGTCCAACGGCACCTGTCGGTACAACGAATCATGAAGGTTGTTATTATAGAAATAGCGCAATTGCTGGAGTCTTTTGAATGACGAATCACTCCAGTTAACGGACGATGGCTGACCGTCACCCAGTTTTCCACGCTGGTGACAGGATACCATCACACAAAGTAGGAAAACGACTAATAATACGTAGACAACTTTTACAAGATTCAAACTCTTCATTGTGATCTGGCGGTTGCTTTTTCAGCGGCAAAGATACACTTTTTCCATTAATTATCACACATTATTTCCTACAAATTAGTATTATCAGCTCAAAATTCGTATCTTTGCAGCCGAAAAAAGATAAACCAAATATGATTTCATTTGAATGCGACTATAATAACGGAGCCTGCCAGCAGGTGCTCGACAATCTGGTCAGATACAACAGTGCCAAACCCACGCCCTATGGTTTCGATGCCTTCAGCGAGCGTGCCAAGGACCGTATCCGCGAGGCTTGCGGCCTGCCCGATGCCCAGATTTTCTTCCTCACCGGTGGTACCCAGACCAACGCCACCACCATCGACTCTATGCTTTATCAGTATGAGGGTGTCATCTGTGTGGGCAGCGGTCATATCAATGTCCACGAGGCGGGTGCCGTGGAGTTTACGGAGCATAAGATCATCACCCTGCCAGACACCGATGGCAAACTGGAGTCAGCGGTGCTCGACAAATATCTCGACGACTACATGCATGACGGCAATAAGGATCACGCCGTTCACCCGGGACTGGTGTATATCACCTTCCCCACCGAACTGGGTACCCTCTATTCTGCCCGTGAGCTCAACGACATCTATCAGGTCTGTCAGCGTTACGAGATTCCACTATATATCGACGGTGCCCGTCTCGGTTATGGTCTGATGGCAGAAGGCAACGATATCACCCTACCCTATCTCGCCCGCCACTGCGACGTCTTCTATATCGGCGGCACGAAGATCGGCGCCCTCTGCGGTGAGGCGGTGGTCTTCACCCACCACAATGCCCATAAGCACTTCTTCTCCATCCAGAAGCAGCATGGCGCCGTGATAGCCAAGGGTGCCCTCATCGGTCTGCAGTTTGAGGCGCTGTTTAGCAAGGAGGGGGATACCCTGTTGTATTACAAACTTTCCGAGCAGGCCATCAAGACAGCCATGCGCATGAAAGCACTCTTCATCCGTAAGGGTTTTGAATTCTTAGTCGATTCCCCTACCAACCAGCAGTTCGTGATCATGGACAACGAACAGGCTGAACGACTGGGACGTCAGGTACAGTTTACCCATTTCGGGCAAACCGACCACCATCACACCATCTGCCGCTTCGTCACCAGCTGGGCTACCACTGATGCCGAGCTCGATGATCTGGAGCGGATCCTTTTCACATAATCATAGTATCGTATCGCTGCAAAGATAATCAATAATCATATTTATGATAAAATGACAAATGTGAATAAAAAATCTTAAATTTCACAAGTTTGTGATTCACAAGTTTGTGAAATTATAAATAAAATTCTCTGAATTGCGTCGGCTTTATGTGACCGATCCTGTCTTTGCGCTATAGTTTAAGAGAAGGTTTTTATAAAACAAAATTTTCCCGTACCTGTTCCCATGCCGAACGGTAGAGATACTCATAATCGCTGTATTTACCGTAGTCTGTCTTGCGCTGAGCAGAGGGTTTGGACTGGTTGTCTGCAGCAGAACGGCTAAAGATTCCAACCGTGTTGACTTCTCCCGAGATTATCAATGGCGTTGCCTTGGGATGATAACACGGCTGTTCGTCGAAGGTCATGCGGAAACTGGCTCTTGCAGTGGCTTCCTGCTGCACGATTTGTCCATGGAACAAACCTCACGGTATTCGAGAAATCGCTACACCTTATTAATAATATATAAAGAAAGTCATTCACTAACGCCAAATCTAATATTGTAGAAAATACACTTAATGCACTTTTTTTTGTGTTTTTTTGCGGAATTCTTGTAAAAATACACTTTTTTGTGAAGAAAATGAAACTTTTATCAAAAAAAATTTTGTAGTTTTTAAAAAAAACACTTATCTTTGCAAACGATTCGGAATATACTTATTCAACTATTTAACATATTAACTTAATAGAAACCAAAACGTATGAACTCAAACAATTCCTCCTAACAACCGGCCGAAGGCCCGCCAAGCAGGCTTTTAGGCTACCTGGGAAGCCATGCTTCCAATCTAAATTCAATTTGTATTTATTACAAACCAATTAATCTATAGAAAATACTTAAGTATGAACAAAAAAGTTAGAAAGACAGCGCTGCTGATGGGTGTCATGGCACTTTTGGGCCTTGGCTATTCATCAAACGCCTATGCCGCTGGTGACGTTCAGAACGTACAACAGGCTACAAAAAAGATTACAGGTACTGTAGTCGACGCTCAGGGACCCGTTATCGGAGCCAGCGTAATGGAAAAGGGTACCACCAATGGTACAGTTACTGACTTTGACGGTAACTTCACTCTCAATGTCAATCCCGGTGCAACGATCGTTATCTCGTACATCGGTTATGAAACTCAGGAAATCAAGGTCGGCAATCAGTCAAACATCAACATCACCTTGAGTGAGGATGATGCCGTTCTTGAAGAAGTGGTAGTAGTAGGTTACGGTACCATGAAGAAGAAGCTGGTTACCGGTGCTACTGTTCAGGTGAAGGGTGATGATATCGCCAAGCTGAACACTACCAATGCCCTCGAGGCCATGCAGTCAAGCACCCCTGGTGTGCAGATCACCCAGAGTTCTTCACAGCCTGGTAAGGGTTACAAGGTTTACATCCGTGGTATCGGTACTACAGGTGACTCTCAGCCATTGTATGTGATCGACGGTGTAGCTGGCGGTAACCTCGATGGTATCAACCCTAACGATATCGAGAGCATCGACGTGCTGAAGGATGCTGCCTCTGCAGCCATCTACGGTTCACGTGCTGCCAACGGTGTGATCCTGGTGACCACCAAGCAGGGTAAGGAAGGTAAGATCGAACTCACCTATAACGGTGCTATTGGTTGGTCAAACGCTGCTAAGCGTCCTCAGCTCCTCAATGCCCAGCAGTATATGAACATCATCGATGAGTACACCTTCAATACAACAGGTCAGAAGTTGAATTGGGCAGACTATGTTCCTGCTGACATTCTTGGCAAGGTGGCTAACGGTTGGCAGGGTACTGACTGGTGGGGTGCATTCGAGAACAAGAATGCCGTACAGCATAACCACTCTGTAACCTTGACCGGTGGTACAGACCGTTCTAAGTTCATGATGTCTTATACCTTTACTGGTAATGAGGGTATCATGGGTGCCGACAAGGCTTCTTACTACAAGCGTCACACCATCCGCATCAACAGTGATCACGTGCTTCTGAAGGCTAAGGACTTTGATGTTATCACCATTGGTGAGAATGTATCTATTTCTTATTCTAAGAACCACGACCTGGCTGAGGACGGTATGTACTGGAGCTACATCCATAGCCTGCTGCAGACCAACCCTCTCATGCCACAGTACGCTGACAATGGTGACATTTATTATTACCAGGATTTTGACGGTACTGTTAAGTATGGTCAGGGCTGGAACTCTTCTATGTTCAACAACCCATGGGAGAACCTGGTACACGGTGGATTCGGTGCTATGGCAGAGAGCCGCAGTACTAACTCTAGTGCTACCGCTTTCATGACCATCCAGCCTATCAAGGGCCTGAGATTCCGTTCTCAGTTCAACTATAACTGGGGTTCTGGTGGTTATCGTGGTTATAACGAGCCTGCATCTTCTGGTTATGGTAATGCTACCTCAACTGTTTATAGCGCAAATCAGAGCGCATGGTTGAACACCAACTGGTCTATTGAAAATACCCTGACCTATGATCTCCCCATGTTTGGCGCTCATAAGATCAGTGCGATGGTCGGTCAGAGCTTCCAGAGCACTGCCTGGAGTTTTAACGTAGGTGGATCAAATAAGGTGAATTATGGTGACCAGCTCGCAACACTGAAGAATTGGGATACTGCTTGGCTGTCAAACTTCAAGGTGGTGAATGCTACTGATGTTACTTTGACTGGTAAGCCTAACAGCGATGAAGAGTATCTCTCTTCTTGGTTCGGTCGTGTAAACTGGGACTGGAATGAGACCTACATGGCTACTGTGACCGTACGTTATGACGGTTCAAGTATCTTCACACGCGGTAAGCGCTGGGGCTTCTTCCCCTCTGTATCTGCTGGTTGGGTAATGACCAACGAGAAGTTCATGGAGAAGACCAAGAGCTGGCTCGACTTCTTAAAGATCCGTGCATCTTGGGGTCAGAACGGTAACAACCGTATTAATAAGTATCAGTATCTGGCTACCATCGCTCTCTCCGGTGATGCTTTCGACAGTGGTTATAAGTTTGGTTCTGATAACTTAACTTCTGTTGCCGGAACTCCAAACGTTGGTGCTTATGCTAACATCGTTCCTAACCCTGACCTGACTTGGGAGACCTCTGAACAGCTCGACTTCGGTTTCGATGCCCGCTTCCTCAACAGCCGTCTGGGTGTAAACTTCGACTGGTATAAAAAGACCACGAAAGACTGGTTGATTGGTGGTCCGCAGATTGCCGTTCAGGGTACCAACCCAGCTGCCATCAATGGTGGTGACGTGAAGAATACCGGTATTGAAATTGCTCTCACTTGGAACGACAGAATCGGTAAGGACTTCAGCTATAACGTTGGTGTGAACTTCGCAACCAACAAGAACGAGGTTACTCGTATCGCCAATGAGAACCATTACCTCAATGGACCAAGCGGCGTACTCTCACAGGGTACTGAGTACTGCTATCGTGCTGAAGAAGGCAAGCCTATCGGTTACTTCTTCGGTATGTCATACAGCGGTGTTTGGCAGAATCAGGAGCAGATCGACGCTGCACGTCTGGCAGGCAAGGCCGTTCTTGATAACGCTCAGCCTGGTGACCTGATTTGGGACGACTGGAACGGTGACGGTGTGATTACCTATGCAGAAGGCTCGAACTGTGATCGTCATGAGATCGGTAACCCGAACCCCGACGTGATGCTCGGTGTAAACCTTGGCTGCTCTTGGAAGGGCTTCGACTTCGCAGTTAATGGTGCTGGTGCATTCGGTCAGCAGATCTTGCGTTCTTACCGTTCATTCGGTGATGCGCCTTATCAGAACTACGACACCACCATCTTCAACCGTTGGTATGGTGAAGGAACTTCAAACTCTCAGCCTCGTATCTCGGCTACTGGTCACCAGAACACCATCTGGGTATCAGAGCGCTATATGGAGAATGCAGATTACTTCAAGATCAAGACCGTGACTCTCGGTTACGACTTTAAGAGACTTTGGAAAGCTTGTCCGCTGCAGCAGATGCGCTTCTATGTTCAGGCTCAGAACCTCTTCACAATCACTGGTTACACTGGTCTCGATCCTGAGGTTGGTAATACTGCTGGTGGTTCTGGTTGGGCTTCAGGTATTGACCTCGGTCTGTACCCACCGTCTCGTACTTTCTTAGTTGGTGCAAGTCTCAAATTCTAATTTTGCAAAATCATTATGAAGAAATATATTTTATCAACGTTAGCTGTTTTGTCAGCAACAACAATGTTTACATCCTGTAACGATGCGCTGGATACAGATCCGCGTCCGACAGAGATGACTGCAGCTACATTCCCTGGCAAACCTGGTGATGTAGAAGCATTGAACGCAGCTACCTATAGTATCATGAATACGCTGGGTGGCGGTGATCAGAGCGGTCTTTTAAATAATCCTTTCTATTGGTGGTCTCTCATGTCTGATGACTGCTACGGAAGTGGTGGTCTGCAGGATAATGTAGCTAAGTCACTGCATCATTTTACAACTGCTAGTGCAAACCAGTATGAGCAGGATTTCATTCTTCTCTTTGGTGGTATCTCACGTGCTAACAACCAGATAGAGACTATTGATAACGTGGAGTGGAAGGACTCTGAGTTGGCTAAGCGTAACCAGCTTCTCGGTGAGGGCTTCTTCATGCGTGGTTTCTATACGTTGTTGCTGACCCAGCTGTACGGCGACGTTCCCTTGATCACTACGACTCTCGTTACAGATGAACTGTATGAGCAGCAGAGTGCAGAAACTGTGATTTATCCTCAGATTATAGCCGACTTCCTTTCTGGTATGAACCTTATGGGTACAGAAGCGGGTTTTGGCGACGGTCATGCTAACAAGTATGCTGCTGCTGCAATGCTTGCCCGTGCTTATATGTTCTGGGCTGGCTTCTATAAAGGTGTTGGTGAGCTTGCTAATGGTTCTGCTCCTTCTATCGATCTTCTCGACCGTACAGGTGAGGCTATCGTTCAGGAAGGTGTTAACAAATCTTCTGTTTCTCAGGCCGATGTGGTTGCAGCTCTGAAGGACATCGTTTCCAGTGGCCGTTACAGACTCCTGAAGGACTTCCGCTCACTCTGGCAGTACTCTAACAGCCTGCTGTGGGATGAGGCTCATGATGGTATAGGACATGCTTACGAGTTCATTGCGGATATGGACCGCAATGATTGCTTCGACATGCCTGGCAATGGTAATGGTAATGCAGAGGAGCTCTTCCAGATTCAGTTCCTGAATGCCTCTAAGTGGGCTATTGGCGGTACATACAACAACCCACGTATGTACTCAAACTATCTCTCATGTTTCTGGGGCCTGCGTAATGGTGCCTCTAACAACAATGGTAAGCGTGATATGACCTATCCGTTCAACCAGGGTTGGGGTCAGGGTACACCTTCAAACAATATTTGGGATGACTGGACCTATGCAGAGAATCTTGGTCAATATACCGATAAGCGTAAGAAAGCTACTTTGATTGATCTCGATAATGAGCTCCAGCAATATACTTACGAGAAGGATGACTGTGAGGAGTCAGGTTTTGCTTGTAAGAAGTATGCAGATGTGAACCTCGATGCTTGTGCTGCTGATAATGATTCTTGGTGGTCTAAGGTAGAGGGATATTCTGCTAGTTCACTTGACAACAAACAGCAGGGTGACCACTTCGAAGACTACTATCTGATGCGCTATGCCGACGTTCTGCTGATGCTCACTGAGCTTACTGGTGACGCTTCTTACATGAACCAGGTTCAGGCCCGTGCAGGCGTACCTCAGACACCTTATACTTTGACGAACCTTCAGAACGAGCGTCGTTGGGAGTTTGCCTTAGAGGGTCTTCGCTTCAACGATATGCGCCGTTGGTCAGGTGTTGACAATCACAGTGAGTCTTCTTATGCTGCTAAAGCCCTTCAGGCTCAGCGCGGTAAGATGGTTGTATGCCTCGGTGAAAAGGCCAATAAGCGTGCAATGGAGCACATGACCAGCTCATGGTCTAAGCGTTATGCTGCCACCAAGGGTTTCCTGCCTAAGCCTCAGTATCAGATTACTCTGATGAATAATAAGATGGTACAGAACGATGGTTGGAATCTCGACGATCCTGAGACACAATACAAAGTGCTTTATTAATTATATAATTCAGAAATCAATATGAAAAAGATATTTTTGATGCTTGTCGCAATTTGCGCCTTTGCCGCTTGTGATCCTACTCATGAGAAGATTAGCAATGGCGGTCATATTACTGCTGACGAACTCAAGGCAAAGTCCAGTGTTACTGTAGATATAGCTCCCAGTGGCAAGAATGGTAATGTCATTACATGTGAGACTTCAGCACCAGTCAATGCGAAGTGGAACATTGGTGGAAAGGAATACGTTTCCAACGCTGCTAAGAAGAAGATGAAGCTTGGTTTATATACCGTTCAGCTTACTGCAGTGTGCGCCGATGGTACAGTGCTTACAGCTGACTTCCCCGTAAGTTGTGAGGAAATTACTGATCCACTGCAGAAATTCTATATCTATGGTGGCGATCCTGTAGCTGAGCCTCCATTCCAGCCTGCTGCATGGCAGGGAGCAGAAATGCGTTTCAGCTCTACTGAAGGTGCTCACCTGCCCACCATCGCAGATGATATCTACTTAGGTCTGAAGACCCTCATCGTTGATGTATCAGATGCTACTCCTGATTGTAACATCATGGTTCATAACGGATGGTGGAGTGCAACCTATATCAGTGATATGCCATTTGTAAATGGTCCGAATGAGATTCAGATCACTGAGCAGATTGCTAATGACTGTGCTAAGGGTAAGGATGGTAAAGACCTGCAGCTCTTGCTTAAAGCTGGTAGCTTTACTCTCAACTCAGTTTACTATGAGGAATAATCGTTCCTTATCAGTATAATCAATCAGTGAGGGTGTGACGCTTGTCACACCCTCATTTTATATATGATAAATATTTTCAGTAAATTATTTGGTAATTCTAAGTATAGTTACTATCTTTGCAGCCAAATTATGAATACAAAAAACAAAATATCCAGTATTGTTCTCTGCGTTAGCCTGTTGGTTTTCGTTTCGTTTGTTGTATATATCCTATACATCAACCAGGAGGTGTTCTATACGGCACACGACCGTTCTGAGTTTATTTCGGGTACACCTTTTTTCAATAGGTTATTATCGAAGCCTTTTGGCTTGATGCAGTATGTGGGCGCCTGGCTCACACAGTTGTTCTATCGTCCCGCCTTTGGTTCTGGTGTGTTGGCGGCTATCTGGGTGCTGATTTTCTTGGTGGGAATCAAAGCATTCCGGTTAAAGCCCAGTGCCTCTGCGCTGATGCTCTTGCCTGTAGCCTGCCTGCTCACGTCGGTGGTTGATCTGGGTTACTGGATTTATATCTCTACCATCAGAGGCTATTGGTTCTCTCAATCAGTAGGCTATCTCGTTATGCTGCTGCTCCTGTGGGTTGCCCGACAAACACCGCGTAAATGGCATTTGGTATGGTATGTACTGGGTTTCTGTCTCTATCCGTTGCTCGGCTGGTTTGCCCTGCTCTTTGTGCTGTGCCTGATGCTGAGTGAGAAGGTCACCTGGCGAGAATTCGTGGGGTTATTAGTGCTTATCTTCACCGCCGGCATCTGGCATACGCAGTTCTATTCCAACTTGAAGGCTGATGATGTTGTGCTGGCTGGTCTGCCCCGCTTTATCACGCCGAGTGACAACACCCCACATCTCTCTTACCCATTCTGGGTGCTGGGTATTGTCTCCGTACTCATTCCGTTGTGCAGCAAGTATCTGTCACGGTGGTTCGTCCCAGTGTTGTGTGCCGCTGCGGGCATCGCCTTTACCTGGTCGCTGATGTACCAAGACCAGAACTATCTCGACGAGATGCGCATGGTGCGCTATGCTGAAGATGACAACTGGAAAGAGGTGCTTCAGATAGCAGAAAACAACCCCAAACCGACCACTACTATAGTTTTCCTCAAAAACGTTGCCTTGATGAATGAGGGCGGTCTGCTCGACCGTTCGTTTAAGATAGGGAATATCGGATATCCCCCACACAATCCCGATTCCGTCCATTCCAGTTTTCTGGATGTCACCTCGCCGCTGGTCTATTATAATTATGGTATGATCAATGAAGGTATCCGTCTGAATTATGAGAACGCCATTCAATCAGGCTTCTGCCCTTTCTACCTAAAAGTGTTGGCTCGCTGTGCTCAGGCTAAAGGGGATAAGGAGTTGGTGGAACGCTATACCACGCTGCTGAATCATCTGCCTTTCTATGGCGATTGGCAGCCAGCACCAGTTTCTGCAAATATAAAGTCGCTGCAGAACTGCTTCCCTGACGAAATCACTGGTGTCGAAAACAGTGACTCTTACATAGTCAATATCATCAGCCTCTGGTCTGACTCTGACAGCAAGATTGCCTCGGAACAGGCTTTGCTCTATGCCATGATGCGCTGCGATTCCCGCCGCTTTTGGGCTGCATTGCGCAATTTCGTGAAGTTGCACATGAACGAGGAATTTCCTGTACATGCGCAAGAGGCTTATATCCTGTATATGGATAAGGCCCCTGAGGAGAAACGAATGATGCTCCCTGTGGATCAGGCTATCTATGAGCGCTACAAACAGTTCTGGGAGGTTCTTGGGCAGAAGGTAAAACCTGGTATTAATCTTGGAACGGTCGCAGAAGAAATGCGTGAAGAATGGGGAGACACCTATTGGTATTATAACATCTTTGGAAGACAGTATTCCAATGCCGTTATTATGAAACATCAAGAAGTGCAATCATAAGAAGAAAATGAAAAGACATATCCATATTTATACTCTGGTATTGGCAGCCGCTATTGGGCTGCTATCATCGTGTGCAAGTCATCCCGACGTGCCCGGCTCCAGCAAGGCCGCCAAGTGCCTGCCTGCCATCTTCCCGGATTACTGTAATGTGACGGTGCCTTACAACATTGCGCCGCTTAACTTCATGCTGCCTGCTGATGAGTATGAGGCCTGCGTGGCACGCCTCACTACGCCCGACGGTAAGCAGCAGACCTATGGCGATGGTGTGAAGGTGCAGATTCCCCTGCAGGAATGGCGCGACATGCTTGCTGCTGCAAAGGGCAAGCGCATCAAGGTGGAAGTCTGGGGAAAGAAGCAAAACGATGAATGGTTGTCGTTCAATCCCTTCGAGATCCGCATTGCCTCGGAACCCATTGACGACTATGTGTCGTACCGTCTGATCGAACCGTCGTATGTGGCTTGGACCTATATGGAGATTGCCCAGCGCAACCTCACTTCGTTTGAGGAGACGCAGATCTTCAACAATGAGATCACCATGAACGACCGTAAGATCGGTCAGTGCGTCAACTGCCACAGCTACCAGAACTACAAGACGGACAACATGCTCTTCCATGTGCGCCTCTCGAACAGCGGCACCGTCATCGTGAATGACGGCAAGGTGTCGAGGGTCAACATGAAGCGCGACTACACCATCTCCGGCGGTGTCTATCCGTCATGGCATCCCACCGAGAAGCTGGTTGCCTTCTCGACCGACCTGACGCGTCAGGCGTTCCATACGCAGAACCCTAACAAGATTGAGGTCTATGACCTGAAAAGCGACTTGATCCTCTACGATGTGAAGACCGACTCAGTGCAGGTTGTCAGCAACGACTCCACGCTGCTGGAGGTGTATCCCACGTGGTCGCCCGACGGCAAGTACCTCTATTACTGCAAGTCCGTACCCCTGCCAGAGGAGATGAACGGGAAGGACATCAGAACCACCTATCCGAAGATACAATATAACCTGTACCGCCGCTCGTTCGACGTGAAAACGCATGCCTTCGGCGATGAGGAGCTGGTGTATGACGCCGCTGGACGGGACAAGAGTGCCACCCTGCCGCGCATCAGTCCCGACGGGCGCTACCTGCTCTTTGCCCAGGGACAGTACGGCTGTTTCCATATCAGGCACAATGACGGCGACATCGTCTGCATGCCGTTGGACCAGGCGTTACCCCTGACACAGACTATCGATCTCTCGAAGGTAAACTACGAGGGGCGTCCTGACAGTTACCCCTCATGGTCGAGCAACGGACACTGGATGATGGTTGCCAGCCGCCGTGAGGATGGTAACTTCTGCCGTGTGTATTTCTCCTACTTCCACGACGGGAAGGCAGAGAAGGCGTTTCTGATGCCGCAGGAGGATCCTGAGCTGAACACCTTCCTCTTGAAGAGCTACAACCGTCCGGAGTTCATGGTAGAACCCGTTAAGATCAGTGTCGATGAGTTCAGTAAGGTCTTTGATAAGTAAAAAGGCACATTTTTTTGCCTCTTTCCTTTTCGGTGTGGCGGTGGTGCTTTTCTTCGCACTGGGCTACCCGCACCACCTGCACTACCAGGAGCAGTACCAGCTCTTCCTGTTCGATCATACCTACGTATGGGAGATCGTCAGGCTGCCAGGCGGCGTGGCCGACTTGCTGGGACGCTTCTCCACGCAGTTCTTCCTCTATGCCTGGGTAGGGGCACTCATCATCGGGCTGCTGCTCTCGGCAGTACAGTTGCTGACGCTCCGGCTATCAGGCTCGGAAAGCCTCTACGGTCTGAGTTTCGTGCCTGCGTTCCTGCTCTGGCTCTTCCTGCTCGACGAGAACGCGCTGATGGGTGGCGTCTGGGCCGTCCTGCTCTCCCTGCTCGCCGCCTGGGGGATCCTGTCGTTGCGCAAGAAACTATCCACTATCAGCTATTCACTATTCACTATCGTTGCCATCCTGTTGCTCTATCTCCTGGTGGGCCCTGTCTGTCTGCCAATACCGATTGAGAGCCTGTGGACTGGCGCACACTACCACCGCTATCCGACGGTATTCCCATGGCTGCTCTGGGGCGCAGCTTTTTCTATCTGGGGGCTGATGGGAATAGCGCTCCTGATCCATCGCTTCCCGAAACATTTCTCTCTCCACTCTCCACTCTCCTCCCACCTCTTGACAGCACTTGTTGCTGCCATCATGGGAAGTGTCGTCTGGAAGAACGCCAACTTCAGGGCGGAGAAAGTGATGCAGTATGACTTCATGGCTCGTCACCAGCAATGGAACCGCATCCTGGAGACCGCCAACAGGGAAAAACCCAACAACCAGATCGGCGTGACGGTGCAGAACCTCGCCCTGGCGATGCACGGCGTGCTGCTGAACCAGCTGTTCAACTATCACCAGAACGGCATCGCAGGACTGTTGCCCGACGTCAAGGAAGACGCCACCAGTCCGCTACCCACAGCCGAGGCTTTCTACCAGCTGGGCATGATCAACGTCGCCCAGCGGACGGTGTTCGAGGCCCAAGAGGCGATCCTCGACTTCCAGAAGAGCAGCCGGTGCTACGTGCGGCTGGCACAGACCAACCTGATCAACGGCCAATATGAGGTAGCACGCAAGTACCTCACCGCCCTGCAGAAGACTCTCTTTTACCGTGACTGGGCCAACGAGACGCTCCCGCTGTTGGGCGACGAGGCGGCGATAGCCCGTCATCCCGAATACGGACGTCTACGAAAGATGACCTACGTCGAGGACTATTATTTCAGCGACCACGTGACGCCTGAGATGTTGCAAGATCTCTATCTCAGGAACAAAGACAACGGCCTAGCCTACCAGTATCTGGTGGCCTACTACCTGCTGACGGGCGACCAGGAAGGCTATAATAACTTCATTTCCTCTATCAAGCAATGAGAAAGATCCTATATACACTGTTGGGGCTGATAGGTTTTACAGCCTGTACTGAGACCGTCAGCGATGCTACGCAGGAGAACATCCTGCCCCAGATATATCCTGACTACACTGGTGTGACTATACCCGTGAATATCGCCCCCCTCTGTTTTAACATGGCGGATGAAACAGTGCTGCGCATCGATGCCGTCGTCACCGGCAGTCACGGCGGCAGCCTGCATGCCCAGGGCGAGGAGTCTGTCGATATCGACCTTGACGAATGGCATACGTTGCTTTCTCAGAACCGCGGGGACTCGCTCTCTGTCGTCGTCTCGGCCAAATACGAAGACGGCTGGCACACCTACAAACCGTTCTCTATCTATGTCAGTCCCGACAGCATCGACTACGGCCTCTGCTACCGTCTGATCGAGCCGGGCTACGAGGTGTGGAGCAAGATGGGTATCTACGAGCGCGACCTGTCCTCCTTTGAAGAGCGGCCGCTAATCGAGAACACCCAGTTCGAGGGCTGCGTCAACTGTCACAGCTTCAACCGCGCCGACCCCAAGGACATGAGCCTGCATATCCGCGGGCCGCACGGTGCCACGCTGCTGAGGAAGGATTACGGCCCCGTCACCGCCTATAACACGAAGACGGAGCGGACGCTCGGGCTCTGCGTCTATCCCTACTGGCACCCCTCGGGCCGCTACATCGCCTATTCCACCAACACCACGAACCAGCTGTTCCATAGTGCAGGCAGCAACCGCGTCGAGGTGTTCGACACCGCCTCCGACCTGCAGGTATATGACGTGGAGAAGAACGAGCTGCTGCTCTCGCCCCTGCTCAAGCAGGACTCCGTCTATGAGACCTATCCCGTCTTTTCCGCCGACGGCCGCTCGCTGTATTTCTGTGCCGCCCGCGCCCTGCCGGAGGGCAGCCATCAGCTCGACTCCATCCGCTATGACCTCTGCCGCATCGACTTCGATCCTGCGACGGGCAGCTTCGGCGACCAGATAGAGACGGTTGTGGATGCCGTCTCACAGCAGAAGTCCGTATCCTTCCCCCGTCCCTCCTACGACGGGCGCTTCCTCTGCTACACGCTGTCCGACTACGGGCAGTTCAGCATCTGGCACCATGAGGCGGACCTCTGGCTGCTCGACCTAAGAAGTGAGAAGGGAGAAGTGAAAAGGGAGAAGTTGGCTGCCGCACGTCCGATGGACGGGGCGAACTCCAAGGACACGGAGTCGTTCCACAACTGGAGTACCAACTCCCGCTGGCTCGTGCTGAGCTCCCGCCGCGACGACGGTCTCTTCACACGACCTTATTTCTGTCATGTAGATAAGGAGGGAAACATAACTAAGGCTTTCATGCTGCCGCAGCGCAACCCCAGACAGTTCTACCGCGGACGCTTCATGTCGTTCAACGTGCCCGACTTTATCACCGGTCCGACACGCTTCGACAGCCGCCAGGCCACCCAAGCCATCAACAATGAATACAGAAAGAACTTCGGTGTGCGATAACCTTTCTCATTTTATCATAAATATGATTATCAAACTTTTGATAATTATTATTTGGATAATTAAAATAGATTGTTTATCTTTGCAGCGGAAATGATAAAAACCGGCAATATGAATAATCCGTTTGTAACAAAAGGCTATGCAGGACCAGACTATTTCTGCGATCGCGTGAAAGAGACAGAGGATTTGGTGAAACTGCTCACCAACGAAAATAATATGGCCCTCATATCGCCTCGAAGGATAGGCAAGACTGATCTAATCCATCATTGTTTCGCCCAGCCATCGATTCAGAAGCATTACTATACCTTTATCATTGATATCTATGCCACCAACTCGTTGGCAGATTTTGTGGAGGTCTTTGGCAGGGTTATCTTTGATACCCTCAAGCCTTTAGGACGGAAGGTCTGGGAAGGATTCTTTAATACCATCAAATCTATCCAACAACAGATCTCATTTGACATCAATGGGAATCCTGTGTGGGGGTTGGGATTAGGAATATCGGCAAATCCCTCAACAACACTCGATGAGATTTTTAATTATCTGAATTCTGCTGGTAAGCCCTGTATGGTTGCTATTGACGAGTTTCAGAGGATTACCGACTATCCTGATGGTCAGAACGTGGAGGCTGCGCTGCGAACGCATATCCAGAGATGCACTAATACCACGTTCCTTTTCTGTGGTTCCAAACGTCATCTGATGACAGAGATATTCCTTTCACCATCCCGGCCTTTTTATCAGTCGGTCATAACGATGGGATTAAATCCTATTTCGGAGGAGAAGTACACCGCATTTGCCCAACAGCTGTTTAAGAAAAATGGCAAATCAATCGACGGAGATGTCGTCCAACAAGTGTACAACCGTTTTGATGGTGTGACAGCTTATTTGCAGAGAGTGATGAATGTCCTTTATCTGAATACGGAAAAAGGAGGTAAATGTACGGCTGAGATGATTGAAGATGCCATAGATTTTATCATCAACTTAAACTCCGAGCATTATGAGACGCTATATAGCCAGATGTCTGAGAAACAACGTCTGGTGTTCCTTGCTATTGCTATGGAAAAGAGAGCCAAGAACATATCAGGCAGCCAATTTATCCATAAATATCACCTCGCATCATCTAGTTCTGTTGTCTCTGCAGTAAGAGGCCTTCTTGAGAAAGACTTTATTACGCAAGAGAACAACGAGTATTATGTCTATGACTATTTCTTCCAGATTTGGTTAAGGAAAAGAGGGTATATTAATTAATTTATTTGTCAGATTTGTTGTTTTGTTGTTACCACGCAGATAACTGATTAGGAATAAGTCAGTTACTGGTGGTAACAACAAAGTGTAGGGTGACAACAAACGGCTATTTTCTGGGTTTTACCAAGTATTCTGTGCCATTTTTGGTGCGTTTTCTGACAATTTCGGGCATATTAGACAGGATTCTACCGAAGTGATTGAGCGAACTGAGCCGCAAATCAGCGCCAGCCACCTTCTTGATATGCGCAAAAATAGCACTTGATGTCAGGAACTGGCCTTCATGCTCATCTCTTGCCACTTCAAAACAGTCGTTGAAATACTGTTCAGCAGGTGTCCGCTGCTGATAGCGGCGATTTGACTCAATGATCTCCTGTGTCTGTTCCTCGTTGAAGAAGTGGGGCTCGTGATGATCCAGTGCATCCAGTGCCTGGGCAAACAACTGCTCATGGTTCGGACGGCATGATACATCGATGGGGCCCGTCAACTCTATACCAAGGAAACGACGCCCACCTGATGGATCCGTCAGCACATCCGTCTGGTTGGTGGCCCCGATAAAGGAGGCCAGGCGTGGGAACGGTTCCACATGCTTACCATAGGGGCGCTTTACCTTTACCGACGGCAGGGTGATGACATTCTTCAGAAAGCCCTGCTGCAACGCGGGCGAAATCTGATTGAATTCGTCGAGATTGATGAGTAGAAACTGACTCATGGCCTGAAGCGTCTGGCGTTTCTCCGAGACATCGAGCTGGTTGGTATAGCCCCACTGCAACTCCGGTGGCAACAGAGACTGGATGAAGGTGCTTTTGTTCCAACCCTGTCGTGAGATCAGCAACGGTGCCACCTGATTCCCATAACGGTCGTAGATGGTACTCCGCCACTGGCGCACCATACCCAGGAACCAGGTGTAGAACCAATTCTCCCAATGCGGGTTCTTGGTAGGCACGCGTCGTGCCAGTTCGCGGATACGGTCTTTCCCGTCCCACTTACCACGACACTGCCCGAGGTATTCATCCACAGGATTATAAAGTGGCACATAGGCCGAACGTATATAGCGCGATACATCCTTATCCCATGCGTCGAGTCCTGCCAGACGACATTCGATGGCCATCTGGTTCAACACACGTTCATCCACAGGCTGATACGGACGCACCCAAGTATTGTTAGGCCTGAACTCGGTATAGCCCATCACCGTATTGAAACGGAACACATAGCGTGACTCCAGATAGTCGATGATCTGCTGCTGGCTACTTCGTATCTTCATCGGATCCGACTTCTGTTTCCTGTCATCCTCTTCCGCAAAGACACTATCGACGATCGCACGGATATGGCTATCCTCTTCACGCGTCCATAGGTGGGAGCGCATATGGAGCACCGCCTCTTCCTCAGGAAAACCAAACTGACGCAACATTCTGGCGAGTTCTGTCAGGAATGCCTCTTCACGATGCGGATCACCATCAAAACGATGCCCCATCTTTTCCCGTACCTGTTCCCATGCTGAACGATAGAGATATTCATAATCGCTATATTTACCGTAGTCTGTCTTGCGCTGGGCAGAGGGCTTGGACTGGATGGCTGCATCTGAACTTCTAAAGATTTCAACCGTGTTGACTTCTCCCGAGATTATCAATGGCGTTGCCTTGGGATGATAACACGGCTGTTCGTCGAGGGGCATGCGGAAACTGGCCCTCGCAGTGGCTTCCTGCTGCACAATCTGTCCATTGAACAAACCGCTATACACCTGTACGGCAAAGTTATAGCCTGTCCGATAAAGGGCATCTGCCTCTTCTTCAGTGGTCGGTTCCTGTCCGTTGGCTGCAACGACGCGCACCAGCAATTTCACCGTTTTACCGCTACTGCCACGGAATGCTGCCAATGTCGAGGGCAGTCCCATAGCAGCCACCTTTACCTGCTCGGCTTTCTCACGATCATCGACACCTCCGATGGTCAACAGCACCAGACCGTTCCAATTCTTAAATATCAGGTCGCCGTTGGAGGTTTTCGTCAGTTCTACCGCGGGATAGATGCGCGGCAACAGGTGCATATCCTTGAAATGCCACCCCAGACTGACGAGCATCGGCAGATGACGGCGCAGGGCCTGGACGCTCTGCTGTTTTGTGTCCGTCTGCATACGGGCCATCAGTTTCTCGATCGTGTTTACCGTCACATGCGGTACGTTCTTTTTGTCAGTTCTTATCAAAGTTACTTTCATACTAATAATACTTTACGTTGTTACATAAGCCATGTAACGCTCGTTCATCAGTCATGTCCGAATCGTTCAGATAATCCTTCACCCCTATTACAAGTTATTTGTAAACCCGTTACATGACTACTGTAATGCTCTTACAAGCCTACTGTAATGGCGTTACAAGTCTGCTGTAAATATATCTTTGCTACATTTAAATCTAAATCTTGCTACATTTAAATGTAACAAGTGCGGGATTTAATTCTGGGAAAAACTGCATTTAAGTAAAATCATAATCAATTCTGGTCTCCCCGAAGACCACTTCCTCCTTATAACCTGCACGGTGGAATAGGGCGCGGATGTCGGCCTGTTGCCGAGGTGTGAGCCATTTCTTGCCATTGCGATAAAGGTAATATGTGCCATTACCACCGAGGTAATGCGTCAGAGAATGACGCATCGCACGAAACCGCTCGTTCATCAGCGGATTATCCTTAATCAGGAATCCTGTGGCCAGTACTACCTTCTCATCCTTACGGAAGAAACGGCACTTTCCATTCTTGAGTGCGCCAGGAAAGACGGCTTCACCCATTTCGCAACTCTCAGGAAGGGCCTGTGCAGTCTGATAGCGCAGGCACTGGTCCTTCATCGGGCACTGCGCATGAAAACAGTACCTCCATCCAGAAGGTATCTGCTTAAAATCGTACTTCTGTTCCATTTTTGTTTCTCTAGCTATCGATTTAGCCGTACAAAGATACAAAATTTTATGCCGAAATGCAAGAAAATAGGCAAAAATCTTCAAAAAAATTATATCATAATGAAAGAGGTGGTATTTTGTTGTCACCCTGCACTTTATTGTTACCACCAGTAACCAACTAATTCCTAATCAGTTATCCTCGTGGTAACAACAAAGCAACAAATCCGCAAAAAAATAATGATAAAAATCATTAAATTTATACCTGATATGGTATATTATTATAGAAATATGACTATATTTGTCCCCGTTAAGGTATAATTATGATGACTTTATCGGAATATATTAAGCAAAAGCGAAAGAAAAATGGACTTTCTCAGGTTGAATTGGCTGAGAGAGCTGGTGTTGGACTCAGGTTCGTAAGAGAACTTGAACAAGGTAAGCAGACATTGAGAATGGATAAGGTAAATGATGTGCTGGCCTTGTTTGGCGATTGCCTTGCACCCGTAAAAAACGATAATGTATGAAACAGGCTGGTATCTACGTCAATGATTTATACTGTGGTATCCTTACAGAGGACGAAGAAGGGTTCCACTTTGTCTATGATGAGACGTATCTTGCTCATTCTGGCGCCGCTCCTATAAGCCCTACAATGCCATTGACCGCTCAACAGTACAATAAAGAAATGATGTTCCCTGTATTTGATGGACTCATTCCCGAGGGGTGGCTTTTGGATATAGCATCATCGTCATGGAAAATTGACCCACGTGACAGAATGTCGCTCTTGATGGCTTGCTGCAAAGACTGTATCGGAAACACACCAGTGCTTCCGTAACAGGCGTGCAGGCCAAGATGTCGCTCGATGTGGATCGAGGTGGGAAAAATGAGCCTTCAAAATTCACCATCGTAGGCCTTTGGGGTAAGTATATCTTCAAGCCGCAAAGCGCCAAGTATTATTGGCCGATCCTCAAGATACAGAAGAGATGGCCATGACTTTTTCGGTGGGTGGAGCCAAGAGTGGTTTCGACCGTAAATGAAGGCCGACTATCATCTATTATTAATTAAACGAATATATATGTTATGATACTTAGTATTCTTTCTTTATTACTCTTTAATCTCAGCATCAACAAGGAAAGCGGCGTCTATGAGAAAGGTGAGCGCGCTGTGGTTACATGTCATACCGACATCGTGCCTACGGATTCGTTGTTCGTGAGTGTGTCCTATAATAATAAGGTAGGTCAAGAATTCAGTATTCTACCGACATCTATTGACTTCACCGTATTGGAACAGGTGTTAGATAGTACCTGTGCTGTCTCCATAGAGGTGAAGGAGCGTTCAGGGGCGTCTGCCAGTATCGGTTATGTGGTGGCTCCAGAAGGGTTCCGCGCCGGCTATGAAGAGCCTACCGACCTGATGGACTATTGGGACAACCTGAAGCAACAACTCAAAGCATTACCCATGCAGGTGAAGGCTACACCGTTGGCGGTGCCACAACAGTATCAGGACAAATACACCTGTGAGGACGTGGAGATTAACTGTCTCGGTCCTGCCCCCATGCGCGCCTATGTAGCCAAGCCCGTAGGAGCCAAGGAGAAGTCACTGCCCATCATCATCCTCTGTCGTGCCGCTGGTGTGAAAGGCGACTGGTGCCGCTGTTCGGTGAATGAGTGTGTGGGGAATGCTGCCTTAGGAAACGGTGCACTCAGCCTTGATCTCAATGCCCACGGCATGCTCAACGGACAATCTGACGATTATTATCAGATGCTCGAAGATGGTCTGCTAAAGAACTATTTTGAATATAACGCCGCCGACCGTGAGACTTACTATTTCCGTGGTATGTATCTGCGTGTCTTACGTGCCATCGAGTACATGACAAAGCAACCGGAATGGGACCGGCGACGCATCCTCGTTGTCGGTGAGAGTCAGGGCGGTGGACAAGCCGTAGCCGCTGCCAGTCTGGATCCGCGTGTCTCAGCGATGGTGCTCAATGTGCCTGCCATACAAGACCTGGGCGGGGCGCGTAAAGGGCGTCTCAGCGGATGGCCACAGCCTATCGAAAACCACCAGGCCCTCTCTTCGACACAACTCGATAACACACTACCCTATTTTGACGGTGCCCAACTCATCCGTTACTCAAAAGCCGAAATCTACTGCGAGATTGGTCTCATCGATACCACCTGTCCACCCTCAGCCGTCTTCTCGTCGCTGAACAATGCACCCGGCAAAAAGACCATCAATTGTGTGCCCTATCGCACCCACGCCTGGCCCTCTGGTGATTTACGCGCCCCTTGGGAAGAGAAGTTTCTCCACCCCCGCGAAGCATTCATCAACGACTATCTGAAATAAAGGCTATTGAAGAGGCAGGGTCTTGATGACGGGACCGGAATAGGTGTTGATGTAAAGACGGATAGAGTCAACGCCAAGACCCGTTGTCGGGATGCTGACATAGGCCTGGGTGGAATAATATTCAGGAACATTTGCCTGGTCGTGATAAAGTAGTACCGACAAGGTACGTTGACCATCTGGGTAGGTTATCAGTGTGTCTGAAACGGCATTCAGCTTCTGCACAGCTGTCGAATCCTCCGTATAGCCTGTCTTCAACTGAAGATGCAGGTTCAGATATTTGCCCGACTTACTCCGCCAGAGACTCTCGAACTTCACAGGATCATCCTTATAGGCCTTCTCAGACATGGCAAGGGGCGTAATATACAGACATGACACTTTACCTAATGAGATCACCTCAGCCGCAGGCTTTCCATCAGCAGCCTTCACCTTATTATAATATAACATGCAACGATAGATGGTATCGGGACTTGAGATCCATTGTGCCGTCTGCAGGATCGTCAGGGGCAGAGTCTCACCATCATCTGTAGTGATGGAGGTGATCTCACAGTTACTATTGACATTCGCCTCAGCGAAATCGCCCCGCATCAGAGAATATGTCCCCTCGCCTTTCTCGTAGGCATCTTGGGTACAAGAAGTGAGGAGTGAGAAGTGAAAAGTAATAAGTAGAGAAAGAATGCCCCATCTCCAATACCAAACATGATATGTACCAAAACTTTTCATTTTTAACCTCTCACTTTTCACTTCTCACTTTTCACTTCTATCTGGTTTACTGCCGGGTTGGCATACATCTTGAGCATACACTCACGGAGGAAGACCTCATCTTTGTTCGGAATGGAGATCTTGGCCAGTTGTCCGGCAAGATATTGCTCGAAACCGGCCTTGTCTGCAGCCGTATAATGGGTTGCGTTGGCAGCAGAGCCTTCCAGTTCATCCAACGCGATATAGTTGCAGGGGAAGAGCTGATAGCCACGATGGATATCCTTGTCCATGCGCTGGGCGAGGGCTGTGAAGAACTCCGTCTTTGGCAGTTCTGCCAGTTCATCAATCCAGGTGTTGACGGGGGCTGCACAGTGATACATCACCCTACCTTTATAACCGAAGATGCCCGTCTTCATATTATCGAGATCATCCTGACGACTTTTCTTGAAGCCAGGGATGTCGCGTTTCTCCTGAAGTTCCTGAGCTTTCAGATAGTCGCAGGGATCGAACTCATAACTGATGGTAAGCGGCACGATATTCAGTTCGCGCAGGCGATCAGCCGGGTTCTTCAGCTCATCAGGAGCTCCCATCGCCAACATCTTCAGCACAGAGTCCTGTGTGCGGTCGTTAGAGTCCTTCGCCCTACCCTCACGCTGGGCAATCCAGATGTTCTCCTGTTTCTGAGTGACGGCATAATGGATGTAACGGCTCATCAGCTGACTGGAGCGCAGCATCTCTTTTGGAGAGAGTCCGCGACGCACCGTGAAGGCCTTGTTCATACGGACCAGTCGTTTGATCCAGGGATAGATGAGCAGATTGTCACCGATACCGATCTCAACGGTTGTCGGATAACCATGAGCAACGAGCATCACATCGAGGAAGGCAGAGTCGAGCACTATGTCACGATGGTTTGAGACGAATGTATAACGCCCCACCTTCTGAGGATCAACTCCCTTCAGATCACGATCATCGAAGGAGCAGCCATCGGTATGCTTGCGAATGATGTACTTCACGATGGGTTTCATGAACCGCAACTGGAAGTCGAGTGGTGTCTTGATGCCCGTGAAGGCCAGCTTCAGGAATCCGTTGCGCAGACTCTTGGGTAGCCAGGGTACAAAACCCTTCAGAATCAACTGAAACTGACGGTCGTTGAGCAAATCCTCAAACGCCTGTTTCATCTCCTCCGCCTCATACGGTCTGATCTCGTCGAACTCTTGCATATTTAAATAAACTGGTTCTCAACAATATCTGTCAAAACATCAGCCATGTTCAGGCCTGCAGCACGTACCTGCTGAGGAATGAAGCTGGTGGCAGTCATACCAGGGGTCGTATTGACCTCCAGCATCGAGATCTTTCCTTCCTTAGAGATGATATAGTCGATGCGGATGATGCCATTGCAGTGCAGGATATCATAGATATGTGAGGTAATCTGGCGCACGCGTTCCGTGACATCCTCAGGCAAACGAGCCGGTGTGATCTCCTGAACCTGACCGTTATACTTTGCATCGTAATCGAAGAACTCGTTGCTGGTAACCACCTCAGTTGCAGGCAATACCACAGTCTTCTCCCTCGTCTTATAGACACCAATAGAAATTTCCGTGCCTTCAAGGAAGCCCTCCACCATGATCTCCGGACTCTCCAACATCGCTTTTCGGATGGCTGGAGCGAGCTGATCCTTGTTCTTCACCTTCGACACACCGAAAGAAGAACCGTCGGCAGCAGGCTTCACAAAACACGGCATACCGATACGTTCCTCAATCTCGTCGTCGGACACAAGCTCCTCATAGCCTTTGCGGATCAACAGGGAGTCGGCCACGCTGACACCATAACCGCGCAGGTACTGGTTCAGTACAAACTTGTCAAAGGTCATGGCTTCCACCAGGACACTGCTGGTGCTATAAGGCAATCCGATCAGATCGAAGTAGCCCTGCAGCAGGCCATTCTCGCCCGGGGTGCCATGGATGGTGATATAAGCATAGTCGAACAAACGGGCCTTCCCATTCTCCATGAACGAGAAATCATTGCGGTCAATCTTGGCCGTTGTCCCGTCAGGAAGTTCCACATGCCAGTCCTGTCCCTTGATATCAACGATGTAGATATCATAACGTTCCTTGTCAAAGAAAGAATAGAGTCCCTGTGCAGAGCGCAGTGACACATCGTGTTCTGATGAATCGCCACCACAAACGATGGCAATCGTTCTCTTCTGCTGTTCCATTGAATATTTAATATATAATCTTTAATGTTTAATGTATTTTCTCCATTTATCTATCAGGGCCGCCATATCCTCGGGCCATTCTGAGGTAAAGTCCAGCTGCTGGCCTGTCGTGGGATGCACGAAACCTAAAGTCTTGGCGTGCAGCACCTGTCGCGGACAGAGCTTGAAACAGTTCTGGATATAGGCCTTATAGCTGGCCGTGCGCTCCCCTCTGAGGATCTCCGTCCCGCCATAGCGCTCGTCACAGAACAGCGGATGACCGATATGCTTCATGTGAGCCCTGATCTGATGAGTACGTCCTGTTTCCAACACACACTCCACCAACGTGGTATAGCCATAGCGCTCCATCACATGGTAATGTGTCACGGCAGGTTTGCCAACCTCTGAGTCTGGCGGAAACACCTCCATACGGAGACGATCCTTCGGGTCACGGCCGATATTACCTTCTATCCGTCCCTCATCCTCTACGAAATTGCCCCACACCAGGGCGTTGTAACTGCGATGTGTGGTCTTGTTGAAGAACTGCTTACCCAACGAGGTCTTGGCATCGGGTGTCTTTGCCACCACAAGCAGGCCACTGGTATCCTTATCGATACGATGAACGAGGCCCACCTCAGGATCGTTCGGGTCGTAGCTCTCCAGATCCTTCAGATGCCAGGCGATAGCGTTCACCAGTGTGCCGTTGAAATTACCACAGCCCGGATGTACCACCATACCCGCCGGTTTGTTGATGACCATCAGGTCATCGTCCTCATACACCACCTCCAGCGGAATATCCTCAGGTTCTATGGTGGTATCATAATGCGGACGGTCCAACATCAGGGTGACGACATCACCCGCGCGCACCTTATAATTACTCTTTACCGGACGACCATTTACATGAATGAAACCCGCATCTGCCGCTTTCTGAATACGGTTACGACTGGAGTGCGGCTGATGTTCCGACAGATATTTGTCGATACGGACAGGCTCCTGCCCCTTATCCACCTCTATCCGGAAATGCTCATAGAGCTCATCGTCTTCAACGAAATCCATCATTCGACTATTTCTTCGAATTCGTCGGTCTCACCCTCCTGCATAGGCTGAATCTCAGACCCAATGTAGTCGATAGCCTCCTCCGCGCCATAATGGCCGTTACCAACCAACAAAGTCAGCGGGGAATCGATGGAGATGCGATCACCCGTAGAGACCCTACGACCTCGACAGAGAATACCATAGACCCAGTCTTTCTCTCCCTCCACAGACTGAGGGGGCGTTAACTTAAAGCCGATGGCCGTCAGCTTGGCCTCTGCCTCACGGAAACTACTGTTATCCACCAGATCAGGAATAGCGAATGAGGGTGAAGACGGTGAGTTGACTGTGACATAGATCGTATGCCCCTCTTTGACCTTCATGCCTGGACCAGGGTTCTGAACAAGGATGCTGTTGGCTGGCAGACGCTTGTTATACCCAGAGTCTGTCACCACGAGATACAGTCCACGCTCTTCCATCAGGACACGGGCTCTCTGACAATCCACCCCCTCGACCTTTGGCACTACAATACATTCACCATGACGCGTATAGGCATCCAACCCATACTTCACGCCAAAAGCGAGCGCAACAATCACCAGCACCATAGCCAGGATGTTGCCCCAAAGAAAACCGCTTGCAAACTTACCGAAGAATTCTTTTGCTTCCATTTTTCTTCTACTTTGGCTGCAAAGTTAGTGCAAAATTTCGATTTAGCGAAGAGAAAGCCAATTTATTTGCTTTCTTGAGCGTGAGAAATTTATCCAAAATAGGCGAAAAGACACAAAAAAACAGAAAGAAGCAGAGATTACACCCTACTTCTTTCTATTTTTCACCAATTTACCTTATGAACGACAGCGGATTACTTTCCGTGATGCTCATCAGAAACCGTTAACTTCTTGCGGCCCTTAGCACGACGAGCGGCCAGAACGCGACGACCATTCTTGGTGGCCATTCTCTCACGGAAACCGTGCTTGTTCACGCGACGGCGATTGTGGGGTTGAAATGTTCTTTTCATTGCTTTATACTTTTATATTTGTTATGTTTCCAACGATTTGGGGTGCAAAAGTACTCATTTCTTTTGAATTACGCAAGAAATATCAGAAATTTAGTGCAACTTTTTGCGTTTTTTACTAAAAAAGAAGTAACTTTGCACCCGAAAACGAAACAAAAGTAACATTTTATAGGAATATGATTAATTCACAAGACATTAAAAAAGGCACCGCTATCCGCATGGATGGTGGCATCTGGGTGTGCATCGATTTCCAGCACCGCAAGCCAGGTAAGGGTAACACAATTATGATCATCAAGGTAAAGAACGTTTCTGACGGACGTGTGCTGGAGCGCCGTTTCAATATCGGTGAGAAACTGGAGGATGTGGTCATCGAGCGCCGTCCCTACCAGTACCTCTATGAGGATCAGTCTGGTCGTATCTTCATGAATCAGGAGACTTTCGAGCAGATTCCCATCGACAACGAGCTCGTGATCGGTCATGAGTACATGAAGGAGAGCGATATCGTGGAGGTTGTCAGTGACACCACCGACGGAACCATCCTCTATGCAGAAATGCCTGTTAAGACCGTGCTTCGCGTGACCCACTCTGAGCCGGGTATCAAGGGCGACACCGCTACCAACACCCTGAAGCCTGCCACCTTGGAGACTGGTGTTGAGGTACGCGTTCCCCTCTTCATCAACGAAGGCGATCTGATCCAGGTAGATACCCGCGACGGTTCTTACCTCCAGAGAGTGAAGGAATAATGAAATACTCCATTATCGTTCCGGTCTATAATCGGCCCGACGAGGTCGATGAGTTGTTGCAGAGTCTCTGCGAACAGACGATAAAGGACTTCGAGGTCATCATCGTAGAAGACGGATCGATAAACCCATGTAAGGATGTCTGCAACAAGTATGCAGGCATCCTTTCTTTGCATTATTACGCTAAGGAGAACAGTGGCCCCGGACAGAGTCGTAACTATGGTGCCGAGCGTGCCAATGGTGAATATGTCATCATCCTCGACTCGGATGTGGTATTACCTCAAGGTTATCTGCAGGCCGTTGACAATGCTCTCTCCTCTCTCCACTCTCCACTCTCCTCTGAGATAGTCGCTTTCGGGGGCCCCGATGCAGCCCATCCCGACTTCACACCTGTACAGAAGGCCATCAGCTATGCGATGACCTCTTTCTTCACCACCGGTGGCATCCGAGGCGGAAAGGCCAAGCTCGACAAGTTCTATCCCCGTTCGTTCAATATGGGCATCCGCCGTGATGTCTATCAGCAACTGGGCGGTTTCACCAAGATGCGTTTTGGCGAAGACATCGATTTCTCCTATCGCATCGTTGAGGCAGGCTACAAGCCCCGTCTCTTCCCTGATGCCTGGGTTTGGCACAAGCGTCGTACGGATTTCCGTAAGTTCTTCCGTCAGGTTTATAACAGTGGCATCGCCCGTATCAACTTAGAGAAGCGCCATCCTGGCACAATGAAGCTCGTGCACTTGCTGCCCACCGTCTTCACCGTCGGTGTGATCGGCCTGATACTCATCTCTGCTGTGGGGCGCGCCCTGATGCACTATGTCGATCGCGACCAGTTCTACTGGATGTGCTTTGCCCCCTGGATACCAATTCTTATTTTTAGTCTTCTGATTTGTATCGACTCCAGCATCAAGAACAAGAATATGTATGTCGGGCTGCTATCGGTTCCTGCAGCTTTTGTCCAGTTGATGGGCTACGGGCTGGGCTTCATCGAGTCGTGGTGGAAACGATGCATCCTCAAACAAGACGAATTTCAAGCCTTCGAGCGAACATTCTACAAATAAAATAAACCTTTTAAACTTTAAATCTCTATGGAAAAGCTTAACATCAAGCAATGGGCAGAGGAAGATCGCCCAAGAGAGAAAATGGAAAAACTTGGCACTGAGGCGCTAAGTGATGCTGAATTGTTAGCAATACTCATTGGTAAAGGGTCTGCGAAAGAAGACGCCGTTTCCCTGATGAAACGGATTCTGGCAGACTGCAAAAACAATCTGAACACTCTCGGCAAGATGAGCATCCGCGAACTCTGTCATTACAACGGTATCGGGGAGGCCAAGGCCATTTCTATCCTGGCAGCCTGCGAACTGGGAAAACGCCGTCAGATGGAATCGCCGGAAGAGCGTCCCGACTTAGGTACAGCCACCCGCATCTATAACCACATGCACCCCGTCATGCAAGATCTCGATGTGGAGGAGTTTTGGGTGTTACTCATGAATCAGCACTATCGTCTCATCAAGAAAATACGAATCTCGCATGGTGGTATCACAGAGACCGCCGTCGATATCCGCATCATCATGAAGGAAGCCGTCCTTGCCAATGCCACCATCCTCGCCGTCTGCCACAACCACCCTTCAGGTAACCTGTCGCCCAGCAGTCAGGATGACCATCTGACCAAAGACATCAAACGGGCCAGTGAACTGATGCGCATCCACTTCCTTGATCATGTCATCATCACCGATGGACAGTATTATAGTTACCACGAATCCGGCAGGTGCTGATTATTCGATGGTTTTGTAAAGCGTTGAGGCATTATATCTATTTTCCATCACGTCCAGGATCTCTTCTTCTGTGGAGAGGTTGAAATCACCAGGGATGGTATTCTTCAGGGCTGCCGCAGCCAGTGAATAGTTCAACTGTTTCTGTCTGTCGTCAGGGAACAGTGAGATGGCATGCAGCCAACCGCCCATGAAGGCATCACCCACACCAACAGGGTCAATGACATCGGGGATATCCATGATAGGTGCCTGCAGCAACTTACCTTCCGTCCAAAGCAGACCTGTCAGCGTATGATGCTTCGACGAGATCTCGTTACGCATACCCATCATCCAGTTCTTCACACGGGGATAGGTGGCGTGCAGTTCGTCAAACCAAGCCCTGTATTCATCCATCTGCATCTGGAAGTTGGAGTCTAAAGCCGTAAAGGGAGGCTGCGGATGCTGGGTCAGCCAGTCGAATTCCACAGCGTCACCAAACATCATGTCACAACGGGAGAGCATGTGACTCAAGACGCCACGGGGATCGGCACCTTCATATTTCCAGAGATTCTTACGGTAGTTGATATCGAAGCAGACGGTTACACCAAGTTCATCGGCGATTTCTAGAGCCTCAAAGGTTGCCATAGCAGCCTGTGGTGAGATGGCAGCCGTGATACCTGAGACATGGAAGTAATCACAGTCTTTCAATATTTCGCGCCAGGGGATCATCTCAGGCTTCAGGTCGAAATAGGCTGAATTAGCACGGTCGTAGATCACCTTGGGAGCTCGCATGCCAGCGGCAGGCTCGAAATAATAGGTACCGATGCGCTGTCCGCCATAGATCACTTGGCTGGTATTTACACCCAACTGTGCCAGGTTCATCGCACCGGCATGTCCGACAGGCGTATCTGGTAAACGGGTAATATAGGTCACATCCTCACCTTGGGTAGCCAGCGAGACGGCCACATTAGCCTCACTGCCGCCATATTTGCTGGTGAACATGTCGCCCTGTGTCAGTCTCAAGTGATGAGGTTTGGAGAATCTTAACAGGAGTTCTCCGAAAGTTACAATCTTTTTTTTCATATTTAGTCTCTGTAGTTTTATCCTTTATGGACGGCTCTCACCTTCGATGTATTGCAGCATAAGCAGATGGTCGCCGTCATAGACAGCATAGGTAAAGTGATTAATCCAATCTCCGAGTATCAGCATACGGGCTTTTTTCGTCAGTTGCAGGTCCACTTCGATGTGTCGATGGCCATAAATGAAGTAATCCACGTTGGAGTGATATTGGATGTATTGCTTCGTGAAGAGTACCAGATGCTCCTTGTTTTCGCCCATATAGGGAGGCTCCTCTCCATTAGGCCGCTTCATGCGGGAGTGCTTGGCCCAGTTCAGGCCGAACCACATACCCCAACGGGGATGAAGACCTGAGAATGCCCATTGGCAGACCTTATTATGGAAGATACTCTTAATGAACTTAAACTTCTTATCGGGGTCTCCCAGTCCGTCGCCATGTGCCAGGTAGAACATCTTACCATAGATCTCCGTTGTCTCTGGCTGTTTATGCAGAATCACGCCACACTCCTTCTCCAGATAGTCGTAAGCCCAGATATCGTGGTTGCCAGTGAAGTAATGCACCTCCACACCCATATCCGTCAACTCAGAGAGCTTGCCGAGAAAACGTGTGTAACCTTTTGGCACGACAAACTTATATTCGTACCAGAAGTCGAACATGTCACCTAACAAGTAGATAGCTGCAGCTTTTTCCTTGATGGAGTCCAGGAAACGTACCAACCGCCGTTCCTGCATGCGTCCATGCGGAATAGCCAGCGACCCAAGATGGGCATCGGAGAGGAAATAGATATTCTTCATTTACTTCTCATTTTTCACTTCTCAGTCGAATCCCAGTTCGACACGCGCTTCCTCACTCATCATACTCTGATCCCAGGCAGGCTCGAAGACGAGATTGACATTAGCACTTTTCACACCGTCCAAACTCTCCACTTTCGTGCGTACATCTTCCAAGATATAGTCGGCAGCAGGACAATTCGGTGCGGTAAAGGTCATATCCAGATTGACTGTATAGTCCTCCTGCACATCAATCTTGTATATCATTCCCAGGTCGTAGATGTTGACGGGAATCTCAGGATCATAGACGGTTTTCAGCACATCCACAATCCGTTCTTCTATCTGAGTCTTTTCTTCTTGTGTCATAATCGCTGCAAAGATACGCATTTTCTACAAAATAATCCCCACTTTTGGCGGGGATTATTCTTTATGATATGATTTTTCTGCTTACAGCAGGTTCATCGTATCGGTAGCAATCATCAGCTCCTCATCGGTAGGAATGACCACCACCTTCACCTTGGAGTCATCGGCAGAGATGATAGCCTCTTCGCCACGGACATTGTTCTTCGACTCGTCGAACTTGATGCCGAGGAACTCCATATCCTTGCAGACCTCTGAGCGCATGCTGAGCTGATTCTCGCCGACACCTGCGGTGAAGACGACCACATCAAGACCACCCATGGCAGCTGCATAGGCACCGATGTACTTCTTGATACGATAGAAATACATATCCTGAGCCAATTTGGCACGTGCGTCACCACTCTTGGCAGCGTTCTCTACGTCACGCATATCAGAAGAACCGCCAGTGAGACCAGCCACACCACTCTTCTTGTTGAGCAGGTTCGACATGCCATCAGCGTCGAGACCAAGTTTCTTCTCGATGAAGGTCACAGCACCACCGTCGATATCGCCGGCACGGGTACCCATGACGAGACCCTCCAACGGTGTCAGACCCATAGAGGTGTCGATACACTTGCCATCAACGACGGCAGCGATAGAGCCACCATTACCCACGTGACAGGTCACCATCTTGGTGCCTTCAGCAGGGATGCCGAGGAACTCGCATGCACGAGCTGACACATAACGGTGAGAGGTGCCATGGAAACCGTAACGACGGATGCCATACTTCTCATAGAGCTCATAAGGGATGGCATACATATAAGCCTTAGGAGGCATCGTCTGATGGAAAGCGGTGTCGAACACGCCGACCTGAGGCAGACCAGGCATCAACTCCTTCACAGCGTTTACACCCTTCAAGTTGGCAGGGTTGTGCAACGGAGCCAAATCAGAGCACTCCTCAAAGGTCTTCAGCACCTCATCAGTGAGGATAACTGACTTATTGAACTTCTCGCCGCCATGCACCATACGGTGACCCACAGCATCAATCTCGTCGAGACTCTTGATCACACCGATCTCAGGGTCGGTGAGCAGAGAGAAGATGAACTTCACACCCTCTGTATGCTCGGGGATATCGTGCATGATCTGCTTTTTCTCACCATTGGCCAACTTCACCTTCACGAATGCGCCATCCAAACCTACACGCTCAGCACCGCCACTGGTCATCACACTCTTGTCGTCCATATTGTACAGGGCGTACTTGATTGACGATGAGCCACAATTCAATACTAATATCTTCATTTTAATGTTTAATCTTTAATGTTTAATGTATTACTTTTTGGCGTCCATGGCCTGACAAGAGGTGATGGCTATCATGTAGTAGATGTCGTCGATAGAGCAACCGCGCGAGAGGTCGTTCACAGGACGTGCGATACCCTGCAGAACCGGACCGATGGCGATGGCATCACCCAGACGCTGAACCATCTTATAACCGATGTTTCCAACCTCAAGGTTCGGGAATACGAGTACATTGGCCTTACCGGCAATATCAGAACCAGGCGCTTTCTTGGCACCAACACTTGGAACCAGTGCAGCATCAGCCTGCAGTTCACCGTCGATCTTCAGGTCAGGAGCCATCTCCTTGGCCAGACGAGTAGCCTCAATCACCTTATCACAGACCTCGTGCTTTGCAGACCCCTTCGTAGAGAAGCTCAACATGGCTACACGGGGATCCTCAAAACCAGCCACAGCCTTTGCCATACGAGCCGTGCAAACAGCAATCTGAGCAAGCTGATTAGCATCGGGCATCGGGGTTACGGCCACGTCAGCCACAACAAGCACACCATCCTCACCATACTGCTTCTGCTTAGAGATGAGCAACAGTCCACCGCTGACGCAGGTGATGCCTGGCTCACACTTGATAATCTGCAGGGCTGGACGCAGGGTGTCACCTGTCGTAGAGAGAGCACCACTGATCTGACCGTCAGCACCCTCGGTCTTGATGATCATACATCCCAGGTACAGCGGGTTCTTAATCAGTTTGCGAGCCTCCTCAATGGTCATGCCCTTAGACTTGCGGATCTCTGCCAGCTTCTCTGCCAGTTCCTCGCTCTTTTCGTAGTTCTCAGGATCAATGAGAGTGGCCTTGCCGATGTTGGTCAGACCTTTTTCCTTTGCGAGAGCCTCAACCTTCGCAGGGTTACCAATCAGGATGATGTCTGCAATGTCATCAGCCAGAGCCTTATCGGCTGCACAAAGTGTACGCTCTTCTTCTGCCTCGGGGAGCACGATGCGCTGCTTGTTTGACTTAGCACGCGCTACAATTTGACTTAATAAATCCATAGTTTGCTTTTATTTAAATGAATAATGTTCTTAGATGGTCTGTTTGTAACATTGAGATTGCAAAAATACAAAAATAATCCGAAACCCGTGCAGGATTGGGGATTATTTTTCGAAAAATTAAAAGAAAACCTTTACGTTCAATCTCCCAGTTCCTTTGTTAGGATAGCCTCAAGCTCCTCTGCCGAGAGACGGAGACGGAATTCTCCCCTCACTGCCACAGAGATACCTCCTGTCTCTTCCGATACCACGACAGCCAGGGCATCACTCTCTTGCGACATCCCCATCGCAGCACGATGACGCAATCCCAACTCCTTCGGAATGTCCAAATCGTGACTGACAGGGAGGATACAACCAGCAGCTTTGATACGTTGCTTAGAGATGATCATAGCACCGTCGTGCAAGGGGGAGTTCTTAAAGAATATATTCTCTATCAGGCGCTGATTGATGGCGGCATCAATCGTATCCCCCGTCCGCACAATATCATCCAAAGGCACCGTACGCTCTATCACTATCAAGGCACCAACCTTTCCTTTACTTAAGTTCATGCACGACATCACGATTGGCATGATGGTCTCCTTCACTTCCTTCTTGTCTTTTCCCTTTTCTTTCGAGAAGAACCGCATGAAACTTCTCATACGCCGATGAGCACCCAGATTATAGAGGAACATACGGATTTCTTCCTGGAAAAGCACAATCAACGCAATCACACCCACACTGACCAACTTGTCGAGAATAGAACCAAGCAGGCGCATCCGGATGATCTGCGACACAAAGAGCCAGATGACGACAAATACCATGATGCCGATGAACACATTCAAGGAGCGAGACTCACGCATCAGACGGTAGATGTAGAACAACATCAACGCCACCAGGAAGATATCGATAATATCTATTAATCCGAACTCGATGAACATAGGCTACTTATCTATTTGACCATTTAGGGATTCTACTATTCTCACGCACTCAATAGCTTCCTTCACATCATGCACACGGAGGATACTGGCTCCTTTCATCAGTGCAATGGTGTTGAGCACAGACGTGCCGTTCAGTGATTCATCAGGCGTCAAGCCCAGTAGTTTGAAGATCATCGACTTGCGGGAGATACCTACCAAAAGTGGCAACTCCATGACCTGTAGTCGTTCCAAATTGTTCATCACCTGATAATTCTGGGCGACAGTCTTACCAAACCCGAAACCCGGGTCGAGAATGATATCTTTGACACCGAAGTCACGTAACAGCTGAACCTCACGAGCGAATGCCAGTAACATATCACGGAGGGTCGGCTGAACTGACATTAATATATAAGGTACGCGCAAGCGTGCAATCATCCTATACATCTCTGCACTTCCCTCACTGACATCATTGATGATATCAGCTCCAAACTCCTCGACTGCCATTCGCGCCACATCGGGACGGAAGGTATCAACGGACACGACGGCATGAGGCTGTTCACGGCGGACCACACCTAAGGCCAGACGAAGACGCTGCATCTCCTCAACCTCAGAGACCGGTTCCGAGCCAGGACGCGTAGAGCAACCACCGACATCTATCATCGTAGCTCCTTCGGCCACAACCTGATGGACACGTCCAACTATCGCCTGCTCGGTCTGCATGCGGCTCCCTGCAAAAAAAGAGTCGGGCGTCACGTTCAGGATACCCATCACCTGTGGCTGTGACAGCTCCATTAACTGCCCATGTACATTGATTGTATAGTCCATATCGCCTACAAAGATACAAAATATTTAAGAATTAAGAATTATGAATTAAGAATTTTCACTATCTTTGCAGCAAAATTCACGAAGTTTATGGAAATTAAGGAACTATATCAGCTTTATCAGCAGCACCCATGCATCACGACCGATAGCCGTGACTGTCCAAAAGGGAGTATCTTCCTGGCTCTGAAAGGAGAGTCGTTCGACGGCAATAAATTTGCAGCATCAGCCCTTGAGAAAGGTTGCGCCTATGCCATCATCGACGACCAATCTGTGATGCCTGCAAACGACGACCGGTTCATCCTTGTCGATGACTGTCTGCAGACCTTCAAGGATCTGGCCCGTGAACACCGTCGCCAGTTCGATATCCCCGTTATCGGCATCACGGGTACCAACGGCAAGACAACCACCAAGGAACTTGTGGCTGCCGTGCTCTCCCAGAAATACAATGTGCTCTATACGCAGGGTAATTTCAACAATGATGTTGGCGTGCCTAAGACGCTGTTCCGTTTGACGAAGGAACATGAGATCGCCGTCATCGAGATGGGCGCCAGTCACCCTGGGGACATCAAGACCTTAGCAGAGACGGCAGAACCCACCTGTGGGCTGATCACCAATGTGGGCAAAGCCCACCTTCAGGGCTTCGGCTCCTTCGAAGGTGTTATCAAGACCAAATGCGAACTCTACGATTTCCTGCGGACACGTGAGAACGGCCTCATCTTCATCAACGCCGACAACGACCATCTCGTTGATCAGATTGATGACGAAGAAGAGATATGGCTCTCTCCCTACTCCACCGATCCGGAGAACCAATACACCTGTATCAGCGGTGAGATCATTGCCTGTGACCCGTTCCTGAAGTTCCGTTGGCGTGAGCCTCTGATGACCCTTGAGGAAGAAGGACGCTCCACGAAATGGCATAAAGTACAGACACAACTCATCGGTTCCTACAACATCGATAATCTGCTGGCAGCCATTGCCGTCGGTATCAATTTTGGAGTGGATCGCAAGAAAATCTGTGCGGCCTTAGAGGCTTATACACCCAGCAATAACCGCTCACAGATGACTGTGACGGAAAAGAACCACCTCATTGTAGATGCCTATAACGCCAACCCCACCTCGATGCAGGCGGCGCTCGACAACTTCCGTCGGATGGAGGTACCCCATAAGATGGCTATCCTCGGACAGATGGGAGAACTGGGTACGGAGAGCGATGCAGAACATCGTCAGCTGGTAGCCGACCTTGAAGCCTCAGGCTTTGAAGAAGTGTGGCTTGTCGGAGATAACTTTGCTGATATCCCCTGTGCCTTCCGTAAGTTCCATGATGTAGAGGAAGTGAAAGCCGCCATCCGCGAACAGCAACCAGAAGGTCGCTATATACTTATCAAGGGGAGTAACAGCAATAAACTGTTCCAACTGCCTGAACTGCTTTGAGAGTTGAGAGTTAAGAGAATAATAATATGGATGAGTCTGTTGCTGTGTCTGCTGATAGCAGGATGCAGTGAACGGGAGGAGTTATCAGAGAGTAACGCCGTGTATTACTGGCGCACAGACTTCAGACTCGACTCGACAGAATGGGCTTTTTTTCAACGCAACCATATTAATAAGGTGTATTGTCGTTACTTTGATGTGGTCATCAACGAGGAAGGTGCAGAACCGAGACCCAACGCTACCATCTCCTTTTCCAGCACACTGCCTGACAGCATTGAGCTCATACCAACCATCTATATCACAGAAGACTGTATGCACCAGAAGCACCAAGGGCTGGCAGAGAAGATCGTGAAACGCATCCGACAGATGAATGAGACCAATGACATCAAGCCCGTTAGTGAGATACAGATTGACTGTGATTACACATCGAATAGCAAGAAAGTTTACTACCAGTTCCTGGAAGAAGTAAAACAAGCCTGGGGACAGACGCTCTCGACAACCATCCGCCTGCACCAGCTCTCCATGGAGGCACCGCCTGTGGATTATGGTGTGCTGATGATCTACAACACCGGTGATCCTAAGAAGTGGGAAGAGCGTAATCCCATCCTTGACATCCGTGACGTCCAACCCTATCTGAAACGACTCGACAGCTATCCCCTGCCCTTAGCGGCAGCCTATCCGGTTTATCAATGGGTAAGAACAATCAGAAACATCCGGATTGAGCATACCGTTGGAGCCGATGAGATTCTTCGCGTCAAAGAGGCTGTTGAGAAAAAACGCAGTAATCTCAAGCATGCCATTATCACCTACCATCTTGACAAAGATAATATAAATAGATATAAACCTGAGACCTATGAGAAGATTTATCATCATTAGCCTATTGTCTGCCATGACATTGCCGACATTGGCTTGCATCTGGGGAGAGCTCACTAACCCCTATCTGTTCAGCATGTACAGAAAAACAGAGTTCAAAGAACGTGTGGAGAAAATCTGTAACGACAACTGGCAAGCCTATCTGGGCACATCAGAAGAATACTTCTGGTTTAATGCCGATGATGTCATCAAGGCTGCCCAACATAAAAGCGACGGTCTGATGGTCAGCTATGTGAAGAACCTGCAGAAGTATCTCAAGTGTGTCGATGTGGAACAATCAAAACAATATGAGTGGAACTATCCTTCAAAGGAAGATATTGCCACCCAACAGCGTGACCTGCAGGCCATCCGTACCTATGCGCTCGGCAATACTAAAACAAGACTGCGCTCACAGCATGCACTGCTCTATATGCGTTGTAACATGATGCTGGGACGACACCAGGAGAATATCAACTACTGGGAGCAGACTGCCAGCCAGTTGATTGAGACCGTCTATAAGGACATGATGCAAAACATCTATGCCGGTGCCCTCTATAAGACAGGACAGGAAGAGAAGGCCGGTGAGCTGTTTGCAGAAATGGGGGATTTCGAGAGTCTGATGACCCAGTTCTACCGTAAGCGTTCTTTCCAAGCCATCCGCCAGCATTACCTAAAGAATCCCAACTCAAAGGTGCTACCCTTCCTGTTACAGGACTTCGTGAACAACTGTCAGGAAGTGATAGATGCCAATGGTGGGGAATGGTTCAATGGCAAACTCTTCGTCCGTAGAATCACCGAACAGGAAGCCACCCAGATGAGACAATTCTGCGAGACAGTCGTCCGTGAAGGAAAGACCGAGACGCCCATCATGTGGAAATCAGCCAAGGCCTGGTTGGAATACCTATATGGCCATCAGAAACAAGCCACATCAGACATCCTGGAAGCCAGCAAACTCGATGGAACTGACCGTATGAAAGACTGTGCCCGTGTGCTGATGCTCTTTATCACAGCCAACCAGGCACCGGACAGCGAAGCCTTTGACAATTACCTCGCCGATGAGCTTGCCTGGATCAAAGAGATGGAAAAGAAAGAGGAAGACGGCTATTTCTACCGTGCAAAGACGAGATTGTCGCATCAGGCACTGATGAAGCATTATCAGAACAACACTGATAAGCTGATTGCTTTGATGGATGTCACCAACAACTATCATTATACAGAATACATCGACACCATGCGTGTCAGTCAGTTGGAGAAATATTTTGCATATACGAACACCCCTGCCAAGACGAACCTCGACAAATTCCTAAAAGCGAATCTGAAAATAGACGAGAAGGCCATGACAGACCTGATCGGCACAAAGTATCTGCGCCTCTGTCAGTGGGATAAAGCCATCAAGTGGTTGGCATACGTTCCAGCATCCTTCTATAATGAGGCAGGCTACCGTATGTACGTTCTGTTACGGAAGGTATCAGTGGAGCCATGGATCACCAGACAGTGGATCAAGGACGCCGATGTGGATCGTGCCGAAACCTACAACTGGACCGTAAGTGAGAATCCGAAACTGCTATTCGCCAAAGAGATGCAGATGATGGAGGGCACAATGAACATTCTCTCTGGCAAAGCACTCTGCCAGCGCTGCTATAATCTGGCCACCTACTATGCACAAGCCAACTTTACCGGTGACTGTTGGTGGCTGATGCGTGATGGTAAGAGTGTATGTGATACGCTCCGCGTGAATGAGGTCGATCTGCGGGCAAAGACCAAGGAACTGTTACAGAAGGCCAGCCAGACCACAGATATTGCCTTGAAGGAGAAAGCTCTCTTTGCCCTCAGCTATGCTGAGCTCTATAAGGAGGAGCAGAGGTGGTTCACGAGAGAATGGAACAACGAAACTTACGAATACGATCGTAAGACAGTTTCCAATACACAACAGTACAGTGCCTTTGCGGCTTTAGCCAACTTCGAAAAGCAAAACGCGACACATACCAGTCAGTACGTATCGCGTTGTGATGAATATATCCAGTTCAGGAAGGTGTTCCATTAAAGATGCTGCTTCCGTAACTTGGCCGCCTTATCGGCAAGCTTAAAGACTATATTCCTCGGCTTCCAGTCGGGGAATATATTATTTAGCTGATATTGTTTAGCCTCTTGTTTAGTCAGGATCGTTTCAACGGCATTCTCCTCACCATTGAGTGTGAACGTCACGACATTCGACTTCGGTGTGATATTCTCACCATCAGCATCCTTGGTATTATACTCCTTGAAATAACTTTTGATAGTCCTCATACCCTTTGGCTCGAAACGGGGTTCCTTCAGTTTTTCCGGTGTCATCAGACGCGTGTTTATCCAAACGCAACGAGGTGTTTCCCGCCAGCCACGGGCATACTGGAAGTCAGAATCGCGGTTATAGATATCACAGTTCATGAACACATAGCCCCACTTCGTCTGGGAGGTGCGGGGAGCTGCAATCACATTTCGACCAGAGCCATCGGCTGAACGGCGTTCCGTCACAATACTGCAAAGATCGAAGTACGCATCACCATCTCCGCAGATAAAATCCACCGTACCATGTATCTCCGAGCAATAGAGATACGACTGTCCCAATGCATTGTCAGTATAATAGGTGTCCTGGTAGGACATTAGTCTCACATGGTTACAGATGGTTCGCGTACCCTGATCCTGGAAAGCGACACCTCGACCTGCAAACCCAGCCTGATAGTAATTGAGATCATTCTGTAGGGTCAGATCCTGCATATACAACCCAGAACCAGTATTGAGAATTGTGGCGGTTTTATCAATACCTTCCATTTCAATGGGTGGTGCATTACGGATGATGGTAAAGTACATACTCTGGCCAACGAGTGAGATGTTATGTCCCTTAATAGTGGTCAGTGCTGTGGTCTTCAGATCGTATAATCCATCAGGTATCAGGATATAGATACGCTCTGAAAGCGAGTCTGCATTTTGTTTGTTAGCTTGGTCAATAGCTTCCAGCAAACTTGCGACGTCACCTTTCTTCACTACAATCACTTGTTCCTCCGCATTCACAGAATAACTCAACAGGAACATGAAAACAATACATAAAGCCTTGATTTTTATCATATATCTAAATTTTTATCCTATTTCTTGCACGTATTTCAAAAAATTACAGTACCTTTGCACCCGCAAAATCGGGATGTAGCGCAGTTGGTAGCGCACTACGTTCGGGACGTAGGGGTCGGGCGTTCGAGTCGCCTCATCCCGACTTTTGAAAACCTTACAGCGTGAATGAGTGGTTGCTTCGGCGCCACTTTTTCCTTTTTATAGCCTCTTGATTTCCTCTTTTTTTGATTCATCTGCAAAGATAATGAAATCATTCCATATAACCATCTTTTCCTTCAAAAGAATTATTTGATATGCATCAATAAAAGCACTGTGCACGTGCACAATTTTCCGAAAACGTTTGCGTAATCCAAAAAATCGTCTTACCTTTGCACCGTCAAAAGAAAAAAAAGACAGGATAACATTATTAAAGTAGGAGCGAAAACAGACAATGCTCCGAGTAAAGAAAAGAAAGGGTAAAAAGATGAAAAAGATGATTTTGACATTAGTTGCAATGCTGAGTATGACAACCGCATTTGCAGAAGGTGAGATGGCAATGGGTACAAGCAATATGGAGGCTTACGAGCTGAATGTGAACATGGATAAGCTCTCCGAGGCCCTTAATCTGGCCGATGATCAGAAAGAGGCTGTTGCTGACATTCACCACACATTCGCTTCTGAGCTGATGTTCGCTGCCCAGTATGGTGCTAACGACCGTAAGAAACTGGTTGCACGTGCACTGGATAACGACGTGAAGTGGATGCGCTATGTGCTGAACGAGAAGCAGTTCCGTACCTATCTCACATTGCTGAATTCTACGATTAACAATCGTGGTCTGAACAAGTAAGAAAAATCAATTCATTAAATGAACGAGGGTGTGTCGATTGACACGCCCTCGTTCATTTTCTGTCATCTCGGGCTGGCAGGGATTTGAAATGACACCGTCTTAACAATTATTAATAATTAAATTAGTCCAAATTCAGATATTTCGTCTTATATTTGCAGCATCTATTAATTGTAAAATTAGAGTTTGTGATTATAAACGGATTATGTGCTGACTATGGCAGCCGTTTCTGCCCATGTATATTGGCAGTGACGGGTGGTTGTGCAGTTTGCAGTCAGGTCAATGGCAAGGCCTTTTGCGACTGTAAGGCCAGTGGTGGTATCTGCATCAAGCAGGAACTGCTCAGAAATGGTGGGAAGGCGAAACCCAGTCGGTTGACGTATGAATGCGAGGTGATGTCGGTAATTCATTACGACGGCTTGGTGTTTTTTAGGGTTAAGGTACCTTTATCATTAGAGAGGGAGGTAAAACGTCCGGGCGGCTTTGTGTTTGTACGCCGTAAAGATGCGGTTTCCTGGTACGATGTCCCCATCTCCGTACAATTTGAGGAGATGATGGTGGGCAGCATAGGAATGACGCTACTTTTTCGTGGTGTTAAGACGAACCAGTTCAAGGACTTGGCCGAGGGTGACACGCTGCTGCTACGCGGCCCGTTCAACAACGGCCTGTTAGGATTGCAGCATCTGGAAGCGCAACAATCGAGTCGCTGCCTGATACTGACCAAGGGCATTGGTTTATTGCCATCGGTATCCGCAGTGATGTATCTACAATCAAGACATAACGAAACAGAATTGTATGTTGACGAAGGAAACTTCTCACCTTCCATCCTGAAGTTCCAGCTCGATCTGTTTGAACTTCCATACAGACCTTTGACTCTGCTTGATGACGATAGTGAGCTCAGCACATCTGCCAAGCACCTCATCAGGCGATTCGTGACTGATGGCGGCAGTCTGATTCATGTCGGCGCTTCGGAATATGTGATACACCAGGTGGCCGCCTATCTGCAATATATCGGCAGCAGTCATGTAAAGCTCTCGGCTTGCAACAATGCCAAAATGTGTTGCGGCGAAGGTGTGTGCGGCGCATGCACGGAAATAACTGCCGACAGACGGGTCATTCATCATTGTAAAGAACAAGTAAAAATAAAATAAACGTTATATGAGAGTTATTATCATAGGAGGCGGATGGGCTGGTACAGCCGCTGCGATAGCTGCAAGAAAAGCTGGCGCCGAGGTTTGTCTGATAGAGAAAACAGATATGTTGCTGGGATGTGGCAATGCAGGTGGAATCATGCGTAACAACGGTCGGTTCACGGCTGCCGAAGAGATGATTGCACTGGGAGGCGGCGAACTGTTCCAGTTGATTGACCGCATTGCGCTGCACCGCAACGTGGAGTTCCCTGGTCATCATCACACCACACTCTATCCGGTCAACACCATCGAGGCACATGTTCGTAGGCTGGTTTTGGAAATGGGCATTGATGTACGCTGCTCTACACACATCTGCGATGTAGCGTGTGATAACAATCGGTTGGAAGGTGTCTATTCCGACTCTGGCGACCTTTTCGAAGGTGATGTCTTCATTGAGACTACAGGCAGTGCCGGTCCAATGGGTAACTGCTTGAAATACGGCAATGGCTGCTGCATGTGCGTGCTGCGCTGCCCAGCCTTTGGTCCGCGCATCAGCATCACTGAGCGTTGTGGAGGTCAGGATTATCAGGGCGAACGCCAGCCCGACATGTTCGGTGTGTTCTCTGGATCGTGCAAGGTGTCGAAAGAGAGTCTGTCGGCAGCGTTGCAGGAAGAATTGAACAGCAAAGGTGTAGCCTTGATACCACTTCCTAAGGAGGAGATCAATTACGACAAACTGAAGATTAAGGCCTGTAAGCAATATGCCATCAAGGATTTCTCTGAGAATATGATCCTACTCGATACTGGCGACGCCAAGCTCATGACCAGCTACTATCCCGTCGAGAAGTTGAGGCGGCTGCCCGGCATGGAAAATGCCCGTTACGTGGATCCATGTGCTGGCAGCAAGGGCAACTCCATACGTTACCTCTCAGTAGCCTACCGCTCAAATGCCATGACTGTGGATGGTATCAGCAACCTGCTTTGCGCCGGCGAGAAAAGTGGTCTGTTTATAGGTCACACAGAGGCCATTACCACGGGAACCTTGGCTGGTCACAATGCTGCACGACTGACTGCCGCCAAGCCCTTGCTGACACTGCCGCAGACTCTTGCCGTAGGCGACCTCATTGCAGCGGCTAACAGTGCTATCAAGGAAAGGCACGACACCATGGAGCGCTTTACCTTCTCAGGAGGAAACTACTTCAACCGCATGAAGGAAAAGCAGCTATACACCACCGACATTGAAGCCATCAGGCAGCGGGTGGAACAGGCTGGACTACTGGGAGTGTATAATGAACATGTGTAGCTATTAAAATGCGTTCCTATAAGGTTGACATAGAAGTCTTTGAGCGAATGCCTGTTGCAAGGGCTGTACTAGCCCAAAGCATCCCAGCCATTGTGGCTCAACTGATAGTTCTTCTCTACAACTGGGCCGACACTTTTTTCCTGGCACGACTGAACAAGCCGGAACTGGTGGCGGCGGCTACCATTGTACTGCCCCTCTATCTGATGCTGACCGCCATCGGCAACCTGCCTGGAGTTGGCGGCGGAAGCCAGTTTGCAAATCATCTGGGCAAGCACGATTATACAGGGGCGCAACGCGTGGCATCGATCACCTTCTGGATGGGTATGATACTGGCATTGGTATGCTGTTTGTCCTTTCCGTTGTATAGCGACATGCTACTGAGCCTCATCGGTGCCAACGAACGAACCCTTGCCCCCGCCCAGGAGTATGCGTTCTGGGTGATTACCATCGGCGGCATACCGGTCATCATGAATCTCGTGCTTGCCAATCTGGTCAGAGCAGAGGGCATGGCACTCCAGGCTTCCATCGGCA
>JAEEGG010001951.1_pt1 | contig 54192 bp, 48 predicted proteins | sample 9134161 | NCBI WGS metagenome assembly JAEEGG01 (sample SAMN16246543, study PRJNA631951) | gut metagenome | biome: gut microbiome; feature: rumen; material: CR-attached | host: Bos | place: Iran: Karaj | collected 2018-10 | reverse complement strand
CACGAGCGGTCAGGATACCCTCGGCAGCAGCCATACCAGCGAGGTCCTCAGGAGAGGTCTCGATACGTACGAGCACTACCTTGTGGCCGTCCTCGTGCCAAGCCTTAGCGTCGTCAGCGTGGAATACAATCTGACCACAGGCAGCACCAGGAGATGCGGGCAGACCCTGAGCAATGACCTTAGCAGCAGCCAAAGCCTTCTTATCGAATACGGGGTGCAGCAGCTCGTCGAGCTTGTTGGGCTCACAACGCATGATGGCGGTCTTCTCGTCGATCATACCCTCGTGGAGCAGGTCGATAGCGATCTTAACCATAGCAGCACCTGTACGCTTACCGTTACGGGTCTGCAGGAACCACAGCTTGCCCTCCTGTACGGTGAACTCCATATCCTGCATATCGTGATAGTGGTTCTCCAGTTTCTCCTGAATACCATTCAGCTCAGCATAGATCTCAGGCATAGCTTCCTCCATAGAAGGATACTTGGCTACGCGCTCAGCCTCAGAGATGCCAGCGCGCTCAGCCCAGCGCTGAGAGCCAATCTTGGTAATCTGCTGTGGGGTACGGATACCAGCCACAACGTCCTCACCCTGAGCGTTAACGAGATACTCACCGTTGAACAGGTTCTCACCGTTAGCAGCGTCACGGCTGAAGCATACACCAGTAGCTGATGTGTCGCCCATGTTACCGAATACCATAGCCATCACAGATACGGCTGTACCCCACTCGTCGGGGATGCCTTCCATCTTACGATAGAGGATAGCGCGCTCGTTCATCCAAGAACGGAACACAGCGCAGATAGCACCCCAAAGCTGCTCGATAGGATCGTTGGGGAAGTCCTTACCAGTGCGCTCCTTGATGGCAGCCTTGAACAGCTTCACCAACTTCTTCAGGTCTTCAACAGAGAGGTCCTTATCGAGTACAACACCGCTCTCCTTCTTTACCTTCTCGATAATCTCCTCGAACGGGTCGATATCGGTCTTATTAACGGGCTTCATCTCGAGCACCACGTCACCGTACATCTGTACGAAACGACGATATGAGTCGTAAACGAAGTGAGGATTGTTAGTCTTTGCTGCCATACCCTCAGCAACCTCGTCGTTAAGACCCAGGTTCAGGATGGTGTCCATCATACCAGGCATAGAAGCACGGGCACCAGAACGGACGCTGACCAACAGAGGATTCTTAGCATCGCCGAACTTGCAGTTCATCAAGTCCTCGATGTGCTTAACAGCTGCCATCACATCGTCGTTCAGCAACTCCATAATCTTCTGCTGACCTACCTGATAGTACTCGTTACAGCAGTCTGTAGTGATTGTGAAACCTGGAGGAACAGGCACACCGATGTGGTTCATCTCAGCAAGGTTTGCACCTTTACCACCAAGTTCCTCACGCATTTTTGCATTACCTTCGGCCTTACCGTTACCGAAGAGGTAAACTCGCTTTTGACTCATACGATTAAAAAAATTACGTTATTATTATACTTTAAGCTATATAAATTCTCAATTCTGCAAAATTACAGAATTTCCTGCACATATGCAAGAAAAATGCGCAAAATCTTTATTCTTTAGACTTTTTTTAGTAATTTTGCAGCTCAAAATCATCATTATGGCAAGAAACAAGAAACCTTTACCGCTCCTTGAGGGCGTCAAGATAGAGGCTGTGGCAGCCGAGGGCAAGTGCCTGTTCCACTGGCAAGACATGGTTGTCTTCGTACCCTTCTGCGTGCCTGGCGACGTATGCGACGTGCAGATCAGACGCAAAAAGCACTCCTTTGCCGAAGGCGAGGTAGTGCGCTTTATAGAATATAGTAATGTACGCGCGACCCCCTTCTGCGAGCACTTCGGTGTCTGTGGCGGTTGTAAGTGGCAGAATCTGCCTTATCCAGAGCAACTGAAGTTCAAGCAGCAACAAGTGTTCGACCAGCTGACGCGTATCGGCAAGATAGAACTGCCAGAATTTCAACCTATTTTTGGTTCTGTACATACGCAGGAATATCGCAACAAGCTCGACTTCGGCTGTGCGAACAAGCGTTGGCTGACCAGCGAGCAACTGAAAGACGAGACGTTGGTAAAGGACACACCCGCTATCGGTTTCCACATCACGGGAGCGTTCGACAAGATACTGCCGATAGAAAAATGCTGGCTGATGGACAACCTGCACAATGAGATTCGCAACGAGGTACGCGACTACGCCATTGAACACGGGTTGTCGTTCTTCGATTTGCGTCAGCAGGTGGGATTGCTTCGCGATGTCATTATCCGCAACAGTGCATCCGGCGAATGGATGGTTATTTTCCAGTTCCACTACGATGAGACGGGTGGAGAACATGAGGCAAAGGCGCTGATGCAGCATATTGCCGACAAGTTCCCACAAATCACGTCGCTGATGTATCTCGATAACCAGAAGTGTAATGACACCATCGGCGATCAGGACATCATCGTGTTCAAGGGCAATGACCACATCTTCGAACTGATGGAAGACCTGAAGTTCAAGGTAGGACCCAAGTCGTTTTATCAGACAAACACAGAGCAGGCCTATCATCTGTACTCAGTGGCCCGCAAGTTTGCAGGACTGACTGGCAACGAGGTGGTTTACGACCTCTATACAGGTACGGGTACTATTGCCAACTTCGTAGCAAAGAATGCCAAGAAAGTAGTTGGCATCGAGTACGTACCAGAGGCTATTGAGGACGCCAAAATCAACTCTGAAATCAACGGTATCGGAAACACGCTGTTCTTTGCCGGTGACATGAAGGACATTCTGACTGACGAGTTTATTGCGGAACACGGTCGTCCTGATGTCATCATCACCGACCCACCCCGTGCTGGCATGCATCCAGATGTGGTGAAGACTATTCTGAGGGCCGCCCCCCTGCGCATCGTGTATGTGAGTTGTAACCCTGCCACACAGGCCCGCGACCTGCACGACATGGACACAGACTATCGCGTCGCTGCAGTACAGCCCGTCGACATGTTCCCACACACGCCACACGTAGAAAACGTAGTACTGCTGGAGCGCCGTGCTCAGTAGTCGAGATACTAAAAACAACAACAAGAGAACTGGCATTTCTCGCAGTGAGAGGTGCCAGTTCTCTCCGTGTCATAAAGGCAACTTTTTCAGTTTCTCAGTTTCTCACTTATGACAGGAAGGTTTTAGCTTTTGTGGTACACTGGGTATACATTTATAGTATTAATATATCTTATTATTATATATATTATAATATATATAATAATAAGAAGATAATATTGAAGTAAAATAAAGTAAGTAGAAAAACCTTCCTGTCATAAGTGAGAAACTGAGAAAGTGAGAAACTTTGTGGTATGCTGGTACACCTTATTAAATATAATTGCGAAAATATTTGGCGGTTTAGTTTTTTTTTCTTATCTTTGCAAAGGAATTAAAAAGAATTGCCTGACTAAAGAGACTAAAAGTACAAATCACAATATTTACAATTATGAAAAGACTGACATTACTCCTTGCGCTGCTGGCAACGACCGTTATCAGCATCAGCGCAGAAGAATTGGAATCGCAGGAAACCAATGGTGAAAAGGCCACTATCGAGGTGCCCGCGTGGGTGAAGAACATCAAGTTCAGCGGCTATGGCATGCTACGCTATCAGGCTGATGATAAGTATCAGTTTGGCGGTTTTGACGACAATGGCAACGAGATTGCCGAAAAGAATCATGCTAATTCATTCAGTCTGCGTCTGGCCCGTCTGATTCTGGATGGTAAGATTGCTGACTTTGACTGGCGCGTTCAGATTCAGGCCACTAACGCCAAAGGACCTGGTGAGCCTACCGTCCAGCTTGTTGACCTCTATGCAGAATGGCGCAAATATCCTGAGTTTAAGGTACGTGTAGGACAATTTAAGCGTGCTTTCACATTTGAAAATCCTACCCACCCCATCACACAGGGCTGGCGTGGCTATGCCGACGTCATCAACAACCTGTCGGGTTTTGGCGATCGTACGGGCGAGAAGAGCTCTGGTGGTCGTGATATCGGTATTCAGGCTGCAGGTGACCTGTTCCCCAACAGCAATGGCCGTCGTCTGCTACACTATCAGGTAGGTGTGTATAACGGCGAAGGTATCAATTCTTCGGATAAGGACAACCGCAAAGATATCATCGGAGGCATGTGGGTCATGCCCATACAAGGCGTTCGCATTGGTGCTTTCGGATGGACTGGTAGTCGAGCTGGTGTGGAGAAGAACCGCTATTGCCTCTCTGCAGAATATGACAAGGATGGATATACCTTCCGTACTGAATTCATACACTCTCAGGGATGGGGGTCTGACTTGGGTTTAGGTGACAAGGCTGACGGTTGGTATGTCTTCGGCATCGTGCCAATTATCAAGAGCAAACTGCACGCCAAGGCCCGTTATCAGTGCTATCGTGACAACAAGGAATGGAATCGTGCCAAGACCACATACGAAGCCGGTGTGAACTATTTCTTCACCAAGAATTTGGAATTACACCTTGAGTATGCTCGCGTAAACGACAAGACTATCCAGCTCAGTGGCAGTAAGCACAGCTATAATCTGGGGACTGTCGAACTGGACTTCCGTTTCTAAGCAATCTTACTGAACTTTCGCATCAGGGCCTCCCAGAGATGAGTCTTTTGATGCAGAACATACAGAGAATAAGCCGTGCTGACAAGTGTCAGTGCGGCTTCTGTTATCCAGTATGCCCAGCCATCCATGTGAAGAGAAACGGCATATGCCAGTCCGCCAATAGCCATCTGCACCAACGCATAGCGAGCTACACGCCACGTCGAACGGTAACTATACTGCCAATAGGCATAAGCATAGACCGTCAGGAATTCCACGACATGAGCAACCACAATGGCAACGCCTGTTCCCCAAATACCCCACCAGCGATAGCCTAACACGATAGCCGTCACCAACGCTACGAAATAGACAGACTCCAGCAGCAGAAAAGACAGGGAATAGCTGCGGGCCAGCGTGATATAGGCTACAGGCATTGTGAGAACCTTGAAGTACATGGCCAAAACAGCCACCTGCGCCATTGCCACTATAGGCATGAAGTCGCGGCTGAACAATATAGGTATCAGCACAGGCAGCAGTGTCAGCAGCGCTACCAGCATGGGCGCCAGAAACAACAATGACACTTCCGTCTGTTTGTTCACCGTCTCGTTGGTTGCCTTGACATCTTTGTTGACAGCCGACAGACGTGGGAAATAGTCAGTCTCCATCGCAGAGAACACCATACTGGCATAGGTAATGGTAATCATATAAGCCGCATTATAAAAGCCCACATTATCCATACCTCCATCGACATTCAGGAAAGCACGGATAGCCATCTCGGAACCACTGCCGAAGGCCGCTGCCAGCACAAATGCCAAGCCCAGCTTAATCATGCCAAAACCATCATGCAGATGATGACGCGAAAACACCAACTTTAGCGGGCAACAGCGATACGAGTGCCACAGCGTCAGCAGCATATTCACTGCCGCTATCAAGACTATAGAGGGGACGACACCAGATTGCCCCATATAATAATAAAGAGGTACGGACGTCACTACAGCCCCCACGGCACCGTAAATCTGAACCCTTGCCAGCGACCCCATCCGGCGTGTTGCCTTCAGCACTGCCGTCTCACCGCCACTGATGGCCAGCATCGCCACCGACACACCCAACATGGCATAGTGAAGCGTATGGTCACCCCAGGTAAATGTCAGATTATCAACCAGTCCACTGGCAACAACACAGAACACCAAACCCAACACAGCTGCTATCAGACTCCATAGGCGGATAACCTGAACATAATAATCCAGCTGTTCGTGTTGCTCCTGTTCATAGACCTCAGACAACTTAGGTATTGCGCCAAACGACAAACCAAGATTTGTACATTGGGCAGCAAACGTCTGCACAGACATCATCAGTGCATTGAAACCCATACCAACAGTTCCTAACAGCAACGCCATAGCCTTGTTGCGCACAAGACCTATTAAGATTGTCATGCCCTGTACGCCACCAAATAGAGTCGTATATTTTATAATGTGGTTATAACCACTGTTCCCGGCTTCCTTCACGGCTAAAATGCTCTAAACTTTTGCAAAATTACTAAAACTTTTGCATAACTCCAAATTTTTTTGTACCTTTGACCGCAAATATGGAATATTCAATAGATAAATGGATGAAAGGCATCGCTTATGAGGTGGCCTTTTGGAATAATGTTTACCGATGGAACCATGGTTTCAAGGCACTGATGGACTGGTCGAACTATGGTTCAGTCATCGAATTGGAATTATTCGATGCCAACCATTTTCTTGCAGACAGAATCAAGCCACAGGTCCTTGATGTTGGGTGTGGAATGAGCTATGCTACCGGCAACTATCTCAAGACAGGTGATAGGAACGAACCCCTGAACATCCATTATGTCGACCCCTTAGCCGACTACTTTAACGACATTCTAAAACGATATCACAGAGAACTCCCCCCCATCAGCTTCGGTATGATGGAGTATCTATCAGCCTATTATCCAGGGCATCAGATAGATTTGGTCATTATACAGAATGCATTGGATCACTCGTCGAATCCGATAAAAGGTATTATTGAGGCGATAGAAACTCTGAAGACCGATGGCATACTCTATCTGAACCATCACCCTAACGAGGCAGAGACTGAACACTATAAAGGTTTTCACCAGTACAACATCACCGAGGAGAACGGTCAGCTCATTATATGGAACAAGAGTGAACGCTGCAATATAAATGAAATGCTACACGGAATAGCCTCAGTAGAGACATTACGAAATGCAGAAACAGGGCACGTTATAGCAATTATCAGAAAGACCGCTGAAGTTCCTGACAGGTTCAGTACTCAACAAAAGGACATCATTGAACTCTGCCAAAGTCTGGTAAGAAACAACCGTCAGTCACAACGTCTATCGCATGCACTAAGTTTCAAATGGCACTACATGCTATACAATACCATTCAGTTTTTTGCACAGATTCTGACTTATGACCAACGCATGAAAATCAAGAAGATCATCAAACAACAAGCACCTGCATGACACCGTATATAGAACAACACGAACAACCATTGGTAACATTTATCATTACCTATTATAACCAGCCCATGTCCATGCTGTGTGAGTGCATCAACAGTATTCTGGCACTCTCATTACGCGACTTTGAGCGCGAAATCATCATTATCGATGACGGATCTGAGGTAAGTCCCATGAATGGATTGATGCAGTATGAGAGCGACATAATATACGTCAGACAGAAAAACATGGGACTCAGCATGGCACGCAATGCCGGTATCAACATGGCACGTGGACAATACCTGCAATTTGTGGATGCCGATGACCACTTGATACAGACTGCCTATGAACATTGTCTGGACACCATACGCTATCAAAACAATGTTGATATGGTAGTGTTCGATTTTACCAGCAGTAATGATGACCAATCAACATTTGATGACCTGCCTGTCATGAGTGGTACAGAGTATATGCGTACTAGCAATATTCACGGCACGGCTTGTGGCTATATCTTCCGACGTATCACCTTGAGCGAACTGCGCTTCACCCCAGGTATCTGGCATGAAGATGAGGAATTCACACCGCAATTGTTTATCAGAGCCGAGCGCATTATCGTCACCAATGCCAAGGCCTATTACTACTACAAACGCCCAGGCACTATTACCACCCATGCTGACGAAGACAGCAAACAGAAACGATTCCAGGATCTTAGTGGGGTCATAGACCGTCTACTCTACTTATCAGACCGCGTTCCACAAAATGACCGTTTGGCTTTGCAACGTCGCATAGCCCAACTAACGATGGCATATATCTATCAAGTCATCATACAACAGCGTTCACAAAAGGCCCTCAACGCCTGTATCGACGAATTGACCAGCAAGGGGCTGTTCCCCCTACCCGACCGCGACTACTCGCAGAAATACAAATGGTTCCGCAAGATGAGCAATACCCGTTTAGGGCGCACAATCCTGCTGAACACACTACCACTACTGAAGAAAGAAAGATGAGAATTCTGTTGTTCGAAGACTATAGCAGGCTGCACACACTGATTGCCAAAGGATTAAGAGAACTGGGGCATGAGGTGACGTTGGTGGGCAATGGCAATATGTTTCACGGTTTCCAGCGCGACATCGACATACGGAGAGGCAACGGACCTTTGGCAGGCATTCGACACATCATCAGGCTGACGTCACTATTGCCCAAATTCAAAGGCTATGACATCGTACAACTCATCAACCCCGACTGTTTCGGACTGAAGGCCAAAAGAGAATATCCCTTTTACAAATATCTTAGAAGAAACAACAAGAAAATTGTAGTAGGCGCATTCGGTTGCGATTGGTATTGGGTGGACGACGGACTGCATCACAAGACATTCCGCTATGGTGACTTCTACATCGGTGATACCATGCGCAAGGACGCAGCTGCCCAGACATTCATCAACGAATATTGCGACACACCTAAAGGGGACTATACCAGATATGTCATGGAGGATGCCGACTGGATTCCTACGTGCCTGTATGAATATCAGGCATGCTACGAACAATATTTCCCACATAAGACACAGTATATTCCCCTGCCTATCGAGATTGATTACAAACAGCCCGTACACGAATTCGACGGACATCATATACGTTTCTTCATCGGTATAGACAGAGCAAGAAGCCAATATAAAGGTACTGACATCATGTTACGGGCACTAAACGATGTGGTCATGAAACACCCTGATAAGGCAGAAATAGTGAAAGTGGAGAGTTTGCCCTATCAGGAATATCAAGCAGCAATGAACTCATGCGATGTGATGTTAGACCAGTTGTATAGCTATACGCCCTCCATGAATTCGTTGCTTGCCATGTCAAAAGGTATCATTGTTGTCGGTGGCGGTGAACCAGAAAACTATGAGATTCTGAACGAGACGGAGCTGCTCCCCATCATCAATGTAGAGCCGACCTACGAAAGTGTTTGCCAACAACTGGAATGGTTGTTAGACCATACGCACCTGATTAATCAACTGAAAAGCGACAGTATTGAGTATGTAAAAAGGCATCATGACTACAGGAAGGTAGCCAAGCAATATGAATACATGTACCAGCAGCTACTGGCCGAGTGATTCCTCAAAGACATGAGCTATCTGACGGGCTATAGCGCCAGGTGATGCCATTTGACGGGCTATCTCAGAAAGTCGGACACTATCAGTCGTTGGTGATGAAATAACAGATTCCATGGCCTTTGACAACGCATCTACATCATCAATAGGAACAAACACACAGCCTTCTTGTGGACGGACACTCAATGGTATGGCTTCAGTAGAAATAGCAGGAATTCCCGTACTTAATGCCTCTAACAGCACTAAGCCCTGTGTTTCGCCACGTGTAGCCAGAACCAGTGTATCAGAATGATACAGCAGATCGCGAATGGCCGACTTGCTGATTTCACCATGTATCACAACACCCTGCTTGATATTCATATCACTAAGCATCCGACGGCATTTATCGGAATTGGTAGCGGGTCCTGCAATATGGAGTTCAGCATCAGGATAATGAGTCTGAACACGCTGAAAAGCACTAAACAGAACATCATACCCCTTTCGCTCTATAAAGATTCCAATGCAGCAAAAACGATACGGACGTCCCTGTAATGGTTCCCTCGGTTGGAAATTAAAGAAATCGGTATCAATCATATTGGATATCGACTTCCAGCGATAATCTGTACCAAAGAAAACAGACAAATCAGAAACGACCTCCTTAGATACAGGAATCACACAAGAGGCATGCAGTAAACTCTCCTTAAGAAGTGGTATCTGCCAAGCATTGCTGGGAGGCATGCCAAACTCGCGAGCATAATCATGAAACGACAAATGCTCGGTAATGAAATAGGGAATACGATACTTTCTGCTAATCTGCATAGCAGCATAACCTGCCCACTTGACACAATGAGCATGCAACACGTCTGGCTTGCCATATCGCTGAACATAGTCGTCAAACATTGAACAGACAATATGAACCCATCGGTTGACATTATAATGGATGATCTTGGGAATGCCTCGCTGATACGACTGATAGACGGTGATGCCATCCATTACATGCTCAAAGCGACCTGTTGGTAGGGAAAAATAAGCATCCTTTGTGTTCGTCAAACCCAACTGCACATTACTTAATATACGAACCTCATGTCCCAAAGCCAATAAAGCTTTTGCTTGGTCCAGACAGAACAAACCGCCACAAGGGGGGAAAAAGGAGGGGATTTCGAGTATGTGCATATTATTTAAGGTAGCAGTGGAAGAAAAAAATAGGGACGGAAAAAACCTCCGCCCCTACCGATTACTTGTTTGTCCGTTCTGAAGTTATGCCTCAGCAGGAGCTTCAGCGGCAGCAGCCTCAGCGGGAGTCTCTGCAGCAGCAGCTTCAGCAGCGGCAGCAGCCTCGGCCTCAGCCTTTGCAGCAGCCTCAGCAGCCTTCTTCTCAGCTACCTTCTTAGCCTGCTCCTCGTTCTGAGCCTTCTCAGCCTTCAACTGAGCAGCGGCAGCGTCCTTCTTAGCCTTAGCCTCGTCGGCAGCAACCTTCTCAAGACCCTTCTGCTTGTCAGCTTTCCAGGCATCGAACTTCTTCTGGGCTGTAGCCTCATCGAAAGCGCCCTTCTTGACACCACCCTTCAGGTGCTTCATCAGGTAAACGCCCTCACGGCTGAGGATGTTACGAACAGTGTCGGTAGGCTGTGCACCACACTCGACCCAATACAGTGCACGCTCGAAATTAAGATCTACTGTGGCAGGATTGGTGTTTGGGTTATAAGTACCAATCTTCTCAGTGAAACGACCATCACGTGGTGCGCGAGCGTCAGCGATAACGATACGATAGAAAGCGTAGCTCTTACGTCCGCCGCGCTGCAATCTGATTTTTGTTGCCATTGTCTAAATGTTTGTTTTTAAATTGTTTAACTTAAATTTCTTGCTACTATCTCGTAATAGCGGCTGCAAAGGTACAAAGAAATGAGCAAAAAACCAAATAAAATACCTATATTTTTTGTTATATACCTTTTTTTTGCTAATTTTGCAAACTGATGAAGGATATATCGATACTGATACCTACTTATAATCACGCGTGCGTAGAACTGGTTCATGCCATACAGCAACAGGCCAGTCTGCTGCCTATCAGCTACGAAATCATTGTGGCTGACGATGGTTCTACTCTTGCTTCTACCATCCAAGGGAACAGGGCTATCAACGAATACACCAACAGCCGATATATTGAATGTCCCGAGAATGTCGGACGTGCTGCCATCCGCAACTATCTGGTTAGTCAGGCCTCAAAGCCATGGGTATTGTTTATCGATAGCGATATGGTTGTGCAGCATCCTGACTTCCTACGTCGTTATGTGGACACACCTGACGAGCAAGCAGTATGGGACGGAGGTATCTGTGTGGGAGGTGAAGAAAAGCTGTTGTGCAATAATCTGCGCTACCATTACGAGCGAGCTGCAGAGCATCTGCATACGGCAGAGCACAGACAGCAAAAGCCTTATCGTGACTTCCACACGGCTAACTTTATGGCTCCCAAACAGTTAATGGCGGAACACCCGTTCGACATGCGCTTTCGTCGCTATGGTTACGAGGACGTGCTGTTTGGTATGACGCTTGAAACCTGTCACATTCCTATCCACCATATCGATAATCCTTTGAGTTTTGAAGTATTTGAGGATAACGAACAATTCCTCAACAAAACGGAAGAAGGTTTGCGAACGCTGTATCAATTCAGGAATGAACTTAAAGCAGGTTCTCGACTTTTGCAGGAAGCAAACCATCTGCAGTGGGCTCTCCCCCTACTCCGTCTTTCACACCGCCTATTCGGAAAAATGGAGCGACGCATTCTGATGCATCGCCCCATTCTATGGCTTTTCTCATTCTATAAGTTGGGGTATTTTTCCAACTTATATAAATAGCCTATTCGATTCCCTCGGGTTTCATGTTCGTGTAAACAGTCTGAACATCGTCGAAGTCCTCGAGTTTCTCAATCATCTTGTCGATGGTCTCGCGCTCCTCGGGAGTAACGTCCTTCAGGTCGTTAGGAATGCGGGTAAACTCAGCACCGGTAACCTCGAAACCATTCTCCTCCAAGTGCTTCTGGATAGCACCAAAACTTGAGGGGTCGCCGTAGATCGTGATTGAGTTCTCTTCCTCGTCCTCGTCGTACTCATCCTCTACACCGTAGTCAATCAGGTCAAGAATCATCTCGTCCATATCCAGACCATCGGTCTTCTTGAAGGTGAACACGCACTTGTGGTCAAACAAGAACGACAGGCTGCCCTGAGTACCCAGATTGCCGTTGAACTTGTTGAACACCGAACGAACATCACCAACAGTACGCGTGGTATTGTCGGTCAAGGTGTCGACGAAGATAGCAACTCCGTGAGGACCATATCCCTCGTAAGTCACTTCCTTGTAGTCGCTCTGGTCCTTACCCATAGCGTTCTTGATGGCACGCTCGATGTTATCCTTCGGCATGTTCTCACGCTTGGCGTTGGCTATAATAGCACGCAGTGCAGGGTTCATGTCGGGCTCTGGACCGCCAGCCTTTACAGCAATGGCAATCTGCTTGCCAATCTTGGTGAATGTCTTGGCCATGTGGCCCCATCTCTTCAATTTCGCAGCTTTGCGATATTCAAATGCTCTTCCCATTTTTTTATTATTTTCGTTATTACGTTATTTCGTTCTTACGTTATTTCGAAACCCTTAGCGCAACTCGGCATTGAGTTGCTTCTTCAGGTTCTGAATCAATTTGCTCATGATGGCTTCAATCTGCTTGTCGCCCATCGTCTTTTCAGCATCCTGAAGGATGAAGTTGACGGCATACGACTTCTTGCCAGCGGGTAGTTTGTCACCCTCATAGACATCGAACAGCTCGACTTTCTTCAGGAACTTCTTCTCCGTCTGACGAGCGATATCTTCAATCTGCTGGAACTCGACGCTCTTGTCAATGAGCAAAGCGAGGTCGCGGCTGACAGACGGGAACTTTGGAATGTCAGTGAACTCCACCTTTTGCTTGCGGATGACCTTCATCAGCGCTGTCCAGTTAAGTTCGGCATAATACACAGGCGTGTCGATGTCGAACTTCTTCTGCAGTTTCTTGGTCAGCACACCAAGTTCGATGAGTTTCTTGCCACCACGATTCTCGATAGTCAGACCAGCAGAGAAAATAGCGTTGTCACTCTTCTTGCGCACCAACATACCTGGCTGCACACCAATGCGAACAAGGATGTTATCTACGTGTGCATCGAGCTCGGCAAACGAGGTATCCTCGTTAGCATGAGCCCACGAACCCTCAATACGCTTACCTGTCAGCCACAATGCCATGTGATACTGCTCCTTATAAGCTTGCATGGGGTCATCCTGATTCTCCTTTGCAGGGTCGAAAGCATAAACGTTGCCAAACTCGAAGAAACGACAGTTGGGGTTCTTGCGTTTGACATTGTGTTCGACGCTCTCCAAGCCGCCATACAGCAAGGTACCACGCATCACGTTCAGATCGCTCGACAGCGGGTTCATGATGTGTACCAATCCCTTCTGCTGTTCGTCGTCATAATATGCGGCTTTCGTCAACGAATTGTTCAGGATTTCGTTAAAGCCTGCACCCACCAATTGCTCTGAAACGAGGTTGGCCAGTTTGTGCTTTTGGTCTTCATCGCCCTTAATGACCAGCGAAGATTTTAGCTGTGTGGGAATCTCCACATTATTATATCCGTAGATGCGCAGAATGTCTTCCACCACGTCACAAGGACGCTGGACATCAACGCGATAAGCAGGAATTTCCAGTTTCAAGACCTCGGGCGTCTCACCAAGGACTTTCATCTCCAACGAGTCGCAAATGCTCTTGATGGTCTCCACAGGAATGTCCTTACCAACCAGCGAGTGAACGTAGCTGTATTCGAGGTCAACAACGGCGTTCTCCATCTTCTCAGGATAGACATCCTTGATTTCCATTGACACCTTACCTCCAGCCAATTCCTTGCAAAGCAGGGCAGCATATTTCAGTGCATCAATCACGCCATTGGGATCAATGCCACGTTCGAAACGGAACGAAGCATCGGTGCTCAGACCATGACGGCGAGCCGACTTACGAATCCATGTGGGATGGAAATAAGCACTTTCGAGCACGACGTTCTTTGTCGTCTCGTAGGTACCACTACCCTTTCCGCCAAACACACCAGCAATACACATGGGGTCCTCAGCATTACAGATGGCCAAGTCACGGTCAGAAAGCTTGTGCTCCTCACCATCCAGCGTCACAAACGGTGTGCCTTCCGGCATGGTCTTCACCACAATCTTGTGACCCTTCACCATGTCGGCATCGAAGCAGTGCAGGGGCTGGCCCAATGCCATCATCACGTAGTTGGTAATATCAACGATATTGTTGATGGGACGCAGACCGATGACACTCAACTTGTTCTTCAACCATTCGGGACTCTCTTTCACCTCGCAATCGGTGATGCTGACGCAGGCATAGCGTTTGCAGGCCTCAGTGTTCTCGATGACCACATCGATGGGGAGGGAGTTATTGTCGACGACAAAATCGTCGACCACAGGACGATGGGTGGCTGTCTTGTAGCCATTCTGCTTCAGCCAGGCATACAAGTCGCGAGCCACACCCCAGTGCGACAGCGCGTCAGCACGGTTGGCAGTGATGTCCACTTCGATGAGCCAGTCGCTTTCCAAGTGGTAATACTCGGCGGCAGGCGTACCGACAACAGCGTCCTCAGGCAGTACAATGATGCCAGCATGGTCAGTACCGATACCAATCTCGTCCTCGGCACAAATCATACCCATCGACTCTACGCCACGCAGCTTCGACTTCTTGATGACAAACTCCTTGTCGCCATCATACAGCACACAGCCCAAATCAGCTACGATGACCTTTTGGCCAGCAGACACATTGGGAGCACCGCAGACAATCTGCTGGGGTTCGCCCTTGCCTAAATCAACAGTAGTTACATGCAAATGGTCTGAATCGGGGTGCATCTCGCACGTGAGCACTTTACCAACGTAAAGTCCCTTCAGACCGCCCTTAATACTTTGTACTTCTTCGAGTGCGTCAACCTCCAGACCTGTCGATGTCAAAGCATCGCAAACCTCCTGCGGTGTGAGGTCAAAATCGACGTACTCTTTTAACCATTTATACGATATATTCATTGCGCAATAATTTGTATTTTCGAAAATCGCGTGCAAAATTACAAAAAAAAAATGAGCTGACCAAATGGTCAGCACACTTTTTGATTTTATTCACGAATAGAAATTACCTATGAATTATTGGGCATGACACATTTGTCGAAGATTTTCTTCACAATCTTGGAGTTGACAGAACAGCATCTGACAATTAACAGTCCCAAGCGGCTATAGAAAATTTTGGCCCAATATTTCTCATTTTTCTTTTTCTTGAAAATAATTTTGTTAGCCTCGCAGAAAGGAATATTCTCCGTAATAGCTCTAAAAGCATTTCTACCTGTGGCTATAGCATAAAAAAGTCCCTCAAAGGTAACCTTATTGGGGAAACCACCAGCATCGCCAATCAGAATAATATGGTCGTTGTCCGACACCACTTCCTGAGTAGGAATATAAGCTCCTCTGATTTTGGTTTCTTCGATACCCTTATCCTTCATGATCTCACGAAACTGTTCTATTGTCGTCCGAGCGTATCCATAGCCTATAACATCATAGTTAACACTCGGAAACAAGTAGTAATAACCAGTATCGAACTGACGCGAGAGTTCTACTTCTATCGCATCCTGACTTTTCTCGACATATTGTTCCAAGCACAGTGTCTTTTCATCGTAATCTCCTTTAAGTTGTTTTCTCACGTGACTGTTAGCACCATCGGCCCCAACCAAATACTTACAGAGTATTTTTTTACCCGACTTCATTGTAACAAGAATCTTTCCATCGCTTTGTTCCTTAAAGCCAGAAAAAGCCTCTTGCTCGAAAGAGCCACCAATTTGAAGGAATTGTTGTAATAAGCCATAATCGAAGTCCTTACGACTGACAATTCTCAACTCCTCTGAAGGTTGGAATTCACTGATCAACTTCTTGTCAATCATCAATCTGATTTTCCTGACACTTTGGTAATCATATCTGAAATCGGGCATCAGCTCTGCCAACAGTCTATATGCCTTTGCTGTCAATCCGCCGCCACATATCTTATCGCGTGGAAATGTAGCACGATCTACAAGTAAGCAGTCGACGCCTGCCTTTTTCAGCAGATATGCACACGTTGTGCCAGCGGGTCCGGCACCTACCACAACAACATCTCTGGTTTGGTATTCTTTATCCATCTTTCTGTTCTCCATTCTTTACAGACAGCAAAGTCAAGCACAAAGCATACTGACGATGCGCTCGGCTGTCCGACCATCCCAGCGATCAGGCAACTGGCCAGTAGTCCAATCGCCCGACAAGAGACGATGAAGCTCGGTAGCAAGGCGTTCGGCATCCTCACCTACAAGGACATTGGTGCCTTGTTTTACCGTTTCTTGATGTTCCGTATAGGAGTTGAGGGTAATGCAGGGTACATGGTTGAAGGTGGCCTCCTCGGCAACATTTCCAGAATCGGTGATGATACCTTTAGCGTGAGCGGTAAGATAGCCAAAATCAAGATAGCTCAGCGCGGGGACGATGCGTATAGCTTTCTGCAACTCAGGATATTTCATCGTCAACACCTGAACGGTCTTGGCAGCCAGTTCCCTCAACGGAGCAATAACAGGAACCTCGTTCGTCTCCCGAGCAATAGCCTGCAACATCAGCAAAAGATTATCCTCTGAAGCCAACAATGCCTTACGATTCAAGGTAAACACCAAGTAACGTCCATCCTCAATGCCTTCGAGACAGGCAGGACGCTGCCAGCGGTCGCGACAGTAGCGTAACTGATCCATCAGGATATTGCCCACCATATATATTTTATGTATCTCTGCGCCCTCACGCGTCGCAATGCTGCTGGAACCCATACCGGCAGTAAAGAGCATATCAGAAAGTCCATCAATCACAAGACGATTAATTTCCTTGGGCATCTTGATATCGAACGAACGCGTGCCAGCAACCAAATGAGCCAGACGAGCACCACGTTTCTTAGTAACAATAGCAGCAGCCATCGTAGATGCTAAGTCGTCGACAACTATCACACTATCCACAGGATGTTGTTCCAAATAGTGCTCAAACTCAGCCATTACGCGACCCGTCAGTTCATTAAGATTCTCACAGTCAACACCAAGAAAAACATCAGGACGAGGCATTTCGAGATCACTGAACAACGAAGGTTCAAGAGTCGGGTCATCCTCACGACCTGCATACACCAGCTGATAGCTGCATTCGTCGTTGTGGTTGATGGCACGAATCAGTGGCGCCACCTTCACGAAGTTGGGGCGAGCCCCTGTAAAAATACATATTTGCTGTTTCATGCTGCAAAATTACGAAATAATTATGAATTATGTGTTATGAATTATGAATTATTTCGTATCTTTGCACACAATTATGAACGAACACAAGATTATCAACGACCCAGTTTTCGGGTTTATCAAGATTCCACGTGGTCTGCTTTACGACGTGGTTCGCCATCCGTTAATGCAACGACTGAACCGCATCAACCAGCTGGGACTGGCCTCTGTCGTCTATCCCGGTGCTCGCCATACGCGTTTCCAACACTCGTTAGGCGCTTTCTATCTAATGTCGGAGGCTGTCAAATCGTTACAGGAGAAAGGTATTTACATCTTCGATTCAGAAGCAGAAGCCGTTCAGGCTGCTATATTGATGCACGACATCGGCCATGGTCCCTTCTCGCATGTGCTTGAAAATACGCTTATTAAGGGCATTTCGCACGAAGACATCTCGCTGCTGATGATGGAGCAGATTAATCGCGACCTAAAAGGCCAATTGGCTCTGGCCATCAGCATCTTTAAAGACGACTATCCCAACAAGATATTCCACCAGCTCATTTCATCACAACTGGATATGGACCGCCTGGACTATCTGCGACGCGACTCCTTCTTTACAGGTGTGACAGAGGGTAACATTGGCTCAGCACGCATCATCAAAATGCTGAATGTAAAGGATTCGCAACTGGTGGTTGAGGTAAAAGGCATCTATTCGATAGAAAATTTCTTGACCACTAGGCGACTGATGTACTGGCAAGTGTATCTGCACAAAACGGCTGTAGGATACGAAAAGATTCTGATTAGCGCTCTAAAACGGGCAAAAATGCTGACAAAACAAGGATACGACATCTTTGCGGCCCCTGCCCTCGCCTACTTCCTGAAAAACGATGTAGACCGCACTTGGTTTGAGCAACACCCTGAGGCGTTGACCATGTATAGCGAGTTGGATGACTCCGATATATGGAGCGCCTTAAAAGCATGGAAACACCATGAAGACAAAACGCTGTCATTACTTGCAGAATCTATGCTTGATAGGCATTTGTGGCACGTAGAAGTTAGCGAAGAACGCCCCTCACAGGAACGGCTCGACGAGATAGCCCAAAACATAGCCAAGAAGGAGGGTATTTCATTAGCAGACACAACCTACCTGATGAGCTTGACAGAAATCGGAAAGGACATGTACAACCCTGATGATGACAGTATCGGAATACTTTACAAAGATGATACTATTAAAGATATTTCTGAAGCTTCAGAAATCTTAAATGTGCAACTACTTTCGAAAAAAATACGTAAATATTACCTTTGTTATCAACGTTTTTGATGTTTTTATTTGGTATTTGAGAAAAAAATTCGTATCTTTGCAAAGTTTTATAACTAATAAGTAAGAAGACATGCAGTTTACAGCCAAACAAATAGCCGATTTCATCGGTGGACGCGTGGAAGGCAATGAGCAGGCCACTATCAGCACATTTGCGAAAATCGAAGAAGCTGGAGAAGGCGCCATCACCTTCCTATCGAACCCTAAATACACATCATACATCTACGATACGAAAGCCAGCATCGTGCTTGTTAACGACGACTTAGAGCTGGAACATCCTGTCAGCGCAACGCTGATTAGAGTGCCAAATGCTTATGAATGCGTAGCCAAACTGATGCAGATGTATGCAACCTCACTGCCAAAGAAGACTGGTATCGACCCGTTGGCCTTCGTCAGTAAGACGGCAGAAATCGGTAAGGATGTGTATGTAGGTCCCTTTGCCTATATCGGCGATGGTGTCAAGATTGGCGATGGCACGCGTATCTTCCCCAATGTCACCATTTATGACGGTTGTCAGATTGGCAAAAACGTCACCATCCACGCTGGTGCCGTGATTGGAGCCGACGGATTCGGTTTTGCCCCCAATACAGACGGTTACGAAAAGATTCCTCAGCTGGGAATCGTCATCATTGAAGATAATGTGGAGATTGGCGCCAACACCTGTGTTGACCGTTCCACGATGGGACAAACCATCATCCACAAGGGTGTGAAGTTAGACAACTTGATTCAAGTGGCTCATAACTGCGAGATTGGCGAGAACACTGTTATGTCGGCCCAAGTCGGCATGGCAGGTTCCACAAAGATTGGTGCTTGGTGTATGGTTGGCGGACAAGCAGGTTTTTCTGGTCATATCCAAGTAGCCGACAGGACGATGATTGGTGCCCAGTGTGGCGTCATCGGCAATACAAAGGGAGACGGCGAAACGCTGATTGGTTCGCCTGCCGTTAATCCAAAGATGTACTTTAAGGCCCGTGCTCTTGATGCGAAATTGCCTGATATGTATCGCCAAATAGCACAGTTGCAGCGCGAATTAGACGAATTGAAAAAGAAACTACAATAAGATATGAAACAAAAAACACTGAAAGGCAGTTTTTCGCTGTTTGGCAAAGGATTGCATACAGGTCTGAATCTGACAGTAACATTCAATCCCGCTCCTGAGAATTCGGGGTATAAGATTAAGCGTATCGATTTAGAGGGCGAACCCATTATTGATGCTATTGCAGAGAATGTCATTGACACCCAGCGTGGTACGGTTTTGGGCAAGGGTGACGCCCGCGTATCGACTGTAGAACACGGACTGGCAGCGCTCTATGCTTTGGGCATTGATAACTGTCTGATGCAAGTGAACGGTCCTGAATTCCCCATTCTTGACGGATCGGCTATTCAGTATATCGAAAAAATCAAGGAGGTGGGTGTTGAGGAGCAGAATGCGCCTAAAGACTACTATGTCATTCGCAAGAAAATAGAGGTGAAAGACGAAAAGACAGGCTCATGCATTACAATCCTGCCTGATGAAGATTTCTCGATTACGGCTATGTGTTCGTTCGATTCGAAAATCATCAATTCCCAGTTTGCCACACTCGACAATATGGAGAATTTCACCACAGAGATAGCGGCAGCACGTACCTTTGTCTTCGTTCGTGATATCCAACCCCTGTTGCAGGCCAACCTTATCAAGGGTGGCGATATGGATAATGCTATCGTCATCTACGAACGTCAGATCTCACAAGAACAGCTCGACCAACTGGCCGACATGCTGGGTGTTGAGCATCGTGATGCCACAGAACTGGGCTATATTCAGCATAAGCCGCTGGTATGGGAAAACGAGTGTACACGTCACAAACTGCTCGACGTCATTGGTGATATGGCGCTGATAGGCAAACCCATCAAGGGTCGCATCATTGCGACACGTCCTGGACATACCATTAACAACAAATTTGCACGTCAGATGCGCAGGGAGATTCGCAAGCACGAAATACAGGCACCCATCTACGACCCCAACGAGGAGCCAGTAATGGATGTGAACAAGATTCGCGAGCTCCTGCCCCACCGCTATCCTATGCAATTGGTGGATAAGGTGATTGCGCTTGGTGCCAACACCATCGTTGGCATAAAGAACATCACCGCCAACGAGCCTTTCTTCCAAGGCCACTTCCCCGAGGAACCTGTCATGCCTGGCGTATTACAGATTGAGGCTATGGCTCAGTGTGGTGGTTTGTTAGTATTGAACACATTGGAGGAACCTGAACGTTGGAGTACATACTTTATGAAGATTGACGACGTGAAGTTCCGTCAGAAAGTAGTGCCTGGTGACACGCTATTGTTCAAGGTTGACTTATTGGCTCCCGTTCGTCATGGCATCTCGTCAATGAAAGGCTATATCTTTGTTGGCGACCATGTAGTAGCTGAGGCAACCTTCACTGCTCAAATTGTAAAGAACAAATAATTTGTAAATCGTAAATAAGTAAATCGGCTAATGAACAATATTCATCCCTTAGCAGTAGTAGACCCAGAGGCAAAACTGGGCGATAACAATGTGATTGGTCCTTTCTGCGTGATAGACAAGAACGTCGTAATTGGCGACAACAACAAATTTCTCAACAATGTGACCATCCACTTTGGCGCTCGCATTGGTAATGGCAACGAGTTCTTCCCTGGTGCCAGCATCTCTACCAAACCTCAGGATCTGAAGTTCCAAGGCGAGGAGACCACTTGCGAGATTGGCGACAACAATTCGATTCGCGAGAATGTTACCATTAGTCGCGGTACTGCTTCGAAAGGTAAAACGGTTATTGGCAACGGCAATCTGCTGATGGAAAACATGCATATTGCTCACGACTGTGTCATTGGCAATGGCTGTATCATTGGCAACTCGACAAAGATTGCCGGTGAGGTTGAGATTGACGATTGCGCCATCATATCAGCATGCTGCCTGTTCCACCAGTTCATTCGGGTGGGCAGTTATATCATGTTCCAAGGTGGCTCACGTACCAGTCAAGATATCCCCCCCTACGTCATTGCCGGTAAAGAGCCCATCCGTTATGCTGGCGTCAATCTCATTGGACTGCGCCGTCGTGGATTCAGCAACGAGACTATCGAGGCCATCCACGATGCCTATCGCATCATCTATGCGCAAGGCGTTCTGAAGGATGGTATAGCTGAGGCACGAATGAAGTATCCAGATTCGAAGGAGGTGGAGTACATCTGCTCGTTCATTGAATCATCAAAGCGTGGCGTAATACGTTAATGAGCACACTCATTGTCATCACTGGACCTACAGCTGTTGGCAAGACTGCTCTCACCATTGAGATTGCCCAACGCTATGGCATTCCTGTTATCAATGCTGACTCCAGGCAAATATATCGTGAACTGAAGATTGGTACAGCTGCGCCTAATGACGAACAGTTGCTGGCTGCGAAACATTACTTCGTTGGCACAAAGAGCATCAACGACTACTATAATGCATCGATGTACGAACAAGAGGTATTGGATTTACTGGACAAACAATTCAAGACCCAGAGCATACAGTTGCTGTCAGGTGGTTCAATGATGTATATTGATGCCGTCTGTAATGGCATTGACGACATCCCAACCATTCGTGATGACATTCGCGAAGAAATGAAGCGTCGCTATCAGGAGGAAGGACTCGATGCACTATGTGAAGACTTAAAACGCCTCGACCCTGAACATTATCAAATCGTAGACAAACAAAACTACAGGCGGGTGATTCATGCGCTAGAGATATGCTATCAAACAGGTCTGACCTATACATCTTTCCGTAAACAAGAAAAGAAAGAACGTCCTTTCCATATCGTCAAGATTGGACTGAACAGAGACCGCAATATATTATATAATAGGATTAACGCGCGCGTAGACGAAATGATGGAGAACGGACTGTTGGAAGAGGCACAATCGCTGTATAGTCAACGACAGCTGAATGCCCTGAACACGGTAGGATACAAAGAAATGTTCGACTATATGGATGGACGCTGGCCACTGGAAGAGGCTGTGGAACGCATGAAGGGCAACACCCGACGCTATGCCCGTAAGCAACTGACATGGTTTAAGCGTGATCCTGAAATGAAGTGGTTTAATCCTGACAACCAAGAAGATATATTAAAATACATTGCACAATATGAATAAATATGCTGAGATGCCCATACAGGCTCTAAAAGGTGCTGTCAAATGGTATAAAGGGCTCTTTAAGGGACGTCCTTGGTACATTAAAATATTATCAGCAGTAGGTACACTTATTGTGGCCTTCTTCCTGTATCTCATTATGGTTGACATCAATTTCCTATGGCTTTTTGGTAAGTCGCCATCGATGAGTGATGTCAAGAATACGCATCCTGCTGAAGCCTCGCAGATATATAGTGCAGATGGTAAAGTGATAGGCAAGTTCTTCAGCGAAAACCGCATGCCTGTCAGCTACGAAGACGTAAGTCCAGCCTTCTGGAATGCCCTCATAGACACAGAAGACGAACGGTTCCGTAGTCATAACGGCATTGACTATCAGGCGTTTGGCGCAGCTCTTAAGGATTACGTAATGCATCGGGATGCGCGTGGTGCATCGACTATTACGCAGCAGTTGGCCAAGAACCTGTTCCGTGTTCGTACGCAGTATTCAACGGGTCTGTTGGGTAACATTCCTGGTCTGAAGATGCTTATCATGAAGAGCAAGGAATGGATTACTGCCTACAAGTTGGAGTTCAACTTCTCGAAGAATGAAATTCTGACGATGTATGCCAACACCGTTGACTTCGGCTCGAATGCCTTTGGCATCAAGACAGCTGCCAGGACATATTTTGGCACGACACCTGATAAACTGACATCAGAGCAGGCTGCTGTGCTGGTTGGATTGCTCAAGGCTACGACTTACTATAATCCACGCATCAATCCAAAGAACTCACTGGCCCGTAGAAACGTCGTGCTTGATTTGGTGAGAAAACACGGACATCTCACAAAGGAAGAGTGTGATTCACTAAAACAGATTGAAATCAAGCTTGACTACAGCGTGGAGAATGCCTACGACGGAGAAGCCAACTACTTCCGCGAGGCTGTTGGCGACTGGATGAAGGGCTGGTGTAAGGAGTATTATGGTGATGACAGACAATATGCATACTATACAGAAGGTCTGAAGATTTACACCACCATCGATACACGTATGCAGAAATATGCTGAGGATGCTGCTGTCAAACAGATGAAGCAGGTACAAAAGACCTTTAATTCACACTGGGGAAGTACGAATCCCTGGCAGGACGAATATCATCATGAGATACCTCACTTCATCGAAGACTTGGCTAAGAAGACACCATATTATAAACTCCTCAGCCAGAAGTTTGAGGGCAATGAGGACTCTATCAACTATTATTTGAATATACCCCACCCCGTCAAGCTCTTCGACTATGAACAAGGCTTTATTGAGAAAGAGATGTCAACCCTCGACAGCATCCGATATATGGAACATTTCATGCATTGCGGATTCGTAGCTATCGAGCCACAGACTGGTCATGTAAAAGCATGGGTAGGCGACGTTGATTTCAAGACATGGAAATACGACAAGGTGACTGCCATGCGACAGCCTGGTTCTACCTTTAAATTGTTCGTCTATGCGGAAGCCATGAATCAAGGCATCACTCCCTGCGATACCCGTAAGGATGAATTCTTCTCGATGAAGGTCTATGACGCTAAGGAAAAGAAGGAAGTGACATGGGCGCCCACGAATGCCGACGGACATTTCTCTGGTTCCTATATCACGCTGAAGCAGGCCTTTGCCATGAGTATCAACTCTGTGGCCGTCCGCTTAGGACAGGAATGTGGCATTGAGCGAATTGTTAAGACTGCCCACGACATGGGTATCAAATCGAAGCTTGACCCAACGCCTGCTCTCGCATTAGGCTCAAGTGACGTCAACCTCCTGGAGTTAGTCAATGCCTATTGTACGCCCTGCAATCAAGGACGTATGCACGATCCTGTGCTCGTCACTCGAATTGTTGACCGTGACGGTGAAGTCATTTACGAAGCCAAGACGGATGACAAACAGGCACTTACCGAACGTAGCGCTTTCCTTGTTCAGCAGTTGCTGATGGGAGGTATGAGTGGTACGTCGTCACGTCTGCGTAGCTATGTGGGCTACGATGTTACCGATACTGACTTTGGTGGCAAGACGGGCACATCGAATAATCACTCTGACGCATGGTTTATCGGTACAACACCCAAGTTAGTATGTGGCGCCTGGGTTGGTGGCGAATATCGTTGCATCCACTTCCGTACAGGAGAACTAGGACAAGGCAACCGTACAGCCCTTCCCATCTGTGGCTATTTCCTGAAAAGCGTGTTGGACGATCCTCAATTCAAGCAGTATCATGCCAAGTTCGCCATTCCTCAGGATGCAGACCTCACGTCAGGTATGTATGGTTGTGGAGGTTATTTCAAGTCGCCATCCGATTCTGACTCATTGGCTACCGACAGTATTGGAGCTGTAGTTGATCCAGAGGCTGTTGTCGATGAATTTGGCAATGTGGTTAATCATCCCCAGGAGCCTGACAATGCCAAGCAGAAACCAGTGACAGAACAGCCACAAGCAGCAGAAGAGCCAAAAGAACAATAGATGGACATAGAAACGTTAGACCTTGAAAATCAGGAGTGGCAACAAGCCCTCCAGATTATTCAATATACCCGTCGCTCGCTATTCCTGACAGGAAAAGCGGGGACGGGTAAGTCGACATTTCTGCGCTATGTTTCGCAAAACACCAAGAAGAAACATGTCATTCTGGCCCCAACAGGCATAGCAGCTATCAATGCCGGAGGTCAGACGTTACATAGTTTCTTTAAGCTACCTTTCCATCCCCTATTGCCTAATGACTCCCGTTATAATGCACGCAACATTCGGAAGACGCTGAAGTATAATGGCGAACTGACCAAATTGTTGCGTGAACTGGAGCTGATTATCATCGACGAGATATCGATGGTAAGGGCGGACATCATCGACTTCATTGATAAGGTGTTGCGCATCTATTGTCGAAATATGCGTGAACCTTTTGGCGGCAAGCAACTTTTGCTGGTTGGCGACATCTTCCAGTTGGAACCTGTCATCAAGGAGGATGAATGGCGACTGATGCAACCTTTCTACGCCTCTGCCTACTTCTTTGCTGCCAAGGTGTGGCAAGAGATGCAACTTCTCAGCATAGAACTACGTAAAGTCTATCGCCAGAGTGATGCAGAATTCATTGCCATTCTTGACCGCATCCGTGAGAATCAAGCCACCGATCAGGATTTGGCGGCTATCAACTCCAGATATGGAGCTACCTGCGCCCCATCCTCTCGAAGCCTTGAAATCACGTTAGCCACACGTCGTGATACAGTAGATTGGATCAACGAGCAGAAATTAAACGAGTTAGATGGAGAGAGTTCCACTTTTAAAGGTGTCATCAAAGGGGATTTTCCTCTTACTTCGCTCCCAGCCCCCATGGAATTGGAAATCAAACCCGGTGCACAGGTTATCTTTGTCAAGAACGACAAGGAGAAACGCTGGGTAAACGGCACAATAGGCATCGTCATCGGTATTGACGAGGAAGAAGGTATCATTGGCGTATGCGATGAGGACGGTCATGAATACGACGTGGGCGTAGAGATCTGGGAGAATATGCGATATACATATGATGAGAAAGAACAGAAAATCGTTGAAGAACTTTTAGGCACTTTCAAACAGTTTCCCCTTCGATTAGCCTGGGCCATCACCGTACATAAGAGCCAAGGCCTGACTTTCCGTCAAGTAAAAATCGACTTCTCTGGTGGCGGTGCCTTTGCAGGCGGACAAACCTACGTAGCACTCTCGCGCTGTACGTCACTTAAGGGTATCACGCTCGAAGAACCCATTCGTCGCTCGGACATCTTTGTACGTGGTGAAGTGGTGCAGTTTGCCCGTCGATATAATGATAACAAACTGATGCGTCAGGCCATCTATGAAAGTAAGGCTGACAAAGAATATCATGATGCCGTCACCGCTTTCGACCATCAGGACTTCGATGCTTTTCTCAAGAATTTCTTCTTGGCTATCCACTCACGCTACGACATCGAAAAGCCTGTCGTTCAGCGTTATATCCGCCGCAAGTTAGGTATTATCAATCAGCAAAAACAACAAATTAAGGAACTGAATGCAGAAATTGCGCGTCGTGAAGAACTGCTAAAGCGTTTGGCTGTTGAGTACACGCTATTAGGAAAAGAATGCGAACAGGAGCACATGACAGATGCTGCTATTCGCAATTATCAGAAAGCCTTGGAGCTCTACCCTGAAACTCCAGAAGCCAAAAGGCGACTTAAAAAGCTACAAAAATAGACTGCCTATAATGTGTTTCCCTCTTTAGGGAATACCACAGTAGGTTTGAACGTCTTGGCCTCTTCAAAGTCCATGTGAGCATACGAGATGATGATAACGACATCACCAACCTGAACACGACGTGCTGCAGCGCCATTCAGGCAAATACAGCCTGAGCCTCGTTCACCCTTGATGATATAGGTTTCAAAACGCTCTCCGTTATTATTGTCAAGCACTTGTACTTTCTCACCGGCAATCAGATTGGCGGCATCCATCAGGTCTTCATCAATCGTGATGCTACCCATATAGTTCAGATTAGCCTCAGTCACTGTCACACAGTGCAGCTTCGACTTCATTACTTCTATCATCATGATTCCTTGTACTTGATGTGATCAATTAAACGAATGGGAGTCTTGCCACAATAGACAGTGATACAACCAACGACGTATGGTGTCTCGTCCCAATTTTCAATATCTTGCAGCGTATTGCCATCGACTATCGAGAAGTATTCCACATCCAGTCCGTCAACAGCATTGATGTCAGCCACCACTTTGTCGTGCGTTTCCTTCACCGTATGCTTCTTAGCATAGGTCAGACTGGCCTTCAGGGCTTTGTAGATGGCAGGAGCAATAGCGCGCTCATCTTTTGAGAGCAGTGTATTACGACTGCTGCGAGCCAATCCGTCATCATCGCGAACGATGTCACACTCCACAATCTGAACAGGCAGGCCCAAATGCTTCACCATTGCCTTAACGACAGCAATCTGCTGCCAGTCTTTCTCACCAAAGTAGGCACGGACGGGTTTAACGATATAGAACAGACGACTTACCACCTGACATACGCCATTGAAATGGCCTGGACGATGAGCGCCCTCCATGACTGTCGATACCAGAGGATATTCAAACTGACGTGTATCAGGCGTAGGATACATCTCCTCGACACTGGGTGCCAATACATAGTCGGCGCCACAGGCTTCCAGTAATTTGCAGTCAGCCTCCAGCGTACGCGGATAGTTCTTCAAATCATTCTTGTCGTTGAATTGTGTCGGATTCACAAACACCGACACTACTGTAACTCCATTTTCCTTCACACTGCGACGTACCAGCGAGGCATGTCCTTCATGCAGTGCGCCCATAGTGGGTACTAAACCAATCTCTTTACCTTGCTTGCGATCCTCAAAAAGTTGGTTCTGAAGATCTACAATCTTGTCAAATACCTTAAGCATTTATTAATACGTATCTTTAACTGTTTTCTTATAAGTGATTTCACTTTCGGGGTGCAAAATAACAACATTTTTGCCAAATAAGGAAAAAATATCATAAAAATATGCCTAATAAGGGGCAAAAAAATCTAAAAATTGCACGTTTTGGCTGTTTTGTGAATTATTTTTCGTAACTTTGCATTCGGATAAACAATGCAATATGGCAAAAAAGATTCTTTTCATTAACCAGGAGATTACTCCATATGTTGCCGACAGCGACCTCTCGCTGATGGGCAAGGCTCTTCCGCAGGCTATGCAAGAGTCAGGTCACGAAATCCGTACTTTCATGCCCAAATGGGGTATTATCAATGAGCGTCGCGGCATGCTGCATGAGGTAATTCGTCTTTCTGGAATGAATCTGATTATCGATGATACCGACCATCCACTGATTATTAAGGTGGCCACTATCAATCAGACGCGTGTGCAGGTGTATTTCATTGACAATGACGACTACTTTGCCAAGCGTCAGATGACTGTTGACGAGGAAGGCAATGAATATGCAGACAATGGTGAGCGAGCTATCTTTTTTGCAAGAGGCGTTTTAGAGACTGTCAAGAAGTTGCGCTGGGTACCTGATATCATTCACGTACAGGGATGGATGGGTGCCGTTGTACCTCTCTATATCAAGACAGCCTATCACGAAGAGCCATCATTTGCCAACACCAAGGTTGTCACTTCTCTCTTCTCCAAGAGTATGAATTCAGACTTAGATCCCAATTTCAAACAGTGTGTGGCATTTAAGGAGGCTAAAGCCGAGCTTCTGAAGAAGTATCCTGACAAATTCACCTTCGAAGATCTTGGCAAACTGGCCATTGACTATAGTGATGGTGTTATTGCAGCGCAAAAGGATGTCAGCAAAGAGCTGATGAAGTATGCTTCCAGCAACAACATCCCCACCCTTGACTATCCCGGTGAGGACTTTGCACAGGCTTACGAGGAGTTTTATGAGAAGATTTAATAGTGATTTTAAGGATAATATCTATAAGATTCAACGCATAATTTCAATGATGAGAAAATTGCTTATGGCAGGGATTGCAATGTTGACGATTGCAATCTCTTCATGTGATGAGGATACTAAAACATTGGGCTACTCGCTGACCAGCGATGCCGATCGTTTTAGGCTTGTTCCCGATACCTTTTTGGTTTCCACACAGTCTATCAAGGTCGACTCGGTATTAGCTCGCAGTTCCTACAGTTACTTAGGACGTATCAAAGATCCTGAGACGGGTGCTTATATCAACAGCGACTTTACGACACAGTTCAATGTGCTCGAGAATGAAGCAAAATATATTTTTGCTGAGAAGAAGAACATTACGTCACTTGATGAAAAAGGTGAACCAATTGCTACAGCCTGCAACCTCAACATCATTGTCGACAATTATCTGGGCGACTCGCTATCGGCCATGAAACTGATAGTTGAAGAACTTGACAAGCCCATTGAGGAAAACAAGCTCTATTACTCCAATTTTGACCCAGAGGCCAGTGGCTATATACGTAGTAACGGACTGAAACAGGCTAAAGTCTATAGTATGGTAGATTTGACGCTATCCGATAGTATGCGTACTGTTCGTGTGCAGAAGAATTACTATCCTTATATCAAGATTCCACTAAACAAACCATATCAGGCGAAGGATGGTACTGTCTATAAGAACTATGGTACTTATCTCATGCGCACCTATTATAACCATCCTGAATATTTCAAGAATGCCATCTCGTTTATCAAGAATGTATGTCCTGGCTTCTACATCAAAACTGTTGACGGACAGGGTGTTATGGCTGAGGTTCTGAACGTGCAGCTGGAAATTTCTTTCAAATACAAGTCAAACGAAAAAGAATATGACGGCACCAAGATTCTCTATGGTACTGAGGAAGTTCTTCAAACCACGCATATCTCCAACGACAAGAATCAGATTGACCGTTTGGTAAATAACAACCAATGCACATATCTCAAGACGCCAGCAGGCATCTTTACAGAAGTGACATTACCCGTTGAAGAGATCAAGAAGGGACACGATAAAGATTCCATTATTTCTGCCAAGATTACCTTCCAGCGTATAGTAGAACAAAACAGCAAGACCGAGGATTTATTACAAGATGCCAGCGAATTGCTGATGATTGAGCGCGACTCACTCTACACATTCTTCGAGAAGGGCAACGTCACAAACAACCGCACATCATTCTTGGCTGTTTATACTGCTTCACGCAACATTTACTCATACAACAACATCTCGAATATGATCAATCACATGTATTCAATTCGAAATAAAGGTTCTAAGAATTGGAACAAAGTGGTGCTCATCCCTGTTAAGACTAGCTCTACAAGTTCATCATCGTACTCCACAGCGACTGTTACAGGCATCAACAACGAGATGTCTATTACCAGTACACGCTTGGTAGGAGGTAGCGCCAATCCTTATAGTCCTGTACGCATTAGCGTCATCTATAACCAAGGAAAATAGCAGAACGGATGGCTGACAATTTCTTAGAGCGCCACTACGAAGAATACGAGGCACGCAAGGCTGCCTATCTGCGTAAGAAAAAACATCTGACAAAGAAAGCGCTTCGTCTTCCAGAACGACCGGATGACGAAGCGCTTTAATGGTTGTTGGCAAAGGCAGTCTGCTTCATCCGACAATAGTATATTTCGCAAACTTCAGCAATAGCTGTTTGACACCAGCATTCTTGAAGGTCACCGTAGCTTTTGTGTTCTCACCAGAGCCCTCAACTTTAATGACGGTACCTATTCCAAAACGTTGATGTTCTATGATGTTGCCTTCCTTTAGTCCGATATCTCCGATAGCCGACTGTGGAGCTGGGGCCTCACGGCGAACAGGCATGAGGCGTGGTTTCGGGTCGGCGACAAACTGTGTCGCAACAGGTCGTGGATTCTGGAAACGAGAAGGACGGGAGAAACTGGAATCTTTAGAATAGCCAGAGGAGCCGGAGCTTCTGGAAATATTAGAAGTGCCTGTGTTCCCTGCCCCTTCTACACGAAGTAATGCAGGATCGATGTCCTTGATGAATCGTGAAGGCGTATCGTATTCCATGCGCCCATAGCGGAAACGATTCTGGGCACAGGTAAGGATGCAGTGTTTCTCGGCACGTGTAATCGCGACATAAAGCAGGCGACGTTCCTCTTCCAATTCTCGCATCGAACCGATACACATCGGTGATGGGAAGATATTTTCTTCCAGTCCGACGACAAAAACAGTAGGAAATTCAAGACCTTTAGCAGCATGAACTGTCATCAGCGCTACCTTCGCCTGTTCTTCGTCACCATCGCTGTCAAGGTCGGTTAGCAGTGCCACCTCCTGCAAGAAGTCAGGCAGTAGGATTTCGTTCTCCATACCTTCCTCACGACGCCCTTCCACGAAGTCTTGCATGCCACCAAGGAATTCTTCAAGGTTTTCCTGTCGCGACAAGTCTTCCGGGTTGTTCGAGCTATATATTTCCTTACTGATGCCACTCTCCATGATGATGGCATGGCCCAGGACGTAAGCATCCTCCTGGTCAATACGCTGTTGCCATCCGTCAATAAGTGCCTTGAACGATTCTATTTTCGTTTGCGTTCCCTTGGAAAGTTGAAGTCCAAAGACCATAGGCTGTGAGATGACATTCCACAAGCTGACATGATGCAGATTGGCAGTATCAACAATCTTGGCAACGGTCGTATCGCCAATACCGCGTGTCGGATAGTTGATGATGCGACGCAATGCCTCCTCGTCGTTTGGATTAGCCACAACACGGAAGTAGGCAATGACATCCTTGATTTCCTTACGCTGATAGAAACTCAGCCCACCATAGATACGATATGGAATGCCGTCCTTGCGCATCTGTTCCTCGAACGAACGACTCTGCGCGTTGGTACGATAGAGAATGGCAAAATCGCTATACTGGGCACCCTCCTGCCGACGAATGCGCTTGATGTCGTTACACACGATGATGGCCTCTTCCTTATCACTATAGGCAGGCTTTAACATCAGACGCTCACCTTGTTCATTCTCGCTGAACACGTCTTTTCGTATCTGGCGTTCATTCTTGCGAATCAGCGAATTGGCAGCCTCTACGATGAGTTGCGTAGAACGGTAGTTCTGCTCCAGTTTGAAGAGGCGTGTACCTTGAGGATACTTCTTCTGAAAGTCCAGGATGTTGTCAATGTTGGCACCGCGAAACGAATAGATGCTCTGTGCATCATCGCCTACCACACAGACACGACCGTGCTCTTGGGTAAGCTGCAACACGATTTCCTGCTGCGCATAGTTGGTGTCTTGATACTCGTCGACGAGCACATAGCTGAAACGCCCAATATACTTCTGGCGGATGTCCTCATGCTGATGAAACAGCAGATAGGTCTGCACCAACAAGTCGTCGAAGTCCATAGCGTTAGCCTGTCGGCAACGCTCCATATACCTATTATATATATGGGCAACCTGCGGACGTTTTTTCTGAACATCATCCGCAGCCCACGAACTGGTTTCATAAGCCTGAGGCATCAGTAGGTGGTTCTTGGCCATTGAAATACGGTCAGCCACCGAGGCCGGTTTATAGACTTTATCGTCCAGTTGCATCTCCTTAATGATGTTCTTGACAAGTGAACGTGAGTCCGATTGATCGTAGATGGTAAAATTGCTGTTAAAGCCGATTCTGTCAGCTTCCGCTCTTAATATCCTTGCAAATACGCTGTGGAACGTTCCCATCTGCAACCGCTGAGCCCTCTCCTGCCCGACCAGTCTGCCGATGCGTTCCTTCATTTCGCGTGCCGCCTTATTGGTAAAGGTCAGCGCAAGGATGTTCCAAGGTTGGTAGCCTTGCTCCAACAGGAAAGCAATTTTATAGGTCAGCACGCGTGTCTTACCAGAGCCCGCACCTGCTATTACCAGTTGCGGCCCGTCGCAGTACTCCACAGCAGCGCGCTGGCCTTCGTTCAGTTGATTGAGTATGTCGTTGTTCATTCGATAATTCGTCCTATAAGCCGGGAGAATGCCGGTGATATCGAGTCGATGGTGAAATCGTAGTAGAGCTTGTCCCCGTCTATCTTCCTGAAGTGTTTCGTGCCTTCAACAGAATCCTTGGGTGTTTCCCAAATGATGTCTTTGAATTGTTCAGAGGCCTCAACAGAATCCGTGCGCAACAGGCAGTTATCGAATACGAAGTCGAAGGCGAGCGTTGTGTCGTTCTTCTCGGCGAAGACCACGTCAGGCTTATAACCCGTGACCAGCGTATTGGCACAGTCAAACGTAAGACCGCTCTGTCCTGTGGAGAAACGCAGTGCCGCTCCACGATTGGCCGAGAACGGATAGAACTGCGCCAGTGTCGTGTGGCTGACGGAAACAACGCCACCGTCAGCCAGCAAGCAGTCAGCCAGGCAGTTTGTAATCTGACAATAGTCAAGTGTGATATCCGAGTTGCGACCCTCGATGCCAAAGCCCTTACAGTTGTGTACGACGCAGTTGGTCATGACGAGTTCCGTCAAGTCGCAGCAGATACCATCCTCCGCATTGCGGATTTCACAGTCAGTCAGCACGTTGCCCTGTGAGGGGTGTAGCAACTGAATACCGCGCCACTGTCCACTGACACGGTCGTAAGGCAGGTAATCGAACATATAGTCCAGTCGGTCGCCACGAAACAGGCAGCTATCAGCCTGCAAACTGCCGCGAACCACCATCCGGGCGCCATCATGGAAATACATCTGGGTATTCTGCAGCTTCAACACGGCACCACTCTCCACTACGATACTGTCATACACAATGATGGGTCTCGACGACTCGATAGTGGTATCTGCATTGATGCGAAGCGAAGAAATCTTCTCAGCATCCCAACTCCACGTCCGCAGATTCATTTTCTGCACCACCCCACTCTCAAGGGTAAACAGCAGGTTGTCTTCTATCAGCTGTGGTTCCGGATTACCCGTTTCGCTGGTGGTTACCTCGACGAAAACCACCAAGCTGTCACCCTTGCGCACCTCTAAATTGTAGGCAACAGGGTCCAGAAATGTACCATCGACGTTGACACGAAAGCCCGACTGGCCGCCACGTTCCAGACGTACTGTTTGTATACGGATGCCGTCGCCCGAGTTGTTTCTCACCCAAAAGCCGTACGTTGAGGAGGGAACGGTCGAGAACAGCGTATCTATCATCACCGTATCCACAGAGAAACTAAGCACGTTACTGCGGTCTGTCGAGAACGTATCGTCGTCCTTACAGGCCGTCAACAGCACCGCGCTGATACATATAAAAAAGAAAAACCGTCTTATCATACTTAAGATAAAACGGCTTTTCTCGCGTTTTATTGCCTTATTTTCCAAAATAACGCTTCAAGAGTCCTGCGAAACCTGCACCGTGACGGGCCTCGTCCTTAGCCATTTCGTGTACAGTGTCGTGGATAGCGTCGAAACCGGCAGCCTTGGCGTTCTTGGCAATGCGGAACTTATCCTCGCAAGCACCAGCCTCAGCAGCAGCGCGTTTCTCCAGATTGGTCTTGGTGTCCCATACGCACTCGCCCAGCAGCTCAGCAAAACGTGAAGCGTGATCAGCCTCCTCGAAAGCATAACGCTTAAATGCCTCTGCAATCTCAGGATAACCCTCGCGGTCGGCCTGACGAGCCATAGCCAGATACATACCTACTTCGCCGCACTCCCCGTTAAAGTGTGCACGCAGGTCGTCAATCATTTCCTGTGAAACACCCTCGGGCTTACCGTCACCAATGCGATGAACCGTAGCATACGTTGTCTCACCATCGTCCTTCAGTTCAGAGAACTTTGAGGCTGGAGCCTTACAGATAGGACACTTCTCGGGAGCAGCATCGCCTTCGTAGATATATCCACAAACGGCGCAAATAAACTTTTTCTTCATAGTCGTTTTGTATTTGTTTAGTTAATAATAAAGAGAATCAAGTTATCTTCGGTGACAAAGTTACGCATTCTTTTTCAATCCACCAAACTTTTATGCAGAATATTTTTTAAAAAACAAAAAGAGCGAAACCCGTGAAGGTCTCGCTCTTGTCATATATAATTCTATGAATTATTCCCAAACGCACTTGCTGAAGTCGAAAGCTTTGCGCTCCACTGACCACTTTACTGTTGCATCGGTTGCAATGATCATAGGCACAGAACCCTTTAAGGGGAAGGTTACCTTAACAGTTGACTGATTGCCATCCTTTTGAGCGACGGTTACCACGACGTCGTTAGACTCAGGATTCCAGTCATTTGAAATCGGGAAGCTGTGAAGCACCTTAGTATAATCAGGCTCCTTCGTGTTAATCATCTCCTTAGCGTCGAAGTTATCGCTCTTCTTCCAAGTCTTGCCACCAATGCTCAACTCAAAGTCGAGTGTACCGCCGAGAGCTCTAACCTGTACTTCGCGGCTCTTCACTTCCTCGTCAGAATATGCAACAACACCACTTGCGCTGGTTGTCTGCTTGAATGTATAAGTGCTTACAACATCGAAGACGATATCGTTGAAGTCCGTATCATTGGTAGAACCGAGGTCCTCAATCATATAGCGCTTCTTAACTACCTTCTCAAGGTTGGTCACCTCGAATGACTGAGGAACGTATGGCTCACCGTAAATCATGAACACGACATCGTTGAAGTCGTTATCACCCTTTTGGGTACTGGCATCCTCACAGCCGATAATCTTCATCTCAGGCTTCTTTACACCAGGAAGATCTGTAGGCAGATCGTTCTCACCAAACTGGTATTCACGCATATAGTTGTTGACCGAACCCAGGCACTCACCTTTCTCGTTATAACCATCAGCAGCAGAAGTAATCTTCAGATAGAAGTACATGTTGGCACCAACGGGCAGACCCTTGAAGTTGATGTACTTCGACTGAATGGCTGTAGCGTTCACAGTGTTATCGCCATTGTTAATCGATTTGCGAATGACATAACTTGTCGGGATGAAACCCATAAAATACAGTCTTTCCTCTGTATAAAGGTTCTGCCATCCATTCATACCCGTGAACTTGGCCTGCATGTCTTCCCACTTTCTCCATACGAGGATTTCACCTACACCGTCAACGTGCATATAGAGGTCGAAGTCACCACCCGACTGACCCATGAAGATAGGCATAATGGTGAAATCGTTGCTGGGAACGGTCATAGCGAATGGTGTACCCAAAGCGCGGTTGTCCTTACCCTCCTTAAACACCTCATGCATCTTGTCGAGTGTAGCCTGCTGAACCTGATAATAGCTCTGGCTCTTGCTCATCGTGTAAGAAGCAGCAGCGCCTCTGGTCATTGCCTGAGGAGCAGCAGAAAAAGAAGGAATGACGAAATACTCATCATTGTTGCTGTAGTCCCAAGACTGGTTGGGGTTGATCTCACCATAAGTCTTGATGAAATTCTCACCGTACTCTTCAGCAACTTTCTGCTGCTTTGCAGCTTCGAGTTCTGCTACTTTGTTTGGATCATACAAATCGGTCTTCGAGCATGAAGAAATGCCCAGCATTGCCATCAACATGGCAAAAGTCATTACTTTTGTTTTCATTTCTTAATTAAAATTATTTTTAATGATTAAATAAAATCGATTCTTTCTGGATGCAAATTTAACACAATTAATTGTAAAACCGACAATCATGCTGTATTATTTTTAGGGTCAGATTGCCACTTATTGATTCAAATCAAGGATTTTGCGCCTATTTTGCGACTTATGTGCGCGCAAACACCCTATAAATGATGTCACATTATCTATTTTTTTGCGTTTCGCTTGTTTTTATCATTTTTTTGTCGTAAGTTTGCATTCGAAAAGTAAAACTGTTCATCATATTATATATATATGAGACTTACAACAATCATAGCATCCTGTATGATATCCATAGCCGTATCAGCTGCCGACACCACCAAGACGTCTAAGCCTGACGAGTTCTACCCTGAAGGCAAGATGATTTATTGCAGCTGCTCCTTTACCAATTACGGTTTGCCCGCAGGCGAACTCAGGTATAGCTACTACGAACTGATAGCCGACGAGGGAACTGAGCCCAAAGTGGTCTATTATGAGGACAGAGGCAGCGACTCCAAGAAAACCGAATATCCCGCCACAGCGCAGGATGTCGAGAAACTGAGCAACGTCCTACGCGACATGAATATTTTCCAGCTTAATGGCTACCTCGTCAAAGTGGATATGACCGGCGGCACATCCTATCGCATCCACATGGAGTTCTCTTCTGGCGAGAAACTGACCGCCTACTGGTTTACTGAAAACCCCAAGCCTCAGGCCATGGATGCCTATGAAACCATATCGCGATACCTGAATGCTATAACTACTCGCCCTTGATTCAATTATTGGTGGTGTCTATCGTAGAGATAGTCTGAACGAGGCGTTCAGATAGTTTCTTTCACTTATTCAGATAATCCCTTAGGGGGTATGGAGATTATCTGAATGAGTCGTTCGGATAGTCTCAATGACTCATGGAGATTATCTGAATGAAGCAAAGGTCACATCGAACAAAAATATCCAAATAAATTTTGCATTTTCCTCGCTTATTCGTACCTTTGCAAATGATATGGAGATTCGGGGATTACCGATAGTTGCTTTATAAAACTATATACTATAATTTTATTTTATAAATAAATATATATATAGTCATAGATAGACCTTAACGGTCTATCGTATACGAGAATTAAATAATTAATTATGAGACATAAGAACGACATCGCGCTGGCGGCGACATCGGCCAGAAGCTACAACCGACACTGGAGGGCCAAGAAACTCTCGTGGACAGAGATAGGCAAAATCAAGTACCTCTTCGACGGAGCCTACGAATACATGGATGACGTGACACTGGCCTACCGCAAGGAGCAGTTCAACGAGCTGCGCAAGGCGCTGGGCTTCAAACAGGACTCGGAACTGACCGAACTGATAGAGAGGTCGGAGGCTTTCCGTATAGTACGCGACAAAGAGACCAAGAAGATGGAGGCTTTCATGTCGCCCTTCGTGGGCGACCGCTATGTTCTGACTGACAGTCAGGAGATAGAGGAGCCTGCCATTCCCTACGAATTGTTTGACTGCAAGGCCAACGCACTGGCCAACAATAACGATCGCGACAAGATCAGCGAGAACCAGCGTCACCACAAAAACGGCATCAACATGAAGATGTTGCTGGCAGGCAACGTGCCACAGTTTCATGTCAAACCCAGCGAGGCAGCCTACAAGCGTATTCATGACGGGCTGACGAAGATTCTCGTGGATGACAGCCTGAGGGCAGAATACTATGGTGAGTTCATGTATGCGTATATGAAGAAATACAAGCGTGATTATACCGTGGCCTATGAGGTGCTCAGCACGTATATCGATGAGAAACTGGCCCGTCACATGGCTTGCCGTGTGGGCATTGAGAACTGGCCTGGCGAGGCTGTTACGAAATGGGTGCGCAACTACTTTAGCGCCAAAAAGCTGCCCTTTGTCATCACGGAGGCCGAGGAGGTGTTCAACAGGTATATGGACAAGCTCATCAACCGGCAAAAACCAATATTTGCTGATCCCGTCTAGAACTTCAAAGTACAATTAATTAACTATTATACATCTAACTAACTGATTTTTTTGTTCAAAAACATGTGAATTCAAAATATTTTTTATATCAACAAATAGACGATGACGCAACAGATGGCAGCGACTGGGAACAGACCCAGGCGGAACCATGCTGCAACGATGCCTGCCAACAGCGCAATTATTCCTGGCAATGGAGTTGGCGTAGCCATAATCATATCTGGGAAGGTCATCACGGCCAGCGTGACGTAAGGCACATAATACAGGAAGCTGCGCACAAAGCGGTTGTGTAACTCCCCTTTGATCAGTACCATTGGTGTCACGCGAATCAAGTTGGTGATGACAATGGCCAGGAGGATATATATGAGAATACTATGCTGTTCCATTGTCTTCCGTCTTTATAGGTTTAAGCCATGCGGCGACAGCCGAAATGACTATCGTCAGCACTACCGTTCGCATACCGCTGCTCCACTCGCCAATAACAGGAGCCACAGCGCACAGACCACTCAATACGAAACTGGCTATCAGCGCATAGAGCACGTTACGGTCTTTATGGGCGGGAGGAATGATGATAGCCAGGAACATGCCGTAGAGCGACATACTCAGGGCAGTCACCATCGGCTGGGGCAACAGACTGCCAGCCACGATACCCACAGCACAACCCGATGCCCAGAATAACGTGGATATCAGGGCTGCCGAGTAAGTATATGCTGGAGGCGTATAGCCCGGATGGGCAACAGAGATGCCAAACACCTCGTCGGTCACGCAGCAGGCCATCAGTATGCGGTGGAACCATGATGTACCTGGAGCTATCTTCTGTGACAGTGCCGCACTCATCAGCATATAGCGCAGGTTGGCCACTAAGCACATCGCTATCACCTCCACGTAGGCTGCCTGTACTGCAACCAGCGTGTATGTGCCATATTCGCCAGCCGATGCGCGGGTAAAAAAGCTGCTCAGGAATCCCAAGGGAGCCGTCAGGCCTGCCCTCGCAGCAATGATGCCAAGCGAGAACGTCACGGCAAAATAGCCCATCGCAATGGGTATGCCATCACGCAAGCCGTGGATGATATGTTGCCGGTTTCCTGTCATCGTCCTTATATTGAGAGAGACATCTTGCGGCAAAGCGTGTCGAAAAACATAATTGTATTTTCTGGCACAAAGCCATAGGAAGTATAAAGGTGTGCCAACTTTGGATAACTCTCTTCACAAATCAGCGTGACGCGATGGAAACCCTTTTCCTTTGCCGTTTCTATCGCATCGTCAAATAGCAGTTTCCAAAGCCCTTGCCCACGAAACTCAGGAACGATGGCCAAAGAGTCAAGATAGTATTCACCTGCCATCGTCTCTGGTACGTCACCCGAATTGAACAGTCTTCCGTCGGGCAACACCCAGGTGTTCCTTCGCCTTTCCTCATGTGTGGCTCCGTCGTAGGAGATAAGACCGCCAGCCAGTTTGCCATCGCACCGAAGAAGGCGAGTATTCTGCCAACTATAGAGCGTATTTTCGCGAGCACCGTGTTTTTTCAAAAACGGCGGCACACCATCCATGTGCATCCCTTGGGCTACAATCCATGCAATGAAATCTGCATCTTCAGTTCTGGCTGAGATGATATCTACATTTACCTTATTACTCATATGCCTCTGTTGTTTACCATCCTGGTGGCAGCACGATATTCTCCACGTCGTGAGCCTTCTCGAATAGTGGAGAGATTTCTTCGTCTGTGAATCCTGCAATGCCGCAACCGATGCGAGTCACGAGGAACGTCATGTTCTTGTTCTCCTTGGCGAACGCGATAAACTCGTCCACATACGGACGTATGGTCTCTACGCCGCCCTGCATTGTCGGGATGGCATAGCTCTGACCCTGCAGACCCACGCCCTGCCCCATGATGGCCCCAAACTTGCGGTAGGCGATATAGGCCGCGCCACCTCCGTGCATACCTTTGAGATTGCTGCCGAACACAAAGATCTCGTTCGGCTGCAGCTCCGTGATAAACTCTGGTGTTGTTCTCTTCTGTTCCATAACTTCTTCTCTGATAAAGTCCATATCCTCGCAAGCCATCGATTCTGCTATATCGGCCATCGAACCCGACATAGGCAGAGCTGGCATCGACATCCTGGCATCGCCCATCGTGGCTTCCCTCCGCAGAATGGCCATTTCGTCCATCACCTCCGGCATATCCAGGTCCATGTCGAAGTTCTTCCTGAAATACGGCACGATGATCTGCTCCTTCAGTTTCTTGTACTTCTGAGAGATGGCCGACGGAGTCATTCCCATCTGCGCCGCTATCTCCTTCGACTTAAAGCCTTGTAACAGCAGCATGTCGATAATCAGCCGTTCCTGACGGTCTAACGGTGCATGGTCGCATACATCCTCTACCATTCGGTTGAACTGCAACCGCAGGTCGCTGGTCACGTCGAACGACATCAGATAGTCCTCAAATGTGATGCTGCCATACTCCTTACGGTACCATTTCAGTGCATCGAGCACCACATAACGGAAACCGTTGATGAGCCACGTCTTCAGACTCACATTCGGCGAGTGATCCTCCAGCGGCTTCCAGTCGTGCTCCATCAGATACAGCGCATACTGGTGAGCCAGCGACATAAAGTCCAGGTTCTCCTTCTCGCGCAGCTGATACCGCTGGTCGAAGATGTTATAGCCCACCTGACAGTACCCGTAGAAATACTCACGGATAATGTCGGCATCGCCCTCGCGGAAACCGCTCAGAATCTCTTCGTCTGACAGTCGCTGATAGTACATAACTCGATATATTTTCTGCAAAATTACAAAAAAATCGCTTCATAGCTTAATTTTTCTCCAAATTCTTCTTCAAAGATATGAATAAGCGAGTGAAATGCAAATTCATTTGCAAATTTCCGAGCGAAAATATCTTCATCGGAGATAAAGAGATAAAAGACGTCTTGAATTGAAGTATTCACCATTTAAAAAGTTACGATTATGAAAACGAATGAAGTTAAGACTAAGAGAGTTCACAACCTGATTATTGTCGACGAGAGCGGCTCAATGTCTATCATCCGCAAGCAGGCCTTCACTGGCATGAACGAAACCCTACAGACCGTCCGTCAGATGCAGAAGAAATATCCCGACCAAGTGCAGTTTGTTACCCTGCTCACCTTCGATACTGGCCATACCACCTGGCATTACGACAACCTGCCCGCTGCACAGACCAAGGACTTGGACTGGAAAGCCTACCACCCCGGTGGCGGCACACCGCTCTATGATGCCATTGGCAAGGGAATCTCTAAGGTCAAGGCTGCGATTGAGCGAGAGCAGAATCAAGCTTGCTTGGACTCTGCCGAGCGTGAGCAGGCTCGCCCAAAGGGCAACGCCCAGATTGAGGACGGCGACCATGTGCTGGTGACCATCATCACCGATGGCGAGGAGAACAGCAGCGAGGAATGGACGCTGAAGATGATCCGCACGATGATTGAGAAGCTGAAGAAGCAGAACTGGACCTTCACACTCATCGGTACCGACAACCTCGATGTAGAGACCATGGCCCACTCCTTCGCCATCGACGAGCACCTGGAGTTCCAACAGGACGAAGCAGGCACCAAGGCCATGTTCGCCCGTGAACGCCGCAGCCGCGAACGCTACAACTGCTGTGTCGCCGAAAATGCCGCCATGCCTGTAGGTTCTTTCTTCGAAGAAGAATCATGATTTTCTTCTTGTTCTGTCCGCATCTGTTTATCCGCAGAAACAGACAGATAACGCTTTTCAAAAATTTGAAACGGCAGAATTTAGATGTTTTGCCGTTTTTTTTGTAATTTTGCAGCCGATTTCAGCAATTATGATTTAAAAAGATGACAGAAGAAAGAAAAAAAGAGTTTCACAATGTGGTGGCGCTTCAGATACGTTTCAACGACGTTGACAAGTTCGGACACGTGAACAATACCATATATTTTCAGTTCTACGACTCTGGTAAGACTGACTATGTCTCTACTGTGTGCAAAGGCTTTGACTGGGATCAGTACGCTATTTTCGTGGTGAAGATAGAGGTGGAGTTTTTTGCCCAGATAAAAGGTGCTGACAGGATTGCTGTCCGCACCCGTACAGTACACCTCGGCAACAAGAGTTTCCGTCTGGAACAGGAAATCTTTGACATTGATACGCAGGAAGTGAAGAGCCGGTGCCTGTCGATATTGGTGCTTTATGACCTGGAGCAAAAGCAGTCCATATCGTTTCCCGATGAATGGCGTCAAGCCATCAGAGACTATGACGGTATTCTATAAAACCATTGTAATTCATTTCGCAATCTCCTTATACTTCTGGATTGCATCCTGCATGATGTCATAGTGGTCAAATGCCAGATGTGGTAAGTCAGACAGTGGCCACCACTCTGCTTTGGCAGCATCATCCTGGCCTGTGACAGCAACTGGTTCATCAACAATGGCGAGATAAGCAACGGTAATAGTTCTTCCTCTTGGGTCACGATCAACCTTGGAATAGGCTCCTATCTGTTGAACCTTCGACAGTCGAAGCCCTGTCTCTTCCTCCAGCTCCCTGACGGCACACTGTTCCGTTGTCTCGTCCATATTCATGAAACCGCCGGGTAATGCCCAACTACCCTTGAAAGGTTGGTCTCCTCTCTGTATCAGCAGCACCCTTGGCTCTGCCTCTCTCGTTATCACCACGCAGTCAGCTGTTACTGCAGGTCTCGGATATTTATATGTATATGCCATATTTTACAAGTTTATCTACTATCTCTTTATAGTTTCTGAAGCCCTCCTCTTCCTGCACCTTGGCAGCCCTGCTTTGGTTTTCGCCTTTCTCAATTTGCTCCCCTCGCAATATTTCGTAGGTGACAAAAGTCTTCATCTCACTATTACCGTCAGGCAACTCTCTCCCCAAAGCGACACCAGTTGGATAGGCACAGAAGATGCCATCGGGGTATTTCTCATTGCCTTGGGCATCTGAATTGAGATGCAGATTCTTCATGATCCAATCCTTCATCACCTCCATTTTTGGCATATCCATTGGCAAGCCAGTCCTCTCCTTATACCTGTCAAAGAAATGAGGCGTAAAGAACGCTTTCTCAGGCTTTGCCAAAGGATTGGAATCAAGATACATCTTATAACGTTTTCGATTTCTGTTCTATTATCCTATATCACATCTTACTTCTTTCCTTAGACTTCTTGCATCAATCACCCCAGATCAGTCAAGACGAAATCGAGCATGCGGTGCTTGACGCCATCGACGCGTCCGAGGAGGTCCCATATGGCATCCTCGCTCAGAACGCCGCGTTTTAGGTCCTGGGGCAGGAGACCTAATTCGTCGGATCTGAAATCTGCTTTCCATTCGTCGCCGGAATAGTAGGCGTCGAGTTTCAGGATGTCGTCCTCAAGGCTCGTGATTGTATCCACAGCTTCCTCCAATGCCCGCAGCGCCCTGTCCACGCGGTCAAAGCATTGCTCCATGTCGGTTATACGTTCTATGTCTGTCATATTCTGCTACTGTATTTTTGATTTTATTACTTCCACCACTTCCACATCCGCAGGTAGCCACTTCATACCATCCAACTCATCCTTAGTGAGCCACTTTGCTGCCTCATGCTCATTCAGATGCAAAGAATCTGTCATCAGCGAACAAAGATAGCAATGCATGGTAAGATGAAACTTAGGATAATCATACTCAACCGTGCAGAGGAATTCATCCACACTAATCTCCGTCGAAAGCTCCTCGCGGATCTCGCGCTTCAAAGCTTCTTCTGGCGTTTCCCCAGCTTCCATCTTTCCGCCAGGGAATTCCCACCAGTCCTTAAAATCGCCATATCCTCGCTGAGTGGCGAAAATCTTATCTCCTTTGATCTCCGATCGAGCCTGTTCACGCTCGGCAGAGTTAATGCTAGCATCACTCTGCCCTTGCTCAATCACAGCCTTGCGAATAATCGCTGCTACTACTTCTATTTGTTTCATATTTCTTCTAATCCAAGCGATTTCAAATAATTATACGTGCCGTCGTAAAACTCTGGCAGACGTGTGGGATCTTCTGGAAATCCTTCAGGTGTTTTGTTGCTATTGCCATATGGCACACAGATAACGATACCTTGGCGAGCTCTTGTCAGCAATACGCGATAGGCATTCAGCATATACTTCCTGCTCTCCTCATTGTTCTCAGGATTCCACTTGTTCTTGCCGTTAAACTTATAATATGCCCAACGACCATTCTCACAACGCATGTCTGCATCCCATAGCACACAGGCATAATCCAGTTCCAAACCCTGCACCTGAATCTCCGAAGCTGCATCCTCAAGATAGTTCGACGAGCGGATGTCGGTCTTATCTTCTAAGAACCAATGCACAGCATTCTCGTCGCCTTGCGCAAGAATGTTTACTGCTAACGGTTTGAATCGTGCAGCAACTTTCGTCACCAGAACACCTGTCTGCTGTGTACCTCTCGCCATTTTGCGCAACCATTGACGGGCTTTCTCCATATCTCGTGTAAGCATAATGGGGTATTTTTTACCTTTTACATCCTGATAGAGCGATGCTGTATCAGGAGCAAACGACAGTAGCGAATGGATGAAAGCTGACAGTGTCTCAGCTCGGAATGAACGCAGGCTTACTGCCAGATGCAAGCTATCAGAGAACTTCACTTTATCATTCCCTGCTAACAGTTCATTCACACGTCCTTCTGCATATTCCGGATCAGTCAACTTATTGGAGATATACACATTCCAATGCCTAAACCGGTTGTTCAATGCCTTAACCCATTCCGTGATACCAGCCTCACCTGTATTGATTTCCTGCCCACCACCTACCAGACAGATGATGACCGCCCAATCCTCACGTTGGTCAAGCGACCATATCAAGAATTCTGCCTCCGACATAGGAAAGTTGGGCACTTTCAGTTTATTGCCATAAGTTCCACCTCGTTTCAGATAGTCGGCTATGCGTTTGTGCGTCCAACTACGTTGTGCCTCATCGAAGATGGCCACATGCTCCACTTCGCCATATCCCGTAGCAGTCAGTTTAATAGCTTTCTCTGGGTCAATCTCTACAATTCCATTCTCCACTGGATTCTTAATCTTGGCTAGCATATTATCGCGATAGCGGTGGATAATCTGGATGAATTCGCTAACCTCGCGGCGAGAGTCAGACATATTTTTCCGCTCTCCCTTTTGTGAGCATTTCTTCTGATTATCCCTTGCCAGTGCCTCTGTAAGAACAGCAACTAACGGACCATTGCCCGACAGATACACGGCACCATTCTCCTTGTCCAGTTCACCGTCTTTATACGTCTGCTTGATGGCCACATCGAGGCCCACTAGCGTCTTTCCGGCTCCAGGCACTCCGGTCACAAAGCAGATGCTCTTTTGCTGTTTTTCCTTACTCTGATGAATCACCTGCAGAATATAGTTGATGGTGGTGTCCGTCGAGACCTTGTCCGCCTCGTGTCGTGTGATATCCTCTACCGAGTGGTTCTCGTACAACGTTCGAGCAGCCTCGATAATGGTTGGAGTCGGTGCATAAGGACTGATGAGCCAATTGTCTATCACTCCATCCTCCCGTTTGGCTCCAGCGTGTTCCAGCACCTTCGCAATCAGTTCTTGTAGATGCTCCTCGCCTGTTATCATTGGGTTATAGATATCATCGTTATAAACCGAAGGTTGGAACACTGTCGTGTACTCCTTATACTTCGTTGGAATCAGTATCGGTACAATTTTCCTGTCGTGGCTGAACAGATGGAAATTCTTCAGGTCCAGTGCATAGTCCATCACCTGTTCTATGCCAGCCTGAAACTCATCTTTCTTGCCAACCTTGAATTCCAGACAGAAAATCATCCCTCGCAGCAACAGCACCACATCAATACGCTTGCCGAGTCGTGGAATGTCATACTCAAAGACTATCTGCCCTTGTTCCTTCTTCCAAGGCTCCAGCACCTGCTGCATCACCTCTATCTCGCCCATCCAAGCCTCATCAGTCGTCGTCAGCGCATCCCCATGATAGTTGTTATGCATGGCACCTAGCACCGCCAGCGGTTCTTTGTTCAAGAACTCACTGAATGTAGCTGTATATAGACATCTGTTGCTCATATGTTATTATTTCATGCTTAAGTTTTAAATACCGATATATCCCTCTTGATCATACCCACGGTGATGTTTATTAATGAGGTCTATGAGAGACTGCAAGTAGGGAATATCACAATGAAGTGTATGATACTTACCATACTGATTGTTATACCGATCTTGCGACCCTTTGGCTAACCTTTGTTCAATATCTGATGGGACCAAAAACGAGGCACGGTCACCAAGATATTTATGGAATTCCGTCAGGAAGATGTGGATTCCGGCTAAATCGAAATCACCAAAGTGTACATACTTATTTGGAATACCCATAAGCCAATTACGCAAATCTGTAGATTGTGGATAACGAGACACAAACAGCAGAGAATTGTCCCCCAGCACAGATTCAAACAACTTTCTTTGCCGACGAATCATACGGAAGTTCTCCATGTTCTCAATACCCACAACGACTACATCTCGAGGAATAGAAAACTGCTGCCAGTTGTCGATGAACACGAAACTGCCTTCAGGTGGATTGACAACAAACGATTCGCCATTAAGCGAACACTCAATAGGCTCGTAACTATTAACAGGAAATCCAGGACATGAGCGAACTTTGACCAACTTCGAATTACCTGTTTCAATGGCTTGTTCAGAACGCGTTACATAGGAGGTTGACATGTCATCACCAAAAGTTCTAAGTTCCTCGTAGCGTGCTTGCAGATATCTTTTCAAAGCTAAGGTATCGATAGCTCTGAATGATCTCCTACTGCCATGAGTCTGCACTGTCAGAAGACCTTCTGCCATGAGTGTTTCTGTAAAGTCCTTCCGAAGTGTACTGGCAGCAATAGACTCACCGTCCATAAGTCGCTGCAGAGTAGTTAACAGTGTATTGGAAATCTTCATTACCCATTGATTGTCATCAGGCGCTTGATATGCGTCTGTGACTTGCCGTCCTTTGTCAGCAGATAGTTGTATTTATACAGGTCTGCATTATATCCCATCGGTGAACTATTGATAAGGTATATGTTGCGGACATTAGCAAATTGCAGGATGCCACTAACGTTGCTTGGATGCAGTTTCCCAATCTCATCCATCATACAATGGATGATAAAATTACCATTCTTACGAGATGCTTTTGTCTTAAAGACATCAATGAGCATGATGTTCACCATCGCCTTCACCAAAATGTCTGTTCCGTCTGACCCTACATTATTAATACGCTCTACCCAACCTGTGTTGTTGTCATTTTCCTGAATGCGGAACTGCAAACGGAATGTGTCGCTAAGCGTTAACTCTGTACGAGCAGGTTCTTTTTGCAACTGCTTCATGAATTTCTTCAGATAGTCCACCACTTTCTCGTTGACTCTGTCACGGTCTCCACCTGAAAAGAGATTCAACTCACCAATGGTTAAGGCGTTTTCTTCTGTGAAATCCCGTATCTGGCGCAATAGTAGTATCATTCGATCTGAAGATTCTTCTGCACGAAGTTCTATGCTACGGATGACACCTGCAAAATTACGCTCTTGGAAATTTCGATTTACCTCGCTGATGATACTGCGAATTTCTGCCGAATGGTTCATCAGCAATCCTACCTCACGGGAAACGCTGCGTAAGATGGTATTGTAGTGCTCACTGACGCGTGCACGATACATCTCTATCTTGTCGTTCTCAATGAATTCCTGTAGGTTGAGTGCGAAACTCAAAAAATCTTCATCGTATTGTGGAGTAATAAAGTGGAACGTATTATTTGCACCAAAGTGAGAGTTGAACGAATTTGTGGCACGTTTCAACTCATCCATCTTCTGTCGCTTTTTATTGACAACACCCCTCATCTGAACCACCAAATCAGATAAAACAGATGACGAAGGAATAGCAACATCATCGTGTAAGAATGATTCTGGCAGAATGTTTTCCACCTGACATAACTGTTCGTACTGTTTTATACCGTCTTTCATCGTCTTTACGGACGATTCCTTGGCTTGTAGTTGTTCGGATTTCTCTGTCCGTTCAGCTTCATAACGTTTGCGCTTGTCATTGTAAAGCTGTCGGGCTGCTGCATCCTTTGTTTCTAACAACCGTTTTTCTTCACGGAATTCAGTCTCATGGGAAAAGAGTTCTTCTTCGTCTTTGCGATATTCGATGACAAAGTGCCGTTGATTGGCTATCTTGTCGAGAACTGACTGCAAGTTGTCGAGATCTCGTCTACATAGTTCAAGGGCTTTGGTGTCAGCCCCCTTACCTTTCAATTCGTCACGTTCCTGCCGTTCCAGCATCTGTTTTCGCTCGTCAATATCTTTTTTCTTGGTAGCTTTCCCCTCGGTTTGTTTTTGACGGAAAGTATCGAATTGGCTCTGCAAATCTCGTATTGCTGCGTTATACTCAGCATCGGCAGCCTTCAAATCTTTATCGCGCTTGGTACGTTGTTGTGTCCTTGCCGTTTTCTCATTTTCTAAGGCCAGCAGAGTCTCGTTATAAACTTTTGTCCTTTTTTCACGTTCTGCAGTAACCATCTCCTGTTCTTTTTGCTCAGCTTGACGCAAACGGGTATCTGCATCTTTTATCTTGGTTGGAATTTGCTCCAACTGAACTCTCTGGATGGTTTCCTTCTCACTTAGTTCCGAGATTCTGCTCCTGTAATTTTTACGCAGGTTCTCCTGTTCGTTCTCACATTGCACTTGAAGATCAACAAGTTCTTTCTTTTTTGTATCTACATTCTCTTGCTGTTTCTTCTGTAAGTCACGATAGTCGTCTGGAGTACGATGGTGAACTGGTATGGTCTCCAACTTGAGACTTACTCCAAAGAGACTACCGTCATCTGTCAATTGAGGGGATAGTCCTTGTGCGTAAAGCACCTGTTGCTCGTCCACTACTTTACCAATGGTATCTTCCCATCCAGGTTTGTTCTGGGTCAGCCACTCATAAAAGGAACCTTTCCAATGAGCGAGCGTGGATTCAGTCTCAGCCAATTCTGATTGCAGTTTCTGCAGTTGCTTCTGTGCCTCTTCCTGTTTACGTTCGTAATCGCGCTTTATTTGGTCACTCTTCAGCTCCCACTCCTTTCGTAATGCTGTCAAACTATTGCTCGTTATTGCCAACTGCCCCTTCAACTCTTGTTCCTGAGCTTCCAAGTTCAGAATGTCTTCTTTACAGCTTGACGTTTCTTTTTCCATCGGATGCCAGTATTGCAACTCAGACAAACGTTTGTCGGACAGATTATGATTTCCTTGTAAGGTGGTTAGTCTTTCGTCTGATGCAGACAACCATTCGCTATACGCATCCTCCACCGATTTCTTTCGCTGGTCTCGTACCTTCACGCATTTGTCTCTCTCCGTCTGAATCCCATCGCGGCAACGTTGCAACTCTTCCTTCAGCGCGAGTTCAAACTTTGTCCACTCATCATCAAGGGCTGCATAGAGTATTCGGTATTTCTCCGTCACATCTTTATATTGTTCTTCCAAAGCATGGAGTAATTTTTCTTTTTGATCCTTCTCACCAAGGAGTTTCGGTTCTTGGGCATCCAGTTCCATGATGGTCTTGATGCCAATCTCGTCGTAATGCTTGCGTTTTTTTCGGATATCGTCAAGACGCTGTTCCCGTTTACTGATTTCCCTTGTCAAACGATCATGTTCCTTCTCGTATTCCTGTTGTATGGCATCAATCTTTTCCTTTATCTTTCCTAGCTTCTCCTTAATCTCACGGATTTCTTCCTCTGCTAGCGGCAGTTGTTCACGGGTAAAGTTGACAACATAATTCAATTGATGCCAGGTTTGTGTCATCTCATAGTCAAGTGCGATGAGCAAGCGATAAGTATCCACGACCTTTGTCGCCTTGTTGCGTACAGGAACTTCACCTGTGCTATCTTTTCTGTACCAGCAATCTATCTCGTTGAATTCCTGCTCAAAATCTGCTACTAGATGGCGATAGTCTGACAGACGGATACTGTCTTCAACATCCGTCATCGACTGTATGATAGTGTTCTTTACGAAATCGGCATCGAGTTTACTGTTCAAAAAGACATTCTGGATGCTCCTTGGGATGTTCTGATACTTAGAACTCTCCACTATGGCATACTTGTCATAGCGGTGGCTGCGGTCGTGGGTATTTCCGAAGATAATATTTCGATATTGTTCGTAGGTTTCTATCTTAGCACTAATTTCATTGTTGCCTATTCGTTCACGGATTCGAATCCAATCGCTCTCCACATGTCCTCCATCGTCCACAAACCATGACTTTTGAAAAGGTGCATCGATAAAACGGAACACAGCCTTTCCCTGACTGCGATAGGTCATGATGGAATAAGCGCTCTGTTCTGTCTTTACCTCATAGACAATGTACGAATTGCTATAACGGAAATAGAACTCTTCAAATGATTTCTGTCCCTGCTGAATTCCCAGCCTCATCTTGTCAGCATTATAGAAAAACAGCAATGCCCTTAATACAGTACTCTTACCCACACCTTGAGTTCCAGCAAAATGTACATTACCATCCAATAGTACCTCCGCGTATGGAATGTTAGCTGAGTTCAGGAATATGATTTTGTTCAAATGTCTCATAGCTCTGGCACCTCCTCTTCATTATAGATTGTAATCAAGTTCACCATATCCTCAGCATAACGAAAGGCTGCAGTCACTTTATAAGTTCCATCTTCTTCGTTGATAAGTTCGGCAAATCCCATAGTAGAAAGTTCACTGATGAGCTTCTCGACAATCTCTTGATTGGTATTCTGTTTGCGAAATAGCTTGCGAGCTTTGTCACGTAACTCCACATCAAGATTGATGCGTTCCAGGATGTGAGTGCTACGGAACTGGAAACCTGTAGAGAAAGTGATATCGTAGGTTTTCAAGAAATCCAAGATATCTACCCACTGGGCAAAACTCTGAAGTTTCTGCTCGATGGTTTGCTTACCCTCTTGTGTTCGAGCGAAGTAGTAATAACCATCACCCGATTCCAATCGTAGGCCCAACTCCGAGAAATACGTCTCGTAGTCGGAATAGTTTTCTTCGATGTCGTCATACAGGTGTTTCACCTCCTGGTCTGTGCTATCTACAGAGAGGAAGCCGCCTTTGCTCAGCCGTTCAAAGATTTGTTGTGTATTAGCTCGCATATATCAGTGCATATTCTATGTTCTCAAATGTCTCGTAATTGTCTGTGATACGCAGCTCATCGCTGTGCTGGGTTGCCATCTGGCAATAGAGTATAATATGGTCGTTTAATGTTCGGGGCTGATGATAAGTATAGTTCTTGATAAACGAAAATAGGTGCTGGCCTTGCGCCTTGAACGCGTTCCACAATTCAGTGGTGTTCACGCTACTTACTTCTTCTATCCTATCATCCAAGAATTCCGCATCCAAAGGGTCTGCCTCAGTCCTCGCCAACCTACGCACATCATTCTTTCCTGCAATCTTTCGAATCAAGGCACATGCCTCTTCATTGCTTCGAAGCATATCAACAGAAAGGAAGATGCGGTTGTAGGGCCTTTTCTCCATCCACAACGGATTGTCTTCAGCTAAAACACGAACAATATTCGTATCCTCACGCCAGGTTAACTGGTCTTTGAGATATTTTAGCCTATGTATCTTCTTCAGCAGCAAACTCTGCTGCTCAATCTGGTTGATATAGTCGATAATCTGGTGTTCTATTTCAAGTAAATTATGGTCGGCCTCGGTAAAGTCGTTACGCACATCCATCGTTGTACGCTGCATATCTGGATCTGTGGCCATTCTGAAGAATACCACCTCTCCATCCATCATCTTCTCGCATTCAGCAATCAATTGCTTGATGCCCTTTCGCTTCTCATCCAGATTCTCAAGGCGTGTCTTCTTTATTTTGTAATTAGGTTCCTGTTTATAAGCAACATCTACATTACGTTTCAAGTCAATAACATTCTTCAACGTCCTCAATCCTATGCGACGAAGCATCTTCCTGACATTCCCTTGATACTGTGCCTTACGATGCTCATTAGTTTCTTCAAGGTAATAGCCAATGTTTTCTTTCAGAGCATTAATGTGTTCTTTAACACTCGACACACTGATTTCCTCATTCATTTCAAGTACCTCCTCGAAGAACTGCACATAGACATCTTCCATCTCTAAGAAGTCGCCATTTTCATGAATCACACCATGCTCGATAAGATACTGTACTCGTTCTCGCTTATAGTCCACAATCTCCATTGCGAAATCAGTACGATATGTCATTGACTTGCGCCGCTCAAACATATCGCGGAACAGGATCTTCTCCCTGTCCAGTACCTTGACCAGTTCTTCTATAGACCTGAAATGTGATAGTATCTCCATAAGCTATCAAACTTTCAAATGCTCATACAACTGCAGCCTCAGCACCTCTCCATTCTGGAACTCGAACTGAAACTTCTTGCGGTTGAAGTGTGGATTGTTCTTGTGGATGATGCGGTGATAATTGGGGCTGATGATTATGATGTTGGTAGAGTCATTGTTCTGCGAACGGGTGAAGTAGTCGATGTGATGAGCCTCCACCACACTATCACCATACTGCTCGCCAATCTTCTCGCCACTAATCTCGTCACGATAGCCATAGAACTCCTTGAGCATGCGAATAATGCTGCGGTCAATCTTACGGTACTTCACCAGCAATCCCTTCTGAACCACAGAGGCCGTCTTGTCAGCCATGAAGAACTTGTCATCGTCACTCGCTTCATAGACCTCCTCAGGAACAGCGTTGAGGGTGTTAGCCAACTGCTGATAGTCAGCATCTGCACAACACTCCATGCATAGCACGTTGCTCGATGTGGTCAAATACAGCCGCATGTATTCGTGGATGTCGTTAGGCAGAAGTATCTGCCGCTTGCTCTTGCCCAACAATTGCTTTTGGGCAAATAGGTAGTCGTAACTCTTCTTGAAAACAGTTCTCAACTTCACAGCCAATGCTGACAGCCGCCCGTAGCGGATTTGAATCACATCCTTATGTCCAGCCCAGTTGCTTTGTTCAAAATTCTGGTTTTTTAGCTTGGCATCGTAGAGCTCGCCATCTATTAGCACCTTGATGTCCTTACCCACACCATGCGTCAATATGGACTCGTCCCAAGCTTTCAGTAGCGCACATGCAGAAACAGGAATGGTCATCCCGTCATTCAACAGGGACCAGTCCACCGTCTTCTGCATGATAAATCTGCCGTCGTAGTCCATCTTATTTCTTTTTCGTTTTGCTTCTTTGTATCTTCAAGCACCATTCATACTCCATTCATGGTGTATTCTACCTCTCTTCTATCCTTCTTCCGTCTTCGAGCCATCTCTGAGGGTATAAGCCTATTAAGGTTCAGGGTTGACCTTCTACCTTGAAGAGTCTTTTACCTTTTTCTGTTAATGCATACTTTTGTTTAGGACTATTGG
>JAEEGG010001950.1_pt1 | contig 54194 bp, 45 predicted proteins | sample 9134161 | NCBI WGS metagenome assembly JAEEGG01 (sample SAMN16246543, study PRJNA631951) | gut metagenome | biome: gut microbiome; feature: rumen; material: CR-attached | host: Bos | place: Iran: Karaj | collected 2018-10 | reverse complement strand
GTAAACCAATCAGATCGAAGTAGCCTTGCAGCACACCATTTTCTCCTGGGGTACCATGAATCGTAATATAGGCATAGTCGAACAACTTCGCTTCTCCATCTTCAATAAAGGAGAAGTCGTTTCGATCGATCTTAGCCGTGATACCTCCAGGCAGTTCCACGTGCCAGTCCTGTCCTTTAATGTCAACGATATATACATTATAGCGCTCCTTGTCAAAGAAGGAGTAAAGTCCCTGCGCCGAACGCAGAGAGACATCGTGTTCCGATGAGTCGCCACCACAGACAATGGCAATCGTTCTCTTCAAATTCTTCATATGATCTCTTAATTCTTAAATATCAATTCTTAATTCGCACATATTTGCGCCATTTATCAATCAGAGCCGCCATATCCTCTGGCCAGTCGGAGGTGAAGTCCATCTGCTGTCCTGTCGTTGGATGCACAAAGCCCAATGTCCTGGCATGGAGCACCTGACGCGGACAGAGTTTAAAGCAGTTCTGGATATATGCTTTATAACTGGCGGTGCGCTCTCCACGCAGTATCTCACAACCACCATAGCGTTCGTCACAGAAAAGCGGATGGCCGATATGTTTCATGTGGGCACGGATCTGGTGTGTCCGTCCTGTCTCAAGGACACACTCCACCAGCGTCACATAGCCATAACGCTCCAACACCTTATAATGAGTAACGGCGGGCTTGCCGATCTCAGAATCGGGAGGGAAGACAGACATCCTCAAACGATCTTTCGGATCACGTCCGATATTGCCTTCTATTCGTCCTTCATCTTCCACGAAATTGCCCCAGACCAAAGCATTATAACTCCGATGGGTTGTCTTGTTAAAAAACTGCTTACCCAACGAAGTCTTGGCATCAGGTGTCTTTGCCACGACAAGGAGTCCGCTGGTATCCTTATCAATACGATGTACCAACCCTACTTCAGGATCATTCGGATCGTATGACTCCAGATCCTTCAGATGCCAGGCGATGGCATTGACCAGTGTTCCATTGAAGTTGCCACAACCAGGATGTACCACCATACCCGCAGGTTTGTTGATAACCATCAGATCATCGTCCTCATAGACGACTTCGAGTGGAATATCCTCTGGTTCAATGGTCGTATCGTAGTGCGGACGATCCAGCATGAGTGTCACGACATCTCCCGACCTGACCTTATAATTGCTTTTAACAGGTGCTCCATTAACATGGATAAAACCTGCATCCGCTGCCTTCTGGATTCGGTTTCTGCTGGAATGGGGCTGATGTTCAGCGAGGAACTTATCGATACGAACAGAGACCTGTCCTTTATCCACCTCTATCCGGAAGTGCTCATAAAGCTGACCATCACCCTTCTCCAGGTCTTCTGGGGAAAGGTCGTCGCCCATCAACTCGCTCTCATCCAACTCGTCCAGCATATGCATTACTCTCTGACTTCCTCAAACTCATCGACGTCATCATTCTGTGGCGTCTGGTATTCTGGCTCCACATAGTCTGCCTCATCATCTAATTCGTATTGTCCACTTCCGATAATCAAGGTCAGAGGTGTCTCAATGGAGACATGATCGCCTGTAGAAACCCTGCGTCCACGACAAAGGATACCATACACCCAGTCTTTCTCACCAGCGATGACCTGCGGAGGCAACAACTTAAAACCAAGGGCCATCAATTTGGCCTCAGCCTCACGATAGCTGCTATTATCCACGACATCGGGAATAGCAATGGTTGGAGAAGAAGGTGAGTTTACTGTCAGGTAAACGGTATGTCCTGACTTGACCATCGTACCCTCACCTGGATTCTGGGCCAAGATACAATCTGCCGGCAGTTGTTTGTTGTAACCGGAATCGCTGACAATCACATTCAGACCCTCATCGACAAGAATCGTCCTTGCATTAGAGAAGAGCATACCCTCAACCTTAGGCACCTTGATACCTTCGCCATGGTGGGTATACCAGTCTAAACCATACTTCACCCCAACCATCAGGGCTATCACCACAAGGACCATTGCCAGCAGGTTGCCCAACAGGAACTTACTGAAAATCTTCCCAAAGAAATCCTTTGCTTCCATTCTTAACTACCTATTTTGCCGACAAAGGTACAAAAAAAACAGAAAGAAGCAAAGATTCTTCCCTACTTCTTTCTGTTTTAACCTATTTTTCTTCGTGAACCGGTTTTTACTTTCCGTGATTCTCGTCAGAAACTGTTAACTTCTTGCGGCCCTTAGCACGACGGGCAGCCAGTACGCGACGGCCATTCTTAGTAGCCATTCTCTCACGGAAACCGTGCTTGTTCACGCGACGGCGATTGTGGGGTTGAAATGTTCTCTTCATTGCTTTATACTTATTTTATTTTCGTTGTTATTTACCGATTTGGGGTGCAAAAGTACTCATTTCTTTTGAATTACGCAAGAAAACTGCGAAAATTAGTGCAACTTTTTGCGTTTTTTTCCAAAAAAGAGGGATTATCACGAATAAAATGCGTAACTTTGCACCCGCAAAAGAAACAAAATCAATTTTTTTAAGGTATATGATTAATTCACAAGACATTAAAAAAGGCACCGCCATTCGCATGGATGGTGGCATTTGGGTGTGCATCGATTTCCAGCACCGCAAGCCAGGTAAGGGTAACACAATTATGATCATCAAGGTGAAGAACGTTTCTGACGGCCGTGTTCTGGAGCGTCGCTTCAATATTGGTGAGAAGTTGGAGGACGTAATCATCGAGCGCCGTCCCTATCAGTATCTCTATGAGGATCAGTCTGGTCGTATCTTCATGAACCAGGAGACTTTTGAGCAGATTCCCATTGACAACGAGCTTGTTATCGGACATGAGTATATGAAGGAGAGCGATATCGTGGAGGTTGTCTCTGACACTACCGACGGTACAATCCTCTATGCTGAGATGCCTGTTAAGACCGTGCTCCGCGTTACTCACTCTGAGCCAGGTATCAAGGGCGATACAGCTACCAACACCTTGAAGCCCGCTACTCTGGAGACTGGTGTTGAGGTTCGCGTTCCCCTATTCATCAACGAGGGCGACCTGATTCAGGTTGACACCCGTGATGGCAGCTATCTGCAGCGCGTCAAGGAATAATGAAATACTCGATTATCGTTCCCGTCTATAATCGTCCTGATGAGGTCGATGAATTACTCGAAAGCCTATCTAATCAGACACTAAAGGATTTCGAGGTCATCATCGTGGAAGACGGATCGGTAAAGACCTGCAAGGATGTTTGCGACAAGTACGCAGACATCCTTGTTTTGCATTATTACGCCAAGGAGAATAGTGGTCCTGGTCAGAGTCGCAACTATGGTGCAGAGCGTGCCAACGGAGAATGGCTGATCATACTGGATAGTGATGTGGTGTTGCCGAATGGCTATCTGGAGGCGGTGGATAAATCGATCACCTCTGAGTCGGCTGCCTTTGGCGGGCCTGATGCTGCCCATCCATCATTCACCCCTGTACAGAAAGCCATTAGCTACTCGATGACCTCCTTCTTTACTACTGGAGGCATCCGAGGAGGAAAGGCCAAGCTCGACAAGTTCTATCCCCGTTCGTTCAATATGGGCATACGAAAAGATGTCTACCTCGAATTGGGAGGGTTTACGAAGATGCGCTTTGGCGAGGATATCGACTTCTCCTATCGCATTGTGGAGGCGGGCTATAAGCCTCGTCTTTTCCCAGACGCTTGGGTATGGCACAAGCGCAGAACGGACTTCCGCAAGTTCTTCCGCCAGGTATATAATAGTGGTATCGCACGTATTAACTTAGAGAAACGCCATCCTGGTACGATGAAGATCGTGCATCTGTTGCCTACCGTCTTTACGGTTGGCGTCATCAGCCTGATCCTCATCTCTGCTGTAGGGCGTGCGCTGATGCATTATGTCGATCACGATCAGTTCTACTGGATGTGTTTCGCCCCCTGGATACCTATTATATTATATAGTATCCTCATCTGCATCGATTCTACCATCAAGAATCGCAGTCTGAAGGTAGGACTGCTTTCCGTGCCAGCTGCCTTCGTCCAGCTAATGGGCTATGGCTTAGGTTTCATAGAGTCGTGGTGGAAACGCTGCATCCTCAAACAAGACGAATTCCAGGCATTCGAACAAACATTTTACAAATAAACGTTTTCTTAAAACTTAAATCAATATGGAAAAACTCAATATCAACCAATGGGCTGAAGAAGATCGCCCACGTGAGAAAATGGCGACTCTTGGAGCTGAGGCTCTGAGTAATGCCGAGTTATTAGCCATCCTCATCGGCTCTGGCTCCACGAAAGAAAGTGCCGTTGAACTGATGAAACATGTTCTGGCGGATTGTAACAACAACCTGAACACCCTTGGGAAGAAGACCATCCATGAGCTCTGCACCTACAATGGTATTGGTGAGGCGAAGGCGATCTCCGTCCTTGCTGCTTGCGAATTGGGTAAACGCAGACAGATGGAGAGTCCTGAAGAACGGCCAGACCTTGGCACAGCCACACGGATCTACAACCACATGCACCCCGTCATGCAGGACTTCGATGTCGAGGAATTCTGGGTGTTGCTGATGAACCAGCATTATCGTCTGATCAAGAAAGTGCGCATTTCGCATGGAGGGATCACAGAGACATCCGTCGACATCCGTATCGTCATGCGTGAGGCTGTACTTGCCAATGCCACCATCCTCGCCATCTGTCATAACCACCCTTCGGGCAACCTAAGTCCCAGTTCTGCCGACAGCGAGCTGACGAGGTCAGTAAAAAGAGCCTGCGAGGTGATGCGCATCAAGTTTTTGGACCATGTAATCATCACCGATGGCGCCTATTATTCCTACCACGAGGAAGGAAAATGCTAACAAAAGCTAACTCGATGCTAACAAAGTACAAATAGCCTGCTTGGCTGAAAATATAAGCCGATTCGTTGAACAGATTTTCGCGGATCGGCTTTTCTGCGTACCTTTGCAGCGTGATTAAGAGAAACTTAGTTTTTTCATACATAGATTTAGGTTATTGTTAGTTAATTGGTTAGTGGTAGTCTTCGGGGCGCAGGGATGCGGCCCGAAGACTTTTTTCTGTTTTTATTTGGTTTTTTAGACAAATTGCACTATCTTTGCAATCGATTATGACACAAGAAGAGAAGACCAAGATAGAAGAGCGGATCGTGGATGTGCTGAAGACCGTCTACGACCCAGAGATTCCCGTCAACATCTACGACCTGGGGATGATCTACAAAATAGATGTGCAAGACGACACTTCCGTAGAACTGGATATGACCTTTACGGCTCCCAACTGCCCTGCTGCCGACTATATTTTAGAAGATGTACGTACGAAAGTAGAGAGTGTAGAGGGCGTGAAGAGTGCGAACGTCAACCTCGTTTTTGAGCCCACATGGGATCAGAGCATGATGAGCGAGGAAGCCCGCGTCGAACTGGGATTCGATTAAGAAGAGAAAAGCGAATGAAGAATATCTATTTCCTTTCCGATGCTCACTTAGGGTCGCTGGCTATCCCGCATGGAAGGATGCAGGAGCGCCGACTCGTGCGCTTCCTCGACAGCATCAAGGAGAAGGCCGCAGCCGTCTATCTCTTAGGCGATATGTTTGACTTCTGGTATGAATACAAATATGTCGTGCCCAAGGGCTACACCCGTTTCTTGGGAAAGCTCTCCGAGTTGACGGATATGGGCGTGGAGGTGCATTATTTCACAGGTAATCACGACATCTGGGCCTACGACTATCTGGAGAAGGAGTGTGGCGTCATTCTTCACAAACAGCCTGAGACAACGGAGATCTATGGCAAGATGTTCTTCCTAGCTCATGGCGACGGACTGGGCGATCCGGATAAGAAGTTCAAGTTCCTGCGCTATCTGTTCCACTCGAAGCTATGCCAATGGGCGCTCTCTAATGTGCATCCCCGTTGGGGCATGTGGGTTGGACTCAACTGGGCCAAGCACTCCCGTATGAAGCGCCCTAACGGCGAGGAGCCAGCCTATATGGGAGAGGAGCGTGAACATCTGGTGCTCTTTACGAAGAAGTATATCCAATACCACTCTAATGTGGATTATTTCATCTATGGTCATCGCCATATCGAGGTGGATCTTCAGCTGACGAAAAAAGCCCGTATGATTATCCTTGGCGACTGGATCAGTCAATTCAGTTATATCGTCTATGATGGCGACCACCTGCTGATGTCACAATACATCGAGGGTGAGAGCCAGCCATAAGAAGTAAAAAATGAAAAGTGAAAAGTGAACAATTTGATACAGCACAAATGAACAGACAGAAGATAGTAACCTTCGGAGAACTGCTTCTCCGCTTTTCCAAGCCCGGACAGTTGAGACTGACTCAGGGCGATATGTTTACCAGTAAATATGGTGGTAGTGAAGCTAATGTTGCTGTATCACTGGCCACATTGGGTGAGGATGTCACCTATATTACCCGTTTGCCAGATACGCCCGTTGGTCATGCTGGCGCCATGAACCTGGCTCAGCTTGGTGTTGACACCAAGCACATTATCTATGGCGGACAACGCATCGGCACTTATTATTTCGAGCCAGCCGCTGGCATGCGCCCCGCCAAGGTCATCTACGACAGAGCAAACTCTGCTTACTACGACCTGAAGCCAGGAATGATTCCTTGGCGGGAGATCCTGAAAGATTGTGCATATTTTAACGTATCAGGTATTACAGCCGCCATCTCCCAGCAGGCCGCTGATGCCACCTTCGAGGCACTCGACATTGCCGATGAGATGGGTGTAACCGTCTGTTTCGATATCAACTACCGCAAGAACTTATGGCGCTACGAAGGGGCCACCCCAAGAGAAACACTCAGTCGTATGCTCTCACGATGCGACATGATGTTTGGCGATGCCATTGAGTTTGAATGGCTGAGTGAACATCCGCAGCCCCCCTTTACTGCCACCGACTCTAACTTCAAGATGCAGATGAAGGAATATGGGGAGTGGTTTGATGAACTGCACGAACGATTCCCCCGTCTGAAGAACTGGATGATGGGTATGCGTAATATCGTCAACTCCAACCACCACACCCTGACTGGTCTGCTTTGGACAGAGGGCAAACTGCTTCAAGCGCCTATCGTGGATATCCCTGACGTAGTGGACCCCGTTGGAGTAGGCGACGCCTTTATGGGTGCATGGCTCCATGCTATCAGGAAGTTCCCAGACAACAAACAAATGCAGCTGAACTACGCATTGGCAGCAGCTGCATTAAAGAATACGATTCCAGGTGATTTCAATCTGTCAACAGATGAGGAAATCATGGATGTTATGGAAGGACGACACAACGAGTCGACACTCTATAAGACTATATCATAGGCTATCCATATACTTCTTCAACCATTCCATACGTCTGTCAAGCCAGTCTTTCAGACTCTGGGCTTCGTTTTGGTAACTGCCCCAGATGTCATACTGCTTGTAGGTATAGTGGTAGAGTGTACCCCACTTTGCCTCGTTCTCTTGAGCGGCATACTTTAGATAATGCGCATCCTCATTTATGAATGCCATGATATCGCTCTTATGGCTATAGAAATAATCATAGCGTTCCTTCAGTTTCTTCACAAAGGTACGGTTATGCATCAGACGTGTGTACCACTGCGACCAGTCGAGCTCCGTACCCTCTGGAAGCATCGCTGTGGTGTTACTTTCCTCTTTCACATTTCCAAAGGCAATATCGAAGTCCCAGATCGGCCCCATCTTCAACTTCCCACCACGCTTCATGTTCATGAAACAACTGATATGGAACATCGAGTCTTCGTTCTTAGAAATCTCATGAATGAGATACCAGTCAACGAAAGAGTCCAGATCAAGATAAGTATCCCAGAGATTACTAACGCCACCGAAAATGGCATTCTCGCAATCGGAAACAGCATTACCTGCATAAATAAAATCAGCACTGCCCCACTCTACCGATGGCGCCTTGATCTGAACAGGATAATCAATGGCACCTGTGGTGAAATAAGGAGCATCCTCCTCCTCTGCCTTTCCAGTCACCTCAAATATAAAACCATCGTCACCAACTGCCACACGATGATCTGAGATCTTGATTTTCTCACAGAGCAGATAGGTTCCGTTATATTTCCCGTTGAGGAACAATTCAACAAAATGAGAGTTGGGCGTCCAGTCTAAGTTACTCATCTTACCCAAATGGAAAGCCAGATGATTACGGATCATACTCTTATCCGTATAGTTGGCAATTAATATCCAAGCCTTATCCTTGTGCTCACCCAATAAAGCAACCTTCTCATTGAACTTCAGGCGATAAGGCTTTTTGGGCTGAGACCACGAAGAACTGCCACGACCTTTAATCTGAAGATCAGCCTCGATGTAATCACCAGGGCCACGGGTCAGCACATCCTCTTTGAGAGTCATGTGAGCATCAACATATTCCTCCTTTGACTCAATAGCCACACCGCCTGCCGTATTGATCCGCATCACCGGCAGACCTGTATAAGCATGGACATATACCGTATAAGTATGCGTCTTATCTGGAGCAACTACCGTCAGTGTGACAGGTGCCGTAAAGTCGAATTTCTTTGAGCCGCTGGCAACCGACTCACCATTAATCCGTACCTCAGAGCCTTTGAATGAGAAACGTGGGGTCAGCTCCTTACTGTCGACCAGTGTGGGTATCCAACACTCCACAAGACCTTCATACTCAGACACCTCACAATGCAGATCCTCCTTCAGTATTGGATTCTCCGCTGCTGAAAAAGCCATAGCCACCAGACCAGATCTTGCGGGTGTCTGATTATAGACATTAGCAAGACTGTCGAGTCTGGCTTGCAAGCGCAGAGCTTCCTCGCGCAGTTTCTTATTGCGATACTCAAGTTCCTTATTTCTGGCCTCCTGTTCCTTGTTTCTGGCCTCTTGCTCGTCAGCCCGTGTGAAATACTCACTCAGATCCTCCGAACATGAAGACAGACAAAGCAGCAACAGGGCAGAATATAGAATTCTCTTCATGCTCATAGCTCCTTCTTTAACCATTCCATACGACTACTCAGCCACTCCTTCATCGACTGCACTTCGTTCAGATACAGTGTTCCTGTGCCAAGTCCTGTCTTCTTATAAGCATCAAAGACACCCCACTTATTGTTATTCTCTTGTGCAGCATACTCCAGATAGGCACCATTGGCATTAATCTCATTAATGATATCAGCCTGATGGTTATAGAAATAAGTAAAGCGTTCCTTTACCTTCTCAACAAAGGCAGGATCCTGGAAAAGCCTGCTAAACCATCTGGTATTCTTAATCACAAATCCTTTAGGACTACTATCCTTGCTTTTGCCAAATGCTTTCTCAAAGGTCCAGAGCGGTCCCATCCTCAGTTTGCCGTTCTGTTTCTGGTTCATATAACAGTCATTATTGAAAGCACCGTCGTCGTTCTTGGCAATCTCATTGATCAGATACCAGTCAACAAACGAGTCCATATCCAGATACTTCTGCCAGCCTTCATTAACATTGGTAAAGTTTGAGCCGAACAAAGCGTCTTCTGCTTCAGCCATAAACTGTGTTATCTGCTGATAATGAGAATCACCTAACAGACTGCTGGGAGCAACGATGGTTACTGGCTGTTCAAGTTTACTTGTCATAAAAGTTACGCCAGAGGCATTTGCTCCTACTTTCAAGATGAAACCATTAAAGCCTGCATCCACACGGTAGGTATTATTCTCAATATGATCACCCAACATATAAGTGCCATAGTAACGACCATTCAGCATCAACTCAACGAAATGGAAACGAGGCGTATAGCTAAGTTTACTGATCTTTCCCATATAAAATGCGGTCTGGTTCCTCAGCATTGTGTTATCATCAGCATTCGGACGAAGATCCCAGTCGTTGTTGATAGGATCGCCCAAAAGCGACACGTTACTTGGAAAGACAATCGTATAGGAGTTCTTGCCCATCTGATAAGAATAATGGACTGCAGACTGATACCACTTCACTTCACCAACGGCACGGATTTTCACCTTTGCTTCTGTGATGTTACCAGCCGCACGGGTTTTAGAGCCTTCCACCAGTTTAAAGGTAGCATTATAGTATTTCGTTGTCGTGGAGATATTCTCACGTTTAGTCGTTTCCACCCAAAGAACAGGCAGACCTGTATAAGACTGAACATAGATTGTATAGTCTTTCTTCTGTCCAGCATTCGAGACGGTCAGTTTCGTCGGCTTACTGAAATCACAAGCCGTCACACCGCTTTCTACCGCCTTTCCGCCGATAGTCACACTCTCACCCTTGAACTCAAAGCGAGGAATAAGCGTTTTATCACTGGTAATATTAACAACCCAGCAATTGACGACGCTATCTCCTTCGATCACACCTTTCACATTCTCCACCAGTTGCATCGGATTGTCGATTGACAACAAGTCGAATGAAAGGAGTTCAGGCGTATTCAATTCCTGATTAAGATCATTGATGTCCTTATTCGCATCATCAATGTTTTTCTGGATCTCGTCACCTTCCTTTTCCAGGTCATCACCCTTCTTCTTCAAGTCCTGTCCCTGCTGTTCCAGCTCGTCCAGACGATCTTCGATTTCACTAAGGTCTGTTCCGCATGAATACAGACAAAGCAAAGTCATTACGGATAATAGCAACTTCTTCATCATATTACTGTAATTGTCATTTATCTTTAGATATGTACATAATCCGCTGCAAAATTAATACTTTTTTGGGAAACGGGAGCATTTTTCATGGCTTTTTTACAGAAACAACAAAAAGGTGGCCCCAAGAGAGACCACCTTTTGCCATATATACAGCTATTTTCACAGAAGATTCATCGTATCGGTAGCAATCATCAGCTCCTCATCAGTAGGAATGACAACCACCTTCACCTTCGAGTCGTCTGCAGAGATGATACACTCCTCGCCACGGGTCTTATTCTTCTCTTCGTCGAACTTGATGCCCAGGAACTCCATGTTCTTGCAGACCTCAGAGCGCATGCTAATCTGGTTCTCACCAACACCAGCCGTAAAGACAATCACATCAAGTCCGCCCATTGCGGCAGCATAGGCACCGATGTACTTCTTAATACGATAGAAATACATATCCTGAGCCAGCTTTGCCTTAGGATCACCACTCTTGGCTGCATTCTCTACATCGCGCATATCACTGGAACCACCTGTGAGACCAGCCACACCACTCTTCTTATTAAGCAGGTTGCTCATGCCATCGGCATCGAGACCAAGTTTCTTCTCGATGAAGGTCACAGCACCACCATCGATATCACCAGCACGAGTACCCATCACGAGACCTTCCAGAGGGGTAAGTCCCATAGAGGTGTCGATACACTTACCATCGACAACAGCAGCAATTGAACCACCATTACCAACGTGACAAGTTACCATCTTGGTTCCCTCAGCAGGAATACCGAGGAACTCGCAAGCACGAGCAGAAACATAACGATGAGATGTTCCGTGGAAACCATAGCGACGGATGCCATACTTCTCGTAGAGCTCGTAAGGAATGGCATACATATAAGCCTTAGGCGGCATGGTCTGATGGAAGGCGGTATCGAACACACCTACCTGAGGCAGACCTGGCATCAGCTCCTTCACAGCATTCACACCCTTCAGGTTAGCAGGGTTGTGCAGGGGAGCCAAATCAGAGCACTTCTCAAATTCCTTCAACACCTCATCGGTAAGAACAACAGACTTATTGAACTTCTCACCACCATGCACCATACGATGACCAACTGCGTCGATCTCATCAAGACTCTTGATCACCCCGATCTCAGGATCAGTAAGCAGAGAGAAGATGAACTTCACACCTTCCGTATGCTCAGGGATGTCGTGCATAATCTGCTTCTTCTCGCCATTGGCCAACTTCACCTTTACAAAAGCACCGTCCAAGCCTACACGCTCAGCACCACCACTGGTCATCACACTCTTGTCGTCCATATTGTACAAGGCGTACTTAATAGACGAAGAACCGCAATTCAATACTAATATCTTCATATCACTTTTCGTTTTTCACTTTTCACTTCTTAGCGTCCATAGCCTGACAAGCGGTAATGGCGATCATATAATAAATATCGTCGATAGAGCAACCACGAGAGAGGTCGTTGACAGGACGAGCGATACCCTGGAGCACAGGACCAATAGCGATAGCATCGCCCAAGCGCTGAACCATCTTATAACCGATGTTACCTACTTCCAAGTTGGGGAATACCAATACGTTGGCCTTACCAGCGATATCAGAGCCAGGAGCCTTCTTAGCACCTACTGAGGGAACCAAAGCAGCATCAGCCTGCAACTCACCGTCGATCTTCAGATCAGGAGCCATCTCCTTGGCCAGACGTGTAGCCTCAATCACCTTATCACAAACCTCATGCTTGGCACTACCCTTAGTAGAGAAGCTCAGCATAGCCACGCGAGGATCCTCAAAACCAGCCACAGCCTTTGCCATCTGAGCGGTGCAGACTGCAATCTGAGCCAGCTGATTAGCATCGGGCATTGGGGTCACAGCCACATCAGCTACGACCAGTACACCATCCTCACCATACTGCTTCTGCTTAGAGATGAGCAGCAGACCACCGCTGACGCAGGTAATACCAGGCTGGCACTTGATGATTTGCAGGGCAGGACGCAAGGTGTCGCCAGTAGTAGAGAGTGCACCAGAAATCTGACCATCGGCACCCTCGGTCTTGATAATCATACATCCGAGATACAGCGGATTCTTAATGAGCTTACGAGCCTCCTCAATCGTCATACCCTTGCTCTTACGAATCTCAGCCAGCTTCTCAGCCAGTTCTTCGCTCTTGTCGTAGTTCTCAGGGTCGATAAGCGTTGCCTTACCAATGTTAGTCAGGCCCTTCTCCTTAGCCAGAGCCTCAACCTTTGCGGGATTACCAATCAGGATGATGTCTGCGATATCGTCAGCCAATGCCTTATCGGCTGCACACAATGTACGCTCCTCCTCTGCCTCAGGGAGCACAATGCGCTGCTTGTCACTCTTTGCACGCGCTACAATTTGACTTAATAGATCCATAATTTGTTTTGATATTAAAAAGTTAAACCTTTACCTATTTATTCAAGTTCCTCTGTCAGGATAGCTTCCAGCTGCTCTGCAGAAAGATGCAGGCGGAACTTACCTTTCATAGCGACAGAGATACCACCTGTCTCCTCACTGACTACAACAGCCAGCGCATCACTCTCCTGCGTAATACCTAAGGCGGCGCGATGACGCAAACCCAGTTCTTTCGGGATATCCAGGTCGTGACTGACGGGCAGGATACAACCCGCCGCCTTGATGCGCCGCTTGGAGATAATCATCGCCCCATCATGAAGAGGGGCATTCTTAAAGAAGATATTCTCTATCAACTGCTGGTTGACATTCGAATCAATCAGATCACCCGTTGAGATGATATCATTCAGCGGACTATTGCGCTCTATAACGATCAAGGCCCCCACCTTGCCCTTACTCATATTCATCGAAGCCATGACCAATGGGATAATCATCGTCATCTTCTCCATATCCGTATCACGTCTCTTCTTATCCTTCGATGTGAAGAACTTCTTCAGGGCTCTCATACGCTGGTGGGCACCAAGATTATAGAGGAATTTCCGAATATCATCCTGAAAGAGCACAATCAAGGCAATCACACCCACGCTAACCAGTTTATCGAGGATAGAGCCCAACAGACGCATCTCCAGAATCTGCGACACGAAAAGCCATGTAATGACAAACACCATGATACCAATGAACACGTTCAATGAGCGTGATTCTCTCATCACCCTGTAGATGTAGAACAACATCATGGCAACGAGGAAAATATCAATGATGTCTTTTATGCCAAATTCGAAGAACATGCCTTATATATGTTTATGCATTCTACTGCCTCCTTCACATCGTGTACACGAAGTATGGAGGCTCCTTTCATCAGAGCTATTGTATTCAAGGCCGTCGTACCGTTAAGCGACTCATCGGGTGTACAGCCAAACATCTTGTATATCATCGACTTGCGGGAGATTCCTACCAGCAAAGGCAGCTCCATCACCTGCAGTTTCTCCAGCTCATTCATTACCTGATAATTCTGCTCCAACGTCTTGCCAAAGCCAAAACCAGGATCAAGAATTATATCCTTCGCACCAAAGTCACACAGTTGTTGCACCTCACGGGAGAAAGCCAGCAGCATCTCTCGAAGCGTTGGTTGAACCGACATTAATATATAAGGTACGCGCAGGCGAGCCACCATCCTGTACATCTCAGGACCACCTTCACTGACATCATTGATGATGGCTGCACCAAACTCCTCGACGACCATTCTGGCAACATCCGGACGGAAGGTATCTACCGATACAACGCTGTCAGGCTGTTCACGGCGGACGATATTCAATGCAAAACGCAGACGCTCCATCTCCTCTGCCTCCGATACTGGGGTAGAACCAGGACGTGTAGAGCAAGCGCCCACATCAATGAAGGACGCCCCCTCGCTGACAATCTGATGAGAGCGATCAATTATCTCACGCTCCGTCTGCATCCGGCTCCTTTCATAGAAAGAGTCGGGTGTCACGTTCAGGATACCCATCACCTGAGGCTCACTGAGGTCAATCAGACGGCCATTTACATTAATAGTATAGTCCATTCGCCTGCAAAGATACAAAATAATTAAGAATTAAGAATTAAGAATTAAGAAAAATAACTATCTTTGCAGCAAAATTCACGAAGATTATGGAAATTAAGGAACTATACAAGCTGTTTCAGCAGCATCCGTGCATCACAACCGATAGTCGTGACTGTCCTGAAGGAAGCATCTTCCTCGCCCTGAAAGGTGAGTCGTTCGATGGTAATAAGTTTGCAGTAGCCGCTCTTGAGAAGGGTTGTGCATACGCCATCGTGGAGACTCCTCCCGACCTCCCCAAAGGAGAGGAGAGCCTTGCGGACAGAATCATGGTGGTTGACGATTGCCTGCAGACCTTCAAGGATCTGGCTCGCGAACACCGTCGTCAGTTCGATATACCTGTCATTGGTATCACTGGCACCAATGGCAAGACCACCACGAAAGAGCTGATTGCTGCTGTGCTCTCACAGAAATTCAATGTCCTTTATACGCAAGGCAACTTCAACAACGATGTTGGTGTGCCCAAGACATTGTTCCGTCTGACGAAGGAGCACGAGATAGCCGTCATCGAAATGGGCGCCAGTCATCCTGGTGACATCAAGACGCTCGCAGAGACAGCTGAGCCTACCTGTGGTCTGATTACCAATGTTGGTCGTGCCCATCTGCAAGGCTTTGGATCTTTTGAAGGTGTTATCAAGACCAAGTGCGAGCTTTATGATTTCCTGCGCACTCGCAAGGATGGTCTGATCTTCATCAATGCCGACAATGAGAACCTGCTCAATCAGATTGGCGATGATGAGGAGATCTGGCTATCGCCCTACTCTACAGATATTGAGAAGCAGTATACCTGTATCTCTGGTGAGGTGATCGAGTGCAATCCTTTCCTGAAGTTCCGTTGGCGCGAGCCTTTGATGACACTTGAGGAGGAAGGACGCAGCACGAAATGGCACAAAGTCCAGACCCACCTTATCGGTGCCTACAACATCGACAACCTGCTGGCAGCCATCGCTGTAGGCATCAACTTTGGTGTCGATCGTAAGAAAATCTGTGCAGCCCTTGAAGAGTATGTCCCCTCGAACAACCGTTCGCAGATGACTGTCACAGAGAAGAACCACCTGATTGTAGATGCCTATAATGCCAACCCAACCTCTATGCAGGCCGCTTTGGAAAACTTCAGTTTCATCGAGGCTGAGAAGAAGATGGCTATCCTCGGACAGATGGGAGAGCTGGGTGCAGAAAGCGATCAGGAGCATCGTCAGCTGGTTAGTTATTTAGAGGCTGCCGGCTATGACGAGGTTTGGCTGGTTGGCGATAACTTCAAGGACATACCTTGTTCCTTTAGGAAGTTCCACGATGTGGAAGAGGTGAAGACAGCCATTAAAGCCGACTGTCCTGAGGGCTTTTATATCCTCATCAAGGGCAGCAACAGCAACAAGCTCTTCCAACTGCCAGAACTACTTTGAACATTGAAGATTGAAATTTGAAGATTAAAGGATTTGTCATATTGATCTGCCTGCTGGCCATCATGGGCTGTCAGAAACAGGGGGAACTGCTCGACGAGGGCAATGCCGTCTACTACTGGCGCACCGATTTCAGGCTCGACTCAACAGAGAAGGCTTTTCTGCAGCAGTACCATATTAATAAGGTGTACTGTCGCTACTTCGATGTGGTCATTAACAACGAAGCCGAAGGTCCGATGCCCAATGCCACCATCACCTTCTCCGACTCATTGCCAGAAGGCATTGAGCTCATCCCCACGATCTATATCACTGAGAACTGTATGCACAAGCGGCATCCTGGTTTGGCAGAGAAGATCGTCAAGCGCATCCTTCAGATGAATGAGACCAACGACATCAAGAATGTCCGCGAGATACAGATCGACTGCGACTATACCGCCAAGAGCCGCAAGAACTATTACGAGTTCCTCAATGAGATCCACTCTCAATTCTCTCAACTCTCAACTACCATAAGATTGCACCAGCTCTCCATGGAGGCGCCACCAGTAGACTATGGTGTGCTGATGATCTACAATACAGGCGATCCGCGAAAGTTCGAGGAGCGTAATCCCATCCTCGACATCCGCGATGTACAGCCCTACCTGAGATCCCTCAACGACTATCCCCTGCCCTTGGCTGCGGCCTATCCCGTCTATAGCTGGTTGCGCATCATCAATGGTGTTCATATCGAGCATACCGTTGAAGCCGAGGAGATTCTCAGGGTTAAACAGGCTGTTGAGCAGAAACGTCAGAATCTGAGCCGCAGCATTATCACCTATCATTTAGATAAAGAAAACATTAATAGATACAAACCAGAAACCTATGAAGAGATTTATCATCACTAATCTGATGGCGGTGTTGGTATTGCCAATACTCGCCTGTGCATGGGAAGAAACCCACAACTATTATTTGTTCAGCGTCTACGACCGAACCGAGTTCAGCGATCGTGTGGAGGCCATCTGTACGAACAACTGGAAAACCTACCTCGGTCTCGACGATGACACCTGGTTCAATTTTACCTCCAGAAAAGACGAGATCATCAAGGCGGCCCAGCAGAAAGGCGACGCGCTGATGGTAAGCTATGTGGAGAACCTCAGCAAGTACCTTGAGTGCGCTCAACAGGTCAGATGGGAGCAGTGGGACTACCCCACCAAAGAACAGCTCGCCCAACGCAACCAGACACTTCGAACCGTCCGCACCTATGCTTTCGGCAAGACCAGAAGTCGTCTGCGCTCCCAGCACTCACTGCTCTATATGCGTTGTAACATGCTGTTGGGCGAACATGCGGAGAATATCACCTTCTGGGAGCAGAATAAAGACCAGCTCATCGAGTCTGTCTATAAGGATATGATGAAGAACATCTATGCTGGTGCCCTTTACAAGACGGGCAAGGCCGACGAGGCAGGACAGATGTTTGCCGAGATGGGCGACTACCAGAGTCTGATGACCCTCTTCTACAAGAAGCGCTCCTTTGCTGCCATTCGCCAGGAATACCTGCGCGATCCCAACTCCAAGGTACTGCCCTTTGTGTTGCAGGACTTTGTGAACAATGCCCAAGAGGCCTACGACACCCATAACCCCGATGCACGCGGCTTGGAAGGCAAACTGTTCATCCGCAACATCCAGAAGAGCGAGGCCCAGCAGATGATCCAGTTCTGCCAGCAGGTGGTCAAGGAAGGCAAGACTACCACGCCATCCATGTGGAAAGCCGCCGAAGCTTGGCTGGAGTTCATGTTTGGCAACAAGCGACAGTCTCTTAACGACATCATCGAGGCAGGTATCCTGAAGGGTACGCCTCGTATGGAAGACAATGCCCGTATCCTCCGAATCTACATCTCTGGTATCGTTGAGCCCAAAGGCAAGGACTTCGACGATTGGCTGGAGATCGAGCTGAAGTGGCTCCACAGCAAGGGCACTGGCAACAACGCCTACACCTATTATGGAAATGCCTACGATCGTATCATCCACCAGTCGCTTGCCCGACGCTACGAGCGAGAAGGTCGTCCTGAGGTGGCCACAGCCCTCTATAAGAGCGGCGATTTCTATGCCTACCAGTATCTTGTGGACACGATGAAGGTCGAGAATCTGCTTCGCTACAAGGCCTATACCGAAAGTCCTGCACAGAATGGCCTCGACGCCTTCCTGAAGCTGAATATCAGAAACAAGGAGAACAACCTGCAGAGTCTCTACGATCTGATTGGCACCAAGTACATGCGTCTCTGCCAGTGGGAAGAGGCCATCAAGTGGCTCAGTCAGGTGCCTGTATCCTTCTACAACGGGCAGGGTTATGCCGTCTATGCAGCCTGTCGCAAATACACCGTCGAGCCTTGGTTGAAACGCCAGTGGATCAAAGAAAGTCTGCTTTACAGCGACAACAAGCCCACCCTGAATGCCAATCCCAAGCTGACCTTCGCCAAGGAGATGCTGGCGATGGAGTCAGAGCTCAACGTGCTGTCGGCCAGTGCCCAGCCACAACGCTGTTACGACCTTGCCGTACGCTATGCCCAAGCCAACTTCACTGGTGATTGCTGGTGGCTGATGCGCGACTCCAAGAGTGTCAACGATACCCTTCGTGTCAATGAGGTCAGTCTGGCCAAGCGTGCCATCTCCTACCTGAACAAGGCCAGCCAGAGCAAGGACTTCACCCTCAAGGAGAAAGCTCTCTTTGCCCTTTGCTACGGAGAGCTCCAGCCCAGTCTCTGGTATGAGAAAATATGGAATAGTAACACCTATGAGTACGATCGGAAGCCCAATCCGCAGGGTGTTCAGTATGCAGCTTTCGCCACGCTGGTCGACTTCGAGAAGAAGAATGCAGGCCGCACCAGCCAGTATGTCTCTCGCTGCGATGAGTACATCCAGTTCCGCAAGCAATACAGATAACTCATAAAGATACGTGCAGGAAAATAGAGCCATTTTATAAAAAAACTCCCTTTTTCTGCACGTATTTCAAAAAATCTCCGTACCTTTGCCGCCGATTTCTTTGAAATCGCCTGCGATTGTAGGCTGCACCTCGGCATAAAGCCAGCTTTCTGCTCTCGGTTTGCACTACAATTGCACCCACTGATCGGGATGTAGCGCAGTTGGTAGCGCACTACGTTCGGGACGTAGGGGTCGGGCGTTCGAGTCGCCTCATCCCGACTATCGGAAGGGCTTAGCTAAAAGAGTGGCTGATGAACAGCCATTCTTTTTTTATGTTTTCTTGCCGAATCGGCAAGTCCGTTTGGAGAATGAGACGGTGTGGCTGACACAGGCTCAGATGGCCGAGTTGTTCGAGAAAACACCTCAAAATATTACAATGCATATTGGCAATGCATATAAAGAGGGTGAACTTGAAAAGGAATCAACATGTAAGGAATACTTACAAGTTCAACAAGAAGGTAAGAGAAAAGTGACTCGTAAGGTTAAGTATTACGATCTCGATGTCATTATCTCCGTTGGTTATCGCGTTCATAGTAAACGTGGTACTGCTTTCCGTATCTGGGCTCGAAAGGTGATCAAAGATTACCTGGTAAAGGGCTATGCTGTAAACCAGCGTATACATAGTGAACAGATAGGTGAACTACGCCAATTGGTTCAGATGTTGGGCCGTACAATACAGAATCAGCAATTAGAGCAGAACGACGAGAATCAGGCACTATTTGATATCGTTGTAGACTATACTTATGCCCTTGACACACTCGATGATTACGACTATCAACGATTGAGTATTGGCAAGACAACCCAAGAGGATAAATTCCACGCCACGTATGACTGCTATGCTGCTCTACCTCGTCACAAAGAATCACTCGTTTAGCGATGGTAACAAGCGCATTGCTGCCACGCTGTTCCTTTGGTTCCTGAATAATAATGGTATCCTCTATCGTGAGGATGGTTCGAAGCGCCTGGCAGACAATACCCTCGTCGCCCTGACCCTGATGATTGCTGAGAGCAAAACGGAGGAGAAGGATGTGATGGTGAGAGTAGTAGTAAATCTCATCAATCAGAATAATTAATGTAGCGCAGTTGGTAGCGCACTACGTTCGGGACGTAGGGGGCGGGCGTTCGAGTCGCCTCATCCCGACTATCGGAAGGGCTACCTTTTTATTTTCCAGAGTAAGACAATTCGCTTTTATAGGCCGACACCTCCCTTATACCTCACATAGACTTCCCGTCAGTTTAGATTCTTGCGTCTCGATAGTAGCAAACTTGCTTGAGTAAAGAGTGAGGTCTGACGGGAGGTTTACGGGAGGTTTACGGGAGGTATCCAAGCCACACCTCCCTTCTCGGAGTTCCTTTAAACAAAGGGATTCCAAAAGAAAACAGGAGGTGTAGTCAATTATTCTTCGATGCAGCGAGAATAGTTCTCTGCCAGGGCGAGGATAGTCCTCGCCGAGACTTTACACGGAGTAAAGTCGGACTTTAGTCGGAGTAAAGTCCAGGTTTACTCGGAGTAAACCTCTGAATTTTCGAGAGAATTTTGGACTTTCCTCGGCGTAAAGTTCCTGAGAGTAACGGAGGAAGTTGGACTTTGCAAGGTGTAAAGTCTGCCATGCAAAACAAAAAACTTCGCAAAATGATGGCTGATTCGGAATTAATGCTTATCTTTGTGCCCAAAGACTAAGCGTATGACAAAAAAGTATCTCGTCAGACAGTTCTTCTTGGCACTTCTCCCTTTGCTGGCAATGGTGAGTAAGGCAGATATTTTGCCCCAAGACAGCATGGCGACGGGATGCCCCTATGTGAAGATTACACCCCAGCGTCTGCCCGATTTGAACATTCCCCGTTTCTCCCATCGCGTCTGTTACGTCAATGGTGAATTAACGTTGTTTGGTGGTCATACCTCTGGCTTCGTGCTGACACCCACGGCTGAATACTATAAGGATGGCAAGTGGCATTTGATGCAGATGGTGTATAACCACGACGACGGCATCTGTGTGCCCCTTCGTTCTGGTAAGGTACTCCTGGCTGGTGGTTATGAGAAGAATCTTGGCATTGGTCAGACCTTCGAAGTGGAGATGTACGATCCCGCCACCCATACCTTCGATGGTTTCGGATGCCTTGATAAGAAACGTGCCCATGGCTGCGAATTTAGTAGCTGAACGAGGAGCCGCCGAGGAACTCACGGAGGAGGGAGGTCGGTGGAATCTGCGTCTCAGGGATGGGCTTGATGTAGCGGAGGAACTTCAGCAGACGGTAGGCCTCAGCATGCTCTGGGCAGTTCTCGGGCACAGCTTCGAGCAGGGGGTCGGCCTGACTTTTGATGACAGCGAGCTCGAAGAGCATGGCGGTGTTGAACATGGCATCGGCATTCTCCTGATAGGGGAAGATCCACTTGTTTTCGCCAGCACGCACACTGGGCCAGCGACGGATGGTTTCCTGAGCCGAAACGGCACGATACTTATGGTCGCGGATGATGCGGCGCAGCAGACGGTTGTCGGTGGTGGGAATGTAGTTGTGGTTGTCGAGCAGCACGGTGGTGAGTGCCGAGGCATACACACGGAAGATCTGCTCGCTGGGAATCTGGGCGGTGAGCTCTGGGTTCAGCGCATGGATGCCTTCAATCACAAGAATCTCGTTGTCGTTCAGGCGCAACCTTCTGCCGCTCTTTACGCTCTTCCCTGTGGGGAAGTCGTAACGTGGCAGTTCCACCTCCTCGCCACGGAAGAGGGCTGTGAGCTGTTCGTTGAACAGCGGCAGGTTCAGGGCATGCAGATGCTCGAAGTCGTAGTCGCCTTTCTCGTCACGTGGTGTTTTTTCGCGATCGAGGAAATAGTCGTCGAGCGAGATGCCGATGGGTTTAATGGAGTTGACGGCCAGCTGTACGCTGAGTCGCTTGCACGTAGTTGTCTTACCCGAAGACGAAGGACCTGCGATGAGCACGAGTTTGATGCCCTTTCGCTGGGCTATCTCGTCGGCAATCTTGGCAATCTTCTTCTCCTGCAGGGCCTCGGAGACCATGATGAGTTGTGACGAATAGCCCATGCTGATGGCCTCGTTCAGATCGCCAATGGTGCGAAGGCCGAGAATATCCTGCCACTGGTGGTGCTCCTTGAAGATGCCGAACATCTTGTCCTGATGAGTCATCTCACCAAGCTCGTCGGGGTGCTGTCTGGAAGGGATACGCAGCAACAGACCGTCGTAGTATTTCTCGAGTCCGAAGAGGTATATCTGCGAGGTGTTCGTGAGCAGCGAGCCGTAGTAGTAGTCGATATAGCCGTCGATATCATAATAGGTAGTATAGAGGCGGCCTGTGGATTTCAGCAGCTTCACCTTCGAGTTGTTATGCTTCTCATCGAACATACGGATGGCCTCTTCGGTAGTGGTCTCATGCCGATGGATAGGCAGGGCGGCATCGATAATCTCCTGCATCTTCTTACGGATCTTACCTGCATCCTCAAGGGTGACGGGATGGCCGATGTCGAGGTTCACATAGTAGCCGTTGGAGACGGGAATGTCGATAGCCACCTTACATTTTTCGTAAAGGGCGTGTACAGCCTTACAAAGTACGAAGAAAAGACTACGGGTATAGGCACGGTTGCCACTGGGCGAGGTGATGTCGAGAAACTCTACCTCCTTCTGCTTATAGGCGCGAAAGTGCATACCTTCCACCTTATTATTAACGTGTACGGAGATAGGGCCGTGCTCCATCTGAAGACCAGAGAGTTTGTAGATCTCTTCGAGGGTGGCACCCACAGGAGCCTCGACGGTCTGACCGTTGTTGCGAATGTGAATCTTTACAGTTTGTTCCATATCGATTATTTGCTTTAGGTATTTTTGTGCAAAGATAGGGAAAAAAGTTGATAATACATAACGCTTCATGGATTATTTTGCATCGCGGTAGCAAATTTTTCACTTTTCACTTTTCACTTTTCACTTTATTTTGTATCTTTGTAGCCAAAATCGAACCCAAAAAATATCTTTTATGCTCGTATTATTCAAACTTCTTGGCTCGCTCGCACTGTTGATGTTCGGTATGAAGTCGATGAGTGAGGCATTGCAGAAAATGGCGGGACCGCAATTGCGCCATGTCTTGGGCGCCATGACAACCAATCGCTTTACAGGAATGTTAACGGGTATGCTGGTAACGGCATCCGTTCAGTCGTCGACGGCCACCACGGTGATGACCGTCTCGTTCGTCAATGCGGGTTTGCTCACGTTGGCACAGGCCATCTCGGTGATTATGGGTGCCAATATCGGTACGACGCTGACGGCATGGATTATGTCGGCTGGTATGTCGTTCGACATCACCAGCGCCGTTTATCCGGCTTTCTTCATCGGTATCATCCTGATCTACCTGAAGAAGTATCGTTATATCGGCGACTTCCTGTTCGGTTTGTCGTTCCTGCTCTTAGGCTTGGGCACGCTGAGGATGACGGGCACGGAGATGCATCTGGGTGAGAATCAGGCGGTGCTTGATTTCTTCGCCTCGTTCGATCCCGACTCTTTCATAACCACGCTGATCTTCCTCTTCCTGGGAGGTTTGCTGACCTTCTGCGTGCAGTCGTCGGCAGCAGTGATGGCTATCACGATGATCCTCTGTTCGAGTGGAGCACTGCCTATCTATCAGGGTATCGCACTGGTGATGGGTGAGAATATCGGCACGACGATCACCTCAAATCTCGCCGCCCTTTCGGCCAACACCCAGGCACGTAGGGCTGCGTTGGCTCACATGTTCTTCAACGTGTTTGGTGTTATCTGGATTCTCTTCGTCTTCCGTCCGTTTATCGATATGGTCTGTGGCTGGGTAGGTTACGACGTGACGATGCACAAGGAGGCTGTTGAGACGGGTGTCTTCCTGGCCAATGCCGCCAAGCTAAGCTTCGTGCTGGCTGCCTTCCATACCAGTTTCAATGTGGTCAACACCTTTATCCTTATCTGGTTTATCCCGCAGATAGAGCGCTTTGTATGCTGGGTCATCAAGCCGAAGAAGATCGACGAGGAAGAGGACTTCCGTCTGCACTTTATCACTGCAGGCTTCATGAAGACGCCGGAATTGTCGGTGCTGGAGGCGCAAAAAGAGATTCAGGCCTTCTCGGAGCGTATGCAAAGGATGTTCGAGATGGTACGTGAGCTCTTGACACTCTCGGCCAGTTCGACCAACAAGAAAGACAGCAAAGTGGGCGACTTCAACAAGCTTTATACCCGTATCGAGAAGTACGAGGGTATCAGCGACAATATGGAGTTGGAGATTGCAAAATATCTCGATTCTGTCAGCGATGCCCATCTGTCTGACGAGACAAAGGCGAAGATCCGTGCCATGCTGCGTGAGATCTCTGAGCTGGAGAGTATCGGCGATGCCTGCTATAACATGGCTCGCACTATCTCACGAAAATATAATGGTAAGGAGGATCACTTCATTGAGAAGCAGTATGAACACCTGCACCAGATGATGGAACTGACGGATCAGTCGTTGACACAGATGAACCGCCTGATGCATGGTCGCAAGGATTCGTTCGATGTGAACCGTTCGTTCAATATTGAGCACGAGATCAATAACTACCGCAACCAGTTGAAGTCGCAGAACATCACCGATGTGAACAACCACGAGTACACCTATGCCGTTGGTACCATCTATATGGACCTGATCAACGAGTGCGAGAAACTCGGTGACTATGTGGTGAACGTTGTAGAGGCCCGCTTGGGACTTAGGTAAAGGTGAGAAAGTGAAAGGGTGAAAAAGTAAAAAAAGACCGAATCGTTTGGCGATTCGGTCTTTTTTGTGTAATTTTGCACCCGAATTATCAAGGGGTGCCTGCTGGTGCAGGCTGAGATGATACCCTCTCACCTGATCCGGATAATGCCGGCGTAGGGATGGATAGTAGGCAAAATCAACACAATTTCCCCCTTTACATTATTTATTAATTAAAGGTACAATTAAGTAGTATGAAAAGATTGTTTTTAAGTTTGACCGTACTGGTGTGTGCGGCAGGTATGAATGCACAAGACAAGTCTGCGCTGTACGACTCGACGAAAGTGGAGCAGTTGCAGGAGGTGGTGGTGAAAGGCGTGCGTACGCAGCGTAATGCGCCCTATGCAGTTAGCAACATCAAGAAACAGGAGTTGAACACTTTCTCGAAGACGGGTAAGGAACTGCCCTTCCTCTTTTCGCAGACACCAGGTGTGATGGCCTGGAGTGAAAACGGCTTGGGAACAGGTACCACCTATATGCGTATTCGTGGCGCTGGCGACTCACGTATCAATGTCACCCTTGATGGTGTGCCCCTGAACTCACCAGAGGATCAGTGTGTGTTTTGGGTGAATATGAACTCATACGGATCGCTGTTGGGAAGTGTTCAGATACAGCGTGGCATAGGAACCTCAACCAATGGCGACGGCGCTTTTGGCGGTACGGTGGCCCTGTCATCGGCTACCCCCTCACAGACACCAAGTATTGAGGTGACGGGTAGCTTCGGCTCATTCAAGACATTCAATTATGGTGCCAACTTCTCTACGGGTCTGTTAGGCAAACACTGGATACTCGAAGGTGCCTATCACGAGACACGCACCGATGGTTTTATCCATGGCACAAGCGGGCGCAGCGGTTCTTACTTTGGTGGTTTAACTTGGTTGAACGACAATTTCCAGATTCGCTATAAGAACATCGGCAACTTTGAATGTACTGGTCAGGCTTGGAATGGTGTGACGGCTGGCGATAACGATTTGAGCCTGATGGACGGCACCTATGGTAGCAAGACAGGTATCAAGGAATATAAGGATATGTGGGAGGTAGGCCTTGGTAAGTATAACACACTTTATGAGTATCTGACCTACGATGCTGACGGCAATTTTGACAAGGATGCCAACGGCAACTACATCACCCAGCGCTATTATATGTCGGACGGCAGTTACTGGGATAAGACCACCGATAACTTCTGGCAGGATCATAATATCCTCTCTGCTGCGTGGAATATCAATGAGTACTGGACAACTACGGCCTCGTTGCACTATACCTACGGACACGGATACTATAACGAGTTCCGCCCTCACAACAAGCTCTCGAAGTTCGGACTCGTGGCTACCGAGGCAGATGGCAGTAACATCAAGCGGACTGACTTTGTGCGCAAGAAAGGCTTGACACAGCACACCTACGGACTGGTGTGGAATGCCAACTATAAGAATGAATCGTGGGATATCATCGGTGGACTTTCGCTTCAGAACTTCGACGGAAACCACTTCGGCTACCTCACCTACGCAGCCAATCAGCGTGTGGCAGACCTTATACTGAGCAATGGCGCCTATAAGTACTACGACTCTGACGCCAACAAGCTCGACGGTAATGTGTTTATCAAAGCCGCTTACCACATCACAGACCAGTGGGACGTGTTTGCCGACCTCCAGTATCGTCATGTGGACTATGATATCACTGGTATCAATGATAAATTCTACGATGATGCATCAGGTTTTTACAACCAGCAGCTTGACATCCACAAAAAGTACGACTTTTTCAATCCAAAGGCAGGTTTCTCATGGACACTCGACGGACATCGTGTCTATGGATCACTGGCCTTGAGTCATCGTGAGCCAGAACGTAATAACTTTACAGACAACGGCTCCTACCCTGCCCCCAAGGCTGAGCAGCTAATGGATTATGAGTTGGGCTATACATATACGGGCAGTGACTGGCACGTGGGGCTGAACGCCTACTATATGAAATACAAGGATCAGTTTGTACAGACAGGTGAAGTAAGTGACATTGGTGAGAACCTGACGACGAACATCAAAGACTCATATCGTATGGGACTGGAGTTGCAGTTAGGCTATGACTTAACCAGCTGGCTGACTTTCGAGATGAACGGTGCCTTTAGCAGTAACCGTATCAAGGACTTCGACGAAGTGGTGGAAGACTGGGATAACGGTTGGCAGACCATCCATTACGACCATTCGACACTGGCCTTTTCACCATCAGTCATCACCAATGCCTTCCTGAAGTTCCACTATAAGGGATGGCAGGCTATATGGCACGGCAATTATGTCAGTCGTCAGTATCTGGACAATACGGAATGTAAGGATCGTTCGCTGCCAGAATATTCAGTGGCCAATGCCTCTGTCAGCTATACGCTGAAGCCTAAGAAGTATATGAAAGAGGCTATCTTTGGCCTTAACTTCAATAATATCTTCAATCAGCGCTATGCTGCCAGCGGCTGGGTGTACTCGGCTATCAGCGAGAGTTACGGTCATCCAAACGATAACCGATACTACCAGATTGGTTTCATCCCGATGGCGGGCTTTACGATGATGGGAAATATAACACTGAGATTTTAAGTTTACGGTTTATAGTTTATAGTTTACAGATGATTTCTTTTCTCACTGAGCATTGGCTGGATATCATAACCACGATTCTGGGGTTGGCTTATATTCTGCTGGAGTATAGGGCCAGCATCTGGATGTGGCTGGTTGGATTCCTGATGCAGGCACTCGGCATTGTGCTTTATTATCAGAAAGGGTTGTATGCCGATTGCGGCATGGAGTTCTATTACCTGTCGATGACGGTGTATGGTTATATAAGATGGATTCGCAAATCCCCCAGCCATCTGACTGGGGATTTGCGAATCACCTATTTCCCCAAAAGGTTAATCCTCCCATGGCTGGCAATCATCGCTGCGGTCTGGGGCATCATCTACTGGTTGCTTATCACCTTCACCAACTCGAACGTTCCTGTAGCCGATAGCTTTACGACGGCCTTAAGCATCGTGGGCATCTGGGCATTAGCCCATAAGTATCTGGAGCAGTGGTTTATCTGGATTGCCGTCGATGTGGTTACCTGTGGACTGTATTTCTACAAGGATATTCCCTTTAAGGCAAGTCTTTACGGATTGTATGTCATCATTGCCGTGTTGGGCTATTATAAGTGGAGAAAGATGATGCAGCAAGGCAAGTAAGCAACTTGTTTCCCCATTTTTTTCCCTTATAATTTGGCTATCTGCTTCATTTTGCGTATTTTTGCAGCGAATTACAGAGAATAATTATGCAGACAAACAGCCATTTATCGCGATTGATCCACGATCAGGCCAAGAAATACGGTGATCGTGAAGAGTTGATTTACAAGGATTTCGGCAGCAAGGAGTGGAAGTCGATGTCGTGGAATCAATTCTCGGGCATCGTCAAGAAAGTGTCAAACGCGCTGCTCAATATGGGCGTTAAGGTGCAGGAGAACCTGGGTGTGTTCTCCCAGAACTCCGTGGAATATCTGTTTTGTGACTTTGGTGCATGGGGCATCAGGGCGGTAACTATTCCCTTCTATGCCACCAGCAGCGAACAGCAGATCCAGTTTATGGTGAACGATGCCCAGATTCGCTTCCTTTTCGTGGGCGAGCAGGAGCAGTATGACAAGGCACTCCGTGTGCTACCTACCTGTAGGACACTAGAACGCATTATTATTTTCGATAAGCATGTCCGTATCTCTGAGCATGATCCCAATGCCATGTACTTCGAGGACTTCCTGAAGCTGGGTGAGAATCTGCCTCGTCAGTCGGAGGTAGAGTCGTTGATGGCTCAAGCCTCGATGGACGATATCGCCAACATTCTTTATACCAGTGGTACGACGGGAGATTCGAAGGGTGTTATCCTGACTTGTGGACAATATGCGGCGGCTTTTGAGGCCAACGACAAATGTGTGCCTGTGGGTGAGAATGACCGTGTGCTGAATTTCCTGCCCTTTACCCATATCTTTGAGAAAGGATGGAAGATTCTTTGTATCACGGAAGGCGCCCGTCTGATCGTAAACACCTATCCTTTGGAGGTGCAACAGTCGATGCGTGAGACGCATCCAACCTGTATGTCGTCCGTACCCCGTTTCTGGGAGAAAGTATATATGGGTGTGTTAGAGCAGATTGAAAAAGCCAGTACTCCGAAACGTAAGCTTTTCGAGCATGCACTTAAAGTCGGCAAGCGCCATAACATCGATTATCTGTCAAAAGGCAAACGTCCGCCACTGACTTTACATCTTGAATATAAGATGCTCAATAAGACCGTCTTCTCGTTGGTTCGTAAGGAATTGGGACTGGAGAATGCACATTTCTTCCCAACGGCTGGTGCGACGGTGAATCCTAAGGTGGAGGAGTTTGTACACTCCATCGGTATCAATATGGTGGTGGGCTACGGACTTACGGAGAGTCTGGCCACTGTCAGCTGTAACCATCTGGGCGATCCCTTCACGGTTGGAGGTGTGGGTATTCCCATCGAGGGCATCGACATCAAGATCAGTGAAGAGGGTGAGATACTGCTCAAGGGTCCTACCATTACAAGAGGTTACTATAACCGTGACGACCTGACTAAGGCTGCCTTCACAGACGATGGCTATTTCAAGACAGGCGACTCGGGTTACCTGAAAGGTGGTGAACTGTTCCTGAAGGAGCGTATCAAGGATCTCTACAAGACGTCGAATGGCAAATACATTGCACCACAGATGATCGAGTCGAAGTTGTTGGTTGACAAATATATCGATCAGATAGCCATCATTGCCGACCAGCGTAAGTTCGTCTCGGCATTGATTATTCCCGTTTACCCGCTATTGGAGGAATATGCCCGTGAGCATAAGATTCCGTTCGAGAATCGTGAGCAGCTTTGCAACAGTCCGCAGATCAATGAGATGATGAAGGATCGTATCGATACCTTACAGCAGCAACTGGCTCACTACGAGCAGATTAAGCGGTTCACCCTATTACCCAACCATTTCTCGATGGAGAAGGGCGAACTGACGAACACGCTGAAAATTAAGCGACGGGTGCTGAACGTGAACTACAAAAAAGAGATCGACGCCATGTACGCTGAATAACAAAGAGGTGCAACCTATATGAAGGCTGCACCTCTTTACTTATTAGTAGGCTTGCTCGTGAACGCCTTTGACGGCACGGCCTGAGGGGTCGTTGAGGCCTTTGAAGGCGGCATCCCATTCGAGGGCGATGGCGGTGGAGCAAGCCACGCTGGCTTCGCTGGGGACACTACGGGCGGCGGAGTCGCTGGGGAAGTGTTCGGCGAAGATAGAGCGATAGTAGTATTCTTCTTTGTTCTTGGGTGGGTTGATGGGGAATCGTTCGGCAGCATGGGCCATCTGTTCATCGCTGACAGCCTCAGCAGTGATCTGTTTCAGGGTGTCGATCCATGAATAGCCGACACCATCGCTGAACTGTTCCTTCTGGCGCCAAGCGACCTCTGCGGGAAGCATCTGGGCAAAGGCCTCGCGTACGATCTTCTTCTCGACTGTGGAGCCAGGACACATCTTAGCTTCCGGGTTGGTGCGCATGGCGACATCGAGGAACTCCTTGTCGAGGAAGGGCACACGACCCTCAACACCCCAGGCACTCAGACTCTTGTTGGCTCGCAAGCAATCGTAGAGATGCAGCTTGGAGAGTTTGCGAACGGTCTCCTCGTGGAAGTCCTTAGCCGAAGGGGCCTTATGGAAGTAGAGATAGCCACCGAAGATCTCATCGGCACCCTCGCCAGACAGTACCATCTTGATACCCATCGACTTGATGACTCGTGCCAGAAGATACATAGGTGTAGAGGCACGAACAGTAGTGACATCGTAGGTCTCGATGAAATAGATGACATCACGAATGGCGTCGAGACCCTCTTGGATGGTGTAGTTGATCTCATGATGAACCGTTCCGATATGATCAGCTACGAGTTTGGCCTTTGCCAGATCGGGGGCACCCTTCAGTCCGACGGCAAACGAGTGCAGACGGGGCCAGTAGGCTTTAGTCTTCGAATCGTCCTCGATACGCATCTCTGAGTATTTCTCAGCGATGGCAGAAATGACGGAAGAATCCAAGCCTCCAGAGAGCAGCACGCCATAAGGCACATCGCTCATCAGCTGGCGCTTCACAGCACTTTCGAGCGCATCGTGAATAGCCTCAACAGAAGCAGGGTTATCCTTCACAGCATCATACTGCATCCAGTCGCGCTGGTAGTAACGCTTCATGCCAGGATCCTTGCTCCAATAGTAATGACCAGGGAGGAAGGGCTCATACCTATCGCACTGACCCTCAAGGGCTTTCAGTTCTGAGGCGACATAGACGGTTCCATCGGCATCGTAGCCGATATAAAGAGGTATCACCCCGATGGGATCGCGGGCAATCAGGAACTCATCGCGCTCCTCATCGTAAAGGGCGAAGGCAAAAATACCACTGAGGTTCTCCAGCAAAGAGATAAGAGATTTGTCTGATGCCTCCATTTCTTCTCTCATCTCTTTATAAAGCGCGAGAATCACTTCACAATCGCTGCCCGTCTGGAACTCATACTGACCAGCAAAACGGCGACGGATCTCCTGATGGTTGTAGATCTCGCCATTGACAGCCAGAACCTGTTTACGATCAGGGGAATAGAGCGGCTGGCCTCCTGATTCCGGATCCACGATGCTCAGTCGTTCGTGGGCGAGGATAGCACTGCCTCCGCAATAGATTCCACTCCAGTCTGGTCCGCGATGACGGATCTTCTGACTCATTTTCAACGCTTTTTCCCGCAATTCATGTGATTGCTCCTTAACCTTAAAAATACCTACGATTCCACACATAATATTTATCTTTTAAGTTGTTTGAATGTTTGCTTTTATAAAGAGTCCTTGGACTCACGGCTGAAGCGTGAATCCAAAGACTAAATATGCTTTCTCTGTCCTCGGGTTGGCTGCGATCTGTCCGAACACAGGGATACTGAACGTATCAGTGATCTTGATATCCTTCGTGGCCTTTAATGCAACATTTGTCACAGCAAAACCGTTGGTACCATAGAAACTCGTGGCATAAGGAACGGCACCCACAGAGGCGCTCCAGTCGACGGTAGCGAGTTTGAAAGGTGCACTCAGTTCCACATAGGAGCTATAGGCACGCTTATCGTCCTTGTTGAGTCCGTCGTTACCCGCGAAATTCGTAAACCACTGTATACTGGCCACCCCGAAGTCATAACCAATGTTAGCCTCGAACACATGACTTGTGCTATGGGCATCGTAAAGGAAATAACGCTCCTCGGGATCGTTGAACCAGTAGTCGGTAATACCGATATTGAATCCGCCAGCGGTATAGGCAAGTGTCAGGTCGAACTCTTTCGTATCGCTCGGTTCAGACAATCCTACACTGCCCCATGCAGAGAGTGAGAGTCCTTTATATCCGATGCCAAGTGTTGGCTGTAATGATACGTTTCCTAAGTCCTGTCCACGCCAGATATACTGACTTACTACATCGGCCGCCACCGTTGTCTCTACTTCATCCTGTGCCGTAGCACTCAATCCTGTGGCGAACATCATCGCCATAAAAACAATCTTTTTCATAATCCAAAACTTTTAATGCGATTGCAAACTTTTTACTTCTTAGTTGTAGCACATTTCTCCATGCTCATAAATATCAAGTCCTTCTTCCTCAATGCGCTTGCTTACGCGCAGACCGTGAATCTTCTTGATGCCGTAGAACAGAGCCACACCACAGGCAGCAGCCCAGAGGTCGATCACGAGGACACCAAAGCACTCGGCTCCGAAGAATCCCCAGCCATGACCATAGAACGCTCCATTAGTGGTAGACAGCAGACCTGTCATCAGTGTACCCAGGATACCGCAGACACCATGTACCGAAGAAGCACCAACAGGGTCGTCGATATGCAGCTTGTGATCGATAAACTCAATGGCGTAAACCAGTACGATACCACAAACCAGACCAATGACAACAGCACCTACAGGAGATACGAGGTCGCAACCAGCTGTGATACCTACCAGACCAGCCAGCACACCGTTCAGTGTCAGAGAGAGTGATGGTTTGCCATACTTGAACCAAGTGAGGAACATCGTAGCAGTACCACCAGCCACAGCGGCCAGATTAGTTGTCAGGAACACGTGCGAGATAGCGATGCGGTTTACCTCACCAGAGGCAGCCAGCTGAGATCCCGGGTTGAAACCGAACCATCCGAGCCAGAGGATGAACACACCCAGAGAGGCCATTGCCAGGTTGTGACCAGGAATAGCGCGGCTCTTGCCGTCCTCACCATACTTACCGATACGGGGACCCAGTGCGATAGCACCAACCAAAGCCAGTACACCACCAACGCTATGTACGATAGCAGAACCAGCAAAATCGTGGAACACATCGCCAAAGGTACTCATCATAAAGCTGTCGGCGGCATCGTTGCAGAGCCAACCGCCACCCCAGGTCCAATGACCCTCGATAGGATAGATGAACAGCGAGATGACAGCACTATAGACCAGATACATCGAGAATTTTGTACGCTCGGCCATCGCACCACTGACGATCGTGGCAGAGGTTGCACAGAACACCGTCTCGAAGATCAAGAATCCCTCTACAGGCAGATCACCTTTATAGAAAGAGAGGTCACCCCAGTTGGGCATACCTATAAAACCTGCTCCCTCGCTGCCAAACATAAAGCCGAAGCCTACGAAGAAGAACAGCAGAGAGCCAAACATAAAGTCGACAAAGTTCTTCATCAGGATGTTAGCCGTGTTCTTACCACGTGTAAAACCTGCCTCACAAAGGGCAAAACCTGGCTGCATCCAGAAAACCAACATGGCTGCTAATAGCATCCATACGGTATCGAGTGATAATCCAATTTCGTTCATAATCTTTTTGTGTTTGTGTTGTTACCCTAATTATTCACTTTTCACTTCTCACCTTTTACTTCTTATCGCGCAGTACGATGTCGCCATGCTCGCCTGTACGGATAGACCAGGTGTCGATCATATCACTGACGAAAATACGGCCATCGCCTACCTCACCTGTATGGGCTACTTGTAGAATCACCTTAACTGTTGGATCAAGGAACATATCGCGACACACGATGGTGATGGCGACTCGTTCAATCACGTCGGTAGAATACTGAACACCGCGATAGATGCGCTCCTGACGGCTCTGTCCGATACCGTGAACGTCGTGGTACTCAAACCAGTCGATGTCAGATGACAGCAAGGCTGCTTTCACCTCCTCGAACTTGGTCTTACGGATAATCGCTTCAATCTTTTTCATACCTTTCTCTTTTTTAATTGTTACCTTTTTCTTTTTACCTTTAATTGTGACACTTTGTCGTTTTCTTGGTGCAAAGGTACGACATATTGAAAGCAAAACAATCAAAAACGATTGCATTTTGGTAATTAAAGTATTGTTTTGTTATCCTTTTGTTCAATATCTTGTTTTGTTGCTTACAGTTTATAACAAAAATACCCTCTTTAACTTACAATCTGTTACTTTTCCTCAAAAGGAAGATGTTTTTGCTTAATAATTCTTGTATTTTTTTTCAAATCGTCGTACCTTTGCAACGCAAACAAGAACGACATGAAAGAGAAAATAAGATTCACCAAGATGCACGGAGCGGGAAATGACTACATTTACGTCAACACCTTATTATATAACGTGCCCGATCCAGAAATAGCGGCCATCGTATGGAGCGACCGTCATAAAGGCATTGGCAGCGACGGACTCGTACTCATCGGAGCATCTCCTGTTCCTGAGGCCGACTTTTCCATGCGCATCTTCAATGCCGACGGCTCTGAAGCCATGATGTGCGGCAATGCCTCGCGGTGTATCGGAAAATATCTCTATGAACGAGCCCTGACAACACAAACACAAATACGCCTGCTCACACTCTCGGGTATCAAAACGCTCGATCTCCATATACAAGACAACAAGGTGGAAAGCGTTACCGTTGATATGCTGGAACCTGCATTAGAGAACCCTGAGCAGTTTCTGCCTGCACGTGGCATCGGCAAAGGAACATTCGTATCCATGGGCAATCCCCACTATGTCATCTTTACCGATGATATCGACCAGGTTGGTAAGACAGGTAGGATCCTGGAATACCACCCCGCCTTCCCACAGCGCTGCAACATCGAGTTCGCTCGTATCGAGGCCGATGGCAGTATCCGGACGAGAGTATGGGAACGAGGCAGCGGGATTACCCAGGCCTGTGGCACAGGTGCCTGCGCCACTGCTGTAGCCGCCAGTATCACTGGCAAGGCTGGTCGCCGGAGCCGTATTGTCATGGATGGCGGCACACTTGATATCGAATGGCGAGAGGAGGATAACCATATCTACATGACGGGGCCTGCCACTTTCGTCTTCGATGGTGAGATAGAACTTCCTGATTAGAATAACGACAAACTTCAACGCAAAAAAAGAAATAAGAATATGGCATTAGTAAACGACCACTTTCTGAAATTGCCGAACAACTATCTGTTCGCTGACATCGCCAAGAAGGTAAACGCCTTCAAGACAACTCATCCCAAGGCCGACGTCATCAGTCTTGGTATCGGTGACGTCACACAACCCCTTGCTCCAGCTGTTATCGAGGCCATCCACAAGGCTGCCGACGAGATGGCTACCCAGCAAGGTTTCCGAGGCTATGGCCCAGAGCAGGGTTACGACTTCCTGCGCGACGCCATCCTGAAGAACGACTTCCTGCCTCGTGGTATCCATCTGGATAGAGACGAGGTCTTTATCAACGACGGTGCCAAAAGCGACACAGGCAATATCCAGGAACTCATACGCTGGGACAACAGTATCGGCGTCACCGATCCTATCTATCCCGTCTACATCGATTCCAATGTGATGATAGGCAGGGCTGGTGTTCAGGAGAACGGCCGATGGTCGAACGTCATGTATATGCCATGTAACGCGGAGAACGGCTTCGTGCCACAGATCCCAGACCGTCGTGTGGATGTGATCTACCTCTGCTATCCCAACAACCCTACAGGAACGGTTATCTCGAAAGAGGAGTTACGCAAATGGGTGAACTACGCCCTGCATAACGATACACTTATATTCTACGACGCTGCCTACCAGGCTTATATCCAGGACGAGAACATCCCCCACTCCATCTACGAGATCCGTGGAGCCCGCAAGTGTGCTATCGAATTCCATTCTTACTCTAAAACCGCTGGTTTTACGGGTGTACGCTGTGGCTATACCATCGTCCCCAAGGATGTTACTGCCTCCACGCTGACAGGAGAGCGCATCCCCCTGAATCCGCTTTGGAACCGTCGTCAGTGTACTAAGTTCAATGGCACCAGCTACATATCCCAGCGTGCTGCTGAGGCTATCTACACCCCGGAAGGTAAGGAACAGATAAAGGCAACGATTGATTATTACATGCAGAATGCCAAGAAGATGCTGACGACGCTCCGAGCCCTCGGCTTCGAATGCTATGGTGGTGAGAATGCGCCATATATCTGGGCTAAGACACCAGAGTCCAGCATTACCAAACTTCGCTCCACGACCCATAGCCTTTCATGGAAGTTCTTCGAGGAGATGCTGTATGGTGCCCATGTGGTCTGCACACCTGGTGTCGGCTTCGGTCCTGCAGGCGAGGGATACGTACGCTTCACTGCCTTCGGCAGCCATGAGCAGACCGACGAGGCTTTACAGCGCATAGAACAATGGCTGAAATAGTCAGATATTGATACCGTAGCTTTGTTTCACCTCACTCATCACGAAGGTGCTCTCGATAGAGGCCAGACTCTCTATCTCACCCAGTTTGTTGAGGACAAATTCCTGGTATTGTTTCATATCGCGTGCGCGTACCTTTAATAAATAATCGTAAGCACCCGATGTGTTATAACACTCGGTCACCTCGGGAATACGCTGGATGCGTCGTACAAAAGCATCGGCAATCTCGTGGTTGATCTGTTTCAGTTTCACCTTACAAAACACCTGTAGCCCCAAGTTCAGTTTCTCTGGGTCGAGGATGGCTACATACTTTTTGATGTAGCCCTTCTTTTCGAGCCGTTTTTGTCGCTCGAATACGGGTGTTGGAGTCAGATGAACGGCATCAGCCAACTCTTTTGTGGTCAATTTCGCGTTTTTCTGCAGCGTTTTGAGTATCTGCAGGTCCGTTTCGTCGAGAATTTCAGCCATATTTCTACCTTTTTACCTTCTTACCATTTAACTTTTTAGAAGAATTTTCTGTTTAGGAGCTTTTTTAAAGTCCGAATCGGAAAGATTTTCTTTCTCGGCTGCAAATTTAGTGATATTTTCCGAATTCTACAAGAAATTTGGAGGATATTTCTAAACTTCGTACCTTTGCCGTCGAATTCGAGATTCGACAGCGAGCTCAGGCGGCGCCTCAGCAATTCGAATTAATTCGATTGCATTCGGCTTGCACTGACCTTGCACCAAAAAAAAGAAACAGGTAACAACATTATTAATTAAAAGAAAGGATAAGATTATGAGTACAAAGAAAAATTATCGTTTTGAGACTTTACAGCTTCATGTAGGCCAGGAGCAGGCCGACCCCGCAACCGACGCACGCGCCGTGCCCATCTACCAGACCACAAGCTATGTGTTCCACAACTCTCAGCATGCTGCCGATCGTTTCGGTCTTCGCGATGCAGGTAACATCTATGGTCGTCTGACCAATTCGACCCAGGGTGTGTTCGAGGATCGTGTTGCAGCCCTTGAGGGTGGTGTAGCTGGTCTGGCCGTTGCCTCTGGTGCTGCTGCCATCACCTATGCCCTCCAGAACATCGTACAGAACGGCGATCATATTGTAGCCGCCGACAACCTCTATGGTGGTTCTTACAACCTGATCACCCACACGTTAGCAACACAGGGCATCAGCAACACCATTATTAATGTAAACGACCTCGAAGCCCTCGAAGCCGCCATCCAGCCCAACACAAAAGTAGTATATGCCGAGACCTTCGGCAACCCCAACTCTGACGTGCTCGACCTCGAAGGTGTAGCCGCAGTAGCCCACAAGCATGGTATCCCGTTCATCGTAGACAACACCTTCGGCACACCGTATCTCATCCGTCCGCTGGAGCATGGTGCTGACATTGTCGTTCACTCCGCCACGAAGTTCCTGGGTGGACATGGTTCTTCACTCGGTGGTGTCATCGTCGATGGTGGTAAGTTCGACTGGAAGCAGAACGACAAGTTCCCCACCCTCTCTAAGCCCGATCCTTCGTACCATGGCATCGTCTTCGCTGATGTAGTAGGTGCCGCTGCTTACGTCACCCGCATCCGTGCCGTCATCCTGCGCGATACAGGAGCTGCTATTTCGCCATTTAATGCATTTATCCTGTTGCAGGGTGTCGAGACACTGAGTCTGCGTGTGGAGCGTCATGTGGAGAATGCCCTGAAGGTGGTCGACTTCCTCGCCAACCATCCGAAGGTGGCCAAGGTGAACCATCCCGCTCTCGAGAGCCATCACGACCACAAGCTCTATCAGAAGTACTTCCCCAACGGTGGTGCCTCAATCTTCACCTTCGAGATCAAAGGCGGTCAGGAAGAGGCCTGGAAGTTCATCGATGCCCTGCAGATTTTCTCACTGCTGGCTAACGTAGCCGACGTGAAGAGTCTGGTAATCCATCCCTACACCACCACGCACTCACAGCTCTCACCTGAGGAGCTCGCCGAGCAGCACATCACGCCTTCGACCATCCGCCTGAGCATCGGAACGGAGCATATCGACGACATCATCGCTGATTTGTCGCAGGCTTTTGATCAGATTTAAGAATTAATTAGTAATTTTGCAGCGGGTTTTTATAAGACTCGCTGCAAAAAAGTTTAGCAATGGGAAAGTTTATCATAGCAGATAATCAGGAACTGACACGCTTCGCACTGGAGGGTCTGATCCGTCAGAAAGACGGTAACGAGATCTTCAGGGCCACAGACAAGGCTGGGCTCGTGGAATTGCTGAAGGAACACGAAAATGCCGTGGTAGTACTTGACTACACACTGTTCGACTTTGCCGACGAAGACCAACTTCTGATTGTTGCTGAGCGTTTCGCGCTGTCGCAGTGGATACTCATCAGCGATGAGCTGACGCCTCAGTTCCTGCGTCGTGTGGTCTATGCTTCTCACCAGTTCAGCATTGTGTTCAAGGACGGCACTATGAAGGATGTCCGCGATGCCTTCGATGCTGTGAGTCGCCATAACCGACATATCAGTCAGCGCGCCCTGGAGACGATCATCACCCACCAGCAGGAGGAAGAAGAGCGTCCCAGCATCCTGACGGAGACGGAGACAGAGATTGTTCGTGCCATTGCCCAGGGCAAATCGACGAAGGAGATTGCAGCCGAGCGTTTCTCCAGCGTCCACACCATTACCACGCATCGCAAGAACATCTTCCGTAAACTGGGTGTCAACACGGCTCATGAGGTCATCAAATACGCCTTGCGAGCGGGACTGGTGGATTCTTCGGAATTCTACATCTAAAAGGCGATAGTCGCCAGTATTTGTTGTTTATGTTCCTCTTATATGACATGTTTATTACGTACTGACTTTTTTATATCATTTTTTTGATTTGACATCATTATGTAATCTAACCTGTTAATAACCAATTAATTAGGTGTTATGATGTCATCTTGATTGACATCATACGTCATCATTTACAGTAAAACAAGTTGTTTTACTTTCGAAGGAACCATCTTTTCAGTGTTTAAAGACCATCCGAACGAAGGTAAAACAAGTTGTTTTACTTTTTAGGATGTGGCGTCCTGAATAACAAGACCTGCCAACATAAAGCCGAAAATGGCGGTGATGTGGGCCAGGGTGCCGTTTGTCTGTGGTTTGTTGAAGGACGAAGGTTCCTCGCCTTCATCTGTTGGGCAGCCGCGATTCTCAAGTAGTTCGTCGCTATAGACCACCTGGAACTTCTGTTCAGGGTATTGTCCGTAATGTTTAAACTTCTTGCGGAGTGCGCGAGCAAGCGGGTCGCCCTGCACTTTCCAAAACTCCGTCACCTTGATGCGTGTTGGATCGAGCTTCAAGGCTGCGCCCATCGAAGAGAAAAGTTTCGCATTCGTCTTGCAAGCTAAAAGGATGAGGGCAGCCTTGTCTTTCAGCGAATCGATGGCATCGATGATATAGTCGTAGCTGTCGAGAGCAAATTCCTCAGCCGTCTCCTGCGAGAAAATCTTTTGCAGGGCTGTGATTTCTGCTGAAGGGTTAATGCTGAGCAGACGTTCCTTCAATGCTTCCACCTTTACCTGTCCTACGGTCTTGCTTGTCGCCATCAGTTGACGATTGATGTTGGTGATGCACACACGGTCAGAGTCGACAATCGTCAACTGTCGGATACCGCTACGCACCAGACTCTCAGCGCACCACGACCCTACGCCGCCCACACCGAAGATAATCACCCGTTTCTGGGCTATCCGCTCCATCGCCTCTTCGCCCAGCAACAACTCTGAGCGTCTGAATATTGCATCCATTCCCGAACTTTGCTCGCCTACCCGTTGCCATTGTATTGCCATAGTCTGTTTCTTTTTCGGGCACAAAGATACGAAATAAATCCCAAATCGTACCATGAGTATGGTATTTCTCGGTATTTTTTTCTTCATATCGCGCGTATTCTGCAGAGAAAGTAGTACCTTTGCACGCAAATCCGCAAGGGCGGTACTTACAAAATAAAAACTAAAAGACATAATGATGGAAAAAAAGATTGTTTTAGTAACAGGTGCCAATAAGGGCATAGGATTTGGAATTGCAAAGTATCTCGGCCTTAGTGGCTGGAAAGTAATCATCGGCGCACGCGATGAACAGCGCGCCACAAAAGCCATTGGCGAACTGAAAGCTCAGGGCATCGACGTGCTTGGCTGGGTGAACATCGAATTGAAGGATCTTGATGGCATCGAAAAGTCTGCCAAGGAGATTAACGAGAAATACCCAGAACTGACATTGCTCGTGAACAATGCCGGCATCCCTGGCGACATGAGCGTGGACAGTGAGCACACGGAAATCAGTGTCATCCGCGAGACGCTCGACGTGAACTTCGTCGGCACCTTCGCCCTCACCAAGGCACTGATCCCCCTGATTGCCAAGAATCAGGGTCGTATCGCCAATATTACCGTTCCATCAGAGATCAGTCCTTACTGGCATCCGTTGGCATACGTGGCCAGCAAGGCTGCACAGAACGCCATGATGGGTGTGATGGCCATCGAATTCCAGCAGGCTAACACACCCGTGGAGATCTTCTCTGTTCATCCAGGCCCGACGACCACCGATCTGAACGGTAACATGGCACTTCCTGGCTTCCACGATATTGAAACCGTCGGCCAGAAATTTGCCGAACTGATCAACGACGGCCAGAACCATCAGGGCGAGTTCATTGAGCTTTATCCTATCGTCAAAGAGGACTAAATAATAGGCTCTTTTGCCACAAGAAGACCAGGAAACTACGTGTTTTCTGGCCTTTTTTGTATAAAATACCATGTTTATGGTATGCAAATAACATGCAAAAGGTATTGTGGGGTTGCGAAAAACGCCGTACCTTTGCCGACGAATACAAGATTCGTCAGCGAGCTCAGGCGGCGCCTCAGCAATTCGAATATATTCGATAGCATTCGGCTTGCACTGACCTTGCACCGTAAATGAAGAAATATTTATATTATTAATTTTAAAAAGGTAAGGATATGACAAAGATTGCAAAACAGCTGACCGAGCTTATCGGTAACACTCCACTTCTGGAGCTCAACAAGTATTCAACGGCAAAGGGTCTGGAGACCCCAGTGATAGCCAAAGTAGAGTTTTTTAATCCTGGCGGCAGTGTGAAGGATCGTATCGCGCTGGCGATGATAGAGGACGCGGAGGCAAAGGGCATCCTGAAGCCTGGTGCTACTATCATCGAGCCCACCTCTGGTAATACGGGCGTAGGATTGGCACTGGTATCAGCCGTCAAGGGCTACCATCTTATCCTTACCATGCCTGAAACCATGAGTATCGAGCGCAGAAACCTCGTGAAGGCCTATGGTGCCGAGGTTCGCCTCACCTCTGGAAAAGACGGTATGCCAGGTGCCATCCGCGCCGCGGAGGAGTTGCGCGACTCAATTCCTGGTGCAGTGATCCTGCAGCAGTTTGAGAATGCCGCCAACCCTGCCAAGCATTATGCCACAACGGGTCCTGAGATATGGCGTGACACAGACGGACAGGTAGACATCTTCATCGGCGGTGTAGGCACTGGCGGTACCATATCAGGCACTGGTAAGTATCTGAAGGAGCAAAACCCCAATGTGAAGATTATCGCCGTAGAGCCGAAGTCTTCACCCGTACTGAACGGTGGCCAGAGCGGTCCTCACAAGATTCAAGGTATCGGTGCAGGATTTGTACCCAAGACCTACGATGCCAACATTATCGACGAGGTGTTTGACGTGGAGAACGACGACGCCATCCGTACGGGTCGTGAGATTGCCCAGAGCGAAGGTCTGCTGGTAGGTATCTCTGCAGGTGCAGCCCTCTACGCAGCCATCCAGGTAGCAAAGCGTCCTGAGAACAAGGGCAAGAAGATTGTGGTGCTACTGCCTGATACGGGCGAGCGCTACCTGTCTACCGTACTCTATGCCTTCGAGGATTATCCTCTTTAAACAAGAATACAACCATCATGCAAAGAAACGGATGAGTCGCGATGACTCATCCGTTTTTCTCTATATAGTTCACAAATGCCTGATTAACCAACCTGTTCCCTCCTGGCGTGGGATAGATGCCTGTGAAGTACCAGTCGCCTGGATGTTTGGGGCAAGCCTCGTGCAGCCCTTCGATACTCTGGAACACCAGTTCAATGGGGGCTTGCATATTGGCTGGGCGCAGCATCTCGACAATCTTCTGGTTGATCTCGTCGACAGTGAAAGGTGCATAGACGGCACGCACACAGTTCTGCATCTGTTCCTTTGGTTTCTGCAACTCTCGTTTGCAGGCAAGATACGTATCATTTACCAGTTGCCACATACCACGCTCCTCTATCAGTGCCATCGTAGCACGGAAGGCACAGAACTCTTCCAGACGGGGCATATCAATACCGTAATAGTCGGGATAGCGGATCTGTGGCGAGCTGGATACCATCACTATCTTCTTGGGATGCAGACGGTCAAGGATCTTGAAGATACTCTCTTTCAGGGTGGTGCCTCGAACGATGGAGTCGTCGATAATCACCAGGTTATCTTCGTAAGGTCTGAGAGAGCCATAGCTGATGTCGTAGACATGGGCAGCCAGATCGTTACGCTCTGAGTTATCGGCAATGAAGGTACGCAGTTTGATGTCTTTCCACACCACCTTCTCAGTACGTACCTCGCCATGCAGCTTACGGAAACCGTCCGTCATGCCATAATAGGCTACCTCGGCCGTATTGGGGATATAGGAGAAGACAGTATTATCCACATCGCCATCGATGGCTTTGAGGATGGCAGGTGTGAGCTGCTCACCCAGTCGTTTGCGCTCCTGATAGATATCGTAGTCAGAGCCACGACTGAAATAGATACGCTCAAAGCTACAGGCACTCAACTTCTGGGCTGGCATGATCTGCTCCAAACGACTTTCTCCGTTCTTATGGACAATGAGTGCCTGACCTGGTTGCAGCTCATGAACATCTGCAGCCTGAAGGTCGAAAGTCGTCTGTAAGACAGGACGCTCACTGGCCAGGGCGATGATCTCATCGTCGCGATAGTAGAACGCAGGACGGATACCCCAAGGATCACGTACACTGAACATCTCACCAGAGCCTGTCAGTCCGCACATCACATAACCACCATCGTAGTGGGTCATCGTCGTCTTCAGCACATTCGCCATCTCCACATGATCATCTATATAGTCGGTGATGGTTGTGCCCTCCAAGCCTTTCTCACGCGCTTCCTGATACAGTCGCTCCACCTCACGGTCCAGGCGATGCCCCATCAGCTCGAGTGTGATATACGAGTCGCCATAGATACGAGGCGACTGACCCTGTGCGGTCAGGAACTGGAACACCTCGTCGATGTTAGTCATGTTGAAGTTGCCACACAGACAGAGGTTCTTGGCACGCCAGTTGTTACGGCGCAGGAAGGGATGAACGAACGTCAGTCCACTCTTTCCGGTGGTCGAGTAGCGCAGGTGTCCCATCAGCAGCTCGCCAGCCATGTCATGTGTTACACGACTGAATATCTCCGTAATGGCATCCTTACCTTCTGCCTTCTCACGGAACATATATTCCGTGCCTGGTTCCTTATTCAGACTGACAGAGGCAATACCGGCTCCTTCTTGTCCACGGTTATGCTGTTTCTCCATCATCAGATAGAGTTTATTAAAGCCATAGGCCCAGGTGCCGTATTTCTTTTCGTAGTAATCGAGCGGCTTCAACAGACGAATCATCGCCACGCCACATTCATGCTTTAATTGCTCCATTAATTATCAATTATCTATTATTTAACGCAGGCTTTAATGAAACTCATAAACAGGGGATGCGGGTGGAGCACTGTTGAGCTGTATTCCGGATGGAACTGCGTACCGATATACCATTTCTTCTCTGGAATCTCTACGATCTCTACCAGATTAGCGGCAGGGTTGATACCCACGCATTTCATGCCATTCGACTCGAACTCGTCCTGATACTGGTTGTTGAACTCATAACGATGGCGATGACGTTCCTTGATGAGAATTTCTTCGTCATAGGCCTCGTAAGTACGACTTCCCTTCACAAGCTCACATTCGTAAGCACCCAATCGCATCGTACCACCCATCTCTGTGATGGTCTTTTGTTCCTCCATCATGTCAATCACGTTATGGGGGGTGTTTGCATCCATCTCAGCGCTATTGGCATCCTTATAGCCCAGCACGTTTCTGGCGAATTCGATGACCATCATCTGCATACCTAAGCAGATACCAAAGGTAGGGATATCATGGGTACGGGTATATTCGGCAGCAATAATCTTGCCTTCGATACCACGCTGTCCGAATCCCGGACAGATCACCACACCCTGCATACCATCCAGCTTTTCGCCTACATTTCGCTTGGTTATCTCTTCGCTGTTCACAAAGTGCAACTTTGCCTTTACATCATTATAGATACCTGCCAGATTCAGACTCTCACGGATGCTCTTGTAGGCATCCTGCAGATCGTACTTGCCCACCAAGCCGATATGCACCTCGCGGGTGGCATTACGCTGTTTGTCGAGGAAGTCGTGCCAGGGTTTCATGGCAGGTGTTTCACCAACGGGTATGCCTATCTTACGCATGATGGCAGCATCAAGTCCCTGGCGCTGCATGTTTACTGGCACCTCGTAGATGCTGGGCATATCCTCACTCTGCACCACGCACTCCAAATCTACATTACAGAACGAGGCCACCTTCATGCGCATCGAGTCGTCCAGATGTCGCTCTGTGCGCAGCACCAGGATATCTGGCTGTATTCCCATACTCTGCAACTCCTTCACAGAGTGCTGTGTAGGCTTGGTCTTCAGTTCATCAGCGGCTTTCAGGTAGGGTACATATGTCAGATGCACACATACTGCATTGCGACCCAGTTGCCAGCGCAACTGACGGATAGCTTCCATAAACGGCGCACTCTCAATGTCGCCGATGGTACCACCTACCTCAGTGATCACGAAGTCGAAGCCCCCCTCCGAACCTCCCCTCGGGGAGGCTCCCATGTCCCCCTCGGGGGTCCTCAGCATCCGTCGTTTAATCTCGTCGGTGATGTGAGGCACCACCTGAATCGTCTTGCCCAGATAGTCGCCATGACGCTCACGGTCTATCACTGTCTTGTAGATGCGCCCTGTGGTGATGGAGTTGTTTCGTGTGGTATGTATGCCCGTAAACCGCTCGTAGTGTCCCAAGTCCAAATCGGTCTCAAAACCATCAGCTGTCACATAGCATTCGCCATGCTCATAGGGGTTCAGCGTACCTGGGTCGATGTTGATGTAGGGGTCGAATTTCTGAATAGTCACTTTGTAGCCGCGTGCTTGCAGCAACTTACCGATGCTGGCAGATATGATTCCCTTACCAAGTGAAGAGACCACACCGCCTGTAACGAAAATGTACTTTGTTTCCATAAAACCAATCTATTTTATGGACTGCAAAGTTACGACTATTTATTAATAATCGCATACGAAACCTCATAATTCGATATACATCTTTTATTCAATCTGCATTTCTTTATCGTTACTGCTTATTGATATTTCAAATTGTAAGCAAAACAAGGCAAAATGCTTACAGATTGTTAGTTTTAGACAAAAAGTAGATAAAAACGTCAGTCAATTAACCAATTTGATTACAAAACGTCATACCTTTGCACCGAAATTCAAGCAAAACGAAAGATTAATGAAGGATAATATGACGAAATGTAAGCAAACTCAAACCCAAAAAGGACTTTACCGGTCGGACTATGAGCATGATGCTTGCGGCGTGGGTATGGTAGTTAATATTCACGGTGGAAAGAGTCACGAACTGGTAGACAACGCACTGAAGGTGCTGGAAAACATGGAGCACCGTGGAGCCGAAACCCGTGATAAGACGGGTGATGGAGCAGGTATCATGGTGCAGATACCTCACGAGTTTATTCTGTTGCAGGGCATCCCTGTGCCTGAGAAAGGAAAATACGGCACAGGTCTGGTATTCCTGCCTAAGGACGAGAAGGCACAGCAGGACATCCTGAGTGTGATGATTGAAGAGATTGAGCGCGAAGGATTGCAACTGATGCATCTGCGTACCGTGCCAACCAATCCTGAAGTGCTTGGCGCAGCAGCTCGCGAGGTGGAGCCGGATATCAAACAGATCTTTGTGAAGAGAAGTCTCACTCCTAACCCCTCTCCAAAGGGCGAGGGGAGCGAATATAATCCTGTAGAGGAGGAGAAAGCTTTCGAGCGTACATTATATATTATTAGGAAAAGGATAGAGAATCGCATTGACGACAAAGACTTTTATATCTGTTCGTTATCCAATAAGAACATTATCTATAAGGGTATGCTGACCAGCGGTCAGCTTCGTCGCTATTTCCCAGACTTGTCTAACGATTACTTTACAAGCGGATTGGCGCTGGTGCACTCGCGTTTCTCGACCAACACTTTCCCCACCTGGAGCTTGGCCCAGCCCTTCCGTTTGTTAGCACACAATGGTGAGATCAACACCATCCGTGGTAATCGCGGTTGGATGAAAGCTCGTGAGAGCGTGCTTTCGAGCGAGGCATTAGGCGACATCAAGGATCTGCGTCCGATTGTACAGGAGGGTATGAGCGACTCTGCCAGTCTCGATAACGTGTTCGAGTTCCTGATGATGAGCGGACTCTCGTTGCCACAGGCGATGGCCATCCTCGTACCAGAGAGCTTTAACGACAAGAACCCCATCAGCGAGGATCTGAAAGCGTTCTACGAGTACCATTCTATCCTGATGGAGCCGTGGGACGGTCCTGCAGCATTGCTCTTTAGCGATGGACGCTATGCAGGAGGTATGCTCGACAGAAACGGATTACGTCCCAGTCGTTACACCATTACCAAACAGGGTATGATGGTGGTGGCCTCTGAGGTAGGTGTGATGGACTTCGAGCCTGGTGATGTCGTAAGCAAGGGTCGACTGCAACCAGGAAAGATCCTGCTGATTGATACCCAAGAAGGAAAAATCTACTACGATAGTGAGATCAAGGAACAACTTGCCAAGGCACATCCTTATCGCGAGTGGCTCAGCGAGAACCGTGTGCAGCTGGAGAAACTGAAGAGTGGCCGTCATGTAGACAATGGCGTGAGCGACCTGGAGCGTAAGCTTGTGAACTTCGGCTTTGGTCAGGAAGATATCGACAAGACCATCGTGCCGATGGCAACAGCTGGACAGGAGCCTGTAGCTGCCATGGGTAATGACACCCCGTTGGCTGTTGTGAGCGATCGTCCACAGGTATTCTTCAACTATTTCCGTCAGCAGTTTGCGCAGGTTACCAACCCTGCTATCGACCCTATCCGCGAGGAGCTGGTGATGAGTCTGACAGAGTATATCGGTGCTGTAGGAACGAACATCCTGACACCCGATGCCTCGAACTGTAAGATGGTACGTCTGCCACAACCCGTATTGACCAACACACAACTTGATATATTGTGCAACATCCGCTACAAGGGCTTTAACACCAAGAAACTGCCTATCCTATTTGAGATGGCAAAGGGTGAGGAAGGCTTGCGCCAGGCACTCGAGGATTTATGTAAGAAGGCCGAGGAGAGCGTAGACGAGGGTGTGAACTACATCATCCTCTCCGATCGCGATATCGACGAGACGCACGCAGCTATCCCAAGTCTGCTGGCTGTTTCCGCTGTTCACCATTATCTGATCAGTGTAGGTAAGCGTGTGCAGACGGCACTGATTGTAGAAAGCGGTGAGATTCGCGAGACGATGCATGCCGCCCTGTTGTTAGGCTATGGAGCCAGCGCGCTTTGTCCTTACATGACCTTCGCCATCCTCGACGACCTGGTGAAGCGCGGTAAAATCCAAGAGGAATATGCTACAGCCGAGAAGAATTATATCAAAGCTGTGGATAAGGGCTTGAAGAAGATTATGAGTAAGATGGGTATCTCTACCATCCGCAGCTATCGCGGTGCAAAGATCTTCGAGAGCATCGGCTTGAGTGAGGACTTGCTCCGTCGCTACTTTGGCACAGAGACGAGCACCATCGGCGGTATCGGTCTGAAAGAGATCGCCCGCGATGCGATCCGTCTGCATGAGGCAGCAAAAGCTCAGACAGTGCTGCAGAACCAGGGTCAGTTCTCTTGGCGTAAAGATGGTATCAAGCACGCCTGGAACCCAGAAACCATTGCCAAACTGCAGTTGGCTACCCGTCAGGGCAACTACGATAAATTCAAGGATTGGGCAAAGATTGTAGACGACAAAGAGAGCCCCATCTTCATCCGCGACTTCTTCGGCTGGAAGAAGGCAGCCAAGCCCACGCCGTTGGAAGAGGTGGAGAGCGTAGAGAGCATCGTGAAACACTTTGTCACTGGTGCCATGTCGTTTGGTGCTCTGAGCATCGAGGCCCATGAGGCTTTGGCTTTGGCGATGAACAAACTCGGCACGCGCAGTAATACTGGTGAGGGTGGCGAGGATAATGCCCGCTACCATACGGAAGTGGAGGGCGTCAGTCTCTCCAGCAAGACCAAACAGATTGCATCAGGTCGTTTTGGTGTTACAGCTGAATACTTAGTGAATGCTGAGGAGATACAGATCAAGGTGGCTCAGGGTGCAAAACCTGGTGAGGGTGGTCAGTTGCCTGGTTTCAAGGTGAACGACATCATCGCCAAGACGCGTAACGCTATCCCTGGCATCTCGCTCATCTCTCCCCCACCTCATCATGATATCTATTCTATCGAGGATCTGGCACAGCTCATCTTCGACCTGAAGAACATCAACCCCACAGCTGCTGTCAGCGTGAAACTCGTAGCTGAGAGTGGTGTCGGAACGATTGCTGCTGGTGTGGCCAAGGCTAAGGCTGACCTGATCGTGATCTCTGGTGCAGAAGGTGGTACAGGAGCAAGTCCTGCTTCCTCTATGCGCTTCGCAGGTATCTCGCCAGAGATTGGTTTGGCAGAGACACAGCAGACACTCGTCCGCAACGGCTTGAGAAACCAGGTTCGTCTGCAGACGGATGGACAGTTGAAGACCGCCAAGGATGTGATCATCATGGCGATGTTAGGTGCTGACGAGTTCTCATTTGGTACACTGCCCCTGATTGTCTTGGGTTGTGTGATGATGCGTAAGTGTAATACCAATACCTGTCCGATGGGTGTGGCAACACAGAACCCAGAGTTGCGCAAGCACTTTGAGGGTCGTGCTGAATATGTGGTCAACTTCTTCACCTTCCTTGCTGAACAAGTACGCGAGTATCTCGCAGAGATCGGTGTGCATAGTTTGAAGGAGATCATCGGACATACAGAACTTATCGAAGTGAACACTGCCAATGCCACAGACAAGCAGAAGACGATTGATTTCGCCCGTCTGTTGCACAAGCCCGAGACAGACAAGGCTTTGTATTGGGATCGTGGTGCATTCACAAAGGTAAGTGGTGTGAAGGACGAAGAGATTATCAAGGCTACACAAAAGGCTGTTGACAACCAGGAGGAGATCACCCTCGACTACACCATCCGTAATACTGATCGTGCTGTGACGACGATGCTCTCTGGTATCATCGCCAAGAAATATGGTGAGGTTGGATTGCCTGATGGCACTATCAACATCAAGTTCAAGGGCTCAGCTGGTCAGAGTTTTGGCGCCTTTGCTGTGAAAGGTATCAACCTCAAATTAGAGGGTGAGTGTAACGACTACTTTGGCAAGGGTCTGAGTGGTGGACGAATCAGCATTCTGCCTCCTGCAAGAAGCAGCGATGATTTCCGCGCCGAGGATAATATCATTGCTGGTAATACGGGTCTCTATGGTGCTACCTCTGGTGAACTCTATATCAATGGTAAGGTGGGCGAGCGCTTTGGTGTGCGTAACTCAGGAGCCATTGCTGTCATTGAGGGTGCTGGCGACCACTGTTGCGAGTATATGACTGGAGGTCGCGTGGTTGTATTGGGCAAGACGGGTCGTAACTTCGCCGCTGGTATGAGTGGTGGTGTGGCCTATGTCTATGATCCAGACCATACTTTCGACTACTTCTGTAATATGGATATGGTGGAGCTCAGTCTCGTTGAGGACTCCGTATCTCGCAAGGAGCTCCTCGAGCTCATCCGTCAGCACTATCTGCACACAGGCTCTGCCCTCGCAGGCAGGATGCTCGACGACTGGCATCGCCATATCGAGGACTTCATCCAAGTAGTACCCATTGAGTACAAACGTGTGCTCGAAGAGGAGAAGATGAAGAAACTCCATGAGAAGATCGCTGATATCCAGCGCGACTATTAAAGTTCAATGTTCAATCTTCAATGTTCAATAGATAAAATGGGAAATCCGAAAGCATTTTTAGAGATACACCGCCAGGAGGCGGGCTACCGTCCGATTCACGATAGAATCCACGACTTTGGCGAGGTAGAGCAGACGCTCAGCACTCGCGAACGCAAACTTCAGGCCTCACGCTGTATGGATTGTGGCGTACCTTTCTGCCACTGGGCTTGTCCGCTGGGCAACAAGGCCCCAGAGTGGAACGATGCCCTGTATAAGGGCGATTGGGAACTGGCTTATCGCTTGCTCAACAGCACCAACCCCTTCCCAGAGTTTACAGGACGTATCTGTCCTGCACTCTGCGAGAAAGCCTGTGTACTGAACCGTTTCAACCATGAGCCAACCACCAACCGTGAAGATGAGTGCTCTATCGTAGAGGCCGCCTTCCGTGAGGGTTATATCCAGCCACATACTGACATCGTGCGCAATGGCAAGAAGGTGGCTGTGATTGGAGCTGGTCCTGCTGGATTGGCTGCTGCTAACGATCTGAACCTGATGGGCTACAGCGTTACCGTCTTCGAGAAGAACGAGGCCCCTGGTGGTCTGCTTCGTTATGGCATCCCCAACTTCAAGCTGAATAAGGCCATCATCGATCGTCGTATCCGCCTCCTTGAGGCAGAGGGCATCGTGTTCAAATATGGCGAAGCCGTAGAGGTAGACGATGCATTTGCACAACAGTTCGACGCTGTCGTCATCTCCACAGGCACCCCTACTGCCAGAGATCTCAAGGCCCCTGGTCGCGAGCTGAAAGGCGTCCATTTCGCCCTCGAACTGCTCTCCCAGCAGAATCGTGTCTTGGCTGGTATGGAGTTCTCGAAGGATGAGCGCATCACAGCCAAAGGTAAGGATGTATTGGTGATTGGTGGTGGTGATACGGGCTCCGACTGTATTGGTACAGCCCATCGTCAGGGTTGCAAGAGTGTTACTCAAATCGAAATCATGCCCAAGCCCGTAGAAGGTCCTGAGGATCCGCAGAACCCTTGGCCCAACTGGCCTCGCACGCTCAAGACCACCTCTTCGCACGAGGAAGGCTGTACGCGTCGCTGGAACATCAACACCCTCGAATTCTTAGGTGAAAATGGTAAGCTCACGGGGGTGAAAGTGCAGGAGATCGATTGGAAGCCCAATCCAGAGGGTGGGCGCCCCATCATGGTGGAGAAAGGCAAGCCAGAGATCATCAAGGCCGAACTCGTATTGCTCGCTATGGGATTCTTGAAGCCAGAGCATCCTGAGTATCCAGGAAACGTCTTCGTATGTGGCGATGCTGCCAATGGCGCCTCACTCGTTGTACGCGCCATGGCCAGTGGTCGACAGACAGCTCAGAAGGTGGCAAAATATCTCCAGAGACCATAGTTTAAGGCAAACCCACAAAATAATCCCTGATTTCCATACGGATCTCAGGGATTTTTCGTAACTTCGCCCCCAAAAAGATGACAGCAAAAGAGATTATACAGTATATGGAATCGCTGCAGAACGACGAGCAGCGGGAAATTCTCATGGGGTTCTTCAAGACAGGACCAGGTGAGTATGGCGAAGGCGATCAGTTCTTAGGACTGAAAGTGCCCCAGACGCGTGAGGTGGTCAAGGCTGTTCCAAAGGACTTTCCTCTAAGTGAGATACCTGAGTTGCTGATGAACCATTGGCATGAGGTGCGCCTTTGCGGACTACTGATCTTAGTGGCGAAGTTCGAGAGGCTGGCCACGAAACGGCTCGAAAATGATCCCTCCGCCATCCAAGGGCGCGATGAGATCCTGAAGCTATACCTCGACTATGCGGAGCAAGCCAACAACTGGGACTTGGTCGATCTCTCCGCCCCTAAGATTCTGGGGCATTGGCTTATGTTGCCAACGAACCTGAACCCCCTCCCGTCCTCCCCGAGGGGAGGTGATTATAAACAGCAGGTGCTCGATGAACTTGCACAAAGCGATAACCTGTGGAAGCAACGCATGAGCATCGTCTGCTCTTGGAAAACCTCGCAGATGGGCGATCCCTCGTGGTGCTTGCGCTATGCCGAGATCCATCTGCACCATCCGCACGACCTCATGCATAAGGCTGTGGGCTGGATGCTCCGCGAGATGGGCAAGCGGGTTTCAATGGATTTACTTCGCGACTTCCTCCGCCAGCATGCCCACGAGATGCCTCGCACCATGCTCCGCTACGCCATCGAAAAGATGTCTGAAAGCGAGCGACACGAGTGGATGAACCTATAAACAACTGAAATATGGCAAGCAATTCTGACTTTGTACAATACATCGCCGATGTCGACGATCGCGACTACCTCTCCCAACTCGTCCGCGAAACCTGCAAGGCACTCCCCGCCCCCAAGCCCAGGAAGAAAAAGAAAGCGTAAACAAGATGTTTACGTTGCTTGATGAATTTATATTACAGAGAAATTCCCCCAAAATAGAGTTCCAAAGAGGCTCCGAGTAAACCTGGAGTTTACTCGGAGTAAAGTAGGGGTTTACTCGGAGTAAAGTCCCACTTTAGTCGGAGTAAAGTCCGAGCCCTTAAAACGCCCCATTTTAGCGTATCTCTCGCCTTAGAATGGATTTGCGAATATATTTAACAAATCAATCCCGAGAGCACTATCCTCACCATGCCAGAGAACTATTCTCGCTACGTCGAAGAACTATTCTCGCCTTTATATATAATTAGAATCGAGGCATCCGAAAAAGTCATAGGATGCCTCGATTGGGTTATTAATCCATGGGAAAAACACAGAAGAACCATACCGCGGTGTTTACAGACGAAAAAAAATCAGCGAGCCCCGTATGGAGCCCGCTGGTTTGTTATAATAGGAATTACCATCTCTTAGTTCTGAGTAACCTTAGATGGATCAGCGATTGTAATCGTGCCGCAGGTTTGGGTGCCGTAGTCATCCTTCTTTCCTGCACCAATACTATTAGGACTGCCAAAACCCTTGGTTGCAGTAACCTTTGTAACGCCAGCTCCAATTGTGATATCGCCACATGTCTGGGAAACAGAATGACTGGAAGTACCATCTGCATTTCCCGTTCCGATACCAGCGGCACCGTTGCCACCACTAGCAGTTACCGTACCGCCAGTAATCGTGATAGTGCCACAAGTCTGTGTCATAGCTATACCTGCTCCGTCACTATTAGCCACTCCCGTTCCGATACCAGCAGATTGTAGGCCACCTTGGGCATCTATTATACCGCCTTTAATTATAATGTTTCCACACGTTTGATTAGCATCCAGATTCTTCGCTCCGTTCGTTCCGATACCAGCGCCTCCATAACTCATTTTTGCACCTATAGCGGTGAGTTTACCTGTGCCTGCTGTTTCGGCTTCGATGGTGAGCGTTGTGCCTGCACCGCCAACTTGTATTCCAGCTGCATAAGAATGATCAGTCTTACCCACCGTGTTCGTAGAACCATCGGCCAGAATGATAGTGGCATCACCTGAGCATGATATACCTGGGTCATTATCTGAGGGGTTAATACTAATACCGTTGAGGGTTGCTTTAGCGCCAGCCCCGATGGTGATAGAATAGGCTACTTCGGAACCGTTGCCATTAATCAGCCAGGACTCACCGTCATCTACGGTTACATTGGCGCTGACAGTATTGAT
>JAEEGG010001947.1_pt1 | contig 54217 bp, 75 predicted proteins | sample 9134161 | NCBI WGS metagenome assembly JAEEGG01 (sample SAMN16246543, study PRJNA631951) | gut metagenome | biome: gut microbiome; feature: rumen; material: CR-attached | host: Bos | place: Iran: Karaj | collected 2018-10 | reverse complement strand
CCGCCTGGGTAGATTTCGAATCCAATATCTTCTTAAGACTATTTATGAGGTTCTGGTACATCGAGTATCCTCCTAAAGTTAGCTGCGACGGATGTGGCCGCGCCGCCGTTAATATCCGCCCACGCGTGCTTACCGTCAGTTAGTTTGTTATCAATCAGCACCCCATACACGTGCTGTTTTAATAATGGGATGTAATCAGCTAGATGTTCCTGCTGTAAGTATTCCTTAGCTAGTCTCATTGATTTAGGTTTCGCCTGGTAGAGCTGGCGGGAGGAGAGGGGGACGAACTGGAGGACGGAGGATAACCTAGCCGTCACTGACCCACAGCCACAGGAGAAGAAGGTAGGATGCTTCATAATAATCTTCCCATCTACCCTCTGAAAGTTACTATCGAAATTCGCTATCATACGATTACACTCCTTACTAAGTCATCTGCCTGGCGCCTCGTCAGAGCGTAAGCCGTGAAGAATGTCCCATCCCCATTCGGTATTTTCACGCCCCACTTTCCAGTGCTTTTGTAGAAATATCTGTATGGATGTTTACCATAAGCCCATACGTTTTTCCTCCCTTTAGTATTTGGGAGATGTCTATTATTAGAATTTTCTTTCGGAGAAACCCATCTGCAGTTTTCCGGGCAGTACCCCTCGTCATTATTTATTCTATCTATTTGGCTATCCTTCGTAGGTTTATACCCCATATCATTAACGAAATTTATAAAGCCTTCCCACACAGAATCGCCGTTCGGATTGTCCCAACGCTTACAAACTTTTATTCCTCTCCCACCGTATCGCGCATAGTCTTTGCAGGTCGGACTATTGCAGCGCTGTCGCATAGCCCTCCAAGAACCATACAGAGGGTGGCTGGTTAATTTAGCTTGTTGGGGAGAAAGTTGACCAGCTCTGAAAAACATTTTATAACTCATACAATTACACCTTCGAGGAAGTTATTATCATCGGTCTGATTTCTATCGGGGCCGTTCCAGGTGGTGGCTCGCTCGATAATCTGGGTATCGAGATTCCGGCGCTGATTCTCCTGGGCCTGGACCTTCTCTTCAAATGAAGTAGCCTCGTTCATTAGTTTAGAGCCCTGGTCCAATAACTCGGCCTGGGCTTTAATTGTTTTGTTCTGTAAGGAATTTAACTCCTTGACCATCTGGACCTTCTGGTTATTCACCATCGTATTATAAAGAAGTTTGTACGATTCAGAGTTTTCCATGGTCCTAATAGCCTGGGGGTCGTTGTGCCCGAGAACCGCGAGCGCCGCATCCTTCTTAGATTTCCCTTGTAAGGTCAGCGCGATGTAATCCTTAGCGTCTTTTAGACTTGTCTTCTTTGGCATGTTCTCTCTCATTCTTAAAAACTAAGTTAGCATTAGCAAGAGCATCCTCGATTGCCTTCGAGCAGCCCGAATCAATAATATCCTGATTCGAGGCAAAGGTTAAAGGGTGGAGGTTGTCGGATTTGATTAAGGAATTAACCGATAGCAGCGCCGCGGCATCCACAACGTGCAAGGTATTACTTAGGATAGCAAGTCCCTTCTCCAATAAGGCAACCCGCTCCCTTAACTCCACGATTCTGCTGTCCTCGTAAGTTACCTTGCCTGAATCTTTTTCTATTTTATTTACCATAATCCTATCCCTCTTATTGCTCGTATAAAGTTTGATAATCGTAATTCGTCCCGCCCGTCAAAGTATTCTGGTACCCGAGGACCTTCCGACCGTAATAATTAACATAGGTCTTCTTCCAGTGGCGACACTTCTTGCCAGAGTAAAGTTCCTGGCAGCACTCGGGGAGTTCCCCCGGCTCCAACTCATCGAACAGTTTCCTATCCTCCGCCGACAACAAATCCTCGGGGCTATTCTCCATCTTATCCATAAGAACATCCGCCTCATCAGGGGTTTGGGCTTGATTCGCCAGCCACTCGATGTAATCAGCGAGTGTCATCCTTTTATCCGCTGCTTGCTTTTTTAACTTGGTTCTTACGGACTCTTTGATATTTATCTTAACGTATTGGTCCATGTTACTTATTTCTCCTCCTTATGGAACATATTATACCATTTATGGAACATGGCTATGGAACATATTGGCTGCCGTTTGCATACACAAAATTAGAAAAAATTCTCGGGAGAGGTAGTATCCATCCACACATATCGCTCATAAATTCGCTCATTTTTCTTAATATTAACAGGGGTGGGGGGCTCTCCGTGTAGCCTGATGTTCGGTTTTTGTTCGGGTGTGTGGCGGGGCGAGATATTATGGGCAATTGGGTGTTCGGTTTTTGTTCGGGTTTTCTTTCGCGGTATTATGTAGGGCGTTATATATAGGGTGATTGGTGGGGCGCGGGGTTTTTAAAGGGCGCGGGCGCGGGGCGTAACAGGGGCGCGGGGTGACTTTTTTAAAAAATCTTTAAAATAGTACTTGACAATATACGTATAAAAGCTTATAATGGGGTCATAAGCTTAAAGCTTCGCAAGTTTAAAAACATTCTACAGATAGCATAAAACATTCGCGCCGTCATGGGGCGCGCGTTATAAGTACCATTTTTAAAATATGCTTTATGTTTATATCTGAATATGGGGTGTTAAAACTTGCAAGCGCGCAAGCTTAAAAATGACAATTTAAAGCATGGTAAAAAGTAGCAGTAAGGTGTTTACGCCGTGGCGTTACATCGTAGCAGACTGGCAGGATATATCATGCGTACGCCGTGAATAACTGGCGTAGTACTTTTAAAGATTGGATTGTAAAGGCATGGCGCGCGGTAAACCGCAAGCATATAGTAAAAGTATAGAATATTCGCCACGGCGGACGTAGTACTTTTACTAGCGATGTAGGCGGGCGCGGTATTAGACCGATAAACACGGCGGAATGGGGCGCGGTGGTATAAAAAAGTACCTCATATTATGTTTTTATATCTGTTGTAAAGGGATTTTACGGCAGATAATAAAGCATAATAAAGCATAAAAAGAAAGGGTAGCATGCAATTATTGGTGTTATTAGGTGGGGCGTTATTGACGGGCGAAATATTAAACCTGTTATGTGACGAAATAGCAGAAGATAAGGCGCAAGGAATAAAGCGCCACTTTTGGGAATATTGAATAAAGGTATTGACAAAAGTAGTAAAGTTTGATACAATGAAAGCATAAACGAAAGGAAGATATGAAATTTACACGCTATACAATAAGCTTAGGATTGAACGATAAAGACACGCTATTACCGCGTACTAGTTACGATGTAGCTAGTATTGAGGTAGCGGGGCGCTTGGCACAGTTAGGCGTAGGCGCGACAATTACGAAAGGCACGGGGGTATATAAGCATGAGCGTGGTGATGTAGTGATAGAAGATACGGTAGTTATTAGCATAATAGATTTTGACGGCACGGCAGGCGCGATGTTGAGTAAGTTTATTGACGGCGTGAAACGTGACTACAATCAAGAAAGCGTGGCGCTAGTAACAGATAAGATAGAAAGTGAGTTGAAATAAGGTATTGACAAAAGTAGTAGAGTACGCTATAATGAAAGTAACAATCAATTAGAAAGGAGCAAATAAAATGATTGATAAAAGGATTGAGCTATGCGAAAACGTAGTAAGTACAGATTATATAGAGGGGAGCACGTTACACTACTATACGTACGCCACGGAGTGGACGGACAAAGAACACGTTATAAAGTTCGACACGGTAGAAGAAGCGATTGACTGGTATTACTGGCACTTTAGAGGGCGTTGTGCAGGACAGGGCGAACAGTGGGCGCGCGAGGACGGCGAAGAAAATATATCGAATGGTGACGCTATCGCAACATGGCGCGCCGTTGTAGAAAGCGTAGCATATTGTTAAAGAGAAAAGGAGTGAAGAATGAAAACAGGAGATGTAACAATTAGAAAGCACGGAGCTTATGAGTTCGCGTGTTGGTACTGGGAGACTAGTAACAGTTGGGGGCACGAGGTTCGCTTATGTAAGGTAGGCGAGAAAGCAGGAACAGAGGTAGGCAGGGCGCGAGTTCGCTATTATAACAGAACTTGGGAACGCTACACTTTTCAGAGTGCGATGTATAGTGCACTAGATAACTATGAGCGCAATGAGATTGAAAGATTTTTGAAGAACTATAAGTGCGCCCATGAGTTAGCAGGATACGATTTAGATAAGCATGAGTGGTTCGATAAACCGTTTAAGCGCGGGCAGAAAGCGCGAGCGCTTGCAGAGTTCGCGGAGACGGAGACCGCAAAAGATATTAAAGAGTTAAAGGAATACATCGAAAGAGGAGAATAAAATGGAAGAGTTTAAGAACTGGCGAGATATTAAAGAGTGGTTCGAGAAGAACGGATACAAAGAAATGGCAAAGCGTATGCAGTTAAATAATGATTGTTGGAACAGTAGTGGCGAGTTCGGACGTTCGCAGGTATACATCTGTGACAGTATGCGATTTGCAGAAAGCGAAGAAGAACGCCACGAAGTAGCGGAAGCACTCACAAAAGGTGACGATTTAATAGAGTTAGGTTTATTGGCGTAGGGGGGCGCCAAGAAAGGAGTAGTTATGACAAAAGAAGAGTTCAATGCAAAAATGGATAAGATTTATTTTGCAATTAGACAAACAGAGGGATACACGGACGCAGGAGACGAGCTAGTAGATTTTGTAGTTGATATGGCGAACGTAGCAGAGGACGAGTTAGTAAAGTAAAGGTAAGCAAAGGAGCAAAATGTATATAGATATTAGTATTCAAGCGTTAGCAATTATAGCAACGACAGTTATAGCACTAGCAGTTATTAAGGCAATATGGAAGGAGAAGAAATGAAATTAGTTATGCGATGTCCGATGTGTGGGGGTGAGCATTACATCGAGTTGACCGCAGAGCAAGAAGACAAGTGCAGGCGATACCGTGGGGGCGAGGGATATATACAAGAGGTATTCGCAGAGTTCGGGGCGGTTGACCGTGAGTTCGTTAAAACTGGATACTGTCCGCAGTGCCAAGAACTGTTATTCGGTGACGGCGCGAGCGAGTTAATTAAGAAAGTAGAGGAATAAAGTATTTAGGTATTGACAAAAGTAGTAAAGTTTGATACAATTAAGATATAAAAGTTAAGGTACGAAAGGAGCAAATATGTACCAAGCACTAGCAAAATATAGCGAGATACCGCCGTTTGTAGAGGTAGGTTACGAGCCGCAGACCACGTTCTGGGGAGATTTTGGAGTAGCCGATGTGTTGGGCGGAGCGAAAGCAATTAGGGATACGTTCAACCGTTCGTTTAAGAACTGGAAAGACGATAAGGTTTATGGCACGGAGTTGGCAATGGTACTCAACTGGAAGAGTTGGGAGCACGCGAACAAGAACCGTGAGTTGAGCGAGTTATATGCGGACTTGTACTACAAGTTGCGCGATTATATCTTGAACAACTGGAAAGGCGAAGACCTTGATTACTATTTAAGAGTAACAGATTAAGGAGTGGACATGAAGTACACAATAACATTGACCGAGTGGCAAGCGGAAATGATAAGCAAGGCACTAGGGTACATGACACTAGACGAAACAATAGGCAAAGGCGAGTATGGTTTTAGTTGGCTAAGACTATCACGAGACTTCGATAAGAAGATAGGAAAGGAAGAACAATGACACGAGAAGAAAGGATTGAACTATTACAAGACCAAATCGAGCACGGCAGAATTAGCAGTGCGGAGTTGGGGGCAGAGTGCGAGAAGAACGAAATTGAATTGCACGAAGAAGTATTAGCGCCCATTGGTTGGAACACTTGCGACAGGTGTGGCGAGTGTGGAGACAGCGAACAGGATTTTCTGTGGGTAGACAGCTACGACTGGTGGGAAGAAGACGAAAACGATAAAGCAATTATTAAAGCAATTGAGCTTGAGGGCGTAGACTATTGCGCACTCTGTTGGGATTGCATAAGTAAATTAAAGGAGAAAGGATTAAAGTATGAGCACAAGATGTAGAATTGCCATTGAACATGACGGCAAGTTCGAAAGTATTTATTGCCACCATGACGGATATTTAAGTTATGTGGGGCGGAAATTACAAAAGTACTATGACAACATCGAAAAGGTTAGGGCGTTAATGGAACTAGGGGATATTAGTTCGTTAGGAGACGAGCTATTACCGCCGAAAGAAGTTACGACCACGCCGTTCGAACACGGGTATTGTCGACCATATAGTTTGAGGGGCGAGGAATGTCCGAGTACTTTTGACGATACATTGAGACAGTTATACGACCGAACAGAAGAGTGTTGGGGCGAATATCTGTACGTGTATATGAAAGATTATGACGGCATATACAGGTGGTTTGTGTGGGAGATAGGACAACGCAGACGACTAGATATAGCATTAAAAGAATTAGAAAGGAACGAATAATGTGGTACAGAATTAAAAAGTATGAAGACAACGACAAGACTTTTAGTCGTAAGTTCGTTGACAGTAAGGTGTTGGCGGAATTGGTAGCCGACAAAGTACATTTTGAAATTGAGACCACGAACAAATGGTTGAGTGGGGTTGTAAATGAAATGGACGCAACGTACTCGGACGGCGAAGTGTTAGACGAAGTACAGAGATTGATTGACGAGGGCGAGTGTTGGGCGTAAATAGGTATTGACAAAAGTAGTAAAGTACGATATAATGGAAACATAACAACTCATAGAAAGGAGCAAATAGATATGAGTAAGAAAGTGAAGATTACGTTAGAAATGGAGTGTAACTCTATTCTCGAACTAGAGGACAATCTAGGTATGGACGAGAACTTCGACCTAGTCGACAGCATTATCTGGTTACTAGATTATGGTAGCGAGGGGGAAGGATACGAAACGTTACACAACAAGATTAAGATTAAAGTTAATAAAGGGTTTGTTAAGATACCCTATAAGGAGAAAGAAAGTGAGTAGGATTAAGGATTACCTAGCAGAGGTAGAAGATATTGACGACCTCAAGCGCCCATTCTACATGGAGTTGGGCGAGCGAGCGTACGTCCGAGCGAAGAACTGGACGGGGGTTCGCAGTTGGTTCAGAGAGAACGCCGAGTATGGAGCAGGTAAAGATGACGAGGGGCGCACGGAGTATTACTTCGAGAACTTCGAGCACTTGTGTGAAGAGGCTATCACGGAAATGGTTGACAAAATCATTGAAGAGAACGCCCTTGATGTAAGTGACGAGACCTACACCAAGGCGATTGAGTACGGCAGGGATTGGTTAGCGGATACCCTTGCAGATTTTGAAAGCGAGTGTGTTCAAGACTACATATCAGATATTAAGTATCCGATTACGGACGAGGATAAGTATGGAAAAGAAACTAATTAAAGCAATACTGGACGTGATTAAAGACGTAAAAGACCGCCCGACTGTTTATGGAGCGCAGTTCGTGGGGCACGACCATATCAGCGGTTCGTCAGCAGTGTACTTCACAGACGGATACGTAGCAATCAAGTTGTTCTGTGGGGAGTTCGAGGGGTTACGCCCTATCAATGAGGATATGTGGGTGAGCGGAGAGCAGTTGCAAGGTATCTACAAGAGCATGAAAACGAAAGATGTTTATCTTAATTTCCATGACGATAAGGTAAACCACGTTGAGCTCGAAAACTTCTGGGAGCAGTGGAACAAGAACCGTGAGGACACAGACCTTATGGCAATCAATCCAGAAGTGTTTAAGAAACTAGCCCCGTTCGGAAGTATGGTTATCCGATTGACGAAGGGGAGTGACGGGGGTGGGAAACTAGCCCAGTTCAGCGGACACGGAGTGCAAGCAATCGCTTGCCCACTAACAAAACAAATGGAGGAAGAATTATGCAAGTACCAATAACACAGATTTGGGAGTACGAGTTCAAACCAACCGATACTCTACGAGTGCTACACGCTTTTTACAACGAGTGGAAAGCGAGTGGTAGTGAAATTGAATTACAAAATAAAGGAGGAAAATTATATGCAATCAGAAAAGAAAATGGAAATCGTTAAGGACGGCGATACCGTAAAGGTAGTGCCGACTATGCCAGAGATGCGTCAGATTGGAGAGGACTTCAATCAGTTCGCACGTGAGGCAGACGAGTGTGTGGCGAAATTGAAGAAGCACGAACTCGAAACAGCGATTAAGAAACAAGCAGATGTTATGAAGTTTTTGACGGAGATGTTACATGGCTAAATATGAAGATACTTATTACGATAAGTTTTTAATGGTTAAGATTACCGAGAAACAACGCATGATGATGGGTATCATGGTTGATATTCTGGGCGAAAACCGTAGTGAGATTGTCCGCAGGTTGATTATGGCAGAGGCAAAGCGTGTCGCCGCCGAGCTTGAGGGTGAGGAACTCGAGCTCTGGGTTAATCTGGTTAATCAGATTGAGAAAGAGGAAGAGTACCACGAGTTTGCAGTGGGCGAGGCGATTAGCCAAGGACGCAAAGAGGCGTACTACGAACGCACGGGCAAGGTAATGGGCGTGGACGATGAAAAAGATTTAGAGACCCTAGCCGACAAGCAACGTGTATGGCAACGCCATTACCGTGCGAAAAAGAAAATGCAAAAGCTAAAAGAATTGGAAGAGAAGAATAAGGAGTAGTATGGGGCTACGACCATATCAGCAAAGGATTTGTGATGCGGTGATTGAAGAGTACAACCATTACACAAAACCATTTGTGGTGGATTGTTTCCAGTCCAGTGGCAAGAGCTGGATGATTGCCGACATTGCAAAGCGAGTAGGAAAGTGTCTCGTCCTCTGTATGAGCAAGGAGCTTGTGGAGCAGGATAGAGACAAGATTAAGGCAGTGGGGGCAGACGTGAGTGTGTACAGTGCCAGTGTAGGCGAGAAGATTATCTCTGATATTACTGTCGCCACTATCGGTTCAATCTATAAACACCCAGAATATTGCACGGAGTTCGACCTTGTGATTGTAGATGAGTGCGATGCTGTTCCTGTCGACAAGCGAGACAGTATGTATATGAAACTGTTCAATAAGATTAGAAAGCCAGTGATTGGGTGGACGGGAACAGCATTCCGCACAGCGTACAATTACTCCCGTCAGAAGAACGGTGATGTTGTTCAGACCACAGTGATTAAACCATTAGACAACTTCAAATTCTGGGGCAAGGTTGTCAGCGGGATTGATTACCAAGAACTACTGGAAGGCAAGCACGTGAGCCCAATTCACTACTACGTTGAGGACAGCAATATGTCTATGCTCCGAGTGAACAGCACGGGGTTAGATTACACGGAAGACTCACTAGCTAAGTACGGGGATGCGAACAGGATGCGAGTGACGCAGGTATGTATGGGAGCCGTCAATATTTGGAAGTGTAAAAGAGTATTGGTGGCAGTTCCAAACATTGAAGAAGCCGAAGCCATTAGCCACATACTCCAAGAGCACGGCATCAGAGCAGAGTACTTGCATAGTCAAATGAATAAGAAAGAACGCACGAAGATTATCGAACACTTCAGAGAGGGCGTGGTGCAGGTGGTGGTGCAGGTGTTAATCTTGAACGTTGGGTTTGATTTGCCCGCACTCGATTGCGTGATATTCGCCCGTCCGTCACTCTCGCTCCGCATCTGGTGTCAGTTCGTAGCTCGTGGTATCCGCAAAGACCCAGAAGATGAGAACAAAATCTGTAAGTGTATTGACATGGGGGGAATGGTTAAGTTATATGGAAGAATTGAAGACGTTAAAGTGAAGAAAGGAGAAGTCAGGGGCACGCACGGAACCATATCAAACAAAATATTAAACAGAGTTAATGTGTCAGAGATGGCAAGGAGATTTAATTAGATGAAGAAACTTTCAAAAGAAACCGCTGAACTAATGTCGAAGCTAAAAGATGCCGTAGAGGAAGAGGGGGCGATATGCGCTATATCAATCGGCAAAGGTAAGTACCTTTCGCAAGCGCTGCATGGTTCGGCGAACGACATAGTCGCACTATTATGTTGTGGTGTAGACCAGGTCGCCCAGAAGACAGGGGAACAACCCCTCTCTATTCTCATAAAGATGATAAACGTAATGATTAACGCTGGAGAGGAATAATGAGCGAGCCGAGCCTAATCGACCTCACGGACGATAAGGAATTTATGGAGAGAGTGCTAAAGAAGTCAGAAGAGATGCAAGAAGAAACATTGAAGAAAGCACTAGCAGTACCGCTCGAAAAGCAGAAGGCTGAACGCGAGCGGACCTGCGTAGTCTGCCACCGTCAATTCATGCAACAAATGAAGATAAATAAGCACGGCAAAATGGTTCACATGAAGGGCGAATCAGGTAGGTTCTGCAGCGATGAATGCAAACACGCTTTTACGAGAGCATACCAGCGCAATCTCAGAGCCCACAATGCCGAGCACTTTAGACAATACAACCGTAAGCGAATGGCTACACAACGGTACGAGCAGTATAAGGAACGAGCAAAGCCATTGTATGATGAGCTTAAGAGTTTAATCTTGAGCAAAGAAGATGACACGGCTCTTGAACTGCTTACGGACATTTCGCTCGGCAGACTGACTTTGAAGGAGGAAGAATGATAGTAGTAACAAGAAAGGGCAAGACCAAACTAACACTGACCGACAAGCAGATGAGCGCACTGATGAGCGCGTTGGCGGCGGCGACAGTTAATTGGGAAGAACTAAAAGACCCAGAGGTCACTACAACCAAAAATGATTTAATAAAATTAAGCGCCTACATTCTCTTCCAGGCATCGAAGTAATGTAGGATGGTGCTACTCCCCAACTAACTAAGGTGAGAGGGTCAAATGTCAGCAACGCAGCCATAGCACGGTAGTCGGCTTGCAAATTCTTACAAAGACTACCGGCGGGACGTTTGTCATTTTAGCCCCGCAAATAAAAAATCAGCTCCCCCAACTTTCATGTATTGCCTCCGCAAATACAAGGGGGAGCGCCTAGATAAACTAACAAAAGGAGCAAATATGTTTAAGAACAAAGAACTAGAATATATAAAACATGCATTTCGAACCGAACGTGAAAGCTACAATAGGACAGTCGTGTATCTACGCAATAGGGTGAGTAAGCTAGAGGAAGAGTTGGAAATTGCATACAACACCACCATCAAGGATTTGACTGGCGAAACAATCAAACAACTTGAGACCGATAAAGAGAACCTGCAAGTCCAGTACGAACAGCTGAAAGCTGATAACGACCGTCTCCAGAAGGAGCTCGACCAGTGCAGCAAGAAGCTTAATGCCACCCAGTACAAGGAATACAAACGCTTGAAACAAGCAGAGTATCAGCGCCGCTGGCTCAAAAAGAAACAAGCTCAAGCTAAAGAATAAATGATACGATAACAGTATGGGGTGGGTGGGTGCCCATATTGTTCGACATTAAAGAAAGGAGAGCGAGATGGTAAAGAACCCATCTTCGACTAAAAAACGCGTCAGAACGCAAAAGAAGGGGCTCACAGCTAAAGATAAGAAGACCCTTGAATGTATTCTGGGATGCTGTACGCACGACGTTACGAGCAAAACCTGCTTGTATTGGAACAAAGTTGTCGATGCGGACGACCCAGCACTGATGCAAATGAAGTTAATCGCTAAACTAATCGGAGGTAAATAGATGTTATTTAAGCGATACAGTAGGGGGAAGTTTGTAGGAGAGAGCACAATGCTCGAGTGGGGTGTGCTCGAGAATGGAAAGAAATATAAAGGAGAGTTTTTAGTTTTCGATGACAGTAAGTACGGGCTTGGCTGCGTACTTTTTTGTACCTGCAGTGGCAAGGTGACTGGGCAATCAGAGAAATGGAACTGGGAGTTTAGCAGTCGCGATGAGCTCTAGAACCTACACCGAGGCGATGGAGATACAGAAGACGAACGATTACATTCAGCATCTGAAACGTAAGAAGAAACGTGACCGTCGCTTCAAACGCAAGTACAAAAACCAAAAGACTATCGAGGACGTGCTCGAGGAGTACGATATTCGAGATACTAAAAAGCTCCAATTCATTAAGAGGCAATTGATAAATAGTGGTGGGGCGATTTGTGGGATATGCGGACAACCAATACTAGGTATGAAAGATTGCACGATAGACCACATCAGACCGAGAAGTAAGGGCGGAATGACGACACTAGATAATTGCCAGCTCGCTCACAAGACTTGCAACCTGCAGAAGGGAAACGCTTATGATATACTGGAGGAGTAAGGAAGGGGCTATCCCAGATAGAAATCCCGCCCTATGAACCTCTACATCAATGAAATGTACGCCCATGCGAGGCAAAGTTATATCCATTTTGTATTTTACCTCCCACCTCGCATGGAGAAAAAAATAAAAACATGAAAGAAGAAGGGTCAGCGTGCCCTTCTTTTTTCGATTACGTGTGTTATAATAGGGATAAGCGTGAATCCATTACAGTCACGCGACATTAACAATTAACGAGCGGAGGTCTCGTTCCCATTATTTTTGTTGCATTATTCATAGGAGAGTGGTACAATTAAATCAGTAATGGGTTCACAGAAGCCTCCGTCAAGGAGGCTTTTCTCTTATGGGAACAAAACTATTAACGATAAAGACAGATAAGCATTCCGTCTACTCAAAGGTAGTGTCAAACTGGTTAAGCGCTGGCGGCACTATACTCCAATGCGGTTATGCAAGAGACTATGACGATGATGCATGGTGGGCGATTGCGACAATTGACGCGTCTGCGAAAGAAAGACCCTGCGATATTGTACGCGCAACTATACGCAAGGATTCAGTCCCCGAAAGTTGTTGGAAATGGGGAGAGGAAGAAGAACACATAGTTTATTATAATTTCGTAATGTTCGAGGAAAACCAAAATGCCTAGGTTCAAGGGGAGTTGCGGGTGTTATAGCAGAGAGGCAGCGTTAGAGTTTGGTCTCCCCGCCGCGATACTACTAAATTGGCTCGAGGACAAGTACACACATTACGATAAAAAAGGCGAATTGGTTGATGGGATGTTTTGGGCGGACCAAACCGGCGTCGCAGACGAGTTAGCTTTCGAGATAAAAATGCTTTATCGCGCGATTGAGAAGTTAGAGGAGCGCGGCATCCTCGTTAAACGTGTTGGTTATCGGCCTAATTCAACTGTGAAAACGACGTGGTGGGGGCTAACAGAATATATTCCTGGTGAAAAGTCAATGGGAGTTTCTGAAAGTACCAAAATGGGAGTTTCTATAGAAAGTACCAAAATGGGAGTTTCTATATTAAATGATACTAACAACAATACTAACGGTGGAGGGGGTATCATCGACTATGGAATAATGAAAGCTTTGATTCAAAAGTTCGTTCGAGAACATCAGTCTCAATCGAATCCTATTACCTTCACACCATCGAAGCTCAAAGAGTATTACCCATCGCTAAAAGAATGGGCAATAGATAATGGAATAAACCTCGACCGAGCAATGGTTAATACCGTACTCGAAAATGCCTACTCGGAGATGACGAACGATGGATGGCTCGCCGGAAAAGATATAGCAATCGCGTTCAAGGATACTTGCATCGGTACTCGCATTAAGAAACAGCAAAAGAAAGGTGGGCTGAATGACAACGAATGGTAATGAGCGCCAACTCCCTGTTGGCTTCGACAAGTATGAAGACATCGCGAGGCTCTACAAGAATATGCAGAGCGATTGGAACAAGGTCGGTGTCACAGATAGGTATAAGACCGGCAACCCGATTATGGATTCTTATCTCGGAGGAGGCTTCGGCGGGGCTAGGGGGGGCGAAGTAATTCTTGTCCATTCCACCGCAAAAGCTTTTAAGTCTACCATTACAATGTGGATGCTTCGTCATTCGATTGAGGCTGGAGAAAAGATGGGGTGGATTATTCTCGAGGGGGGCACAGAGAAAGCTCTTCGCACTCTGCGCCAAACATACGTCGGTAAGTATCCAGAGTATGAAAAGTGTGACGAAGTGCTTGCAAAAAATGCGGCCAATATCTTCTCGATGTCGAGGGATATGCGCCGGGCAAACTTCGATATGGATATGGTTATCACGTGGATGAAAAACTTAGTGGCAACTCATGGGGTTAAACTTTTTTACATCGACCCAGTCGGATATTTAGCTGACTACTCAAACGATATTGGCGTCCCGGACTGGAAGAAAGAATCAGTCTTCATGAAGAAGGTGTCATGGTTTTGCGAGGATACAGACTCGACGGTTCTTATGGTCCAACACAATGTTAAGGGCAGTAATATTCAGCTCCATCGTGAAGCTGCAATCGGCGGCTCAAGGGGCTTCTCGAACACCGCAACTAAGGTTATCGAAATTCGTAAAGAGGGGTACATAGATGAGCACGACCCCGGCAAAGGCAAACGTATGTCGATGGAAATGTATTTTGCTAGAGATGTTCGAGACCATCAGTTTACACCGATAATAGTTGATGTTATGTTTCATCCGGATGGTAAAGGAAAATGGATTTATGTTCCTACGTTTAGAGACCCAGAAGACGCAAATTCGAAACTCAAAGTGAATAAGCAGGTTAATGAAAATCGCCAAGTTTGGCTGGGACAACTATCTAATAATGTTAGCGACCTGGAGGATTTGCTTAATGAATAATTTCGAACGTGAAGATTTTATGGTGGTGCCCGTTCAAGACATGGTGAAGTTCAATAAGATACCGAACTATGATGGGCACACTATCCAATGGAGTAAACAATCTAACTGGGTGAGTTGGCAGGAGAGGAATGACTTCTACCCGAACTGTGATGATTGGTACGTAATCCCACCGAACTATGCCAAGTATTCGAAGGACGGGATGGAGATAGGTTTCTTCGTGATTGATGTCGACAACCATGAGGGGGATAGATACAAGGAAGCAATCGCAGAGTTGAAGACCTGGAATCTCCCGCCTACCCTCGCCGTGCAAACTGCTAGTGGCGGACTCCACCTATACTACTGGACATTCGCCGATGCTCTACCTAAAGTGAGAAACGACCGCCGAGACCACGGACTTCCTATCGAGATTAAAGTTCATACTGGGTGGGTGGCGCCGAACGGAAGAGACCGTAAGATAATCCGAGACCTTCCTATTGCCCCACTACACGTGATTGCAGGGACTAAGTTCGGCGACTTCGCATCATACAAGAAGCAGTACACTGGACCGAAAGTCCGCCGCCCAATCAACCCAGACTATGAGCTCCCAGAGATACCAGCGTATCCAGAGTCCCAACGCCACGACAGTATCCTTCGGGACATTAAGAGGCTACAGGATGACGGATGCCCGCCCGACCTCGTCGAGCAATATGTCACGCAGGTGATAGAGCAATCTCCTGGCTCCCGCCAAATAACCCAACGAGAAATCCGAGACATGATTAACTGGGAAGGTTCTGGTGACAGCTACCAGGTACTTATCGAGAGGGAGAATAAACAGGACCTCGAAGACTTGATTGAGCCAGACCCACTCGAGGGCGCCGAGCCACTCCCAATACTGGAAGAGCTAGAAGCTCAAGCGGTTTTCTCTACGGAAGAAGAAAAGGTTATACTTAGAGAAAAATATATGAGGACATTAAATGATAATAAGCCACGAATCACCTGAATATAAAATGAAGTGGGCCGAGACCGAGGTGAACAACAAGTTCAACGGGGCCTACTATTATTCGAAAGAGATTGTCGAGAACATAATCCCCCACGTAGAGACAAACTATAACTGGGTGACAATCAATATCGACAAGTCGCTTCCCCACTCCATCGTTTTCATCCACAACAATATTGATTCTGGCGAACGGTATAAATATTTAGCCAACTACCCAGACCAAATATTGGTCGTAGGAGTTCCTGAGACAGCCTCTAAGGTGGCTCACCTGGGCAAGACGATATATTTACCATTATCGGTAGATGTTGCTAATGTCGAGAAATATAAATGTGAGAAGACGAAGGACGTTGCATATGTCGGGCGCATCGACAAATTCAATGGATGCAAGGTTGAGGGGGACTATATCGGTGGGTACCCACGGGAGATTCTCCTGGCCCGCCTAGCTAAGTACAAACGAGTGTATGCAGTAGGCAGGGTGGCAATCGAGGCGAAGATACTCGGGTGCGAGATACTTCCATATGACCCGCGCTTCCCAGACCCATCTGTTTGGAAGCCGCTCGACAACTTGGAAGCGGCAAAAATATTGCAGCACGAATTGGATATGCTAAAATAGAGACATCGGACAGGCCGTCCGAGGCGCCCCACACTAAGCCCACCCGTGTGTGGGGGTTAACGCTACTGTAAATATAAAACACGGTAAAAATATTATTGACAATAGGGCAACCTTTTGTTAATATAAGGGCATAAAGGAAGACAGAAAGGAGCAAATAATTGTCTTACATAGGAATGAAGCAAAAGAAGTTACCACCCCATTACGGGGAGGATTTAGGAATGAGTAGATTCGAAATAATCGAACTCGCACTATTAACTTTAATAACAATAGGGTTGGGCGTAGGGTTTATAGCATTCATAATCTCTGCCCTCAACAGCGCAAAAGACTTAATGCTGTGAAACAACTAACATTATTTGATTTGGAGAAAGTAAAGATGAAGAAGAACAATGAGAAGAAAACTATATTAACCGATGACGAGCTCAAGCAGCGCGTCAGCGAACTGATGACGGAAAGCAAGAAGGCTGGGGTTGTATGTGCGTACCTAGCGGCGAGAGATGACGAGGAGAACCCCCTTGTGCAAATAGCATTCAATGGCAGAATCGCAGATATTGAAGCCCTCATATGCACTGGCATTACACGTTTGGCGCAGTTAACCGATATGAGCGTTGGCGATATTCTCAGCGACATCATTAGGGCTATGGTTGATACGGAGGTGGATAAATAATGGCGTACAAAATTGAATCAGCCCAGTGGACTATCCCAGTGACTGGTTTGCAGTACACCGATGTCCGCCCAGTGATTGCTGGCGACACGCTGGAGGACATTCTAGAAGGCGCTAGGAACGTCTCTAAGGCCGTTGGAAATGAGAAGCTATATGAGAGGCTGTCTGGTGGGCAAACAGCCCTCACAGGAGCCCTCACGAGCTCACAGCGCATAATAGGTGATGGGGTTCTATTCAATAAAGAAGACCACACATATAGCAAGAACGGCAAGCCGTACTTATCTGGCTCGACCTTCGCCCATATGTTCGAGAAAGAATTTCCGCGCGATGCGATAGCGCAGAAAGTCTCGGACAAAACTGGCAACGAGGTTGAGGATGTGCTCGCAGCTTGGGATGCGAAGGGGCAAATCAGCTTGGACTATGGGACGCTGGTCCACAAATGTGTCGAGTCGTTCCTTAGCTTCGGGGCAGACGCCACCCCAACTAACCAGTATCTTGCAGATATTATTGGCGACTGGGATGATGTATTCGATGATTTGCTTGCAGGAGGGGGAGCGCCAGAGCACTTTGTCCAAGATGATTTGCACCAACTCTGTGGAGTTATTGATTTCCTCGACACGACTAACCACGCAATCTACGACTGGAAGACAGGCGACATCCACCAGAAAGTTCAGAACACTCTCGGCAAGGAATGGCCGAACGACAGGCTGTCGCTCTACACATTACAGCTAAACTTCTATCGTTACATCTGCGAGCAGAACGGTATAAGGATTAAGAACCTTTACATCGGATGGTTGAACGGCGAGCACTGGGAAAAGATTAAAGTGGATATTGTCGATGTGAGACCTTATTTGGAGGAAGTATGGAAGCCGACCAAGTAAATAAGATTATCAGTACGCTCAAGAAGGACCTCGAGAAAATCTATCCAGATATGAGCGCCGAGATGCCAGTGGACAGCACTCCAGATTCTATCGACAAAGTCAAGAAGATGGCGGCGGTTGCATCCAGTAACAGTATGGCTCTCGCCCTCAACGCTCGGGCCCTCTCGCAGTACATCAAACAGAGAGAGGCGGCTATCACCCTCGAGCATATCAAGGCTAAAGACTTGATGACGCCAAAGGAAGACCACCTCAAAGCCTGTCTCAAAGCGGAGCTATCAGAGGTGTACGCCTATTCAGAACTCTGTAACCGTATGCTCGAGCTATGCAAACAAAGAGTAATGCTTGCGCAGACATTCCTCCGCAACTCACAGCAGGAATCGTATAATGGAAAGATGGAGTTCTAACCTCGCTTAACGTACCGACAACATTGTCGGTACGTGAATGGGGGGTTAGAAGAATAAAATATAAGAAAGGAAAAAGCAATGAAGAACGAATTGCAAGACCCAAAAAAACTAAAACTTAAAGACCTTAAGGTTGTGTTCTATACAGGACCAGACGACCCGAAGGCGAAAGAATTCGGCACCTCTATCACCGTAGATGTGACCGATGAAAACGTTCGCAAGCAGATTGAAGAGTTTGCAAAGACGAACAATATCGGTAAGAACGGCGACCCAAAGCGTGGCATCGCCAACATCAAACCATACACCAACGAAAGGACTGGCGAGACTACTCAACAGTTCAACATCAAGTTCAACGACTATACCCAGTTCGCTGGCGTGAACGGTCTCGGACAAGATGACCTTGGTTATGGCGCAAAAATCAACGTCACTATTAAGGCTTACGAATACACTAAGTTCGGCGGTGGTACTGCTGTCAACGCTAGTGCCGTAGTCGTTACGGGCGGGGCCTCTACCGCAGACAACGAAGCCGACCTCGAAGAACTGCTAGAAGACTTCGAAGGCGAGCCGACCGAAGAGTCGGTTGTACCGTTTTAATGCGGGTAGGTACCGAACATTTTGACCAGTACTTGAAACTTAGAAAGGGGAAAGAGGCTTACCTTCTGGATAAGTCGAAGGCTGGGGCGATAGGTGGGAGTGTCAGCCGTCTCTCCCCCTATCAAGCGAAGAAAAACACCACGGCTATGGGATTGAGCAACATTAAGAAGTCAACACAGATGAGCGTATTATGTTTGAAATCGTTCTCCGTGTTCAAGAAAGGCAAGCGCTACTCCATAATCATGGAGCCGGGCTGCCTAATGACTTCACCAGTGGAGCATCAATTCAAAAACTGGGTGGAATGGCTTGATTACTTCAAGCGCTATAAGATAAAATAAAGTAAATAGTCTCCCATCCTGTTCTCAGGTTTGCTCGGGAGACTATTTTATAGGAGACACGATGAAGGCGAATTTACAAAACGCTGAAGAAATGAAATTATTTATGGAGGAATTCAAAAAGAAACTGGAGAAAAAATGAACGACCTACTTGGACTAGTTGAAGAATGGAAAAGAACAAAGAGCATCACTGTCGCTAACGAGGTGATGCGAAAGCTGGATAAGATAACTATCTCTGATGCTCTAGTTGAGCAGGTAATTGATTGGGGGCGTGAGCACCACATCAACAATCCGTATCGACAACTCAACAAGGTGCTTGAAGAGGTGGGGGAAATCGCCCACGAGATGGCTCGGGATAATCTTAACTCCGAGGAGATGCAAGATGCTCTTGGTGACACTCTTGTCACCATCATCATCCTCGCCGACATCCTAAACTTCGACCCACTCTTCTGTTTGCAAGAGGCATACGACACTATTAGAACCAGGAAGGGGATTACTCGCGATGGCAACTTCATCAAATCCGTCGATTAAAGAACTCGAAAAACGCATGGACACCCTGTGCCAGACCTGCTCTAGGTGCAAGGGCTGCTGGTTCTCCCATGGGGTTCTTGTTAATAAGTGTGTCACCTGTGGTAAGGTCTGCCCATGTTTTGGCAAGGACTCTCTCGATGGAGGACACTTCATTCCTCGAGGTTGTAGGACCACCCGTTGGGAGCAGGATAATGTGTGGCCGCAATGCACACGTTGCAACAGGTTCCTCAACGGAGCATACATTGAATACTCGGCGTGGATGATTAAGCATCACCATGATGCCTATGAAGGACTGATGGTTTCGTATGAGAATCATAAGCGCGGCAATCCAATTAAGCTATCTGCAATAGAGAAGAGGGCGCTATACAATTCGTGGCTCCAGAAGGGCAGAAGTTTAGAACAAAAATCTGGGCTAAAGTTATTCCCGAAAAATTGGGATTATGCTAAAATATAAGTGACCTCTTCTAAAGGTTTAAATTCTTCACTTTCGTAAGGAGACCCCCGCGGTCTCCTTCTTTTTTGTAAGAAAAAAGGGGCAGTTAATGCCCCTTGCACGAGAAGAAATCAATCTGAAGCTGCATGGCTTTCCTGAACTCAGGGTCAGGAATATGAACATAAAGCCAAGCCGCCGCTCGTGCCACACCATAGGTGTCAATTTCATCAGCGTTCTTCTGATACTCAATCCACGCTTTGCGGAGAAGTTCCCCGCTCGGGACTGGAACAGTGTTGAGTAGAGAATGAAGTTCACGATGGTAGATAACTGGCACTGTGCGGACGAACGCATTTCTGATTGCTCTAGCGTACCCTCTATCCCAATATCTACCCTGGAAGCAAATATGTACTAGTGATGGCGGTCCGTAGCCGCCGTTGTTGCATACTCACGTCTGCGTCTTTTCGCTTTTTTCATTGTTACCCCTCCTCATAATAATTGTTCTGTCGCCCAATATACTGTCTGCTACTTGTATGATAGCGTTGAGTTCTTCTGTCGTACCTCTTGCCGTAATGGTATTGTTTTGAACGCGACAATTGAGACCGTTGAAAAGAGTCGGGTCGAAGTCGTGGCTAAACACAATCTCTAAAAACAAGATACTCACCCCCTTTCTAGCAAGCTGATGAAATGTTAATGTGCTCTAGGGTGCTATCCCTAGTTGCAGCGCAGGGATAGAAACACACAAATTGACAATTCAGAACTATTGTTCTTTTAATATAAGCGATTGCTTCGTCCTGCGCTGCAATTAAGAATAGACCCCGAAGGGTCTATCTTTATTTCTTAGCAACGTTCTGTGCGATGGTAATGTAACCTGAAGCAGCAAGCCCGAAGACCATACCGACGAGGAAGTTGGCTCCGAATACTAAGCCGCCGAAGCCACCGATAAGAGCAGCAACGATGATGGTTATAACCGTGCGCCAGTCGGCGTCGAACAAACGCTTAACTAGCTCGGTCCCACCAGCCACGAGGCCGGTAAGAACTACTGTTGCTAATGTTGATAATCCTAAAATTTCCATTTATTTTTTCTCCGTGATTAGCTTAATTATATGCTTAATAAATTCAACAATCTTTTCCAAGATACCTACCGTTGGGTCCTCTGGTTCTGGGGTTGGCTCAGGAGTAGGCTCTGGTTTAGGTTCTGGGGTCGGCTCTGGTTTAGGTTCTGGTTTAGGAGCCTCTTTCTTTTTCATGTCCGCCTCGTTGAAACCGTTCGTAATCTTCTTGGTGAACGAATACTCGGTCAATAAGTAGGTGGCGTTGAGTTCCTTATTGAACACCTTGCCGTAGATTGTCACGGTGTCACCCTTATTAAAAGTCTTCACGCTCTTGCAATCTGCGTACTTGGTATGGTTGAAATCCCATAGGTTGGTAGGTTGCTTCGTGGCGTAATATTGCGCCGGTTCTAACTTCGTCCACGTCAACGTCGGCTTTGTCGGCTTCGGCGGATAGTTAATAGCGTTAGCTTTGTCCGCAATATACTGAAGTTTCGGGTATAAGTACGGTCCTGGGCACGCCGTCGCCGAACCGTACCAGTCCTTATGCCCAGATAGGGTAGGGTAATCCGCATCCGGGTTGAGCCAAAGTTTGCCGAGGTTATTTCTCTTCGCAATATCGGCTACTAATTTAATCAACGTATCGAGCGACTGGTCTGACACCTTGTAATCTGGGGCTAGTGTCGAGTTTACTGTCTCGATGCCGACAGTGGCGTGGTTGCCATAGTAGTTACCACAGTGCCAAGCGGTGTTGGCTTCGCTCACGTGCTGATGAATCTCTTTTCCACCTACAGTGTAGTGGGCAGAAGCTCTACGAGATGGATTTTGAAAGGTCGCGTCGACCGCAGAGATGCTTGTCGTCACTGCGTGATGGAGCGTGATGCCTTTAATCTTAAAACCGGCACGACCAACCTCGTAGTTATTGCCGTTAGCCCACGCTTTCTTTGTTACTAAACTGCTCTCGCTCATTTCTTGAGCTCCTCTGGGGCGATGCCCGGGCCCATAGATTCAATCTCATCGTTAAAAGCGATGCGGTCTTTCTTACGCATCCAGATGATTGCTAATTTCCCTTTCAGGCTCATTGCTTTCCTCCTGTTTGCAAGCTGCGCACGGCTGGATTTTATTCTCCGTGATAGCAGCCATTATTTGATATAAAGCGGTGGCGTCTCCGTCCACCTCTCCTGCTAATATTATAGCGTAAGCTATATGTTTTAGCAGGCAATAGATGTCGCCGTCTCCTGCGATAGAGGCGATGCAGTGGTTATAAGCGGCCTCGAGGTCGCCCACCAACCTCATGAGGTCTTCGAGATTATAAATCTCTATCTCGCCCCTAACCGCTTGGAGGAGTTGATTGTTGCGGCGGCGGCGTTCCTCCTGTATATCCACCGCCACTAGCTCTAGTAGGTCTTTGTTCATTTTAGAACTCCTTGTAACCATTCTAATTCGCTTCTCGTGAGTGAGGCTCTTTGGTCCTGCACTCTCTGTAATAACAATCTCGCCACACCCTTCGCTTCTCCAGTCTTGCCTTGGTTTTGTAGGCTCTTAATTCTGTTTATAAGAGCTGTCGTTTCGGCGTTATATCCGACTGAACCAGTGGAGTCATAACCAGAATATTTCTTAAGCAGCCAGTCGCTAACATCGACTTCTACATTCTTTGGCAAGGAGACATATCTTCCGTATTTGTTCACGTTGTAATCGCTATATGGCACCATCCCCGCGAACACGTCAGTGAGGACATCATCAACCGCATCGTTCGATAAGATGCTTGTGCCGTATGCAGCGACAACTCCGTCAAGGTCTTGGCGCACCTTATTGATATATTCGTTTTGAATCTTCTTACGCTGGTCAAACGACAAGTTATCAGCGTACGCCATGTTGGAATATTTCTTGCGAAGGTCTTTCCATTTCGTTTGGTATAGGTTATCGAGTATCTTAGCCGCTTCAGCCGACCCGCCATATACTCCCTGGACCGCAGCATAGTACTGTGGCGAGAATCTGGTTTGGTACCTAGTGTCTGGGCTCCCTGTGGATGGGCCAGTTTGTCTCGTCTCGGCTGGCAGTCCCGCCTGGGCGTATCGTTCTTGCGCCCGATTCAGCCCTTCTAAACTGGCCTGAGAAGCTTCAGCCTCATCCATGAGCATATTCGTCTGAGCATCGTTGAGAATGTTAAGGAGTTGCTGCATCTTCGTGCCCCCAAGCGCTCCATGTTTGTTGACGTAAGCGCTCGAGAACCTATTCAACTCTTCTCCAAGCTCTTCCATTTCTTCCCTGTAGCTCGACTTCAATGCGTTATTATCTCCGCTAGTGTTGAATCCACTATATTGCCCGTTGTACTTGTCGTAAATCTCTTTGGCACGGTTGCGGTAATAGTAGTATCCCGATAGCCACTGCTGCTCGTCCGCTTCGGACCCGTCGAACCAGTCGCTAAAGTTCTGTTTATCTATTGGGTCGAACTGTCGGAAGTCGGTCGAGAAAGCCCTACCCATTTGCTGGGCAAATCCAGCCGGGCCATTGTCTATAAACCCTTGTAGTGGGTCTGGAGTTTGATAGTACGCTCTCGCGTTGGCGGTGTTATTTCTACCGAATAGGTAACCGGCTACTACGTTTCCTAAGTCGCTCGGAGCTTCATACATCTTCGTCCCCTTGGACGAAATCGCTGTGCCTGTGTCCATCAGGTCCGTCATCTGAATCACCCTACGGGCTGCGCCGCCGCCTGGCATCCACTGGTATAAGAGCTCGCCCCAGTTCGTTTCTGGAAGCTTCCAGCCCCAATCCTCTCCTCCGTCCACTTGGGAGGCGGCTACATCTTCTGGGGTAGCCTCATTCGTTCTCTCGTACGCCTGTCTACCAGCGAAATAGTAGCTGGCGATAAGAGATGTGAGACCACCGGCAAACAGTGGGGAGAGAGCGCCAGAACTTATTTGTCTGTCGAGCTCTGTCTCGTCTTCTTCGTCGAGTCCAGTATAATCCTCGCCGATTAAATCGAATGGGTCATAACCAAGGACCTGCCCCGCGGAATATCCGAGCTTCGCCATGATGAGGAATAGGCCAATCCTCCAGCCAAATGTCTTCATAATGTAGCCCGTGGCTTTTCCTAACCCGCCAGTCCCCCACGAATCGACAACGTTATCGCCGAACATCTTCAATTGGCGAATCGAGAAATTCTGTAGATATAAAGTAGCACGAGCGAACGGGTTGTCCGAGTACCCCAATCGGCCAAACTCGTCGTTCGCCAAGCCAATCCTCTGGAACCTTCTCATTACGAAATCATAATCTGTCTCTTTTAGGGTGCCATTAGCTTTTTTCGTCTCGAGCTCTTGGACAATCCCTGCAACAAGGACGGTGTTCTTCATGTCTTCAGCCGCATTGATAGGCGCCATAGCGACCGCATCGGCCTCCTGGATACCGCCCTTAATAGTATTTTTTATGTCAAGCGTTCCGTCTTCCCTAAGCACGGCGCCACTTGCGGTCTTGTGCCAAGCATCTGCCATGGGCTCGACGTTCTCTAGCGGTTCCCTATCGGGGAAGACGATGTCTTTCCATTCGGCTACGGTCTCTCTGAAGTCTGCGTCTGTGACCAGTCTTTTGAGAGCCTTTTTGGAGTCTCCCATTTTGAACTCAGTAAACAACCTAATACACTCACTTAGCTGTAACAGGGCGTTCTTCGGGTTCAGGTAGAACAGAGCACGGTGCCTGACCCCAGTGATAGCGTTCATCGCTTTGTTAATCGTCTTCATGACGCTAGGGTTGTTAGAAACCTGTGCAATCATGTTATGGCGATACAATAGGTTGTCCAAAGTTTTCTTCGTGGCAACATTGAATTGGTCATAGTCGGCGCGAGCCAGCCATTTCTTGATGGACGACCACGCTTCGCTGCGGAGCTTCTTGGTTAAGACCGCCCCGAGTTCAGCGGAGTTGATTGTTCCGTCCCCAGATACGTGTTTCTGGATTTCCGGCAACCACTTATTGAATATATATTCGGCGCCTCTTGCCGAGCGGCCGCTCTTCTCTTGAAGCAGAGTAACCACAATCTCCTTGAGATTCCCAGTTTGTCGGTACTCACGGATAATCCTCTTCGCCATACCGTTCGGGTTGATGAGCATTTCCCCACCATGGTTCAATAAGCTACCGTCGGTGGTGACAGTATTCCGCATAAAGTCGTATAAGCTAGTGATTTTAGACACTGCTACATTCTTCTGCGAAATTACTTTAGCCCTACCATTGCCGTACATATCTCCGTAGTTGTCGTGGAGAGCTTTCGAGTATCCCATCTTTTGCGCGTCCGCAGCCGTCTGGGTTTCTATCGCCTTAAAGTCTGTCTTGTTATTTATGTCGGTACTAGCCGCCATAAAGTCTTTGGATGATTTTGCTTTCGCTGCTCTAGCATTGAGCTTTTTATCTCCAGACATCGCCTTGGCGATAGTCTCTTGCGGCTTGACACTGTTCCCATCTTTATCGGTAAAGGTGTCGGTCGTGGTGCCATCTGTTTTCAGTGCTCCATCAGCAATAAGCTCCTTCATCATCTCACTGAACAGCACAGTGTCGCCGAGAGAGTCGTAGGACATATTGCTAATCCACGTCCTGTAGCGGTTTTCCCAGTTGTTGTCTAGCTTTTGGGTGGTGAAGGTACCGTCTTCTAGGGTGGAGTTCTTAAGTTTATTCTCTTTCCAAAGAGCACCCTGTATCATCTCTTCGGCGGACTGTTCCATCGGGTTGTAGTCGGTGTGTGGGAGGTACCCTAGCTGGTTATAATCGTCCTCGAAACCACGAGCGTTTAGGGCCGCGATACGAGCGCCTTGCTGGCGGATGAACGTGTCGAACTCTGCATAAGCGTCTATGGCTTCTTGGGTTACTTTTACTTCTTGTCCACCAGAGTCAATGAAGGTTTTTCCTAGAATTTCGTCGAGATTCACCGCTTCAAAATTTTCTTGCTTGTGAGCCAAGAAGTTCACGAAGTCCCAAGTCTCTACCAATTGCGCCGTGTCGATGTCTGGGTGGTTCTTCAAGAACGAGTTGTCTCTCCAGTCGGTGAACTCTCTCATGCCCACCTCAACCGCTGCTGGCATCCAGGCATCTACGTTGTTCGCATCCTTATACGATGGCCTATTCGCCAACGCATCGGCATACGATTTAAACTTGTATGTCTTTTGGGTGCCCCAGGCTTCTGGCGACGGCGCCTTCTCTGGACCGCCTTCCATGAGATTTTCCATTGTAATCTTCGTGGACTCCGCTTCGGCCCGTGCTTTCGCGTTCTGCAATTTGGCATTGGCCTCAGCCGTGTCAAGCAAGCTGGCGAACGAAACCATATTCCCGTCCACCATAATCCCAGCGTTATTATCAAAGAATAGTTTTTGTTCCGCAACCGGGACGCTATTTATCTTTTCTTTCCAGTCCGACAGCACTTGCTCGAAGTCGGCAGTCCGGCGTGCTTGTGGGTCGTTCAAGTGGGTGCCGCCATTTGTCCTGAACTCTACGTCTAAATCTGGAGAAATCCCTTCTACATAGACAACATTACTTTTCCCCGAGGTGGAGATAATGACGAACGGTTTGCTCAAGAGCTTAGCCAGAATCGGCGCAGTCTCTGGCTCGAATTTCCTGAAGTCATAGGACGCATTATGGTACGCATCCCTCAGTTTGCTGATTGCGCTCTTTACGATTGGGTTTTTGCTGGTGAGCATCCTAGCTAACTCTGGGCCATACACCGATTCACTGAGCGTTTTTATTATGCTCGCTGCGCTCCCCGTCATAGGGCTACTTTTTGTCAAATATTTTTCTGCAGCCGCAGCAGGGTCATCAATGTAATCCCCAAGGACTGTGCCCTTCAGGTCATCAGCGAGAATTACTTGCCCCGTCTCAGGGTCTGTCCAGTTCCACTGCTTAGCCGCATCGAGTGCGTGGAGAACTCTTCCTATCTTGTCTAGGTCATATTCGTTCAAAACTAACGATTCGTCGACCTGGAACATCCTAGCGTTTTTATCCCCAATCACTTGTCGTGCGTAAGTGGAGATTGCGCCGTCGGCAAAAATAGTGTGCATCTTGTTCCCGGCTGGGTAGACTATGCTCTTCCTTATTAGGACCTCTTTCTCACCCGAAGAGAACGGCGACCCCACATCACCAATCATGTCTATAGGGCGAACCTTCATAGTAATATGCCCAGGGTCATGGTTCCCGTAGCCAGAACCGTTGAGGTCTCTACCGAAGCCTAAGCACGTTTCTTTCGACAAATCCATAGACGGAGCGCGGTAGTCTCCGCTCACGTACACGGTTCTTCCTGGCCCCCAGATTTTCTCTACGCGGCTAACCGTTATAGGAGTATTCAAGAACTCCTCCATCGTTTGCCCCCTCACGCGTATGCCTTCTTTGAACATATACAGTGCGCCCCCCATTGAGTACTTTTCAGCCAGCCACTGGATAAACGCCCCATCTATTTCTGGCGTAGTGGTCTTCTTAGATTTACCAGAGTAGTCTTCCCACAAATCTGCTAATTCAATCGGCATACCAGAATCTAACAGCAACGCCTTAGAAATTTCGTTAGAGGCCTCTTCGGGAGTGAGCGAAGTATCATATGCAGCCATCACGGCTCTCTTCCAGTGTACATCGGAGACCCCTGTGCCCTTTTCTATTTTGTTTGCAACTTCAAGAGCAGAGTAGTCTACTTCATTCTCAATGTCTGATTTCAACTTGACTGCAGTCGCGGCCCAAAGCTTCTTATCTTCTAGCACATGAAGCTCTAGGATTGAGCGGCCAGAAACCTTAGTCGTCCCATCTTCATATGTGTATATAGCCGGGTTATTATTTTTCTGCAGTTCTACCAGCCACTCGTCCATATCGCTACGCTTGTTCTGGCTAGAAACTTCATACCAAAATTTAGCTGGACGCTGGTCGAGGCTGTAGATGTATTTAACTGCCCTATCAACGGCCAACGGGTCCTTACTATTCATATCCTTCCCAGACGCCTCGCCAAGAAACTCGAACTCTTCCATGTTCTTCACCATTTCTTGTGGTGTCATATGCCTGTATTGCGCTTCTGTCCAAATCTCTAAGAGTTCGTTTTGAGTAAATCCTTCCTTAGACACCGTTCTTCTCAATCCAGTGTCGTTCAAGAAGTCGTCTTCTAATTTGTTCAGCTGTGCAATCAGGTCCGCCGTCTGGCGCTTTTCTCTCGGGAGGTCAAATGCCACACCGCCACTAAGGAGTACCCCATTTTCTGCTTTCGCGCCTTGTACTTGAACATAAAGTCCTCTAGCGTCATTGTAAAACTGTTGGACTCTCACGGGGTCAAGCCCCTCTGGGACGTTGCCGGACATAATTGAATCAAATAATTCATCAAAATCCCCTCTCGTCTGGTACCCAAGAGCAATCGCATCATCGCTTTGCAGCCTGGTAAATACGAAATCGGCTGCCGTGGTATTGTACGCCTCGTCCATGAGGGCAATTTTTTGCTCATTGAAAGTCACGCCTAGTTCGTTCGCAGAGTGGATGTCGCCGAGAACGTGGTCCGGCAGGGGCGTGAAGAGTTGGTTATTGTTTTTCTGGTATTCAAGGTCGTCGAGGGTTCTTACGGTCTCGTCGAGATTTGTTTTGAGCGCTACCTTGTCGACATCGTCGGCGGTAGCAAGGGCTTTTTGAGCCGCATCAATCTCCATCGTGGCGAATTCCACGAGCGAATCGTACGAAAGATTGTCAATCGCCTTAGCATAAGATTGCGCTATCTCACCAATCACTGGGGTCAGAATTTCACTCTCTATATAATTCCTTACGCTTAAAGATGGGTAGTCGGATGTGAGCAACGCGATGCTAGTAGCGCTATGCTGGTCTAGCAAATTCGGGTTTTCGCCAACCCGATTAAGCCAATATCTTAATTCTGGGGTGTCAGATGAATAAGAACCGAAAACTACATCGCGTATTCGTGTAGATTTTGCTGACAAATCTGTGTCGCTTTTCACAACACCTTTGCCTACGAGCTGCGCTATCTTATTCTTTAGCTCGTCGGCTATCTTCGCCTTCGACGCATCCGGGATTTTATTATTGGCATCCCTGTCTAGAAGGTCCACCACTCTCGCGATGGTATCCGACACTGCGCCGCCCTTAAGCCCACCTGCGTCGTACTTTTCTCCGAAGAGATTATTCACGGACCTTGCTGCGACTTCTAAACCGGTCGTCCCGATTCCGTCTCCGATAGTTTTTTCGTCTAGGCCCCACTTTGCAAGGCTGTCTATAATGGCGCGGCTGGCACCTTTCTGTGCCTCAGGAGACAAAGAAGTATCAATCATTGTTACCTTGAGGCGCTCTGGAGCTTCGACATCCACGTCTTTTCCTATATTGTCCACAACATAATCGCCGTTCAAAACGTATTCTCTGATTGGAGAGATATTGTCTACGCTGACTTGTTGCTTCTTTCTCCATTCCTCGGTGATACTTTCTACATTGTCTTTTACCCTTTGGTCTAAAACATTTTGCACATCAATATCAGCGAGCGGCTGGACGGACCATACAGTCACATTATCAAGAGTCTTAAGATTGCCGTCCTCATCCTCGAAAATCACCCTACCTTGGTCGTCTACGCCGACCTGGCGATTATCTTGGAACGCCGCATAGGCTTCTGAAACCCCTCTTCTTAGGTCGTCTGCGTCCATGTCGTACCCTGCATCTCGAGCAGCTTTCTCTAGTGAACGGAGGAATCTAGCATTCTTTATGACATTCTTAGCCCCCTTAATTATACCGTTGAATGCCAATCTGTATACCAAGTTCGTCCCTATGTTCTCTAACGAAAGAACTCCCTCACTGATTGTAGGGTCATTTGTTAACTTGGCATCGTATACATCTTGGATAATATCTTCCGGAATGCCACCGATAAACTGCGCTATGCTTTTCCCGACGGCGGTTCCAAGGATTGTAGATTGCCCAGCGGCATTTACGCCAAAATTCTCAGCGAGTATGTCGCCAAACCTTTCTCCGATTTGGTTCGGGTTTACTTTCCCACCAGTGAGAGCAGACGTGATGAAGGCCTCTTCAGCCTGGCGAAGCATTACGCCAACCATATTGCTTATGAAGTAGTTGGTCGACCCACCATATACAGCCATATTATTTGCAATACGCGACTCCACTCCTGACATCTTTGCCTCACGGTCTGAGACCTCTTTGGCTGTTTTCGCGCGGTCTTTATATGTCTCATAGTCGGCACCGGCGAGCATCGCAGTCAACTGCTCTTCGCTTGGGGCGGCGCCGCTTACCAAAAAGTTTTTAACACCTAGTGCCAATACTGCTTTTTCTTCGTCATTAAGATTGTTGACGCCTTGCTTAATTGGGCCGCGACCATCGAACGAGACAGGGGCAGATAATTTTTTCTTTATCCTCTCGAATGTTTCCTTGTCTACCTGTGGGGCGTTTATGACGAGACTTTGCGCTGTTACCCCGTCTGGCAAATCAAGCCCGCTCAACAGGGAGGCCACCTCATTTAACCCACTAAGATTCGTTTGCCCCTGTTGTACGAGGCCGTGTGGGAATTTCGAAAGTTGCGCTCCTACGTTATACAGGCCTAGGCCTAATTTTTCTCCGAAATCAAAACCATACCGAGCGTTACTCTTCAGCCCGCCGCCAGACATCAAAACATATGGGATGCGGTCGTACCCATATTTTGCATTTGCTGATTTTGCAAATAGGTCAGCGCGCTCGTCAGTGCTGTATTCGTTGCGCCAATAATCCATCCAGTCTTGGAAAGTCTTTTTGACCAGCTTTCCGTCTTTATCTCTAGCGGTAAAGAAATATGTACTACTTGTTGGGTTTGCTTTTTGGGATTCCTGCATCGCGAGCAGGTAGTTATTGTAATCATTTTGGTCTTCGAAACCGTACACTTCGGTAGCAATATAGTTCCTCATGCTACTGTCTATAGACTTATTGAGCTCGTCCACGACATCTTTCGCCACATCTGTACTTAGGTCCACCCCGGTAAGCGCAGAAGACAAAGCCTTCTTGGCGTCTTTTGCTATTGCCGAATTAAGCGCGTTCTTCGTTCCGCTAATCTTTATAGTGTTATCTTTGATTGAGAATTTCGGTTTATAATTCTTGACCAAGTCCTCAGTATTATTCGCAAGATAATTCGACATATAATCCCGCCAGTCTACTGTCGCATTAACGAAGGCGGTCCTATCTGGAATCGCTTGTGTTTTTGGGTCCACCGTTGTCCCCGTGTCGTGGAGAGCGTCGTTGATTATCTTCGCCTCGCGCTGACTTTCGCGCTGCTCCTTTACATCCTCCCCCACGTTCGTATCTATAGTAGGGGAATCTAATGCTGGTCCTGTTTTTACTGTAGCCATATCTTTTTATCCTGTATAACCAAGTTCATATAAATATTTTACCCAAGCCTTACCTTTAGATATTTCATCTTTAATATTATTGGTGTACACCCAATAGTCAGTAGAAATTTTCGGGGTATCTACAGAAAGAGGATATTTGCCTGTTTGCCCCGGGACATTGCCATAGTTAAAGAAGTTATAGTTTCCTTCTATGTACTTATCTGGGTCATAATCGCTACCGTCTTTCTTGCTCTCTTCTTCTTCATCTTCATCGTACTTGCCGTCCCACGTCTTGCCAGAGCTGTTATTATCTTTGCTATCGCCGCCACCGCCAAGACTCCTCCGACGTGCCGCTCTCTGGTAATTTCTCTTAGCCGCGTCTAGATTATCGTTTATCTGTTTATTTAGTGCGGTGCTGAGACCCTCCACAACTAACTGGTCGCGCATTGTGTCGACCGATGGGCGAACGAGACGGTTATAGGTGTAGTTGCCGACACCAGCAGTTTGAGAATCTCCCATAGCAGCCTGGGCTAATGGCCCATAGGACGACTGGGCTTGTCCAGCCCTCTCCATATTTGCATTGGCATAGTCGGTCGACATTGGTGCGAGGACGTTATAGATGTCAACGATGTCCTGCGGAGTGTTGCCGCTTGGCATAGAGGATGTAGGAGTTATCATCTCTTGTATTTCAGTTTCGTCTGTCATTTGACCTCCTGCAATCTGCCATTAACATATCTATAATACTTACCGTTTAAGAAGAATGGGGCGCCGCCAGCGGCATTCCCACCTCCGACTAGACCAGAGGTTATCCCAGTAACACCACCGCCAAGTTCTGCAGCAGCCTCATTGTATGATGCAATCTGGTCGAGCGCGTTCTGGACGCTGTTCCAAATCTTGATTCTGTTCTGAGCGTACTGGTCATTTACATCTGTAAGAGATTGTGCCGCGCTTACTGCGTTCTGTGCTCTCTGCCAGGTTGGAAGACCTGAATAATAAGTCCCCCTAGCCTCATTTTCATAAGCAGTTTTCTGGTCAGCGAGAATACGATTAGTGTCCACGGCCCTTTGGTTGCTCTCCAACTGCTGGTCCATAGCCTGTTGGAGAATATCTCGTGTTTGCTCTAATTCCATTGTAGTTCTCCATCTGGGACTAAAGTGTCCCCTTTGACTAGGTATCGGCGCACTCCAAAGCCATAAGGTTTTTTAGTGGCTGGGTCCATGGGCTGGTTACCTATTACGATTATAGCACTACCATCTTCGGATACGATGCGTAGCGAAGACTTGATGCCTTTGACTTCCGCCGTCAATTGGTTTAGTCCGAATACTGTTTGGTCGGGGCGGCGGCGGAGAGCGCTGCTAGTAAACTTATCAATCATAGCGCCCTCACTGAACCGACCTCGGAGCTTATATACATAAGCATTGCTGGGTCATCAAACGTTGATACCTTGATACGAACCTGGTAGTCACGGACTTTCGCCCTCACCATCAAGTTCACTACCTTCGTCCCCACCTGCTCGTTCGCATCGAACACTGCAGTGTCAGGAATATCTTCGTCTTCCTGGTACTGGATATACTTGCGCCATACTGCTGGCCTGTCTCGGTGGTCGAAGTCTAGGCCGATGTACCAAGCGTTGGTGCCAGAGGCGACGATGCGTAGGATGGTGCGGCGGAGAAGAGTCCAACCATTCATACTGCCTGGGCTCTTGTACGGGGTGTGGTACTCCATATCAATCGAACTATCGAAGTCAGAGTATTTCTCTGGGCTATCGACAATGTAAATCGCTGGGTAGTTCGCGTGCATCGCGTAGATGGTATCCGAGGTCTGGTCGCCGACAGCCCAACATACAGGGACATTATCGTCACAGTACCAAGGTGAGGACTGAGCGAGGATTGTCATAAACAAGAATGCGTGGTCGGCATAGCCGCGACCCTTCAAATCACAATACATCCTAACCTTATTGGCGTGGCCAATCATAAAGCGAGGGGAGTCTGCCGGAATTTTCCTTAACTCATTGTCTATCTTCGCGCTCTGGAAGGTAGCCTCAGCTCCAGAGAAACGGCGGAAGCCCTCCGACTTGTTGTAGAGGTAGAGGTTGCCGTTCATATTGCATACGTCTTCCTGCCTCTCGACACCGATGTTGTAGGCGAAGGTGTCGGCCTGGGATGGAGCGGAGAACTCCGAGCCGATAGCATAGACGGAGGAGCCGTCACGGCGGAAGATAATCAGGTTGTCGTCATATTGCTCGAGTGCTGTGATTGGGCCGCAGACAGAATCTTTCGGGCTTTTGTCTGGAGAGTAGAACCAGGAGATGTCGGAATACTGGTCGTATTGTACACCAGCGTTTTCGCTTGGATTGTCTGGGTCGCCAGTCAAGCTGTTCAAGATACTATACTGGACGAAGTTCGGGTCATCAGCGAATCCAGCGAGGAACATCCTCTGGCGGATTCTAATGATGAGAGACGCGCCTTTCTGCGCTTGCATATCTTCTGGAGTAACTCCTTCAACGTCGATGTCGGATTGTTTGGCAATTGCGAGTTCTGCCTTCCAGGTCTTAAGGTCGATGCGTTGGAGCGCGGAATAACCGTCTACATAATAAAGCTTGCCCAGACCCTGAGCAAACCGCACAGCAGTAGACCTACTATCAACAGGAGCGCTAGTTGTATCAATTTCTTTGTACTCTCGTTTTTCAAGGTCGAACCTCCATAATGTTATGCCACTTGAGTTTTTGATTGGGAAGACTAAGAACTGCCCCTCGTCGGTACAGACCTGAGTGCCCCTAAGCATAGGCACTTCGTCACAGGTATGCTGTTCGAAGCAGATAATGCTCGGCTCGTCGGTCCATTCATAAGCAACTTCCCGCATACATTCTTCAGTATTAGGACGAGTGTAGTCTGCCTGGCGGTGGGTGCCGGAGCCAGAAGTGCGGATGCGAATCTTATGTGGCTCTTCGAAGTCGCCACAATCGTCTGGTGCCATATCTCCCTCAATCTCAAAACGAAGGGTCGCCCCTTCTTTAAGGTTGATTGGGTTGATGAATCTAAAAACACGCTTGTCGTATTTCGTGTTGTTTACTTCGTCGAGAGCGATGTTAGCGTCGCAGATTTCTCTCTCGTTCGGTCTCTTCAAGAAGATGCGGAGGCGGCCTGAGGCTCTCTCCAAGTTTCTAATCTCGATTGCACCACCGATAAGGAGGGTGTCTTTCTTAGGCAAATCAATTTCAAGAGCCCGCCCCTCCCACATCTCGACAAAATACTCAGCTGTAGGAGCGGCAATCGTGTCATAGCTCTTGATTCCTAGAAGCTCTGCTCCGTTCCGGCTCGTGACTTGGGCTCTCTGAATCTCCTGCTTCTCGCCCATATAACGGACATTGCGGAGATAAGGAGAGTCGCCATCCGATTTATGGATGTCATCGAAGTTGGTGTTGAGGCCGAGCAAATTGCTAAAGGTAGAGAACTCATAGTTACGGCGCCCTACCCTAGTTTGCCAAGTCTGGGTGGTGCGAGAGTAAGTATCTGGGTAGAATTTCTGCCAACGTGCCCCAGCGTACAAACTCTCTGCTACTGTGGTTTTCTTCCTGGACATTTAGAAACTCCCACGTACTTGTCGCATAGGAAGGCCAGACTTCTGTTGATGCAATCTCTCACGGGCTTGCGAGGTGAGGTAGTCCCAGTCCTCGTAGAGGGCGCGAGCGGTCGCCATGTCGGCTGATTCCTCAGACATTAAGATTTTAAGACACTCAATGAGGATGTCCACATAAGCATAAGGGATTCTCACCAGTTCTTTAGTACTAGTGATGCGAGGATGAAACGCGGTGTAAATCATATCGACGGTTATGTGCCCCTCGATTGGCGCGTTAAACGTGAGCTTTGTGTCTCCTCCGAACTCATTCAAAGTGAAAGCAGTTAAGCAGTCCCTATCTTCTGGGAACGGATACTCGCGGCGGAACCATGCAAATGGTAGATAGCACAAGTCCTTGTGCTCAATCCTACAGTCGTCAGCCTTGAGAATAAGGAGCGACTCGACGTCGATAATAGTCCCGATGCGTGGGGAGTCTACTTTGTCGTCCGTCTTGAAGCCTCTTAAGAACCAGCTTGTGGACTTGCTGCCGTCTTTGTTTGTGCTTGCTAGGTCGAATGTATCTTGGTACCTAAACAAAACATCTAGCCCTTTCTCTCTGGCTAGTCTGCGGAGCGCTGTGTTCGTCCAGCTGATGATGCTTTTCGCCGGGATTTCACAGGTGGAGTCTCCAACTGCTCGGCGGAAATCATCAATGAGCTCCGACATCGTTAAATAATTTCCTGTCATTTCTTCCTCCCGCATCCACATCCAGTGGAGTGCTTGGTCTTAGTTTTTTGTTTGACCGCACGTGGGATTACGAGTGGGGTCTCTACGTCATTGTCGTTATCAATCTTGTATCCTAGGCAACATTCGTCGTTATCGCATCCTCTCAGAGTGTAAGGCGCTTTGTAGATTGTGCTTCCCTTGTAGATAGTTTTAGTCTTAGGGAAGTTGAGGTGGGCGAAGCCTTTGTGCCTTCTGAAGGTGGTCTCGCCTTTCTCTTCGTTGACGATTGTTTCTAGGGAATTGTATTTGTAAACGAAGGTGTCTTCACATTCCACTTTCGTTTTATTCTGGTCATACCAGTCACAGCGTCCACTGAATGTACCGCCGTAGAAAACAATCCCCCTAACCCCACCTGGACACTTGGAGTGGAGCCAGATGGGATAAATAACGGGGACCATACCTGCTGCGGTGGGGACACCGAGAATCTGGGCGAAGTTGAATTGGCGAAGAGAGTTGGTCTTCATCAACTTCGTGCTACCAGTTTGCTCTGCCGGCACCGGGCAACTCATTCTATTCCCTTTCCATATAGATGTTAATGAGAATAGTAGTGCTGTCGACTACATCGAACAGGTGCTGGCGGACGCCATCTACAAAAGAGCTATCGGTGGTAGGTTCGCCATTTTCACCTAGGTAGTAGGCGTAGCCAGGTACATAACCGTGGCCGCCAGTGAAGCTATAGAAGCCAGAACCTTGGATAATGTAATTACCAGAGACAGTCTCATCCTTCGAGAGGATAATGTATTGGGCGCGGCTCTCGCCGACAGTAGCGAAGCGCATATCGTTCGGCGTGTTGTTGTATGTGAAGCCAGCGCGAACTTGGTTTGCCGCCCACTCGGAAGTGAGGCCGTTACCTTTAGCGCTGTAAGTATTTGTTTGGAATGTTCCGCCCGGAGTCACCATACCAATAGGTAGGTGATAGAGGAACGGGAGAGAGCGACCGCATTGTTGGTCGCGTTGCTTCGCCGCCATCAAGAGATAGCCTTCGTCTGGGAGCGTATTAAGCCCCCATACTGGCACATCTTCGGCGTCGATATTGTTTACTGGATAATCATCGCATTTACTCATTATGGTTCTCCTTAACAATCAGTCCAACCGTCAAGTAGGTTCTTAAAGTTGACTTGGGTGTAACCTTCATCGTCATATACCCAGTCCATATGGACATAAGCGTAATCGAATGGGCCAGCTGTTTCGCCTGGCGCAACCGTGCGGGTAAGGCTACAAGGAATATTCTTGTTGATGTTTACGGTCCAGTTTGTAGAGCCGTCGTATACGTGACTGACGAGGGCGACTTCTGTGCCGGTGCCGAGGGCTTTACCTCTTACGGTCAAGGTCGGAGTTTCACCGAGTAAGAAGCCATTGTCTTTCGTCCACACAACTTTGTTGAAGTATAGGTTCGTAACCTTGTATGTGAACGAGCCGTTGTCTTTGTTGAATTGGAAGCTGAAGTCCATCTTACCAGATACAACACCAGTACCAGCATGGCCGATAATTTCTCCGCTGCTGTAGTTCCAGTCGTTCCAGGTAATAGTGAAGTTACCGTTATGCTTGTTAAACTTCGAGGTGAAGTTCGGGGTGTTCTGAATGATACGGAACGTACCGAAGACATCTGAACCGAGGTTCATCATAATGTTATTCATCAAGCAGTTCATTGGAATACTGCCAACAACTGGTTTGCCGTCTGGAGTTTGCGAGATAACGATTGGGTCGCCATTCTCGTCGGTCGGGAGTTCGGCAACTTCTTCTGGTTGGGTATAGCCGAATTCGATTCCACCGTCGCCTGTCGGGCGCCACATACCCCACCAGAACTCGTTCACGTTCTCAGGAACATCGAGCGCCTCGAGACAACCATCCTCATTGAAACCAGCTACGAAGTGTAGGCCGTTGGTTAAGTTCTCATTGGCATACCAATGTACCCACGTGTCGGCTAGACCTTGGCAGCCTGGACCACACTTTGCATCGGCATGATAAATGAGGATGCCGCATTGTCTTGGAGCCTCGTCTTCAACGTTTGCTAAATCTTCTAAGTTAATAAATTTCGCGATGTCGACCGGGCAGACACTTTCAATGTATCCTTCCGCGCCGTCCGTCGCGACATAAAGTTCATTCTGATATTCAAGACAGCCGGTCACAGGATTCTGTCCGTAGTGCGTCTTGGTTTCACAATTCTGAATACCTTGTTTCAGCTCAAGAGTATCGGTGCAACCATTCATTGTCACGCCGATAGTGCACGCGGTGTTCGGTACCCAGTCTACGACAGGGCAGTCATCGCATGATTTTTTCTTGTCTTTGTAACCACAAGGATTTCTTTCCATACAGGAGCTGCAGCTCATTGTATTGTTCTCCTTTGTTAATTATAAACCTAATGGTTTAATTATATTTTATCACGAAAAATAGCCCTTCATCTCTGAGGGCTTGGGGTACATATCTAGTGCCGATGTCGGACTCGAACCGACTTTTACCGCCCCCGAAGGCGGGCATACCGTCGACCTGGAATCGGCAACATGGCACAGCACAGCCTGTACCAAGACGGCTCCATGGGTTAATCTGTGCTTCGTGTTTTCGCTCATGTAAAGCCACTTTCAGTATAACATATAAAAGGTTTACATCTTTCTTTATATGTCAACTTTCTTATATAAAAGGTTTTTATATTCAACTTTAAGCCGTTAAACTAAAATATAACTCTATCGGACAACTTTATTACAGTGATACAGTTAGTGACACAGATAGTGACAGAGTTATCAAAAAACCACCTTCCTGGCTTCTCTACTCTTGCGAGTAACTCCGTTATGGGCGGGGCGGAAGATGGTTCTTTGCTGATTACAAGTGATGGCGCACCTGACAATCATACGCATTATTCTGCCTTAACGGCAGTTTTATTGTAGCACGTATTTTTACCAGTTGAGCGGGATAATGAACTGACCAGCTAACCATGAAGCTGTAGTGGTAGGACATACAGAGATGCCTAGCCCATTGAACTGGCCAAAGCCTATAGCACCGCCAGACCCCGATACGCTGGTACGGTATAGGTTTTTCTTTCCATCAGACCCAGATACTAAGTTAGATATATCCACCCCATTTATAGTAGACGGGATAGACCCGACGCCGACTTCTGTGTTTGCAGCAAAGTTTCCAGAGGTTTTAGAGACACCAAAACGAACTATCAGAAAGCCATTATAGATACAGGCTTGGATACCTTGTAGGTATGCCCCGTTCGTACTTGCCTTATATCCAGAGGCATAAGTGCCAGAGGTCCATGCAATTGATGTTGCAATCTTAGCAGTCGTAATTGCCCCATTCGCAACCTTGGCCGTGGTCACATTGCCGTTCGCAATCTTAGCCGTTGTTACGGCGTTGGCTACGATGTCGGTCGACTGGACGTCGCCAATATCTATCTTCCCGTCTACAGATGCCTGGCTCGCCTTGGCGTTGAGGGTGGTCTCGAGGTCGCCGCCGCCAGAAAGGAGCACCGCCCCTGCCTGAGTGACAGGGTAAGTGATGTCTCCATTATCTTCTTTAAGTGTTTTAATATACTCTGCCATTATTGATATACTCCATATAACGTGTTAGCTGCGAGTGCCGCACCCTCACCAATATCTGTTGTAGATAAGGTGAGCTTCAAAGTCGCGCCAGTTGCCAACTTATCTGCTGTTATTGTACCATTGGCAATCATACTGCCAGTAACGGTTGCGGTCGAAGATGTGGTTGTGACTGGGTTTTCTGAATGAACATATCCATTGGCAGAAATTACATCATTCGTAATGTCGATGTGGTCGCCAGCGGTCAGGGCATCTTGCTTATCATCGAGTGCGGAGAGGTCTGCCTTGGCCGCAATCTGACTGGCATACCCGTCATAGGTTGTGACCTTGGCTGAGGTGATGCCAGAGTTGGCGGCGTTCAACTGCGCGGTCGAGAGAGAGGCTTGCTTCCCACTAAGAGCAGTATTGATTACTTTGTTTTGTACTGGGTTGGTCGAGGAGGAGGACAGGGCGGAGTCTACGGTAACAGCAGGTGGGATTGTAGGCTTATTCGAGAGGTCATTGTAGGAACCACTCGTTGCCACTGCGGCCAAATCGCCAGAAGCAACAAAGTTAGAATCATTCGTAATATCAGATGTTTTGGTCGGCACCGTGATATTAGCCGTAACGTTGGTTGAAGCATTGGCCGTGAATGTTTTGACTGTAGTCCCATTCTTCTGGATAGTAAGGGTGGCATTATTGACCGTAGGTATTGTTGGCTTATTAGATAAGTCATTGTAAGAACCCGAGGTAGCGACCGTGGCAAGCGTAGGCTTGTTCTTAATATAGTCGTCTGCCGTAGTAGTGGTCTGGTCCCAGTCGCTCTGAACGTTCACTTCTGCACCGGCTGCGATGCCCGAGAGCTTCGTCTTCTCGGCAGAGGTCATAAACTTATGCGTCTGGTTAGTATCGTCTACTAAGTCGGAGGCAAGTTTGTTCGTGCTCGTAATCTCGCTCTGGAGGCCAGCCACAAGGTCGGCGACAGGAATGTCAATCGTAGAGCCACTCTGGAGAGTAAGAACAATCTTCTTGTTCGTAGCATCATATGAGCCATTAACAACAACCGATTCAAGAGGTAGGTCGATTACCTGGGCCGTGCCGAGCGTATTGCCATCCTGGTCCTTCAAAGTGGTGGTCATCTTGTAGTCTGTTGTGTTGAGCGAGACTGAGATACTGGCACCATACTTCGTAGAGGCAGGGAGGGCGGAGACGTCTGCGGCGGTAGTAGGGACCGTGATATTGATTGTCTTGTTGCTCGTAGCGTTAGCCGTGAATGTGCCGGCACTTGTGCCGTTCTTCTGGATAGTAAGAGTCGCGTTGCCAACTGTCGGTTGGGTGGCAGAGAGAACGCCGTTTGCGTCGATAGAGAGATTCGAACCGACCTTGACTCCGCCGAGTGTGCTTGCGGATGCCGTTGGGATAGAAGTTAGGTATCCAGCATCGTTGCTGAAGGCGCTGACATTGGACGGGATGGCGGCCGAGGTAATATACCCAGCATCATTGGTCCAGTAAGACACATCCGTAGGCTTGTTAAGAACGTTCGCCCATTCCACAGCATCGGCCGTACCGCCACCAGTGGCAGAGAGAACACCATTGTTTATTTCCAGGCCTCCGCCTACTTTAACCACGCCACCCGTAGATGCCGTGGCATAGTCAGTGTTGGTTATGAATCCTGAGTCATTGGTGAGGTCCGAAGTTTTTGTCGGGACCGTAGGCTGTGTTGCACTGATTGTGTATGTGCCATTAGAGTAGCTTACGGTCGTGTTTGCCCCCTGTGCGAGCTTTGGCCCCATATTTCTCGTCAGTACTGTCCAAGTGCCTCCGCTCGCATTAGTGAGCTTGTAGACAAACACCTGGTCGACTGGCTGAGCGGCGGTCTTGGAGCTGACCGAGCGAACATACTGGAACTCTACTTCAGTTGGATTCTCGGCATTATTCACATAAGCCATAAACGCCTTGCGCCCCTGTGTGCCGGTAGCGGGGTTGGAATTGGAGGAGGCGCGGCAGTAAACAATTTTATGGCCACGATAAGCATCAATGAATTTCGCCCAGGCATTACTCTCGCCATAGGACATCTCAACTAGTTCAAAGTCGGCTGGTTTGTCGGTAAGGTCATTGTAGCTTCCAGAGGTTGCGACGGTGGCTAGGTCGGAAGCCTCGACATAGGTGCTCGTGCCGTCTGAGCCGTCGTTAGTAAGGTCGCTGGTTTTGGTCGGGATAGTGATGGCGCTCAACAATGAGTTCACCTCGCTCTGAGTATAGGTGTCCCCCTTGGTGTAGTAATTCGTAAGGTTGTTGACCGAAGAAGTAATAAACCCAGAATCGTTCGTGAGGTCGCTAGTTTTGGTTGGAAGGGCGGCGCTAGTGATAAAACCAGAGTCATTGATAAGGTCGCTGGTCTTGGTTGGAACCGCCGCGCTAGTGATATACCCAGCGTCATTAGTCCAGTAGGAGACGTTCGTTGGTTTATTTGTGACGTCAGCCCAATCCACCGATGTAAGAGCGGTAGACGACAAAACACCATTAGCATCAATCGAAAGCCCCGAGCCTACTTTGACTACACCGCCAGTGGAGGCGGAAGCATAATCGATATTGGTGATAAAGCCAGAATCGTTAGTCAAGTCCGAAGTCTTTGTAGGAACCGACAAAGCGTTGAACATATTGTTAATGGCTGTCTGGTCGTAGTAGTTAGTAAGGTCGCTCACGCTCTTAGTAATGAAGCCAGTATCATTCGTTAGGTCAGATAGCTTGGTCGGGAGCGCGGCGGAAGTGATGAACCCCGAATCGTTTGTTAGGTCACTGGTCTTGGTCGGGATTGAAGGCTTGTTCTTAATGTAATCATCAGCCGTGCTGTCTGTCTGCGCCCAGTCGCTTTGTACGTTGACTTCGGCTCCGGCCGCTATCCCATTCAACTTGTTCTTCAGCGTAGTAGTGAAGTTGTTATCGGTATGAACATAGTTCGCATCCGATACGAAGTCAGAATCATTCGTGAGGTCAGAGGTTTTTGTTGGGATGGACGGTCTGCCGGTCAAGTCTGCGTACGCACCAGAGGTAGCTACCGCAGCTAAGTCCCCAGTTTCCACGTATGTATCTGTACCATCTGCACCGTCATTCGTCAAATCAGATGTCTTAGTCGGCACCGTAATATTAGCCGTCGTGTTGGTTGCGGAGTTCGCAGTAAACGTGGTGACGGTGGTGCCATTCTTTTGGATAGTGAGAGTCGCGTCATTCACTGTTGGGATAACTGTTGAGTTTGGCAGCGCCCCCACATCAGTCGCGTCGAGCGTAATGTCGCCTGAGAGGGCTTTTCCATTTACTGTGCGGGTTTGGGGAACGAAGGTGCTGTCGCTTTCGCTCTTGGTATAGAACGGGCCTTGGCTGCCGATATAAGAAAAGTCTTCTGCGGTTGTGCTCCAGCGGTAGTAGGTAGTGGCGCCGTTCCTAGTCTCGTCTGAGAGAACCTTAATAATGTCGTTATCGTGAAGCTTCGAAGTATCATATGCCTGAAGTTCTGCGTACGTCCCCACAATATCGACAACGTCGGAACCAGCCGCAATTGCATCAATTTGTTCTTGAAGACTTTGGTCTGCTCCTTCGCGAGCCGTGGTTTCCGTAGCGATGGCGTTGTCGGTTTGGGCCTTCGTGTAGTAATTCACGAGGTCGTCCACAGTGTTGGTGACGAACCCGCTATCATTAGTTAAATCAGAGGTTTTCGTCGGCACCAAAATATCTACGGTCTTGTCGGTGACTGTGAGCGCAGAGCCGTTGCGCTTAATCACTTCAATCACGTTTTCTTGCGCACCAGCTTCTACCCCCTCTAACTTCTCTTTCTCCGCGTCAGTAAAATCATTAGAAGAAAGCCCCTTGCCTTCCTCCTTGTCTACCTTAGTCTCCGCTATGGCGTCCGTATAAGCGCCCGCCTCAGCCACGGCCTCAGCGATAATAGCGTCTACGTCGACTCGCGTGTTGTCGACTTCGGTGAACACCCCGTCAGTATCAAAGAAGTAAATCGTATTCGTTTCTTTGTCGACGACAATTTTGTTGCAGTAATCTCCCACCTGCGGGGTGTATGAGTTTCTGATTACCGTCTTCATTTAATCTCCTTTAACTTTTACTATGTCGGTAACGTCGATGCCATTCTCTTCCCCCCACTTGATGAAGAGGCTAGTCATATACCAATCCCCATTCAATTCTTTGAAATAATACCTAGCCACCTTCATAATCTCTTCTTCGTTATCAGGGTAGTTCTTCATCAAAGTGAGCAACTGGCTACGAGTGGTGTCGAGTTTCAAGTCTTGCATCTGGCTGGAGATGGTATCTAGTTTTTCGTTGGTGCTGGCGTTAATCTGGTGCGTGCACCAGGTACCCACCCCAACTAGGGCTGCGCCGATAATCCCCACCGCAGTGAGGATGTCGGCGAATTCTTTTATCCTGGAGATAAACTTTTTCGTTTTCTTTTCAGCCATCTTATTCCCCTGTGTCTACATGGACTAGCTTGGCTACACCGCCGACTGAGGCATAGATTTTCGTAAGCTTAACCGAACGCCCGTTAACCGAACCATAGACGTGGACTAGCTTCTTGGCCTGGCCATTGACCGAACCATAAAGATGGACCGGAGCGTCACCGTTCGTAATCGTAATGGAGCCGACTTCAGAGTTAAGACCTTGGTAGGTCATCCATCCCTCAATCGTAGCAGTAGATGCGGCCGGAATAGTAATCGTAACAATAGTCGTGGCATCAATCGCCTTTACCACTGCCGACTCTACATTTACCCAAGAGCCGTCGTCTATCTTATAACGCAGCGAGCGATTGAGTTGTTCAGCGGTATAATCTGCATTGTTATTATTCGGGTCGCCTGTTAAGGTCACTTGCCACTGGTTAGTCTCTCCGACACGGGTGTAGTTGAGTACGACTGGGGCCGGTGGAGTGTAGATGGACGGGCCTGCAAGACGAGACGCCACGGAGCCGTTAGTGACAAAAACGCCAGTGTAGTAAAGCCCACAGCCTTTGATGTCGATGGAGCCGGCTGCCGCCGCGGTAGAATTATTATCTACTGTGGCATTGTAAGACAATGCTCCGCTTGTTGTCCTGTCCCACCTGTGGGGGAGACCGGCAACGTAAGTCTGGGTCAGTACTAGCATCGTCAACTCTTTAGTTCCAGAGCCGGTGCCGTAACTCGTTAGCCCGACAGTACCAGAGACGCTATCCCAAGTAGAGGAGATATTGTTAATGTAAAGTCCAGTCGGGGCGGAGGTCGAGGCGTTAAACGATAAGGTCCAAGACGCCGAGCCAGAAGCGACCGAGCCAGCAGACAGCGTAGCGGTCACAGCCTTGCTGGTAGTCGTAGCCGATACGTTATTGATTGTACAAGTGAAGGTCCCGGTGTCAGCGGTGCCGCCGGTGGAAAGGTTCAAGTTAATCGTTTTTGAACCGCCACCAGTAAGAGAAACTGTGACGTTGTTGTAGCTGATATAACCAGATGTACAGATGACGCGAACAATACCCTTAACGGTAAGGGTAGTGCCAGAGTGAGAGATGGAATCGACGCGAAGGTTCAAGGCCATGTGCGGATATACACTAGTCTGAATATTCTTCTGTCCTTGCCATCCTGAACTAGCCATTGTAGACTCCTATGAATGTATTAGCGGCGAGCGCCGAACCTTCGCCCGGGTCAGTAGAAGTTAAGTTAACTACTGGGACGATTGGCTTGTTAGCGAGGTCGCCATACTCACCACTCGTTGCTACTGGCGCAAGGTCATTCATCGCGCCAGTGATTTCGCCTTCGAGCTCAGTCTTTAAGTCAGCGATTTCTCCGTCAGTATAACTGGCGGCTTCGCTCGCAACTGTAGCGTCTTTCTCGTCGGCGTAGGCTTTTGCGCTGTTTAGGACACTTGTGTCCTGAGCATCGACATACGCCTTAGTCACGTCGCCACCACCGCCACCACCGCCGTGTTCGTCGGTATAATCTTTTGCCTCTTGCAAAATGATTTGGTCTTGAGCATCGGCGTAAGACTTTGCCTCATTGAGAGCAGACGTTACCCTAGAATCAACGTAGAACATTGGGGCGCCCTCTTGCTGCTTAGAGGTATAGGTGGTGTATACACCGTCACGGTCGAAGATGTACTGCGTGCCGGTGTCTTCATCGACAACAATCTTATCGCAATAGTCGCCGACTTTTGGAGTGTATGAATTTCTAACCACAGTTCTCATTAGTTGAGGTCCTCCTCTTCTGGTGGATTGTTCGGGTCTTGTAACGAGAATGTGCGATACGTTCCATCAGGGGCATACACGTAGGCGACATTGTTATCAAAATCGTAAACAGTCTGACGCGGAATCTGTTTCGATGTTGGGTCAAACGCATCAATAAACATTGGGGAAGAACCGAAACGGATTGGTGTGTTGTCGTCAGTAATATAGTAAACAGAATCGTCTTCCTGGTTATAGATGAAAGAATTGCGGAAGGTTTGTCCTTCTTCTAAATTCGGGACAACAAAAGAGCAAATCTTCACCATCGACTCACACGTTTGGCATGGGTCGCAATCTGAGCACTCCTTGATACACGCGCGTTTTGGCATCTCAGGAGCTTTTTTGTTTTTTGGGCATCGGCATAATCTTTCCGGCTGCCCGCAACAACCACAACTCATTGTATAATTTCTCCTTTTAATTTATCTAAGATGTCTAGCTATCACATCCTAGGTCCATAAAATCCCTACCCCCGTTAGGGGATAGGGATGTTTTTCTATTCGCTTGTGCCACCGCCACAGTTGACGTCGAATGCCAAGATGAAGACTTCGCGTGGGAACAATAGGTCATTGTAGCCAAGGAAGGATTCTTGGATTGACTCGTACTTGTTGTCACAAGTAGCTGGGAAGTGGGTCATGTCCATGAGAGGCTCGACGCCGCTCAAGAAGGCACGACGAGAAACGATGACGACATAGTACTTCGAACCGTCAGCGCTCAAGAATGGGTTAAAGCTATTGACAGCGGAGCCGCCGGTAATAGCACCAGTCTGAGTGTTGATAGTTGGGTTGTAGAAGAAGATGTCATCAGGTGCGATGTAAACGGTTTCACCGAAGAGTTTGCCGCCGAGAGGACCCATCGGTTTCCATCCGCCCTGAACGAGCTCGACGTTTACAGTCGTTGCACCGGCGTTTGCGTTAGCGCTAGAAGCGGCACCGAAGCCAGTATAGATGGTTGCGCCTGGGGCGACCATATCGCTTTCGAAGTAACGGTGAGCGAGGATACCGTATTCAACGGCGCCACCGTAAACAACCTTCATGTAGTTGAGAACCTGTGAAAGGGCTTCGTAACCGTTAGCGATAGCGCTACCAGCATCGTAGTAATGGGTAGCGAAGCAAGCACGGTCGGTCGGAATCATCGTCTGGGTTGCTTGTGCGGCTTCGAGAGCTTGGCACATAAATGCGTTCCAGCCGTAGATACTTTGTACCTTGGTGTTGGCTTCTACGCTTTCGCGGAAGCGTTCCTCGAGAGTACCATAGGTAATCTTCTCAGTCTCGACACACCATGAAGCGCCGACACGATAAAGCTTATCGAAGCGGATTTCCTTGTTGCGCCAGGTTGGGACGGTCGAAATACAACCTTCAGTACATTCGAGGTCCATTACTGGAGGACAAGTCTGACCTTCCCTATAGGTAATGTCAGAAACGCTGACCATGTTGAATGGATTCTCAACATTTTTGAAACGAACGATTAGTGAGTGGCTAATCTTAAGGTCGCTTGAAACGACAGTAACTTCTGGGTTGAAGAAGTCAAGACCAGCGAAAGATGCGAATTCATCTTTCAAGATGGTTGGATGGTACTTAACTTCCATTAACGGAAGATGGTCCGCTGGGGAAAGTGGAGTATCATCAATGGTTTTGGTGTAATCACAAATTGCCATTTGGGTTAATTTCCTAAGTTAAAGTTTAATCAACCCCTTTAGCAAATTATTTCTTCTTGCGGTTTGCTTGTAGGAAAGCTTTAGCCTCTTCTAGCTGTGGGTGTGGTGCCCGACCGTAACGTTGTTCTTGCGCGCTGTAAACAATAATATTCTCAGCCGCCGTTTTGGTCATCTGTTGCACTGGCTGGATTGGGCTGTTGCTATCAATCGTGTTTGATGGCGAAGGGATATTAGCCGGTTGCTGCGCCGAAGCAATTGCCTTCTCAGCAGTCTTTAATTTCTGCTGGAGCTCTGCATACTTAAAAACGCGATTGAGGTCAATCTCGTTTCCGCGCATCGGGTTAATACCGTCAGCAATCATCTGTTTGTAAAAGTCCGCATCCACCTTAACGTCTGGGTATTGTTTCTCGACTAGCATTTGCGTAGTCATAATTTCCATATCGCTTAAGGTGTGTGTTGGGGCTGGTTGTGCTGGAGTAGCTGGTTGCGCCGTTTGTTCTGGCTGCTTGAGTACTTCTGCTACTGCCTCAACTTTAGGTTGGTTCCGAAGTTGCTGGTTCCTCTTGATGAGTTCCGCGACAATCTCGGTTGGAGTCCCCTTGATGTTCTGGTTATCCAAATACTTCTGGGTAGCCTCGTCGAACTGTGGGGTCGTTTCTGGGGTTGTTGTCTGTCCCGTTTCCGCTGGAGCTGGCGATGCCTCGGCAGCTGGAGCTTCTGTCGCCGGTCCTTGTGGAGCGGCTACAGGTGCGACACCTTCCGCATTTGCGTTTGGTTCCATTCCTGTTCCTTGTTTAATTTGTTAAAGGGTAAGCATTACTGCTTAGTTTTAGTATAGCACAACTATTTCTCGTCTCTCTCGAGGTGTTGTATCTGGTCAAGTGATTCCTTGCCAATCTTATAGACGGTCTCGAGATTTGATAAATGTTCCGCTAATAGCCCTACGTCTTTTGACGCGAGAGCGAAGTTGTCCGTCTCTATGCCTATGCGAATGTTCGTGAGGGCGGAGCGAATCCCCCGGATATAGTTCCGGGAGACTTCGATTGCTCCGTGCTTAGAGACTAATGTTTTTACTGTATCTTCTCTGTTCATTAGAATTCACCCATCGTATCAATCATTTGGTTGTCAGGGATATTCTCTACCGCGTTGGCCTCAATGCCTTGCTGGTAGTTGTCGTATCCCATATCAGGAGTCGCGAACTGGTCTTGGTAGCCAGGCTGTTGGGTAGCGCCGTAAGCATCAGCAATACCTTGCATATCCTGTGGGCCTAGACCTTCGAGCATATCAGGAGTAATGGTGTTCTGTTGAGCTTCCTGCTGGGCTTGCTCGACCGCTTGCTGAGCCTGGAGGATTTGCATCGGGTCGACCTGTTGTTCTTGAACGAACGTATCTGCTTGTTTGCGCGAGACAACACCTTGGGTAACGATTGGGACGAGCGTCTTGACCAACGTCTCCTTATTGATTCCTTCAATGCCGATGAGGGTCTGAAGAACCATAAGGGCGTTGCGGCCTTGCTCCGTTCTTTCGAGCTTAATCTTAGAAGAGAGCTTGGCGCGGATAAGGGCGCGGCCAAGTAAGTCTTGCTTCGACAAGGTAGCAACTGAACCTTCGTATGGGAAAGTGATGTCGTCTTTCGTGTCGTAGATTAAGGTCATAGCCATCATCTTCTGCGTGAGTTCGGACATACCAGTCTCGATGTTTGCGAGCGGAGCGTTCATACGTTGGGCGACGGCACCGGCCATAGTCGAGACTTCTGAGGCGGTTGCGCGGTTGCCAATCATAGCCTGTAGCTCGAATTGGTCTGTTGCACTAAGCATACGCTTGATGCGTTGCTCGCGGCGTTCAATGGCGGTGAGGCACGGAGACATATCATGCATCTTGTTCACGACACCGAAGGTCTGGAGCGTACCCTCTACAATCTGGCCAGCTATCTGAGAAGTCTTCTCAAATTGTTCTGCGTCATAGGACGCGGACATAAATGTGATAGGAGCCATAATGCTCAAGTTATGGTTCATCACCGCTTCGATAGAACAGATGGCATCGAAGTCATCGAGGCAGTAGAACAGTGGAGATACTGGGTAGGTCTCCCAGTCTGCTTCGATGTATGGGATGGTAACTATCGGGGAGTCAAGGCGAACTGTATCCGTGCGCTTTTTCTCTTCTCCGTCTGCGTCGTAGTACGTGACCGGGATGCTCTTTTTGAGCTTATCAACTTCCAATTGGACGATGAAGCGGCGGTTAATAATTACAGCATAAACGTTATCAATTAGGTCCCAGATGTAAGCAACCTCGACATCTTCGCCCTTGTAGCCTGGCTCTTTCGGAGAAACTTCTTTCCCCTTCTTGTCTACGGATGTTGAATCAGGCACTGGGTCGACAGCGTAGATAGATTTGAAAGTGTTTAGGTCGGAGGTGATTTCATCTTCCCAGCGGTATGGGTGGGCGCCGGACAACTCGCTGACGTACTGGTCTACGTCATTGATGACCTTGAGCATATAGCCGTAACCTTTTTTGTAGATGTCAGCTTTCACTTCTGACCAGGCCTTCACCTCAGTGAAGCCGGTGAAGCGTGCGCGGTTTGTCTTCGAGGCGCGTGGGTCGTGGAGCATTTTGTAAGCATCAATTAACGATACTTTGAATCTGCCTTCGCCAAGTGGCTCAAGGAAAAAGTTCGCTTGTCCTTGCATAACCAGTTTACGGGTGGCTTTAGGAAGAAGCGAATCAATCTTATTATCTTCGTGGAAGTACTTAGCAAGGGCGGAAAGTCGGTCGACCAGCGCTGGGTCTTTTTCTGCGTACTCGTCCGCAGGTTCATACTCGAACTGGGAGGCACCGCCCATCGCCATGCTTACCCAGGTTTCTACCGCATTGTTGACTGTGTCATTAGTAGCGTCAGGGATTGAGTCGCACAAATACTTAAGGCATTTGATTCTATCCGGGTCCCCGTTGCCAATGTTCTGGACATAACGCTGTGCGTTCTCCTTGTAAGTATTATGGAGTGGACACTGCTTGTAGGCCAAGACTGTTCTCTCGCACATCGCAATCAGCGGGAGCCTAGCCTCTGCAGCCTCCTTAACATAACGAAGCAGATAATCAAACTGCTTTGTTTTATCTTTTCTCGGCATTCAGTTTGTTCCTTTTTTAATTAAATAGTGGCAAAGGTTTTACCTTTACCATTATTTTACCATTAAAGTTTGGACCGATTGTGCTTGTCTTTGGTCATATATTTCTTGAACTTACCCATATCGAGTGACGCGGCGTAGATGACCCGAGCCATGATTGTATCGTCGTGCCAGGCATTTCCATTCTCATCTTGGCCCGTAGCTTCCGCGCGGTACGAACCACCAGGGAGTTGGGTCCAGTTGAAGTGTTGGGCTTCGGCAAGGAATAGGTCGTCGTGAGGTTTATAGATGCCCTGGTTGAGCAGGAATTTAAGTCGGCGGATTCCTTCGTTCTTGAGTGGGGCGGTGGTACGGATTCCATACTTGAGTGTGCGCCCAGAGTTCTTTACGTCGAGCCATAGGCGTGGGTAGCCAATGTTCTTAATAAACTCAATCATGGTCTCACCCATATTCCGCTCAACTAGGATGACCGCCTTGTTGTAATAGGTCGCGAGGTTAATGGCGAGCTCGGCGCACTCCGTCTGCTCGATATAATCTACGAACGAACAGACTTCTTCGTTGGTCGCCATATCTATAACCACACCAGCCGTGCGGTCGGCAGCGTAACCAGACGATGGGTCAATCGAGAGCATATACCTGTGACCTGGAATCGGGGCAGCGTACTGGCGGATTGCCGAGTGAGGAGTTTCGCCCATCACCACCTTGTTGGTCTTCTGGTCTAGGAACTGGTCGAGGCAGATGTATTTCTTCGGGTGCTCAATCCAATAGTTAATCACCTTAGGTGGCAGGACTGGACGGCCGGTAGCAGCGAACGACTCCTCTGCTTCGGATGGGTAGTTCTCGTACATATAATCCTGGTCCCCCTTCGCTTCCTTATCGAGCGTGACCTCATAGAAGTTGAGCTTCGGGAGCCAGTCCTTTTCTGGGTATCCAGCCTCCTCGAATATGTCCATAAGCTTCATGTCGTACTCGGTAGGGTTGTAGGTTTCTAGGTTGGCGAAGCGGGAGTTCTTATCTGGCTTAATCATATACTCAGATTGCATATGCCACGGGAGGAAGATGTGTTTGATTCTCGAGTGGGGCTGTTGGGATTGGCGGACCACATCATAGAAGTGGTTGGCGCCGTTTGCTGTCGAGACATACACAGTGAGCACGAGACCTGTCTTCGGCTGAGTAGCGAGGATACCACGCTCGAGGTTCGAAACATTCTGATAGAATGCGTACTCATCTAGGATAACGATTTGGTTAGTGGTGGAACGCCCAGCGGCTTTAGATTCTGCACCCTGCAACCTAACGTTGCACCCCATCTGAATACCATGGAACTCCCTAACCTTGACGTATGGGGTCGGGCTAGAGGTACCGTACATATCCGGCATCAGCTGGGGGTGGGTGGCTTCCATAAGGGGCAACCATTTCTCGTTGTAGAACTGAGAAGCTAATTGCTCCGTAGGGAAGAGGTGGGCGATGTTGATGTTTTGTTTTCTCGAGGTGACGTATTGTTCGAGGGCGGCGAGCAAGACAGAGATACCTTCCTGGCGACACTTATGGATTACGAGCGTCACTGGCTCTGGCACCTTGGCGAAGATATAGGGGAGGATAAGCTTGGCCACTTCTCTTTGCGCCTCATTCAAAACGAACGGGACGGCGTGGCCCTGCTTATCTATAATCATCTTCCCCTTAGCACAATACTGGGTGAAGTCCAAAAGCAGACTGGCGATGTCTGCATTCTCCAACTTCTCCCAGTGATTGTAAAGGGGAGCAATTAGTTTCGACTTACTCCCCGTTGCCATTATTTATTTGCCTTACGTAGTTTGTCCAATAGACTCTTCTTCTGCTCTTCGGTGTGCCCCTCTTCTTCCTCGAATGGGGTTTCCTCGGCAGGGGTTTCTACTACTGGTTCAACTTCTTGAACTGCCTCCGCCTCTTTTACAACAGGTGGAGTGCTGTTCTTGACGGCGAGCTCCTGCATATTCTGGCGCTGGAGAATTCCCGCGATTTGATTATTCACATCAGCGATAGCGCGGAGGAACGCAATTGCTTCCTCGCGAGTGGTGATGCGGAGAGAAGATACTGCTTGAATCTTCTGCATAGTTGTTGTTTGGCCACGATACATTGCCATTTACTTGCTCCTTTTGAGTAACTTCTTTAATGATGGAGCGGCGGATTTATCGACCTCAATCTCATCGTAGGTCGTTGCCATCTCCTGCAAAATGTTAATGTTTGCTTTCTTGTCGGACACAATCTTCTTTAACTTCTCGATGTCTTTGTCGGACATGAGGTCGATGTTGTCCTTAATGATTTGTTCGTAACAACCGATTGCGTGGGTCTCGTCCGAAATCAAACCATTCACTTCCTGGGCCACGCTCAAACCCTGGACCTCGACATACTGCTCAGGGGAATCGACGTCCACTACCATCATATTAGGTAGCACTTCTTCAGGGGTTAGCGCGTGGCGCATTTCTTTTATACCATCTTTCATTGTAAAGTTCTCCTTATAATGCCATTATACATTAACATTATGGTAGTCTAGCTCGAGCCAAATCTTTACAGATGTATTCCTCGAGCTGAACCGAGACTTTGCAATTTCCACTTCCACTCGCTGCTTCGAACCCTTAACGTCCTTTTTGCTGGCCTTAAAGTCTAAGCGTAGTGACGAGTAGAACTTCGGCGAGGCGCCGCCAGGAGTGTTGGCTGACTTGATTACGCCAGGAGAAATCTTCTTATGGTTCACGAAGATGAAGGCCGTATTCGAACCGTTGAGTTTGCGAATCAGTTGCTTCATCCACATCGTCATAGCTTTCGCCTGGGCGAGTTGGGTGGACATGGTCTGGTCGTTGTCGGCGGCGAGCTCTACGTTCGAGACCATCGCCGCCAGGGAGTCGACCACTATCAAATCATAATGTTCATCGTCGTCAAGAACGTCTGACACTACTCCCCAGATAGACTCAATCACGTTCTCCGAGATGCAGTCTACCCCGTGGTCTTTGAGCCAGCGGAGTTCTTCTGCCGGGAGAGAGTTCTCTGTGTCAATGTAGAGGGCTCGAATCTCTGGGCGGGCGCAGATGTTCTTGCAGAAACGAGACTTACCAACTGCGCTCATCCCGTATATTTCGGTGATGCAGTTGCGCGGGATTCCGCCGGTAGGAGTCTGAATCAAATCGTCCAACTCCTGAAAGCCAGTAGAAATGAAAGTGCGATTCTCAATCAGCTCCTCATATTCTTTCAGCGTCATCATCCCGCGATTTCTAAGAATCGCATCGAGGGACATTATTCTTCCTCGTACTTATACTCTTCTTCTGGGAATGGGATATTAAAGTGTTCGGCGGTTTTGCGGCCCCACTCTTCATCTCCGACATAGCCTTGTGGAGAGTGCCAGCCAGTTTCACGCTTAATAATATTGTTCCAATCTGGAACAGCGTGCTTACCTTCGCCGTTCATCTTACAAGTTTCCTGCTCGTACTCAGTGTAGAGAGCCCAAATGTATTTAGCCTCTGGAACGGCCCAGAGCTTGCGGAGCTCGATTTTGCCAGTGGTGCGCGAGCGTACATTAGATTGCTGCATCCTTAAATCCTCCTAAGGAATTAAATTGTTAATACTTATATTATACCAGAAACCGGCGGGAGGCCGCCGGTTGCTTTAAGTATAAACTATTTGACATCCTCGATGCCAATCAAGGGGCCCACCCCATTCGGCTTCTTCGCATCTATAAGCGATTGGGAAGCGGTAATCTTTGGGCCTCCACCTATTGGATTTTTCTCTCCTGTCTCATACCAAGTCTGAGTGGGTTGAACGGGCTGGGGCGGTTGGATGGGGAGTGGTTGCCTGTCTAGCCCTTCGGCGAAATCGACTAGGGTAGAAATCTTTAAGAGTTTCTCCGCCTGGGTAGATTTCGAATCCAATATCTTCTTAAGACTATTTATGAGGTTCTGGTACATCGAGTATCCTCCTAAAGTTAGCTGCGACGTTTGTGGCCGCGCCGCCGTTAATATCCGCCCACGCGTGCTTACCGTCAGTTAGTTTGTTATCAATCAGCACCCCATACACGTGCTGTTTTAATAATGGGATGTAATCAGCTAGATGTTCCTGCTG
>JAEEGG010001945.1_pt1 | contig 54239 bp, 50 predicted proteins | sample 9134161 | NCBI WGS metagenome assembly JAEEGG01 (sample SAMN16246543, study PRJNA631951) | gut metagenome | biome: gut microbiome; feature: rumen; material: CR-attached | host: Bos | place: Iran: Karaj | collected 2018-10 | reverse complement strand
AAGACTTCTTCCTAAATTATTACAACCGTTATTCTGACATCACGATTGATATGTAAAACGATGATGTTCGGATTCATAAAATGAGGACCGCGCCGTGGACTGTGACCACGCTTTATGCTGGGCAGGCAACAATGACTGGTGGCAGAATCAAGGCAGCCCAGAAATATATTGGTAAAGATTCCTTTATGCTTACCTATGGAGATGGAGTGGCTGATATAAATATTAATAAACTTATTGAATGTCATGAAAAATCCAATAAACTTGTTACCTTGACCGCAGTTCAGCCAGCTGGTAGGTTTGGATCTTTGGATATAGTTGATGACAACACCATAAAAAGCTTCAAAGAAAAACCTACAGGAGATGGCAGTTGGATAAATGGTGGTTTCTTTGTTTGTGAAAACCAGGCGTTTGATTATTTAAAAGAAAACGACCCAACTGTCATTTGGGAACAAGCGCCTCTTCAGAACTTGGCAAGGGCTGGCCAACTCAATGCGTATAAACATTCGGGCTTCTGGCATCCTATGGATATGCTTAGGGATAAGCAGGAATTAACAGATCTTTGGTTGGCCCACAGAGCACCTTGGATGGTATGGAACCAGTGGTAGAATCAAGTTCTTTCTACAGAAATAAAAGAGTTTTTATTACCGGACATACTGGGTTTAAAGGAACTTGGCTTTCGCGGATACTTGTCTTGTTTGGAGCAGATGTTTTTGGATATTCTTTAGAGCCTCCAACAAGGCCATCACTTTTTGAGCAGACAGAAATAGAAAGACAGATACATTCAGTAATAGGTGATATCCGGAACATAAAAAAGCTGTCAGCTGTAATACAGGATGTTCAACCAGATATAGTATTTCACTTGGCCGCTCAGCCAATTGTCAGAACCTCTTATAAAGAACCGGTCTTAACTTACGAGACAAATGTCATGGGAACTGTCAATCTTCTAGAAGCAGTCAGACTAGTAAAAAGTATAAGGTCGGTTGTAAATGTGACCACCGATAAAGTATATCTGAATAAAGAGAGATTATCCGGATATAGGGAAAATGAAAAACTATGTGGATATGACCCTTATTCTAACAGTAAAAGTTGCAGCGAACTTGTGACATATAGTTATAGGAAGTCTTTTTTTGCTGATGCTGATGCACCTGCTGTATCGACAGCCCGGAGTGGTAATGTGATTGGCGGCGGTGATTATGCGGTTGACAGAATTATTCCAGATTGTATCCGTTCCGTAGAGCAGGGGCTTCCCATAATCCTGCGCAATCCAAATTCAACGCGACCTTATCAGCATGTTCTGGAATGCCTTAGTGGATATCTGCTTCTTGCTCAAAAACAATATTTTGATAAATCCCTTGCCGGTTCTTATAACTTTGGACCAGATGATGAGAGCTGTGTAACAACTGGAGAGCTTGCAGATTTATTTTGTGATTCATGGGGTGAAAGAGCAAAATGGATTACAGAACAAGAAAAACAGGCACCTCACGAAGCGACTTTCTTAAAACTGGACAATACTAAGGCAAAAACTATATTAGCTTGGTTTCCTAAATGGAATATTCAGACAGCAATAACCAAAACTGTAGAATGGGAAAAAGCTGTTCGACAGGGGACAGCCGCATCAGAAATTACAGATACCCAAGTAAGGATGTATTTTAAATAATGATTCGAGAAGAACAAAAGATACAATTATTAGATTGTACACTGAGGGATGGGGGCCTTGGGTTAGAGGATTCAAAAAATTACTATTCAAAGTATCCATCATTTTCTGAGGAACAACGATTATGTATTTCAAATAAACTAGCTAAATCAAATATTGATATAATTGAACTTGGCTCAATAGAAATATCAAAAGAAGATAAAACACAATTTGCCATTTATCAGAATATTAAAGATATATCCAAACAAATACCCCAAGGGGGTAGCAATAAGAGATTTGCAGCTCTTTATCGTGGACCAGATACACCTATTGATGAAATTCCCAAATGGAATAAAACCCTTTGCAAAAAGAATAGAGTTATTATTAGATACTCCGAATTACAGAAATCAATAGTTTTTTGTGCTGCTTTGGCAAAAAAAGGATTTGAAGTAATTATCCAACCAATGGTTACTCTCCGATATAAAGAAGAAGAGCTTATTTATATGATAGAAAAGGCAAATGAAATGCAGGCATATGCCTTATATTTCGTTGATAGCTATGGTTATATGACTTTTGATGATATAAATAGATTATTTGCATTATATAATTCAAAATTGAATTCAAATATTCGAATTGGTTTTCATGCCCATAACAACATGGATATGGCTTTTGCGAATGTTCAGCATTTTATTGAATTATCTAAAAAGACTGGAAGAAAAATTATTATTGATTCTACCTGTTTTGGAATCGGACAAGGTGCTGGAAATTTGCAAACAGAACGGATTGTCCCTTTTCTGAATGCTGATTATAGAAAAAAGTATGATTTTAATAAGATTCTCGAGATATGTGATATTCTTGATGTGCTAAAAGACGATAACCTTTGGGGCTATTCCGTTTATAGATTTTTACCTGCGCTATATAAAACAGCATATAAGTATGCCGTGAATATGAGACTAAAGTATAAATTAAGTTTTTCAACTATTAATCAATTACTTAGAGTTATGCCAGATTGCTTGCGACATAGGTATACTCCTGATAATTTAAATATTTTATTAGAAAAGGCAAAAAACAAACGAATCTTAATAACTGCAAAAAAATGACAGTAGCAGAATATATAGTTCAAACTTTGGTTAATTTTAATGTCACAGATGTATTTGGGGTTCCGGGCGGTGTAATTCTTGATTTTTTATATGCGGTTGACGAGAACCCTCAGATTATTGCTCATCTTTCAAGCAATGAACAAGCAGCCGGATATGCTGCAATAGGGTATGCACAAGCTTCTGGTCGATTAGGTGTAGCATATGCAACCCGAGGACCTGGAATCACAAATATGATTACACCTTTGGCAGATGCTTTCTTTGATTCAATCTCCGTCTTTTTCTTAACAGCACACAACAAGGCGTTTATTGATACAAAACAGCGCTTTATAGAAGAACAAGAATTTGATACGATAACTACTGTACAGAAAATAACAAAGTTTTCAGCCAGAATCGAATCTGTTGTTGAAGTTAGATCAATATTAATTAATCTTTTATCTACAGCCTTTACTGGTAGACCAGGTCCAGTTTTTCTTGATGTTCAAGAAAAGATTTTTAGAATGAATATTGAGGCTCCTCCGATAAGGGAATCAGATTTGGTGATTCAATCTACTAAAAAGGATATAAAACCTTTTATCACCAGCTTCAAAAAAACAATTTCCACATGTTCAAGGCCTGTTTTTTTAATTGGGAATGGATTAAGGCAAAGCAGAACTGAAGATTATGTAAGAAATCTTGCAAGTAAGATGCAAGTTCCCATAATATCAAGTGGAATAGCACTTGATTTAGTAAAAGGATCAGAATTTTTCTTTGGTTTTATTGGCAGTCATGGTTCGCGGATTGCAAATTATATCCTTTATCATGCAGATGTTATATTTGTATTTGGAAACAGGATGGCTTATGATGAAAAATCAGAAACCTTTTCAAGCATTTCAAAGAAGAAAATAGTTAGAATTGAAATAGATAAAGAAGAATTGTCTAATAACAATAGCAGAGAAGATTTCTGTTATGATTTAAGCAATATATTTAATAATTTAGAAAAACAGCTAAAAGTTCAAATAAAGTTTCCCAAATGGTTTGATTTTTGCGAAAAAGTAAAAAAAATATTAATAAAAGAATCAGCACCTAAACCAGAGAAAGAACTTCTCTCGATTTTTAATTATGTAGATGAAAATTTTTCACTTGTAACAGATGTCGGAAATAATGAATTCTGGGTTGCAGATGCATATTCCCGTTCATCTTTAACCAATCGGTTAATTATGTCAAAATCATTTGCAGCTCTCGGGTCTGCCATTTCAAAGGCAATCGGAGTCTATTATGCAACATCTAAACCTGTAATTGCTTTTGTTGGCGACCATGCTATGATTTATAGTTTTCAGGAATTATTATTTATAAAAAACAACAACCTTCCCATTATAGTTTTTATAATTAATAATTATTCATCTGGAATGATAAAAAGCAAACAAAAACTTCAAAACAGAAAGAAGTATATTCATTCTACATTAGATTCAGGATATCATGTTCCTGATTTTTATAAAATTGCCAAGGCAAGTGGGCTTAAATATTATGAATTTAATAGTTTATCTTTACAAAAGCACATTACGAAAGAAAAAATTTCCCCATGTGTTATTGAATTAAAAATATCAAGCAATGAAACTTTGCCAAGGTTGCCTAAAGGTAATTTGCCATTTGAATTTGTTCCTGAATTAAGAGAAAGTTTAAAAGAAAAATTGCGGAGACTAGAAAATGAAACAAGCGTTAGCAGATCTTGATTCCATATGTTTAGAATTAAGAAAAAGAATTTTAAAAATTGTTTATAAATCCGGAAGCGGACATCTAACAAGTTCATATTCTTGTTTGGAAATATTATCAACATTGTATTTTGGCGGTATTCTTCGATACGATCCTAACAATCCAAAATGGGAAGATCGAGATTATGTAGTGCTTTCAAAAGGTCATGCAGCTATGGCATTATACTCGATTATGGCAAAAGTAGGTTTTATTGAAGAAAATGAATTATATTCTTTTTGCTCCCGGGGAAGTCGATTAGGCGGACATCCAAGAATGACCCTTGCCGGAGTTGATGCATCTTCTGGTTCTTTAGGTCACGGACTTCCTTTTGCAGCTGGTCTTGCCAAGGGGTTAGTGTTAAAAAACAAAAAGTCAAAAGTTTTCTGTATTACTGGCGATGGGGAATTGCAAGAAGGAAGTAATTGGGAAGCAGCTATGTTTATAGCACAGAATAAACTTACAAATTTAATTTGGATAATTGATGATAATAACCTTCAGATAGCAGAGAGAACAAGCGATGTTATTTCTCTAGAGAGCCTATATGATAAAATTAATTCTTTTGGATTCGAAACATATGAAGTCAACGGTCATGATTGTAAAGCATTATATGATGTTCTAATCAAGCAAACAAAAAAGCCATTAGCAATAATAGCAAAAACAGAAAAAGGACATGGACTTCCCTCTATTGCGGGTAAACCCGGATGGCATGCAAGAAAGCCTTCAAAAGAAGAATTAGATGTTTTTTTATCTGAACTTGGAATGACAAAAGGAGAATTGGAGTAATGAGAGAATATTTTGAAAACTTATTATTACAAATTATGAAAAACAATAAAAAAATTATTCTCTTAACAGCAGATGATGATTCTCCTTTGCTTACAAAGATCCAAAACAAATTTCCTGAAAGATTCATTCGAGTAGGGATAGCAGAATGTAATCTATTAGGCGTTGCAGCCGGTATGTCTTCATTAGGTTTTATCCCAATAGTTTATACAATTGGCTCCTTTATTATTAATCGTGCATTAGATTTTCTTCGTTGCGATATTTGTATAAATAATCTAAATGTTAAACTCGTAGGCTGGGGAAGCGGAGTTAAAATTAATAACCTTGGACCAACACATCATACAACAGAAGACATGGCCATTCTTCGAAGTTTACCAAATCTTACAATTCTTTCTCCGGCTAGCATGTTAGAAATAGAACCAGTTTTTAAAGCGGCGCTTTCTGTAGAATCTCCAGTATATATTAGAATGGGAAAAGCTTTCGAATCGGAGATTTTTAAATCTCCTCCGACTTTTATAATAGGAAAAAGCCAATTACTTTCAAAAGGAAAAGATATTTCTTTTATATCTACAGGCAATATTATAAGCAATGTAATTGCGGCATCAAATGAATTAAAAAACTATAATATAGAAGCTGATATAATTAATTTATCTTCCATAAAACCATTAGATGTAAAGACTATAATAAAATCTATAAAAAAAACCGGCAGGGTGATTACTGTAGAAGAGCATCAAGTTACAGGAGGTATTGGTTCTGCTGTCGCGGAGATAATTGCAGAAAACGACTTAACTTGCAAATTAATACGAATGGGATTGCCCGATAAGTTTGTTACTGAAAACGGATGGTATAAAGATTTAATTGAACAAAATGGACTTGATGTAAAAGATATAGTCAAGACAGCAAAAAAAATAATAAAAAAGTAATCAATGAATAAAAATTTTCTTCAGTTTTTTAAGTTTGGAATAGTTGGACTCTTAAATACCATAATAGCATATGCTGTTTATGCCGGACTTGTATATATTGGTATTCCATATATTATTTCTAATATTGCTTCTTTTTTATCCGGTATTTTAAATTCATATTTTTGGAATAACCGTTATGTTTTTAAAAAGAAAGACGACGAACAAAGAAATCATTTTTATACTTTTTTTAAAACAGCCCTTACCTATGCTGCTACAGGCCTTGTTCTTAATAATATTTTGTTAGTTATTTTTGTTGAATATTTTTCTATTTCAAAGTACATTTCCTACATTTTAGCGGTAAGCATAACTTATCCAATTAATTTTATAATAAATAAATATTGGGCTTATAAAATATCAAAAAGAAAGGAGGACGATTTTAATGCCAATAACAGATTTTAATGAAGTTGCAGATGTTTATGATGACGAACTGAAAAATCTTCTCAACAAGTATGTGAAGGGAGAAACAGAAAAATATGCGGAATATAAGGTGCAGCTCACTCAAATGTTGATGAAAAATCAAAAAATTAATTCCATTTTAGATTTTGGATGTGGAGTGGGGCGTAGTTTGAAATATATTTCAATTTATTTCCCTAATTCAGAGCTTTTTGGGTGTGATGTTGCAGATGATGAATTACAGATTGCAAAAAAGAATTATCCTTCCGTTCAGTATTTTAATAATTCAAATATTGAAGAATTTTGCAATATGGAAAAGAAGTTTGATTTAGTATTTACATCATGTGTAATGCATCATGTTGATCCGGCAGAAAGAAAACAATGGGTAGATGCCGTATTAACTAGAATATCGCCTAGTGGTTATTGGGCAATTTTTGAACATAATTTAATAAATCCGTATACAAAACGAATTGTTACGGACAAAGATAATAAGGTTGATGATGTTACTTGGATGTATACAAGAAAGAAACTGTTGGATTTATTTGCCGAAAGAAAAGATATAAATATTTTTTGGCAAGGTTATACTTTGTTTTCTCCTTTTAGGTTTGAATCAAAAAAGAATCAAGGAAAGCGGAATGCACTTTCGTATTTTATAACCAATTGTGAGCGTCTTTTTAAATGGTGTCCGTTGGGTGCACAGCAATGTGTTATTGTGAAAAAACAAGGAAAATAGGGATGAAAAAAATAAGCGTTTTGGTTCCATGCTATAACGAAAAAGATAATATCCTTCCGCTAAGCCAGGCGATAGAAGAAGAATTAGTTAAATCTTGTCCTAAATATGATTATGAAATATGCTTTATTGATAATAATTCTACAGATGGAACCAGACAATTGGTTCGTGAAATATGCGGAAAAAACAATAAAATAAAAGCAATACTGAATATACGCAATTTTGGGCCATTTAATTCTCAATTTTATGGATTGACCCAATTAACTGGTGATTGTGGAATAATTATTTCTGCCGATTTTCAGGATCCTGTTGAATTAATTCCAGAAATGGTAAAAAAGTGGGAATCAGGTGCGAAGATTGTAGCAACAGTAAAAGAAAGCAATGAGGAGAATAAAATAATAAATTATATAAGAACAATTTATTATAAACTGCTAAGAAAATTATCAGATGTAGAAATAATTGAACAATTTACCGGATTTGGTCTATATGACAGAGAATTTATTGAAATTTTAAAGAAACTTAATGACGCGGAACCATTCTTGCGTGGAATTGTTGCAGAGCTTGGATATAAAATTGAATATGTTAGATATAAACACGCCAAGCGGCGAAGCGGAAAATCAAAATTTAGCCTTTATAAATTATTTGATGCAGCTATGCTAAGTTTTACAACTTATACGAAAGTTGGATTACGAATTGCAACAATAAGTGGGGCAATAATTGCTTTTTTGAGCATGTGTGTTGCAATTTGGTATTTTATCTACAAACTATTATTTTGGAATAGCGTTCCTATTGGTATTGCCCCCTTGATTATTGGAGTTTTCTTTTTGGGGTCTTTGCAACTGTTTTTTGTTGGGTTCCTAGGAGAATATATAATGAATATTAATCATAGGGTAATGAACAGACCGTTGGTTATCGAAGAAGAGAGAATCAATTGGTAGTTCATTTTTATAATTTAAAACTGGAGGTAAAAAGTGGAATTAGAAAAGACATCTAAAGGAACTATGAACAATAATATATTAAGTTCACTTCTTGCCCTAGAGACCAGTTCTATTTTATCACTTATTGTATTTTTCTCTTTAATTAACCCTCGCTTTTATTATTCAAAAAGAGTTATTTTTGCTTGTTTCGTTGTTACATTATTTTGGTTTGCAGTGACTGTATTTTCAATAATAAAAGCTCAAAAGAAAAAAGGAATAACTTCTTACTTTGTTTCCTCATTAATTTATTTATTAGTAATCTTCTATATGATTAGGACGGTGTGGTTCCATACATATTTAACCCTTGCCCCAGAATATTCTTTTTTTAATGGGTTAGGCAATAGTGATACGTTCTATCTTGCAGGTTTGGGAGAGGCAATTAAAAATTATGGATATCCAGCTCTTTTATCCAAAGGGCTTGCTTTACATAAGTATCATTGTTTAAGCAATGCATTTTTAGCAGGTATTAGTAGAGCATGCAAGGTTCCTTGTTTAATCACATATAATTTATTATATCCCGTGGTATTTTTACCGCTGTTTACTTTTTTATTCTTTCAAGCAATTGGGGTTGTGCGGGAGTATCTGAATAAGAGTAAATCAATTGTTATTTCTGATGTGGTCTTATCTTTATTCGTTATTGCAGGATTTTTACCCTTACGCTATTCAAATGCAATTAGTATTGTTTGGTTTGATATTTTTTTAAGTGAATCTTATTGTGTTTCTTTAATATTATTACTTATGTATATTTTAATAATAAATAAAGTTAAAACTTTAAAAAATACAAAGTTTATTATTGTTTATTTATTGACTCCACTTTTTATTATTGCAATTACTGGGGCAAAAATATCTTCCGGAATTATATTTTTTATAGCTTTTTCTTGGTATTTTATTAGGGAAGAAGGAATAAAGATTTCTACATTATTAGTTCTGTTTTTGGAATTTTGTGTTGTTCTTTTTTCACTATACTTGTTCACAAGGAATGAAGAAAAGAAAACAGATCAGATGTTTTTTTGGTTTCATTTTATTAAAACTTGTGTGGCTTCGGAATATATTATTAGTCATGTGTTTTTTGTTTTTTTCCCAGCCTTGTCATTATTTATTCTTACAAAGGGGAAACAACCATTTTGCGATTTCATTAAAACCAAGAACTCCATAATGACAGAAATCGCAATAATTACGACATTCTGCAGTATGCTTCCAGGTGTTTTCTTTGAAATTGCGGGAGGAAGTGCTTTATATTTTGTTTTTCCCGCCATGTTTATTTCCTTGTTCTTTTTGCTTTGCTCATCAGTAGTTTCTGTTTCTTTTTCTAATTGTAGAAAAGAGTTAAAAATAATTATTTGTATGTTATATATTGTTGTTTATGGAGAAAGTTTTATAAATGAAAGTTTCAAATATGGATCTGGACAGATGAGTATTTCTCCTAACTATATTATTGAACAATGTAAAATAAGAAAACAAGGTAATTTAGATGTAAAAAAAGATCCATTTTATAAAATTTTGACTGAAATTAATAAAATAACAGAAGGGAAAAAGGAAAAGTATTGTTTGTTTGTACAAAAAAATTGTAATATTTTGAATTTGTACCCTGGCAAAAGTTATATCGAGACAAACAACTTGCTGGCTATAACCGCTTATTTGGGAATACCGGTTTTAAATATACCAGAGAATAATCAACCTATTACCATTAAACTAATCAAAGAAAAAGCAAATGAAATAAATATTAATAATGTTATTATTCTTGGAAGAAATAAATACAAAATAGTTAACTAAAACATATCGATGTACACTTCAGACAAAGAAGCGATTATTCTTGAACACATCTACTATAATGACTCACTAAAGCAGAGAGAACTTGCAGATAAGGCGGGTATCTCTCTTGGCATGACCAATGCCATTCTCAAGCGTCTGATTGAGAAAGGATGGCTCATGACAAAGCGTCTCAATAGCCGCAACATAAGCTATGTGGTTTCTCCTGCCGGTATTGAGGAGATTTTCAAGCGAGGTTACCTATACTTCAAGCGCACTATTGATGATGTCCGTCTGTATAAAGAAGGAATAGAACAGATTGTTACCGAAGCAATCAATGCTGGATATAAAATTATTGCCCTGGTAGGTAAGAGCGACTTGGACTTTTTAGTGGAATATGCTTGTGGAAGGGTCGGAATCACTTTTAATAAAGTTAATCCAGATCAAATAGGCGACAAGATGTTTGTTATTTATAGCGAACAGTATGAAATTGCAGATAAAACGGCTGAAAAACATTGGTTACGAACAATTGTTTTAAAGGGAGATAACAATAAATGAAAGGAATAATTCTTGCCGGTGGAGCTGGTACTAGGCTTTATCCTATAACAAAGGCGATATCAAAGCAGCTTTTGCCTATCTATGACAAGCCGATGATTTATTATCCGCTGTCTGTGCTTATGCTGGCAGGAATCAAGGATATCCTTATCATTTCTACCAGAAGCGATCTGTTCCTTTATGAGAGGCTTCTTGGAACAGGAGAAAACCTGGGAATGAAGTTCCAGTACAAAATCCAGGAAACTCCCAGGGGCCTAGCCGATGCATTTATCTTGGGAAAGGACTTCATTGGCAAGGATTCTGTTGTACTTATATTAGGAGATAACATCTTTTATGGACAAGGCTTATCAACAACCTTGCGGCAAAGCCGGGAAACCGTTGAAAAGACAAAAAATGCTGTAATATTTGGTTATTATGTTAAAGATCCTACTGCATATGGAGTAGTTGAGTTTGATGATAAGTGGAAAGCAATCTCCATAGAGGAAAAGCCAGATAAGCCCAAGTCAAACTATGCAGTTCCTGGCTTATATTTCTATCCTAATGATGTTATCCAGAAAGCTGAAAATACCAACCCTTCCGCGCGGGGAGAGATAGAGATAACATCTGTAAATAACGACTATATGAACGAAGATCGGCTCAAGGTCCAGCTCTTGGGCCGTGGATCTGCTTGGCTTGATACAGGGACCTATGATGGCCTCCTTGAGGCCTCAAACTATGTGGCTACAATCCAGAAGAGGCAGGGATTGTATATTTCCTGTATCGAAGAGATTGCATACCGCAAGAAGTGGATAACAAAAGAGCAGCTCCTTAAACTGGCATCTGGGTATAAGACCGATTATGGGGCATACCTTAAATTTGTTGCAAAGAATGTATTATGAAATTCAATAATATCCTTATAACTGGTGGTGCTGGCTTCATTGGCAGCAACCTGATTCGCTATATCTTTGAGAAAACTGATTTCATAGGGCGCATTATAAACTTGGATAAGCTGACCTATGCAGGAAATCCACTGAATATTGTAGATATCGAACAGAAGGAGAAAGGTAAGCGGTACTTCTTTGAACATGGTGACATCTGTGATTATGACAACGATGTGAGAATAATCAAGCAATACGATATAGACGTCGTTATACACCTGGCTGCAGAAAGCCATGTAGACCGCAGCATTATTGGTCCAGGTGAATTCATTAGAACCAATATTAACGGCACCTTTGCCCTGCTGGAGGCCTGTCGTTCTGCCTGGAAAGATAGAAAAGATGTCCGCTTCCACCATGTGAGCACAGATGAGGTGTTCGGCAGCCTTGGAGCAACTGGCTGTTTCACAGAAGCCACACCATATGATCCCCGGAGTCCATACAGTTCCTCCAAGGCATCCAGCGACCACTTAGTGCGGGCATATTTCCACACTTATGGTCTTCCGATTACTTTGACCAACTGCTCAAATAACTATGGGCCATATCAGTTCCCGGAAAAGCTTATTCCAGTAATGATTTACAACATGAGGGATAGAAATCCACTTCCAGTATATGGAGACGGGAAGAATATCCGTGACTGGCTCTATGTGGAAGACCACAACAGTGCAGTATGGACTGTGTTGCAGAATGGGATAGTTGGCGAAAGCTATAATATAGGTGGTGAAAACGAGTGGGAAAATATCAAGCTGGTAAACACTCTCTGCGAGATATTTGCCCAGAAGACTGGTGCCGATGACGCAGAAATCAAGGGACTAATAACCTTTGTAAAGGATAGGCCTGGCCATGACCGTCGGTATGCCATAGACTGTTCAAAACTCAAGAGAGAATTGGGGTGGAAGCAGTCGGTAGACTTTGGACAGGGGCTCAAAAAAACAGTATGCTGGTATTTGGATAATGTCAAATGGGCAGAATCCATCCGCTCCGGAGAATACCTCAAGTGGATAGAGAAGAACTACAAGGAAAGATAATTGATTAGAATCGGTATTTTAGGTTGTTCGGAAATTGCATTCCGCCGTTTTATGCCAGCTCTGCAGGAAGTAAATGGCGTACAGGTGGTTGCAGTGGCAGAGGAATACGCCCCAACAAAACTGGAAAATTTCTGTAAAACATATTCCATAGAAGGACTGACTTCATTTGAGCAAATTCTAAAACGAGAAGATATTGATGCCATTTATGTGCCTCAGCCACCGGCTCTGCATTTTAAGTGGGCTATGAAAGCTTTGGAAGCGGGTAAACATGTTTTGGTTGAAAAACCTTCTACCACCTGTTTTGCTGATTCTGAGAAGCTGGTTAAAACCGCCCAGAAAAACGGATTAGCTCTTCATGAGAACTATATGTTCAAATATCATTCTCAGATAGGGGAGATAAAGCAGCTTATTGCTTCTGGAGAGGTGGGGGAGATAAGGCTTATCAGGGCAAACTTTGGCTTTCCGATGCGGGCTCAAAATGATTTCAGATACAATAAGTCATTGGGTGGCGGCGCTCTGTTGGATGCTGGTGGTTATACTGTAAAGCTGGCTACCGAGCTTCTTGGCCCATCAATAAAAGTTGATTCTGCTCAATTGAATGGGAAAACAGGATATGAAGTAGATATGTATGGCAGTGTCTCGTTTTCAAATGATAAAGGAACAGTCTGCCAGGCAGGCTTTGGTATGGATTGCCAGTATATGTGCAGTCTAGAAGCGTGGTGCAGTACAGGCCGACTGTTTACAAACCGTATTTTTACTGCTCCTGTGGGCTATAAGCCTACAGTTCTGATTGAGAAAGGCGCTGAAAAAAAGGATCTGGTTCTTGCCGAAGACTCAAGTTTTGCCCATTCTATCGAAGCTTTTAAAGATGAGATAATCAATCCTGGCAGACGGGCTGCAATGTATAATGAGATTCTTCTTCAGGCAAAGCTGGTTGATACTATAAGAGAGAAAGGTGCACGGTAGAATATGAGCATCACCTATGAGTTGATTCGCTCATGGAAGGACAAGACAGGAAATGTCAACTCAATGGAGGATATCTTCAAATGGGTTGCATTTCGGAATCAAAACCTGACAGTTGATATCCAGAAGATTCCTTTCTCTTATGAAGGCTTTTGGCATTATGATGATGCCACAGGATATATCCGTAACGCCAATAACAGCTTTTTCCAATTGGCCGGGTACCAGGGGCTGATGGGCGATAAAGTCGTCCGGGAACAGCCTGTAATACTCCAGAGAGAAGTAGGATTTTTGGGCATACTATGTCAGATGATTGACGGCAAACTTAACTTCCTTATGCAGGCAAAAGTGGAGCCTGGTAATGTGAATGTGATTCAGATATCTCCGACAATTCAGGCCACAAAAAGCAACTTTACCCAGAAGCATGGAGGAGCAGTTCCAGCATATCTTGAGTTTTTCAAAAATGCGAGAAAACACACTATAATAGTTGATCAGTTACAGTCAGAGCAGGCATCTCGGTTTTTGGGTAAGCGCAACAGGAATATCATCATTTATGTTAAAGAAGATGTAAAACTAGCTGTCCTTCCAAGCCACAAGTGGATGACCCTGGGGCAGATCAAAGAATGCATGCGGCATGAAAATCTGGTGAACATGGATTCCCGTACCGTTCTTTCCTGTATCCCCCTGTCTAGAGAGCTGCTGGAGCTAGACGAGCTTGCTGATGTTGAAAACATGTTTGAAGATAAGGCATTCTTTGCTTCGGTCTTTGGTGGCGCAGACCATGAAAAAGAGCATATAATTTTTAACAGCTTGAATGATTATAAAATGTTGAATGATGCAGAATATCGAACTGTACCGCTGAAAGCTCTAAAAAACTGGAAAATGACCCCATTAGGAATAGAATGCAAAACGCCTTATGATTTCAAAGTTATCTATTGCAATATTGAGATAGAGGGGAGAGAGGTTCGCAAGTGGGAACAGCCTCTGGTAGAAGCAACAGGAATTGCCCTTTTCGGATGTCTTACAGCGGTTGATAATGGTGTCCGCAAGTATCTGGTAAAGATTAAGCCGGAAGTCGGCAGTTTTGACGGAGCAGAACTGGGGCCTACTGTACAACTTGAATCCTTGGCGTTAAAAAATAAAGATTTAAATGCTATAGATAGCTTCTTTCTGGAGCAGCTTGAGAAGAAACGGAATGTCCTTTTCGACAACCTTCTTTCAGAAGAAGGAGGGCGCTTTTATCACGAGCAGAACAGGAATGTGATTATAGAAATTGATTCATCGGAAGAGATTGGTTCACTGCCCGATGGCTATTTCTGGGTAGATTATGCCACAATCAACCATATGATCCAGTTCAACAATGTGGTCAATATACAGCTTAGAAATATAATGGCACTCATGGAGATATAACAGGAGCAACAAATGATTCCCTTTAACAGACCATCAATAACAGATTTAGAGTTATCTTGCGTTGCAGATGCAATGAAGTTGCGACGAACTTCTGGCGACGGGCCTTATACTATGAAGGTATATGAGAAGTTTAAAGAGATTCTCGGTATAGAGAATATGCTGCTCACCACATCTGGTACAACAGCCTTGGAAATGGCATCGCTCTTGATAAATCTTGAGCAGGGAGACGAGGTAATTGTTCCCTCCTTTACTTTTTCTTCTACCGCGAATGCGTTCATGCTCCGCCGGGCAAAGCCTATTTTTTGTGATATCCGCAAAGACACTATGAATATTGATGAGACCAAGATAGAGGCATTAATCACCAAGAAGACAAAGGCAATCTATACAGTAGACTACGCAGGTTTTCCAGCCGAGGCCGATGCAATAAACGAGATAGCAAAGCGTTATAATCTCTTTGTTATCGAGGATGCAGCTCAGGCCGTTGGTTCCTCCTATAAGGGAAGAAAAGCTGGAACATTAGGAGATTTCGGTTGTTATAGCTTCCATGAGACCAAGAACTATTCCATGGGCGAAGGCGGTGGTCTTGTCATCAATGACCCCAAGTATATAGACCGGGCTGAGATTATCCGCGAAAAAGGAACAAACCGCAGGCAGGTGCTTAAAGGAATGACCGACAAGTACACATGGCACGATATCGGATCCTCATTCCTGCCATCTGATCTTTTGGCTGCAATGCTCTATGCCCAGCTTGAGCGATATGATGAGATTATGGAGAAGCGGCTGAATGTATGGAATATTTACCATGTCCAGCTTAAGGAACTTGCTAATAAAGAGCTATTAAGGCAGCCTGTATTACCAGATCATATTATTCATAACGGACATATGTATAACATCATTCTTCCAGATGCAAGAACAAGGGATAATCTTGTTGCCAAGCTCAAGGAAGATGGTATATATGCGTATATCTGTTATGTTCCGCTACATTCTGCGCCACTTGGCAGAAAGCTTGGATATAACCCTGAGGCTTGCCCTGTGACCGAAGATTATGGACAAAGGGTGCTCCGTCTGCCACTGTATGCTGACATGACCAGTGCAGATGCAGAACTTGTATGCGAAAAAATAAAGAAGGTTTTGAAGTAATAAGATGAAAAAAATAATGGTTATTGCCGGTGGAGACTGGCAGATAGAATTAGTCAAAAAAGCAAAAAAAATGGGATGCCATGTTCTTTGCTCAAACCTTTATGAAGATTCACCAGCATTTCCTTATGCAGATATCTGCAAAGTGGCAAATGTTCTTGATAAAGAGAAAAACCTTGAATTTGCCAGAGAATATAAGCCAGATGCAGTTCTTTCAGATCAGAGTGACATAGCAATACCTACTGTTGCATATATAAACAAGGCCCTGGGGTTAAGAGGGATTAGCCCAGAGATGGCAGATATTTTTACCGACAAATCCATGATGCGGCAATGGTGCAAAGAACATGATATAGATATCCCAGATTTTAAAAAGTGTAAAACAATAGAAGAAGTGGAGCAAATGCTGGAAAAGCATAGAAAGATTATTATTAAGCCCATAGACAGCCAGTCTGCCCGAGGAGTATTTACCATAACTGACAAGACACAGCTTAAGAAATTGTTTCCTATAACTATGTCATTCACTAATCGCCGGAAAGAAATAATGGCAGAAGAATATATGGATGGAGACGAGTTCACTATCGATGGACTTTCAGTTAATGGAGTTCATCATCCGCTATGCATTTCCATAAAGAAGATGTTCCCAGATAGTAAAAATGTTTCTATGGAACAGGTTTATTCGTATTCCCATCCTGTTTATGATTATGATTTGTTGCGTCAGACAAACAAATCATTGATAGAAAAAACAGGGTTACCGTGTGGGCTGACCCACACAGAATATAAGTTCTATAAAGGCAAGTTCTATCTTCTTGAGATGGCGGCTCGGGGTGGTGGAAGTAATCTGTCTGCCAAAATAGTGCCATATATGTCTGGGGTAGATAACTACGCATATCTTATTAAAAATGCATTAGGAGAACCGCTGGACGAAAAAGCTTTGGAAAATATAGATTTTCCGAAAGACCATTATGTTATTATGCGGTTCTTCGGTTTTGGTGAAGGAAAGGTAAAAAAGATACATGGAGTCGATTATCTTAAGAACAGCCCATGCCTTATGGATTACAGAATTGCTGTTAAAGAGGGTGATATACTGCATAAGCCACAGTTCGGTAGCGAACGGCATGGACACTTCACCATCTGTGGTAACGATAAAGAAAAGGTTGATTTGGAATATAAAACAATACTGGAAAAGGTTTATGTGGAGTTTGAGAAATGAATAAAGAGAAAATCAGCTTTGTAATACCTTGTTATAATTCGACGAATATCCTAGAAGCGGTTGTAACCGAGATTGAGAAGACAATGACAGAGCAGCTTCCAGCGTATGATTTTGAGATAATTCTGGTTAACGATTGCTCTCCAGATGGCACAACCTATGATAAAATTAAAGAGATAGCAGCTCAAAAATCTTTTGTAAAAGGCATTAATCTTGCCAGAAACTTCGGCCAACCATCAGCAGTAATGGCAGCTCTCCATTATGCGACTGGAGATTATATCGCCTGTGGGGATGACGACGGGCAGACCCCTTATAATGACTTCCCGAAGCTGTTTGTAAAAATTCAGGAAGGCTATGATGTAGTAGAAGCAAAATACTCTCAGAATGAGAAAAAAAGTCTTTTTCGCAAGTTTGGAACCTTTATGAACGAATCAATGGCAACTTGGCTTATTGATAAACCCAAAGGGCTTGAATTAACAACCTTCTGGTGCACAAAGCGGTTCATCGTAGATAATATGTTGCAGTACGAAAACCCATATCCATATCTAGGCGGTCTGATGCTCAGATGCTCCCGGAAAGCCTGTAATGTGGAGGTGCCTAGACGTAAGAGGCTGAAAGGGAAATCTGGTTATTCTTTAAAGAAAATGATTGCCCTATGGGCAAATGGATTCACCAACTTCTCGGTTAAACCCCTTAGAATTGCAACAATAAGTGGTATTATTTTTGCTGCATTAGGTTTCCTTTTCGGATTTATAACCATTATCAGAAAATTATTGAACCCACAAATTCCTTCGGGATACACTACAACAATGGCACTGATTGTTTTCTTCTTCGGCTTTTCCTTCCTATTCATGGGGCTGCTGGGAGAATATGTGGGAAGAATATATATGTCCCTTAATCGGGCACCCCAATTTTTAATTAAAGAGAAAATAAATCTTGACTGAAATTATAAGAACAAAGAAAGAATATGGTGGATTTCTTCCCCTTGAGTTGAATCTTGGGGGCAATCAACCATACTATCATGAGTATCCAAATATTCTCTCCTTTAATACTGTAAAAGCAGCATTACCATTGGTAAGCAAAGTTTTAAAAGCAAAGAAAATTCATGCGCCATATTATCTTTGCCCTAATGTAATAAAGGAACTAGAGAAAAGTTTTGATACAGTAGAATACTATTATCTAAATGATAATCTTCTGCCGCGTTTGGACAATTTGCGGAAGAAAACAGTTTATCTAGTAGATTTTTTCGGCATAATGGATAAAGCAATCACGGAATATGTGAATAATAACCCAGAAACAACATTTTTGATTGACAATGCCCATTCCTTCTACAACAAGCCGTTTATGCGTAATAATGTATATAATCTATATTCCTGCAAAAAATTTTTTGGTGTCCCAGATGGAGGGTATCTAATTTCAGAAAGAATAATAGACCAAGTTTATGAAAAAACAACCTCAAGTAATATCGCTAAGTATCTTATTAAAAGTTTGGAAGAGGGTACAAACAGTTGTTACAAGGAGAAAAAAGCAGTAGATGAATACATCAATAATAATTATTCTGGCATTTCACTTTTTGCTGAAGAACTCCTTTCTCATATTGATTATAAAAGGATTAAAGAGATTCGCAAGAATAATTTTAATATTTATCAGCAGTACTTTATGGGGAAGAACCATATTATATGCGAGACAGGAAGCATTCCCTATATTTATCCATTAAATATAGGGAAAAATATAAAAGCGAAGTTAATAAAAGAAAAAATTTATGTTCCCACTCTCTGGAGCCAGGTGCTGAATAATCAATTCTATAATACAATAGAGCAGAAGTTGGCAGCAGACACATTATTCCTGCCGCTTGATCAGCGCTATGATGAACAAGATATAGAGTTTATTGTGAAGCGGGTAATAACATTCTTAAAAGAGGAAAAAAATGAAAAAAGATGATATAAGATTAATTATCAACTATCTTAGAAGATTTGCTCGTGATCCTTTCTCAAAAGAATCCTTTTTTCGGTTTTGCCGTTATTTTTCCTTAAGCTTGGGCCTTGTGTGGGAAAAGATAAGGGGAGTTGACTATAATATTCCAGTTTATACTAAAAATGAATCAATTCATAATTCTGTATATACCAAAATTCCTAAATATGTCATAGAAAAGATTTGTAAGGATGTAAAAGAGCATAATTACGGCAATTCTTTTATGGATATTGGAGTTGGTAAGGGCTACTCGATAAAAATTGCCTCAAAATATAATTTTGATAAAACTGGTGGAATTGAATACTCAAAAAATCTTTATCAGACTTGTATAAATAACTTGAAAAAAGAACATATAGATACAAAATATATTTATAATGGCGATGCCAAAATGTTCAATGATTATGGGTTGTTTGATATATTTTTTATGAACAATCCTTTTGACGAAACCATAATTGATGTTGTAGTAAAAAAGATACTTGAATCACATCAAGATAGAAAGTGTTATATATACTATATAAATACAAATCCAATCATAAGACAGGAAACCATCATCAATAATGGCTTTAAGCTTATAGGAACATTTGAGGACAAGCGAGAGAGCTATTTTACATTTAAACTGTTTTGCAATAAAGCATGAAACATAAGACAAGCGTTTTTTTTAATGCATCAATCTGGTATATAATTTCAAACTGTTTGGGGCAGGGGATAATGCTTCTAAGCAGTATTATCTTTACCAGGATAATGTCACAAGAAAATTATGGTTTATACACAACTTATTATTCTGTTGTTGTAATGCTTGTTCCTTTTGTTGGAGCAAATCTTTTTGTTGGATTGAATAATGGATATTTTGATTTTAGGGAAAACAGAAAACAATTTCGTGCATCAGTTTTATTTCTATCCTTCATTGTTTTTATATGTTTATCGTTCGTATTAGTTGTTCTGACCTGTATATTCAATAAAATATCAACCAAGCAATTATCTGTTTTTGTTTTAATTATGGCATTGTTGCACTCTTATTCTTTTTTTGTGGTTAATTATTATAACAACTTTGCGAATATGGAAAACAAGTATAAGGTGAAAAGCATTCTTATGATGTTGCCCAATGTTCTACAAGTGCTATTCAGTATACTTTTGATTTATTGCATAAAAACAAATGCATATTATGAACGAGTTATTGGAAGTGCCGCTGGTGTATTTGTTTGCGCTATTGTTTTATTTGTTGTTATGCTGGCTGGTAGCTATAAGCTTTGGAATAAAGAATACTATTTATATGTACTGAGGTTATCGATTCCTTCTATCTTAAGTTCAATATCATATATAATAATGCAACAGAGCGATCATATAATGATTACTGAATTTGTAGGGGCAGAATTCACAGCAGTATATGGGTTGGTTTACTGCATAGGAAATATTTTATATGCTTTTTTGCAGTCTACGAGCGGTGCTTTTCAATCTTGGGCATATCATGCACTTGATTCTGGAAACTACATAGGAATCAAACTAATTCAAAAGTGGTATTTGGTTTTTTATTTGGTAATATCTATTGGACTACTGATGATCGCACCTGAGATAATTAAGATTCTTGCCCCTTCTTCATATTGGGATTTCCGGTATATCCCCCCCTTCCTGGCAGGATCATGCATGCTGGTGCTGAATAGTTTTTACTCTACGGTAGGGGAGTTCTATAAGAAAGCTGGAAAAGTTTCATTGTGTGTTGCCGCTGCGGCTTTAAGCAATATAGTTCTTAATTTTATTTTTATTCCAAAATATGGTGCAATTGCAGCTGCATATACATCTTTTGTATCATATATTTTTTTAGTTCTTTTAGGGCGGATATTGATTCAGTTTGTTCATAGAGGGCTTTATTCAGACCGGCTATTTCTAATGTTTTCCGCTTTTATTATTCTTATTTGCATATTGTTTATCTATGTATGCGAAAGACCTGTTTTACGGTATTGCAGTTATAGCGTAGTTCTTGTAGGACTTTGTTATTATGCTTATTTGAATCAAAATGAAATATTAGGATTGGTAAGAAAAGATGATAATACTTGATACAACAATCCGAGACGGCAGTTATGCTGTAGACTTTAAATTTTCATGCACAGATGTTGCGGATATTATTTCTAAGCTTGAAAAACTGGGCTTTGAATACATTGAGATTGGACATGGTTTGGGGTTGAACGCAAGTTCGGCAAAATATGGGTATTCCCTGCATTCTGATTTGGAATATATGCAGACTGCTCAGCGGGTTCTAAAAAAATCCAAGTTTGGCTTCTTTTGTATTCCAGATATTGCTCGGCTTGAAGATATTAAACTGGCAGCAGACAACGGCGTTTCTTTTATTAGGGTTGGTATAAATGCAAATATGGTTGAGAAGACAGAACCATACTTGAAAGAAGCAAAAAAACGAGGACTATTTTCAACTGTCAATCTTATGAAATCATATATTCTTCCCCCATCCGAGTTGGCAGAAAAAATAGCATTGATACAGGGATATGGTGCAGATGTGGCGTATCTTGTGGATTCTGCAGGTTGTATGTTACCAGAAGATATAGAAACATATTCTGAAACAATAAAAAAGAAGACAAATATAATGCTGGGTTTTCATGGACATAACAATCTCGGTCTTGCTGTTTCAAACAGTCTTAAATGCATTCAACTTGGCTTTGACTTTATAGACTGTTCGTTGCAAGGACTTGGGAGAAGCCTTGGAAATGCGCCAACCGAACAGCTTATAATGATTCTGAAAAAGCAGGGTTATCCACTTGATGTAGATGTTCCTAGACTGTTGGAATATGGATATACCATAATAAATGATGTGTCAAAGAAAACCCCGATGCATCCACTTGATTTAATATGCGGATATTCAGGATTCCACTCCAGTTTCCTTAAGGATATTTATAGATGTTGTAATGAGAAAAATGTTGATCCAATGCGGTTGATTATTGCATACAGCAATATTAACCGCGCAACTATGGATTATAATCTTCTCTGCAAGGTAGCAGATGAACTTCCTAAAGATTTAGAAGAGAACCCATATAACTTTAGGGAATTTTTCTCTATTTTATTTAATGATTAGGAGAATGGCATGAAAAAAGGGTTAGCTGTTATTTATGATCCGCATAATGTATACCAGTTCTTATGGTACTATTGTACTTATGGCAAAGATATTGAATGGAGTGCTCTATGTCTTCCGAATAGCTATAAAGGGGAATACTTGAGCGAACCTTGTGAAAAACTAGGAATCTTTAAAAACATTTTCAGAGATACACAGCAATTTGATTCGATGCCATTGATGAAAAGATTGATTATTTTTATAAAGATGTTTTTATTTGCTTTAATTGGAAAACAGAAATTTTTTAGCAAAAAATTTATAAGAAATTTTATCGGTGATTATGATTTTGATACCGCAATTGTTCTGACAGATGTGGGCCTGGTTTCTGGGCTTTTCTTAACCTTTGCGCCAGAAAAAGAGATAATAATCCTTGAGGACGGCATGGGCGATTATGAGGCAAGAAAATATAGTAATATCTTAAGAAGATTTAAAAACTTATTTGAATTGCAGGGTTTTTGTCTATCTGTTTTAGGTTATTCAAATGTAGGGCATTATTATCCATTGCGAACAACTAAAAACTGCATTAAGTATTGTAGTCATCCAGACAAGATGCTCTATAAAAATTATAAAGAGATGAAAATCCTTTTTGATATGGAGAAAACAGATGTAACTGCATTTAAAAAGTATCTAGAGATAATCTATCCCAACCTTTCTGAATATTTTGATAAAAAGGCTGAAGTTATTCTGTTGACGACACCTATTAGTGATTATATTTCAGATGAAAAGCCATATGTTTCTAAAATTCAAGAGTATATCAATAATAATTATAAAGGGAAAACAATTCTTATTAAAAAACACCCTAGGGATAAAGCGACTTATAATTTTTCGGAAAATATTACGGCAATAGAAATAACAAATTCTATTCCAGCCGAAGTTCTCTTGCCATATTTGAAGGATATGGAAATATTATTCTGCGATCATTCAAGTACAAATCTTTATTTAACTTCTTATGGATATAAGCCGAAATTTCTTTATTTTATTGGCCTATCAAAAGATAATATTGGACAACAAACAATGTGCCGATATAGAGCCAAAGAAGAGTTTATTAACAAACTTAAATTTTTCGGGTTAGGAGATTCTCAGATAATTGAATTATGATATTATGAAAAAAGAAGTTTCTCAAAATTTATTTATACTGCCATCTATTGTATGTTATTTACAGTTTTGTTTCTTGTTTGTGGCATTATTTAATAGTGGATATTATTTTGCCAATAAGGTTCTTTTTGTTTCTTTTCTGATGCTTCTTCTGTGGAGTGGATTATTTTTATTTAAAATAAAAGAAAAAAAGTTTTATATTAATGTTCAAAATTCTATCCTGCTTGTCCTATTTGTTTTGGTAGCATTCTACTGTATTCGGATAACATGGTTTTCTCATTATTTATCAATTGGTGCAATTGGTGATTTTTTCAAGGGGGAATCTTTTTTTGATATTTTATATCATTCAACATTAGCACAGAGCATAGTGACAAATGGTTATCCCAGCATACAGCAAAATGCCCCTATCTTCCTCTTTTATCATTCGCTATCACATTATATTATTGCTTTTATCTCGATACTTTTGTCTTTACCATGTTTTATTACTTATAATTATATTTATCCTATTCTAGTTTTGCCTTTAACTGTGTATTTGATTATAAAGATTATAATTATTTCCAGAGTTTTTTTTAATAAATCTAAATATTTAACCTTAATTGATTATTTCCTGATTTCTGGGGTTATTTGCTCATTTGCCTCGAAAAGATTTTTAGACAAAATTGGATTTTTTAGTTATTCATATTTACTTTCAGAGAGCTGCTTGTTTTCAATTATTATCGCTTTGTTTTATTTTTTGATAATCTATTGGGGATATAGGCGATATAAAAATTTTAATATTTTTAATTTAATCTTTTTAATTCCATTGTTTATTTTGGGATTATCATTCGCAAAAATCAGTACGGGTTGTATCTTTTTTATGGGTGCTTGTTATTATGTATTTAGGAGATACAGAATAATATCTTTCCAATCGTTATTAATTCTTTTTTATCTCTTAATCTTTACGGGATATTATATAATAAGTGGAAAATGTCCAGCAACTTATCCCCCCGAAGAAATAATCAATAGTAGTCCTTTGGAATTATTTTCTTATGTCATAAATTATACTAAAAACCCATTTTATTCAGTTTTTCACTATGCTTTCTTTTTGGTTCCAGTTGTTTTAATTTATATATTTAATAATTCCAAAAAATTGTTTCAATGGAACAAACCATGTGATGATAAGTATGTTATTTCTCTGGAATTAATTACCATTCTTGCCCTTGCCAGTTGTCTTCCTGGCCTTGTTATGAATATTGCTGGCGGAAGTGCTTTTTATTTTTGTATTCCAGTTTATTTATTGATATGGATTTTGTTTTTAGGCACCGATACCATTTCAAAAATAGGAACATGGTTGGATAAAAAGAAATATAAAGCAGATATGTTGTTTATTAATAACAAAACGACAGTAGGGCATGTTAGTTTGTTATTATTTTTAATAGTTTTCTTGTTTATCCCATCGACCCTTAACAAGGAGGCTGGTAACAAAAGAATCTACTTAATGATGCGAGCTACTGTTGCTTCAAGAGTTGACCCGACTCATTTTAGGAAAGAGTTTAAAAATAAGATTTATGCACTGTTTAAACCAGCGAAAACTGTTAATGACCATAATTATTTGTTGTTCAATGATATTATCTTAAAAACTAAAACAAATCGGAAAGACTATTGCCTTTATATTGATGGGAATTCTTTAATAAATCGTTATGATTATGTCACAAGGGGTTATGCGGGAAGAAATAGATTGTTATATGGAAACATGGCAGTTTCTGCTTATTTAGGCTTGCCGATTATAAATAGTATATATGTTAATGACAATATTTTCTATCGAGGCGATATGCTTAGATTAGGAAGATATAGTGAATTTGCAGGTTATTCTTTGCCGCCAATAGTTTGCGGAGAAAGAGTCTCGAAAGAAAACATGCAAGAAGCTGCAAAAAAGATAGGGAAGAAAAAAATTATTATTCTTGGAAGTAACTCATATGAAATTATAAATGTTAAATAGGAGGAAATAAATGTTAACTAATTCAACAATTTTAATTACGGGCGGAACTGGATCTTTTGGAAACACATTTGTTCCAATGACTCTTGCTAAATACAATCCTAAAAAGCTGATTATCTATTCCAGAGATGAGATGAAACAGTGGAATATGGCAAAAAAATTCCAGGGAGATAAAAGAATTCGATTCTTTATCGGTGATGTTCGAGACAAAGAACGTTTGTATAGAGCATTAGATGGAGTTGATTATGTAGTTCATGCTGCCGCGACCAAAATTGTACCAACCGCAGAATATAATCCATTTGAATGCATTAAAACCAATGTTCATGGTGCCATGAACTTGATTGATGCTTGCATAGACAAAGGAATAAAAAGGCTTGTTGCACTTTCCACGGATAAAGCCTGCAAGCCAGTAAACCTTTATGGTGCAACAAAGCTCTGTTCGGACAAGATTTTTATAGCAGGTAACGCTTACTCTGGTGGAAGAACAAAATTTGCTGTAGTTAGATATGGCAATGTAATGGGAAGCCGCGGTTCTGTAATTCCTTTTTTCATGGAAACAGCAAAAACCGGTAAACTCACCATCACCGACAAGCGGATGACCCGTTTTATGATTTCTCTCGAGCAGGGTGTAGAACTGGTCTGGCAAGCTTTTGATGATATGGAAGGCGGGGAGATTTATGTAAAGAAGATTCCTTCCATGAACATCTGCGATATTGCCACAGCTGTTGACCCAAATGCAGAGCAGGTAGAAATTGGTATTCGTCCAGGAGAAAAACTTCATGAGGCTATGATTAGCCAGGAAGATGCTTTCTATACCTATGAATATCCAGAACACTTTAAAATTCTTCCCCAAATTTGTGAATGGGGCGATATTCGAAATTCAATCAAAGGTGGAGTTCGGGTTCCAGAAGGTTTTAGCTATACATCTGACAACAACAAGGAATGGATGACTATCCCACAGCTTAGGGAATGGATTGAGAAAAACAGAGCAAAGGTAGGAAGTATCTGATATGTTAGGATATGGCCATCAGTACATAGATGATTCTGATATACAGGCTGTTGTTGATGTCCTGAAATCAGATTATCTCACCCAGGGGCCTGCTGTAGAGCGGTTTGAACAGGAGATTTGCCGGATTACTGGAGCAAAGTACTGTGTTGCCGTCTCCAATGCCACTGCTGGTTTACATATTGCAGTTGCAGCTTTGGGTTTAGAAGTTGGAGTAGAGGGAATAACAACTCCCAATACTTTCTTGTCCTCTGCAAACTGTATGATTTATAATGGAATCAAGCCAGTTTTTGCCGATATAAACCCCAAAACATATGATATCGACCCTTCTGATATTGAGAAACATATAACTGAAAAAACAAAACTCCTAATTCCTGTTCATTTTGCAGGGCTTCCCTGCGATATGGAAAATATAAGTAAACTTGCAAAGAAAAATAGGCTGCATATCATTGAGGACGCAGCTCATGCCATCGGAAGCCAGTATGAAGATGATTCCTATGTTGGCAACTGTAAATACTCTGATATGACAGTATTCTCTTTCCACCCAGTAAAGACAATCACTACTGGTGAAGGAGGGGCAGTAACCACCAATGATGAAGGTTTATATAAAAAACTGCTTATGCTCCGCAGCCATGGAACCACGAAAGATCCTGAGTTGCTTACTGCCAACCCCGGACCATGGTACTATGAAATGCAGATGCTTGGTTTTAACTATCGGATGACCGATATGCAGGGGGCTTTGGGGTATTCACAACTACAAAAACTGCCATTCTTCAAAAAGCGTAGGCGCGAGATTGTAGCACAATATAATCAGGCGTTTGGTGGGATGGATTATCTGAAGACACCGTATGAGCCAGAAAATGTTAGTTCTTGTTTTCACTTGTATGCTGTACAGATTGATTTCGTGGCTCTGGGCAAGGGGCGAAGACAGGTAATGCAGGAACTTATGGAAAAAGGCGTGGGAACCCAAGTACACTATATTCCTGTTCATTGTCAGCCCTACTATAAGAAATCATTCGGTTATAGGTCTGGGGATTATCCCAAAGCAGAAGAATATTATGCAAAAGCTTTATCTCTGCCTCTATTCCCTGGTATGAGCAATGATGATGTGAAGCTTGTAATTGATGCAGTTAAAGAAGTAGTCAAATGAGTAAAATAGCTCTTGGAACAGTTCAGTTCGGAATGAACTATGGTATTTCCAATACCACGGGGCAGGTTTCTTTTGATGAAATTGAAAAAATCTTGGATTTCTGCAAATCCCATAATATTGATACCCTTGATACTGCTCAGGGATATGGAGAGAGCGAGAAAGTTTTAGGGCAGTTTGATCTTTCTCAATTTAAGATGATTACAAAGCTTATTGGGGCTGCCCGGTTGGAAACATCACTTGAAAACCTGAAGCTGGACTCTGTTTATGGGCTTATGTTCCACAGGGAAAATGAATGCAATAACCAGACTTGGAAGCAGTTTGAATCCTATAAAGCACAAGGTATGGTTAAAAAGATAGGGGTAAGCGTATATAGTCCGAACGCGCTTGCTGATCTGATAAACCGCTATCCCATAGAAATAGTGCAATTCCCTATGAATATTCTTGATCAGAGATTTATCCCTCTTCTGGGAAAGCTGAAAGAAAGAGGTATAGAAGTTCATACAAGATCAACTTTTCTGCAGGGGTTGTTGCTGATGGACTCAATTCCTGAATATTTCTTGCCAGTTTCAGATATGATCAAGGCCATTCCTTGTCCTCGACTTGAATATGCCCTTGCATTTGGAAAGGAACAGGATGGGGTAGACCGAATGGTTCTTGGAGTTACAAAACTTCAAGATTTAAAAGAAATATTTGATGCATATAATGCGGAAGTAGATAAAATAGATTATTCCCAATATGCTATAACAGATGAAAAATATATCAATCCATCGATGTGGAAGGTTAAGTGATAGTGTTGAAAACAAAAAGTGAAAAACCAGTCATAGAAAAGTTTTTTTACATTATTACAATTATTATTGTTATTATTTCATTTTTATATGCCATTGTTCCAATGACAATACTCCAAGGAGATTATGTTTTTCAAATAAGTGATGGCCTAGATGGCTTTGGCGGAAAAGCACAATTTATTCATGATAAAGGAACTTTGCTTAACCCAAACAAAGACGTCAATTTTGCCACTTCAGATATTTCAAAACATTATTTTGCAATATCATATGATATATATACTGTTTTAAGTTACGGATTAGGATATCTTCCTGGACAAATATTAACTAGAATTTTTGGGGTTTTAATTGGCTTTTTTGCTTTGCAGGTTCTTTTAAAATATATATTTGAAGATAGGACGGAATTTCAGACAAATATCATTTATCTGGTTTCCGTAGCGTATGCTATTACACCTCTCTCTCCTAGCAGAATGTTCGCTTTTGCAACATTACCATTAGTTGTTCTGCTCTTTTTAAAACTAAGAGAAAAAAAACATTATACATGGGTTTCGTTATTTGCTCTGCTGGTACCATTTTTTTCAATGTTTACAGCCGTATTGGTTTTTGTACTTTGTATGTGGTGTTTTTTTACAGTTGTTTGTTGGATTAAAGATAAAAAAGCGAATATTAATCTTTGCTTGAGTTTCGTTTTTTTATGCATTTCTACAATAATTCTTTATCGTTATATTCTCTATGAAGCATTAAGTTCAGGAGAAACAAACAGGTCTTTAATAGCAGCGTCAACAACAGATTTTTGGTTACGTTTTAAAGTGTACCTTCAGGATGGACAGTATCATTCAAGCGGTCAACAAGGACTTGTTCTTCTTCCAACCCTAGTTTTAATGACAATATGGGTAATTATTTATTATTTTAAATATAGAAATGATAATAAATGTAATATAAAAAAGAATGTTTGTATTATATCGACAGGATGGTTCCTGTGGATTTTTTCTGCCCTAATAGAAGCACTGCAAGAATATGGGTTTAAGGTAGGAATAACTTTAATTGATGGCTTTCAATGGGGACGGCTTGTCGGATTCATGCGCCCCATGTGGTATATGATGATTATGGCCTTTGTATGCTTCCCAGCCAAGAATAATAAAATATTTAAAAACAATCTTATTGGAGCCATTGTAGGATTATTGTTGGCTTTTGGGGTATGGAATGGTTTGCATCTTATCATAGGGAACTACACAACAGGCGTTTATTTGTTAAGACGGGCAATTCCGATTTATGTATTAGTAGTTTATTTTCTTTTTTCATTATTGTTATTTACAGATTTTAAATATAAGCAAATTGCTATTTATGGGTTGGTTGTGGGGCAGATATTCTATGTTTCATTGGTTTCAGCCTTTTATAATGATACTGGGTATGAAATGTATTGCCTGAAAACCAATGATACAACAAATAAATCAATAACATTAAACGAGTTTTATTCAACAGCTCTTTTTGAATGGATAAAAATGGACATAAATTATGACAAAGAATTAGTTGCCGCCTATGGATTTCATCCTTCTGTTCTAATGTACAATGGTTTTGAAACAATAGATCGTTATGAGGCGGTTCATTCAATGAAAATGCAATGCCAATTTAGAGAGATTATTGCCCCATCTTTAGAGCTATATCCTAATTATAAAGAATATTATGATACGTGGGGTGGGAGAATGTATCTATTCGGAGAGCTTGGGTATGAGCCAGATAGAAATAAAAACACCGGAGATTTCCCATTATATATCAATACTGAAGCTTTTAAGAAATATGGAGGGAAATATATATTATCTAGAGCAAGAATTAATAATTGCGAAGATTTAGGTTTGAATTATGTTAATGATTATAATTTTGATGATAGTTTATATCACATATATTTATACGAAGCGAAATGAGGAATAATAAATGGAAAAGAAAGAAAGAATAATTTCAGTATTAATTCCAGCATACAACGAAGAAGAATCAATTAAAGAATTATATCATCAGATAAGATCTGGCTTACAAGTTTGTTTTAATGCAGGACAAGCTTCTGATTATGAAATCTGGTTTGTAAATGATGGTGCTACTGATGGTACAGGTAGAGTAATACGCGAAGTAATAGCAGGCGATAATAAGGTTCATCTTATAGAGTTTAGAAAAAACTTTGGCAAATCTCCCGCTCTTGATGCTGGTTTTCATCATGTTTCTGGAGATATTGTTTTTACGTTGGATGCAGATTTGCAGGATGACCCGAAAGAGTTTACTAGATTTATTGACAAAATTGACGAAGGGTATGATCTTGTGGTGGGGTGGAAAAAAGTTCGTCTTGATTCTGCAGAAAAAAGATTGCCTTCAAAACTTTTTAACAAGGTTACATCCTCATTATCTGGTGTAAAGCTTCACGACCATGACTGTGGCTTCAAATGTTTCAGAAAAGAGGTGGTGAAAAGTCTGGATTTATATGGGGAGCTTCATCGATATGTTCCCGTCTTGGCATATCGTAATGGTTTCCGAATCACCGAGATTACCATAGAGCATCATAAACGCAAGCATGGTTCATCGAAATATGGAATAGAAAGGTATATGCGTGGCGCATTGGATTCTTTAACCACAAACTTTCTGCTTAAATATAGCGACAGACCTATGTACTTATTTGGTCGTTTAGGAATAATATCCGGGGTAATAGGGTTTATTATCTGTCTATTTCTTGCAGTGAGATGGTTTATGGGAACCCCGCTTAGTAACAGACCACTTCTTACTCTTGGCGTCCTGTTGATTATGGTGGGAATTCAATTTGTTTCGATGGGTTTTATTGGTAATCTACTGGTTGATATAACAAAACGAAGCAGATATTCAGAAGACCATATCAAAGAAATTATTTAATAGGAAGATTAATGCGGGATATCTATATTGCAATAACAGGGGCCAGCTATAGCGGAAATAAAGGGGCAGCTGCTATGCTCCAAAGTTCAATTGAGCAACTCTATGAGAAATATGGCGAGAAGCTTCGTGTTAATTTAATGTCAGTCTGGCCTGAAGCAGAGAAAAAGCTTGTCCCTTGGGCTTTTGTCAAAGTTGTTTCGGCCAAAGCTTGGAAGGTAGTATTTATCGCATTTCCTTTTTCTGTTCTATTTTGGCTTTTTCGTTGGTGCAAGCCGATAAAAAAGCTTCTTTTGTTAAATGCTATATTGAAAACATACAATGAAACAGATTTAGTCATTGATGAAGCGGGAGTTTCTTTTGTTGATAGCCGTGGTTTTGTGATGAATACTTATGCGTTTATTTCTATGGCTATTCCCTTGCTGTTAGGCATTCCTGTTGTTAAGTATTCTCAGGCGCTGGGATCCTTTAAGAGGCTCCCAAATCGGATACAAGCTAAAATAATTCTTCCTAAAATGAAACTTATTTGTGCCAGAGGTGAGTTGACAAGGCTTTATTTGGAAGGAATAGGGATAACACAGAAAGTTAAGCTCTGTGCAGACGGAGCATTCACGATGGAAGATAATCCAAACATAACAGAATTAGTTGAAAAAGTTTGTCAAAATGACAACTTTTTTAATAGCAAAAAAATTGTGGGTATATCCCCAAGTAGTGTTGTTAACAAAAAATGCATAAAAAAACATATAAATTATAGCAAAATTATGGCTAATTTTATCTCTGAACTCTTAAAAAAGGGATATCAGATATTAATTATTGCCAACAGTGCAAGAGAGAATAGCACAAAGACAAGAAATAATGATCTATTGATTTGTGAAGAAATATATCAAAGATGCCCAGATAAAACTAATATCAGATGGTATCATAAAGAAATGTCACCCGAGGAAATACGTGAATATATAGGTAAGTGTAGGTTTATTGTGGCCTCCCGATTCCATGCTATGATATTTGCCTTGACTAAAAAAGTACCAGTTCTTTTGGTGGGGTGGAGTCACAAGTACCAAGAGGTACTCGATTTCTTTAACCTGGGTAAATATGCGACAGATTTCTCAAAGTTATCCATACAGAGTTTAATCGAAGGATTTAATAAGCTTGTTTATTCGGAAGATGATATCAAGAAAAAACTTGATGAAAACTATGAAAAAGTAATTGAAAGCTCATATAAAAATATTAAATATATATCAGAAATCCTTGATGGCATTAAAGATAACGCATGATTGAAATTACTGATAAAAAAAAATGCACGGGTTGCGGAGCTTGTGCATCAAGATGTCCACTTGCTGCAATTTCTTTAGTTGAAGATGAAGAAGGTAGTAAATATCCTGTAATCAGTAAAGAAAAATGTGTAAGTTGTGGTCTTTGTGATCAAGTGTGTCCTATGCTTGATGATAGCCATGGAGTTCCATTTAGGAATGGTGATAAGATTTATTGTTTTGCCGCCCAGCTTCATGACAAGAGGATGCTTGCCGAGGTTTCTTCGGGAGGTGCTTTTTGGGCGTTAACTTGTTCAATTATAGATAAAAAAGGTATTGTTTATGGTGCCGCGCAGGAAAATGTTGATCAAATTTTTCATATCCGGGCTGAAAATCTGGCAGAAGCAGAACAAATAAGACGATCTAAGTATCTGCAAAGTGAAGTTGGAAATATGTATGCCCTGGTAAAGGAAGATGTAATTGCAGGTAGATTAGTGTTGTTTACTGGTACACCTTGTCAAATAGCAGCCCTAAACTGTTTTTTAGGAAAAGATTACACCAATTTATGTACCTGTGAAGTGGTGTGTCATGGTGTTCCGTCTATGCTTGCCTGGAGAAAGTACAGAGAAGAAACTGAACAGAGGGATAAAAAACACTTCAAAGAGTTGATTTTCAGAGATAAATCCAAGGGGTGGAGCCATAACCAATATAAAACCACATACGATGATAATAGCTTTAATCTTGAAGCCAGCACAAAACATAAATTTCATAGTGGCTATCTGGTAGGACTGTTCTATCGCCCATCCTGTGGAAGTTGCCCTTTTGCCTCCTTGCCGAGGGTTGCCGATATCACATTGGCAGATTATTGGAAATATAAAGGACGCTTGATTAACAATCAAGAAGATATAGGAGTTTCTTTGGTCATAGCAAATAATGATAAGGGCTTAGAACTTGTAACTGAATCAAAGAAATATCTTGATTTGGAAAAAACAGATAAACAGTCTGCAATCAGCAGTTGCAGACATTTGACCAAGCATCCTTTTGAAAGCACCTATAGAAGTAAATTTATGAAGATCTTAACTAATGATGGTTATTATATGGCTTTTAGAAAAAATATTCTGAAAGCAAAAATTGAGTATGTATTAAGAAGGTTCTTTTGAAAAGCTTTAAGGATATTATACATTTTATAGAAGCGGTCAAAGCACGTCTTGTTTCTATTATTGCACAAGTCAAGCTATACCATCCAATGCGCGAAGCGCTGGTACTGCTTTCTAAAAAGAATGTTCCTGTTTTCTTTTATGAAAGGGTTGGTCTGCTAAAGGGTTATAATTATCCAGAAGAAACAAAGATACGAACGCTCAATAAACTAAGCTTCCCCAAGATGTATCAGCATATAAATCAATACGAGCATGAACTTGCCAGAATTTTTGGTGAAAAATATTCGAAAGAGTATGTGGAAAATCTTGGGAAAATTCCCCAGGTAGTGAAAAAGGGGGATTATTATTGCCACGAAGATTTTTCTAGCCGTTATATAAATGTTGTCAATGGACAGCGTCAGACTTGCTATCAACCAAATTGTTTTGTACGCACAATTCATATCTATGGACGATGTGGTGTTTTTGGATATGCAGTAGAAGATTGTGATACCATGCCAAGCCAAGTGCAGAAATACCTGATTGAAAAAGGAATAACAGATATCCGTGTGGTTAACCATGGACTTTGGGGCGGAGAAGATAATCTTATAGAGCACAACTTCTTGGAAGATGTTCTTGGATTTGGTCCTAACGATATAGTTATTTTCTATATGCGTCACTTTCAGAAACCTATAATGAAAGGACTTTTAAAATGTGGCGTATGGTATAAGAACTTTACAAAGGAATGGCATGAATCTGCAGAGGCCTTGACAGGATTCTATGATAGACCTGGCCATATGAATGATAAAGGCTATAAAGATGTTGCTAAACTTTTGTCTGATGATTTGATTTCCCATAACTTTAAAGCTAAAGCAGTTAATTTGAATGAAACAGATAACTTGAATGTTCCGCATCTAACTGCATATCTAAAGAAGCACAGAAATAATGATCTTGTGAAAGAAATAAAGCATTTTACTGACACCATACTGGAACAAAACCCACCACAAAAGGATAAAAACAATTGTGGTGCTATTGTTATGAATTGCAATCCATTTACTAAAGGCCATCGTTTTCTGATTGATTATGCTGCAGCAAAAGTTGATAGGTTGTATATTTTTGTTGTAGAGGAGAATAAATCAATATTTAATTTTGAAGATAGGTTTGAGATGGTCAAGAAGGGAACAGCAGATATTACCAATGTAGTTGTTGTTCCAAGTGGAAAATATGTTATTTCTGCCTATACTTTTCCCGAGTATTTTATGAAAGACTATGTGAAAGAAAAAAATTTTGATGTATCAATGGATATTGAAATATTCTGTAAATATATTGCTCCAGCGCTTTCAATAAAGATTCGTTTTGCTGGCGAGGAGCCTTTGGATCCTGTTACAGCAAATTATAATAAAACGATGAAAGAGATTCTTCCAAAATACAGCATGAAATTCTGTGAAATCTCCAGGGTAAAGACGGAAGATGGCACTGTCATAAATGCTACAGAAGTAAGAAATCTTCTTGTGGAGAAACAGTATGATAAGCTTCATAAACTAGTTCCCGACACCACTTTTGATATCCTGATGAGGAATTACAAGGCATGATTCTCTATAATGGAATGAAACTGCCAGATATAGGGGCAGGAACTTATCCTTTCAAAGAAGAACTGATTTCTGCAATACCAGAATTGGCAGAAATTGGGTATCGTTTATTTGACACATCTGATAATTATAGAAATGAACAGTATATAGGCGAAGGATTGTCCAAAGTTTCCACTGACATATTAAAAGATATTACTGTGATAACTAAATATTCAAACCCTAGGAAGAAAGTATCAAAAGCTTTTGAGGAAAGCAGCCGTTTGCTTTTTTCTAAGACAGCTACGCCGAACAGAAAAGCAGATATATACCTAATGCATTGGCCATATCCCTATTTGTGGGAAGAACGATGGAAAGAAATGGAAAATCTTTATTTGGCAGGAAAATGTAAGGCGATAGGAGTATGCAATTTTAATGAAGAAAAGTTAAAAAAACTTCTTTCGATTTGTCGGGTGAAACCTACGATAAATCAGTTTGAATGTCATCCTATGTTCCAGCAGAAAGAAGTCCAGGATATTTGCAGACAAGAACATATTCAGGTGATTAGCTATTCTCCTTTGGCAAGAATTAATAAAGATCTTTTTAATAATATAACCTTAAATAAAATAGCACAAACTCATGGAATGAAAATAAGTCAAGTTATATTAAAATGGAATGTTTCCGAAGGAAGGATTCCTATCCCAGCATCAAAGAATAAGATTCATATGAAAGATAATTATTCATCCTTTGATTTTGTTTTATCAGATTCAGAAAAAGCAGAGATTGATGCTTTAGAGCGTGGATTAAGAATAAGGTTTGATCCTGACAAGAGATTTTCTTTACTACATAAGATTTGTTTTTTTGCATATTCTATTTATGTTAATAGTATTTCTAAAAGAAGTGAATTCATCAGTAGAAAAAAAACAGACATATAATAATCGAGTAAAAAACACCTTCCGAAATATCATCTGGGGGCTGCTGGGTGGCTTTGTATCTGTTTTTCTGCCATTTATAACACGAGCGATTATTCTTTATCTTTTAGGTGCTCATTATTTAGGGGTTGATACACTTTTCACATCTGTTTTACAGTTTTTAAATCTTACAGAACTGGGGTTGGGTGCTGCAATCACATATACAATGTATAAACCGATTGCCGAGAATGATATCGAGAATATATGCAGGATCCTTAACTACTTAAAAAAAATGTACCGTAATATCGGCATTGTAATGCTTTCTGTAGGTACAGTATTAATTCCAGCCGTGCCATTTTTAATGCATGGAGATGCCCCTGCTGAAATCAATATTTACATATTGTATTATCTTTATTTGATTAATGCTGTTATCAGTTATTTTTATGCTGGATATAGAGAAAGTCTTTTAACAGCATACCAAAGAAAAGATATTACTGCTAAATGGTCAATATTGGCTGGGGTTTTGGTACAAGTCCTGCAGATTGTTGTATTATTATTCACTCGAAATTTCTATATATATGCGTTTGTTCCTATACTAGGGACAGTTCTTATAAATGTCTTGAATATTGTTGTTACAGAACGGATGTATCCAGAGATCAAAGCACAGGGAATGATTACCGATGAAGCCCGGGCAGAGATAAGAAAGAAGTTGAGTGGTCTTATAGGGACACGGTTGAGTTTTGTTGTGCATCATTCTTCTGATGCTATAGTGGCATCTATTTTCCTTGGACTGACTATTACTGCTCAATTCGGTATTTATTATCTTTTTATGAATTCAGTTTGTGGATTGATAACAACTATATTTGCTGCTATGACAGCCAGTATCGGCGATAAGTTGGTAAGGGACTCCCTGGAAGACAACTATAAGCTTTTTCAACGAATTTCTTTTGCAAATAATTGGATCGTAAGCTGGTGTGCAATCACTTTCTTTTGCCTCATCGAACCAGTTATAAGCCTAATTTATAGTAAAGAAATGTGCCTTGGTATAGGGTTTTCTGCATTGATGGCATTATATTTCTATATTTATCAGATACAAAAAACCATTCTTACTTTTAAAGATGCTTCAGGAATATGGTATGCAGATAGATATAGACCTTATGTTTTTATGATAACAAATTTAGTTTCAAATATTGTTCTTGTGAATTTTATTGGAATATATGGAATTGTTTTATCAACAATTTTAGCCTTTCTTATTTCTTTACCTTGGATTAACTGGACCCTTTTCAGCCAGTTGTTTCATAAGTCATCTTCTGTCAATCTAATTTTGATATTAAAAAATAGCATTCTTACTGTTGTACTGGGCATGATTACATTTTTATTATGTAAACTTTGTGGAAGTGGTCTCATGGGTATTATTGGTCGTTCTATAATTTGTATTCTGATTCCCAATGCAATAATGATTGTGATTTATAATAAATCACCATATATGAAATATTGGTATAATTTTATTTATAGTAAAATGACTAATTTTATATAAAGGAGAAGAAATGAGTGTTATAGCTATTATTACAGCTCGCGGAGGTTCTAAAAGAATTCCTAAGAAAAATATAAAGGATTTTTATGGAAAGCCAATGCTGGCTTATGCAATTGATGCTGCCAAGAAAGCAGATATTTTTGATGAGATTATGGTCTCTACCGACAGCTTAGAGATAGCAGAAGTGGCAAAAAAGTGGGGGGCAGCCGTTCCATTTATGCGCAGTGCAAAAACTTCTGATGATTATGCCACCACTTATGATGTTTTAGAAGAAGTGCTTGCCCAATATAATGAGGCAGGGAAGATTTTTGACTTTGTCTGCTGCATTTACCCATGTGTTCCTTTTCTTGCGCCGGAGACTCTTTTGAGTGCTTATAATCAAATGCAGAAAACTAAGGCGAATGCTATTATGCCTGTCTGCCAATATCCAGCTCCCATTGAATGGGCGATGCGTCTTGAGAATGGCTTTTTACAGCCAGATGATGCCAGCAGGCTTGTAATCAGATCCCAGGATCTTAAACCTGCATTTTTTGATGCGGGGATGTTCTATTTCTGCAAAACAGATGTTCTTTTAAATGAAAAGACATTAGTACCGCCAGAAACACAGGGTTATATTATTGATGAACGTGAATGCCAAGATATAGATACTCCTAATGATTGGGAAATGGCAGAATTAAAATATAAATTATTAAGAGGTGTATAAATGCAAAAATTTACAAAAACAAATGAATTGTTGGAGAGAGAACTTAAGGTCTCTCCTTTGGCTGCTCAGACCTACAGCAAGTCCTATCGGTATTTCTGTAAAGGAATAGCCCCGGCATATGTTGACCATGCAAAAGGCTGTTATATCTATGATGTTGATGGCAATGAATTCATAGATTTTATTTGTGCCTTGGGGCCAATTACAGTAGGTTATAATGATGACCGTATTAATAATGCGGCTATTGAACAGTTGAAGAAAGGAGCCAGTTTCTCTCTTCAGGCCCCTATAGAGGTTGAGTTGGCAGAGAAAATTTGCAAGATAGTTCCCTGCGCAGAGATGGTGCGGTTTGTTAAAAATGGTGGCGATGCTACTACTTCTGCAATCCGGCTGGCAAGAGCTTATACAGGCAGGGATATGATTCTTATGTCCGGCTACCACGGAATGCATGACTGGTCAATTGGAGCTTCTGCTAACAATCGCGGAGTGCCAAAAACTGTTGCCGAGTTAACAAAGAACTTTGTATATAACGATCTTGATGATTTGGAATTAAAACTTAGCCAATATAAAGATAAAGTTGCAGCTGTTATTCTTGAGCCTATACAGAGCGATGGTCCAAAAGAAGGATATTTGGCAGGAGTTAAAAAACTGGCACATAAATATGGTGCACTCTTGATATTTGACGAGGTTGTCTCTGGTTTCAGATATCACCTTGGTGGTGCTTCCGGATTGTATAAGGTTGTTCCTGATCTGGCATCCTTTGGCAAGGGAATGGGAAATGGATATGCTATTTCTGCCGTTGCCGGGCGGAAAGAGATAATGAAGCAAATAGAAGAGGGAGTCTTTGTTTCTACCACTTTTGGAGGCGATGCCTTATGCATGGCAGCCGCTCTGACGACAATAAAGATTCTTGAGCAACCCGGCTTCTATGAACATATCTGGGAATTGGGTGAAAAGATGAAAGCTGGTGTTTCCAAGTTGATTGCAAAATATGGTTTGGAAAAAGTGGTTTCTATAAGCGGCCTTGCCCCCCATTGCGGTGTAGCATTTGAGGGAATTGGAAGTCTTTCCTATCTTGATATCAACACAGTTTATTCTCAGGTAATGATAGAGAATGGAATCCTTGTACTGGCCATTTGCAATCTCAATGCGGCACACACAGAGAAAGAGATAGATAAATATCTTGATGCCACAGATAAAGCTTTTGCTCTGATAAAGAAAGCTGTTGAACAGGATAGCCTTGAAGGCATTATTCATGGTGGAAAGGTAGATCCAGTATTCAAAAGAAATATAAAGTAATTTTTTGTTTTTAAAGCTATAGACTAAAAAAAAAATGATGATATAATAATATTCCCCCTGAATGATATATTGGGAGGTTATGATATGTTAGATGGAAAACAAGTTGCAAAGTTTTTTCTTAGTTTAGATCCTGATCGAAAAGTATTTACTAAAAAACGGGTGAGAAATGAAAAATGTGAGTTTTATGAAGGCAATGCTAGGCTTAATAAGCTTTTACATATAGCCCAAATAGTTTATATAGCAAAAACAGGAAGGCGGCTTTTTTCAACCCCACTTTACGCATATAAGAATGGTGCTGTAGTTCGACCTGTTATTAATAATTATTCTCGTTTGTTGTATGATGAAGGAAAAGTTGATATTCCTGAATCCATTCAAATATTTCTTAAAAAAATTTATAAGGCCTGCTTTAATGCAGATATTAATGAATTAATAGAGCTTTCCCATGAGGATCCTGAATGGCAAGAGAAAACACCTGTAAAAAATAAATCTCGACGAATGGATTCTATGCACTATGCGGATAAATACAAAAAACAATATGCAGATTTTATAAAGATATTGGATAGGATGGATTTCTAATGTCTATAGAGGTTGGACAGATTTTATCCTTAAAGATAAAATTTAATAATTGTCCAGGAAAAATATCCGATACCAAACATCCATATTTAGTAGTTGCCGTTGATTATTCTCTCAATAGGATTGAAATAGTTCAGTTAGATTCTTTAAAGGGGAAAGAATATAAAGCTGCTAAAGAAAGCAATAAGGTTGTTTGGCATGATGGTGAATCTGTTATTGACAAGGATAGTTATGTGCAACTGGATAATAAATTTACTATTGAAAACAATGTTGGATTAGAACGTTTTAGGCGGCAGACAGATAAACTTAGTAATGATAAATTATCAGATATTATAAATTCCTATTTAAATTATCAACAAATTCATCCTATTGATTCAAACAAGTGTGTTGATATGACTTTTTCCGATATTCTTTCTTGGAATTAATGTTTTTTAGTTGCTTGAGAGATGATGCAAGATTTTAAACTTGACGCTACCATAGAACACTGAGGAAGAAAACCATTAAATGTTTTATTCACCATTACGTTATCCAGGGGGTAAAAGAATAATAGCGCCTCTTATAGCAATGATGATTGAACAATCCGGTCATCTCGGGGGTACTTATATTGAGCCATTTGCAGGTGGTGCTGGAGTTGCAATAGAGTTGTTGGAAAAAGGGATTGTCTCAAAAATAGTTATTAATGATTATGATAAAAGAATTTATTCTTTTTGGCGTTCAATTCTTTCCGAGACGGATAGGTTCGTACAAAAAATAGAAGATATTCCTTTATCTATCGATGAATGGAATAATCAGAGAGATATTTGTTCAACTCGCTATAAAAAGTATAGTTTTGAATTAGGATTTGCAACATTTTACATGAATAGAACTAATAGATCAGGGATTATAAAAGGTGGGGTAATTGGGGGATTGAATCAAGCTGGATCTTGGAAATTGGATGCTAGATTTAATAAAAAAGCCTTAATAGAAAGAATAAGGAAAATTACTCAATATAAAAATAGTATTTATGTTTATAATAAAGACATTTTATCTTTTATCAAACATTATATTCCCAAATACGAAAATAATGCATTTGTATATTTTGATCCTCCTTATTTTGAAAAAAGTCAGCAACTATATATGAACTATTTAAATTATGAAGATCATGAAAAAATAAAAAAAGCAATTACTGAAAAAGTAAAGTGTGATTGGGTTATAACATATGATGATGTGAATAAAGTTGCAGAGTTATATAATAATTACAATTTTAGAAAAATTAAATTGAACTATAGTGTAACACAAAAAAGAGAAGCATCTGAATTAATGGTTTTTAGTAATGCCAATATTATTCCTAATGTAAAATATTTGAAATCAAACAAAAATATACATTATGCGTTGCAAATAAATGAGGTTTGAGTTATGAGTAAAAGGCTATTGGTGTCAGAACTGAAAATAGAATCTTTTCGGTCTTTTCATGATGTTGTAATCCCTTTGGGTAATAAAATAACAGTAATAAGTGGCGTTAATGGGGTTGGGAAATCCAATGTTCTTTCGCTTTTAGCTTCCGGCTCTGGGATAAATAAAAAATCTCAACTGGGAAGTAATTTTCAACCAGAATTTACAGAATTTTTTAATATTGATGAAGATGAAAGATATGATAATTATCGTTTATATTTAAAATATGTTGATAAAGACAATAATTATGCATTGGCTCGCCGTTTATCTTTTAAAAATGATAGGGTTACAAATAGAGGTATAAGGATAATACCCAGGGCAACAAATGAATATGAAAAGGAAACAAAGTTAATTGATGTAGAAAAAAGAGATAAATCTTTGTATGATGTGGGCAGTTCTGGTAGAGTGAAAATACCTACAATATTTATGAGTCTTTCCCGAATATACCCATTAGGGGAGAAAAAAGATTCTGTAAAAATAAATAAGATTAAAGGCAAAAATGTTTTCACCAAGAATAACATAATGGAAAAGTATCGCGAATGGTATAATTTTATTATACCTTCCTCTATTAAAGAAGATGCTAATTTGTCAAAGGTTGAAAAGCAGGCATGTTCTCGAGCTTCTTTGCATATGGATATGTATAATATACCTACATTATCACAATCTATAGGACAAGATAATGTAGGTAACATAGTTAGTGTATTATCGGATATATTTATTTTATCTTTGGCTGCTGATTATGCAGGTGCTATCCTTTGTATTGATGAAATTGATGTTTCTCTTCATCCAGATACGCAAATAAGAATAATGGAATTATTAGATAATCTTTCTGAAACATTAAAAATTCAGGTATTCATAACTACTCATTCTCTAACAATATTGAAAGAAACGTTGAAAAAAGAGAAAAAAAATGAAAAAGATTATAAAGTTATTTACTTGAAACAACCATCGGCTCCATTAATTTCTAAACAAAAAACATATGAAGCTTTAAAAGCAGATTTGTTTTCAAGTTTAATTTTAAAAGACAAGATAAAAGTTCGTATGTATTTTGAAGATTGTATTGGGCAAGAAATATTTCATCAGTTGATTGATACATATAAATGTTTCTTAGATAAAATTGAAAGAAAAGACCATTCGAATATTCGTAATGAAGATGAAGCAAGTGTTCATATTAACGAGAAAATAACCAAATACAAAGATTTAATAAATATAAAAGATAAAATATATGAAATTGTCACTCATCTTGGCTGTGATTCATTAATAAAAATTGCTTCTGCTGATACTTATTTCAAAAGAGTAATAATAATGTTAGATGGGGATGCTCGCCTTGAAGGTACCTTGAAACCCAAACCAAAAGATTACATAAATAAAGCATTTGACGCCAAAGGTTTAAGTAATAGACACTTAAGCCCAAATTTTGTTTTTGCGCCAGATTATTTTGCGCCAGAAACATATTTATTTAGAATAATTAAGAAATTATATGATGACCCTCTTAATCATGCTGAGTTTTGGCGTTCTCTTGATGCAAAAGAAGAAACAACTCTTTTTTCAGCCGATAAGATAAAGGTCTTGTTTCAGGAATTACCTGATGAATTTTCAAATGATGATTTAAAAAAAATATTTGGAGATAATTTGAAAACTGAGCTATGGGAGTTTGTAAAAAAATCAGAATTGTTAAAATACTATTATTCAGATTATAAAACCGTTACTGAGTTGATAAATTTTATTGATAACCTTAATAGTGCATATAAAATGTGTTTACCACTTACTTTGGAGAATAAGTATTTATAAATAGAATGATTGAGCTCGGCCTTAAGGTTGGCAGTATAGATACTCAGTATACCCAAGAGATCCTTGAATACTATGATCAGAGGGTATTCCAGTATATTGAGTTATTTGTTCCCGTGGGGAGCTATAAAGAGACCATAAAGTACTGGAAGCAGTTTCATATTCCATTTGGTATCCATGCTCCCCATACCATGGCAGGACTGAATCTTGCTAATCCTTCAGAACATGAAGAAAATAAGGTAAAGATAGAAGAGACAATTAAGTTTGCCGATTCTTTGAATGCTAATTATATCATTTTCCATTCGGGAACGAACGGAAAGGCGGAAGAAGCGGTACACCAACTTTCTCCTTATGTTGATGACCGTTTTCTGATAGAAAACAAACCGATTAAAGGTTTTGGCGGCGATTATATCTGTGTCGGCACAGATTATGCAGAGCTAAAATCAATGATAGATACTCTGCATTGTGGGTTCTGCTTGGATTTTGGACATGCAATATGTGCGGCAAATACTCTGAGAAGAAATCCGATTGAATTCATTGCCCAGCTGAAGGGTTTGGACCCAAAGGTATATCATCTGACAGATGGGGACTATAAAAGCGAGATAGACAGCCATTACCATTATGGCAAAGGGACTTTCCCATTGAAGGAGTTGCTTGCATTTGTTCCAGATGGTGGAATGATTACCAACGAAGCCAAACGCGAGAATATGACAACGCTGAAAGAGTTTTATCAGGACAGCATCAAGCTTTATGAATATAAGAAAAGCTGAAAGCACAGAAAAGGATTGCCGCTTAGTTTTTAACCTTTCCAATGATCCAGTGGTCAGGGCAAATTCATTCAGAACAGAAAAAATAGAGTATACCAGCCATTTGCAGTGGTATGAGAATGTGGTAATTGACCATAATTTATTATTCTTCCTTATTTTTGAAAAGGATGATTTTGTAGGGCAGATTCGGTTCAAGCGTGGATTTGAATACGCTGCCGAATGCGTTATTTCGCTGAGCATTGCAGAGCAGTTCCGCGGAAAGGGAATTGCTTTAGCATTCTTGAAACTTGGTATGACTGAAATGAAGAAAAACTGGGGTGGTATAAAGAGCATTGCGGCCGAAGTTAAAGTCGAAAATACTGCTTCAAATAAGTTGTTTGAATCTGCTGGCTTCCGGAAGGTTGAAGCTGGAATAATCAATATTTATAAGTTGGATATAAAGTAGCTAAGATGTCAGTATTTATCATAGCAGAGCTTTCTGCAAACCATAACCATAAAAAAGAAATTGCCCTTGAGTCGATCAAGGCGGCTAAAGAGGCTGGAGCCGATGCAGTCAAGATCCAGACCTATACGGCAGACACGCTGACCCTTGATTGTGACAATGAGCATTTTCAGATCAAACAAGGAACCATCTGGGATGGAACTACACTCTATAAATTGTACCAGAAGGCATATACGCCCTGGGAATGGCATCAGGAGCTGTTTGATTATGCAAAGAAGGTAGAGATTCCTCTTTTCTCAACACCATTTGACAAGAGCGCAGTTGACTTCCTTGAGAAGCTGGGTAATCCAATTATCAAAATAGCTTCTTTTGAGCTGGTGGATATACCTTTGGTAGAATATGCCGCCAGCAAGGGCAGGCCCATGATTATGTCCACCGGGATTGCGACTTTGCAAGAGATACAGGATGCGGTAGATGCATGCCGAAGGGTTGGAAACAATGATATTACACTGCTTAAATGCACTTCTTCATACCCAGCGCCCCTGAACGAAGCTAATCTGCTGACTATTCCAGATATGGCAATACGGTTCGGCTGCAAAGTCGGTCTAAGCGACCATTCAACTGGAAATGTGGCAGCTTGTACTGCAGTGGCATTAGGAGCACAAATTATAGAAAAACACTTTATAATAGACCGTTCTATTGGTGGGCCGGATGCAACTTTCTCCATGACAAAGGATGAGTTTGCTGAGATGGTGAAGCGTATCCGAGAAACAGAGGAAAGTCTTGGAACAATAAGCTATGAACTTTCTGAAAAGATGAAAGCCAACCGGAAGTTTACCCGATCTCTGTTTGCCTGTGCAGATATAGCTTTAGGAGAACTGTTTAACGAACAGAATATACGGTCAATCCGGCCAGGTGATGGTTGTAGTCCTAAATATCTGCCTCAATTGCTTGGAAAGCCAGCAAAGCGAGCATATAAACTAGGCGAACCCATAATATGGGAATAAGAAAAACTCTTTTACCATTCATACCCATCCAAATCCTGCGGCAGTACCGAAAGATAAAACGGCATTTTATCTCAAAATGGCGAATTTTTGGAAAAACTGGCAATAATATTGCAGAGGTCAAAAGGATACTGTTAAATAAATCAATTATAAAAGAAAAACAAGTTGATATAGTTAAAATATTGCAATATCTAAACTGGGAGAATCCTTTTAATACTAATGATTATGGAAAGTATCAATTTTTAGAAAAAGAATACAAGCTTGAGAACAACGATGAATTAGAAATAGAATTCAATAACTATGGCTCTTGGTCATTGGAAATTCAATATTGCAAGGGGAACAGAGTTGTTGCGAAAGAAAATAAAATCATAGATGTAGATGCACCAGAATATAATATTGCATATCTTTCTGCAACGCTTCCGGTAGAGATTTTTCTTATAAATCTGTGGGATATTACCTCCGCAAAGCGTCCAACTATTGTTGGTTTAGAAAGGTTGTTGTTTGATTATAATGCTTTGCCTGAGAATGTGTTTTCCTTTCCTTTGGCTACAAAAGAGGAACTTAATACTGCCAATACAGGCTTTTTTAAGTATGCACAGCGTATGGTCTCTTACATCAGTATGTTGTATCAGATGAATCCAGAGGTAAAAATTCATCTTTATTTGTGTGATCATCAGGCATATTTTTCTTTGGCTTTTTTATATGCCAACAGAATCCCTGAGAAAAATTTTACAGTTCATATGCTGAGCGATGGAACTGGTTCATATGAAGGTTTCAGTTATATTTTCGGTAGTGATAATGCAGGAAGCACCTATAATGCTATGAAGACCAGCTGGGCATTGTCAAAGCAGGAGGCAGGCAAAACTGGTGTTCAAAAGTGGAGGAAAGAAACATTCATCAAGTGTGGAAATCCTTCAGTTTCTCTGACTCAGAAAAGCGACTGCCAGATGATTGAGTTGTCAAATCGTCTTGCTTATGCCTATGTCATGTCCAGAGAAAATTCTAATTTTGAATGGATTTTGCACAATCCCGAGTTACTTGAAGTTGGAAATAGAACACTATTTCCTTTGGCGGAATCAATTCGGAAGATTGATTTTGTTGAAGGAATCAAGAGCCTTGAAAAACACAAAGATGAATTGTCTAATTTTCTTAAAATAGATTATTCTGCGTTTGAGAAGAGTACTTGGGCAAAGAAAAAAATATGTGTTCTTTTGGGGACTGATTTGTGGTCTCCTGAGTTAGAAAAATACATTGATACTACAATTGAATATTTTGGCAATAAATATGAATATTACTTTAAAGGACACCCTAGATATCCCATTAATCTTCAGGAGCGCCAAATGTTTGTTAATAAAGGGATCCATTTCCTTGATCCAAAAATTCCTACGGAATTCTATATGATGATTAATCCTGATATTTATCTTGCAGGATATCTATCCTCCACTTTCCTTTCTATGGGATTATTGAGAAAACCAGACGAACAAGTTCTATCAATTTGGGATGTAGATAATCGACGAATAAAAACAAAATGCCTCGATTTTACAGCCATGACAGCAATGATTTCAAAAGATAATTCAATAATAATTAATGACAAATAATTCAATTAAAGCACCATCTATAAAAGCAAACGCAATATTCAATATTTTCCGAAAATTGATGACAATGCTTTTCCCTCTTATAACCTTTCCTTATGCATCGAGGATATTATTGCCAGAAGGAATAGGGAAAGTTGCTTTTTCTAGGTCTTTTATTGATTATTTCATGATTATTGCAACGTTGGGGATATCCACATATGGGACAAGGGAAACTGCAAAAGTCAGAGATGACAGGGTGTTGCTTTCAAAAGTTTCCAGAGAGATATTAACTATAAACATGGTTTCTACGGCAGTAGCCTATTTGCTTCTTTTTGTTGCCATGCTAAGCATTTCGAAGTTAGCAGAGTATCGAGCATTGCTGGTAGTTATCAGCGCTAAAATATTATTTACTTCTTTAGGGCTAGGGTGGCTATATGGTGGAATGGAAGATTATAAGTATATAACTATCCGGGCTTTCATTTTTCAGATTATAAGTGTTATTCTTTTATTTACGCTTGTTCATAAACCCGAGGATTATCTGCTATATGCTTCTATCGCTGTAATCTCAAATGTAGGATCCAATATCTGTAACTGGATTCACAGCAAGAAATACATTGATTTGTTTATACACACTAAATTAGAGCTAAAAAAACATCTAAAGCCAATTTTTGTGCTCTTTGCAATGGGAGAATTTGCTAAAATATATGCGGTTTTGGACGTTACCATGCTTGGTTTTTTGTGTGGTAATTGGGAAGTGGGTATATATACCGCTGCTACAAAAATAAATAGAATTATTGTCCAGCTTGTAATTTCCATAGGATATGTGGTACTGCCTAGGCTTGCATATTATATTAATAAGTCAGATGAAAAAAAGTTTCAGGAATTGGTTTATAAAAACTTTGATGTTTTTTTCCTTTTGGCCATTCCGAGCGCAATAGGTCTTAGTCTGGTTGGAAATGCAGCTGTCCTGGCTTTCAGTGGAGAGAAATTTATTGCTTCAGTTCCTATCATGCGAATTATGAACCCAATTATTGTCATAACCGGAATTGGTTCTGTTATTGGTACACAGACATTTGTTCCTATGGGTAAAGAAAAACTGGTATTATATGGTTTGATAATTGGAGCTATCAGCAACATTATATTGAATTTTATTTTAATTCCCCGCTATCAAGTATGGGGTGCTGCCATTGCAACTTTGTGTTCAGAAGGAATATTTTCTGGAATAGAGCTTTACTGGGGAAGGGATATTGTTGACCTGAAAAAAGTGGCTCAGTATTTTTTATTATATTTAGGCAACTCTTTGGTAATGGCTGTTGGTGTGTTTTTGTGCATTCAAGTGATACCAGGATTGTGGACTGGTACAATAGTTGCTGTGTGTGTTGGTATAGCCACTTATGGGGTTTTGCTTTTTATAGAAAAAAATCGGTTTGTTATGGACTTTTTGAAAGTTTTTAAAAGGAGAATAAATTATGAACATCGCGCTGATTAAAGCAGGTGGTGTAGGACAGCGCATGGGCGCTGGTATCCCTAAACAGTTTATTTCCATTGATGGAAAACCTATCATCATTTATACATTGGAATCCTTTGAGAAACACCCCAATATAGACGAGATTGTTGTAGTCTGCGTAAAGGGATGGCACGATATTCTGCGTTCTTATTGCAAGCAGTTTGGTATTAAAAAGGTAAAAATGATTGTAAATGGAGGTGAGACATCCCTTAAATCCATTAAGAATGGCCTTGTGGAAATGAAAGACCATTACGCAGATGATGATATGATTCTGGTTCACGATGGTAACCGGCCTTTGATTTCTCCAGAGATAATATCTGATACTATTGCAAACTGCGAACGGTATGGTTCTGCGGTGGCAGCAATTCCTGTTACAGACGAGGTAATGGAGTTTGAAGGTGATGCCAGGGCTTCAACTAAATTCTTAGATCGGAAGAAGATGTATCGGATTCAAACACCGGATGCATATCGTTTCTCTGTGTTGTGGAGCCTGTTTGAAAAAGCTACAGAAGACCAGCTGACCAACCTTGGGGCTACAAACACCCTTATGATTGCTTGCGGTGGAACAGTTCATTTTGCCCAAGGGTCGGAATTGAATATCCGTCTGACAACCCAAGAGGACATCCTTCTCTGTAAATCTTTGCTTATTATGAGGGAAAAGCAGTAATGAAAAAAGGCTTTTATGATGCAATGATAGCTGGCTTGCCCTTGGATAAGTTAAAAAATACAAAGATTCTCATTACAGGCGCCAACGGCTTGATTGCATCTACTCTGGCCGAGATGCTGTATATGATCTCTAATCGGGAAAACCTTTCTATCGAGCTGTTTTTGCTATGTCGCAGCCAGGAACGGGGACAAGCTCGTTTCAAGGATATCCTTGGAAAGAGCGTGCATCTGGTAGTACAGGATGTGGCGAAACCTCTGGCAACAGACATAAATTTTGACTTTATTATTCATGCAGCCAGCTCTGCACACCCCGGGGCGTTCAATACAGTTCCGGTTGATGTTATGACGGCAAACCTTTTCGGTACTTACAATCTGCTGGAATATACTCGCAAGCATGAAGGCTGCCGGTTTATGTTTGTATCCAGCTCCGAGATTTATGGAGAGAACTTTGACGGCATTGATTTGTTCTTCGAGGATACCCTGGGCAAGATTGACCCTACCAAATTCCGTTCCTGCTATCCAGAAAGTAAGCGGGCTTCTGAGACCATGTGTGTATGCTACACCAAGCAGTATGGCACAGATACAGTAATTGTACGGCCGGCATATATTTTCGGCAGGGCAATCATCGATTCCAATAAAAGGGCAGATGTCTATTTCCTCCAGCAGGCTTTGAACAAAGAGAATATCGTTATGTACAGCAAGGGGGAGCAGGTGCGCTCCTACTGCTATGTGGATGACTGTGTATCCGGCCTGCTTTATGTGCTTCTGAAGGGCGAGACTGGCCAGGTTTATAATATCGGCAATCCAAATGGGACAATTTCGATGCACGACTATGCGCAAAAAATTGCTGATAGCGGGGGAGTGCGGCTGATTTACAATCCAGAGACAAAACCGGCGGGCACCACATTCCTGCAGACAAAGCAGCTGATACTTGCCACAGATAAGCTTGAAGGACTTGGATGGAAAGCCCAGTACAGCATTGACGAAGGGCTTAAGGATATTTTTAAGAATGGGAATAATTAGAAAAATAGCAAAAAAGTTTTTGAAAGCAATAATTGACGGCAATTTCTTCATTTGGATATTCACAGTTATTTTAAATAAACTTGGAATACTCCTGAGCCTGCTTGTCCGGGCAGTCTACAAGTGGTTCTGTAAAGTAGATCCAAATAAGGTGTTCTTTATGACACAGGAAAGTATGTATACATGCAATCCAAAGTACATAAGCGAGGAACTTTATAGGGTACGGCCCGAGACAGATATTGTTTGGCGTATTCCAGATATAAAGGGAGATGGCGCTGTTCCGTCCCGCTACAAGAGAGTACGGCTGAACACTTATGAATATTTCAGGGAACTGTACTCATCCAAGGTTATTGTGACAAACTCTTTCCTATTTTTGCAAAGGCCGTTCTTTTTGAAAAAGAGCCAGGTTCTTATTGAGACTTGGCATGGCTCCCTCGGCCTTAAGAAGCACAACAAGGAAGTTATAAAATCCGACTCTGTCCTGAGGGTCTTTGCCCTGAATTATACAGGAAAGCGAACAGATTACTGCATCATCAACAGCGCCCTTGAGGAGCACTCCCTTAAGGAGACTTACTGGCCAAAAACAAAAATGATGATGTATGGGCATCCTAGAAACGACATCATGTTCCCTGCTTATAAAGAGAAACGGGAAGAGCTTCGCAGGTCAATCTATAGGGCTTATGGTATACCAGCCGATGCCCATATAATTATGTATGCCCCTACCTTCAGGAATTCCAAGAGTTTTGAATACTATGCCCTGGACTACCAGCGGGTGATTGAGGCGGTCAAGCAACGGTTCGGTGGCGAATGGAGGTTGCTGCTCCGGTATCATCCTTCTATGAGGGTTTTGGTGGAGGAGCTGAATGCACACCTGCCGGATGGCGTGATTGAAATGACCGGGTACCCGGATATGCAGGAGCTGGTGGCAATTACAGATATTGCAATTACCGACTATTCCAGCTGGATTTATGATTTTATGCTCTCAAGGAAACCGGGCTTCCTGTTTGCTACCGATATTGAGAAGTATAAAAAGCACGACCGTGGCTTCTATTATCCTATCGAGACAACCCCATTTGCAATTGCCCAGAACAACGACGAACTGATTCAGGCCATCGGAGACTTTAATGAAGATGAGTACCTTGCCAAGCTGGAAGCGTTCCTTAAGGATAAGGGCTGCATAGAAGATGGTCATGCAAGCGAGAGAACCGCAAAGCTGATATGCGATATTTTAAAAAACTGAAACATATTATCGGCGAGACCCTTATAAAAGCAGTTTGTCTGGTTTTAGACCGGAAGGTTGACCCCAATAAGGTTTTTGTCATGACCTTTGACAATCTGTACTCCTGTAATCCTAAGGCGATAGTCAATGAACTCCTTTCGAGAAATAATGGCCTTAAGATTGTCTGGACTTATACTGGAAGCGAAGAGGAAGCGCGTAAGCATTTCCCTAAAGGCATCACTTTGGTGCGCCGTGGTAGCCTTCAGATGATAAAGGAGCAAGTATCTGCCAAGGTATGGCTTGATAACGGGATCAACTGCCTATGGTTCGGTATTCCAAAGAAAAAGGACCAGATCTATATCGATACTTGGCATGGCAGCCTTGGGATTAAAAAGTATTCAGGTGATGATGTGTGGATGGGTATTGCCGCCAAAGCAGCAGATACCACAGATTATTGCATTACAAACAGTACTTTTGAAGAGAATATCTTTCGGGAGAACCTTTGGCCTAAAAGTCGGATGCTTCCATTCGGGCATGCTAGGAATGATATTCTTTTCCGCACAGAGGAACATGGGGAAATCAGGGAAAATATACGCCAACGGCTTGGGGTGCCAGAAGGGGTAAAGATGTTCCTTTATGCCCCCACCTTCAGGGATGACCACAATGCTGACTGGATGACCTTGGATTTTGCACGTCTTCGCGGCTGTCTTGAGAAGCGTTTCGGTGGGAAGTGGGTTATTCTTATGCGCCTTCATTTTAAGGACCGGGATAATAGGAGCCGGGGAAAAGGGGATGAATCGGAGTATATAAGCGCCAATGGACCCGATATGTATCAGCTCATGATTGCTTCCGACGCAGGCTGTTCCGACTATTCCAGCTGGATTTATGATTATCTTCTGCTGGACCGGCCGGCGTTTCTTTATCTTCCTGACCTTTCTGAATATGATGAAGAGCGTGGGTTTACTTATCCCATAAGGACAACCCCATTCCCAAAAGCAGAAAACAACGACGAGATGGAAAATATTGTTTTGCACTACGATGCAGATGCATATAAAAAGGCAAAAGAAGCTTTCTTGAAAGAGAAAGGCTGTTATGAGGATGGAAATGCCGCCTCAAAGGCAGCTGCTTTTATTGAATCGATAACCAAAGGACGGACCAATGAATAATGTTTTAATTTTTGCAGGTGGCGCAGGACGCCGGATGAACAGCAGATCAAAGCCTAAGCAGTTTCTTAAGCTGTATGGCAAAGAGATTATCATCCACACACTGGAGAACTTCCAGAACCATCCCGAGGTGGACAATATCGTGGTTGTCTGCATCAAAGGCTGGATTGGCTATCTGCAGAAGCTGCTGGCCCAGTACGATATGGACAAGGTGCGCCTTATAGTGGCTGGCGGTAAGACAGGGCAGGAATCCATCTATAATGGGTTATGTGCCCTTTCCGATTTTGCCCCAGAGGATTCTATCGTGCTGGTGCATGACGGGGTGCGTCCTTTTGTGACCGATACCCTTATCTCTGACTGTATTAAATCGGTGAAGAAGAATGGTTCTGCCATCACTGTGACCCCTGCGACCGAGACTATAATTGAACTGAAAGACAAGAAGATTCAGAACATCACTGACCGGAGCAAGTGCTATCTGGCCAAGGCCCCTCAGTGCTTCTACCTGGGAGACCTGCTTAAAGCCCATAAGAAAGCATTGAAGGATGGCAAGACTGATATGATAGATTCTGCCACTCTTATGAAGACCTACGGGCACGATCTTTATGTGGTGCAGGGGAATGCAGATAATATAAAGATTACTACTCCTGCTGATTTCTATACCTTCCGGGCTCTGTATGATGCACGGGAGAACCAGCAGATATTTGGATTATGATAGATTTTTCTGAATTTAAAGATACATCTGTTCTCGTAACTGGTTCCACAGGGCTTATCGGAAGGGCATTAGTACAGCATTTGGTTGGCCTTGGTGCCAAAGTGTATGCCTGCAGCCGTAGTTCCGAGAAGTTCAAGGCCTGCTTCCATTCCTATGATAATATTATCCCGGTGTATGGTGATATCTGTACACTGGATATAAGCAGTCTGGATGTTGACTATATTGTCCATGCCGCAGGCACCACAACTTCTAAGGATTTTGTTGAAAAACCGGTGGAGACAATCCGGACTGCAGTAGGTGGAACAATAAATATCCTTGATCAGTGTAAGAATAAAAAACTTAAAGGCTTTTTATTCATCAGCAGCATGGAGGCTTTTGGCGTTACCCCTACAGATAACCGGGATATCAGAGAAACAGACTTGGGCTACATTGATGTAATGAATGTCCGGTCCAGCTATTCCGAGAGCAAGCGGCTCTGCGAGAATCTCTGTGTAAGCTATGCATCTGAGTATGGCGTGCCTGCAAAGGTTATCCGGCTTGCCCAGGTGGTAGGACCGGGCGTGTCATATACCGACAACCGGGTGACTGTGCAGTTTGCCCGGAGTGTGATAGAGGGTAAAGATATTGTTCTTAAGACAGAGGGCAAAACAAAAAGGCCTATCCTCTATATTGATGATGCAGTATCTGCTATTTTGACTGTACTGCTTAAAGGCAAAGCAGGTGAATGTTATACTGCTG
>JAEEGG010001943.1_pt1 | contig 54315 bp, 55 predicted proteins | sample 9134161 | NCBI WGS metagenome assembly JAEEGG01 (sample SAMN16246543, study PRJNA631951) | gut metagenome | biome: gut microbiome; feature: rumen; material: CR-attached | host: Bos | place: Iran: Karaj | collected 2018-10 | reverse complement strand
ATTTTGAAAAGATTTGGAAAAGCTATCAGGATGTTGCCCAACCAAGAGGCGTTTCGATAGTAGACCATTGTCAGCGTAATGGCATTGTTTATTCCCAGTTTCAGAGATGGTACCAGAAACATATAGATGGAGTGAGTATAATTCCGGTAGAAGAGCCTTCATCTTCTCAAGATGTTTCTCAGCCAAGGTCCCTGCAAGAAAGTCCAAAGGCAATCAAGACGGTGGAGATCCTATATGTGAGCCTTGTTTTCTCGAATGGTCTGAAGGTGCATCAGAAGTCAATAAGCTACGATCAGCTGAAGCTGCTGGTAGAGAAACTGGAAGGGCTATGTTAGCAATAACCGGAGCGACACGATTGTATTATGTGGCCGGATTTAATGATATGCGCTATGGTAAGTATGCCTTGGCCAATGTTGTGAAATACCAGCTCCATCGTAACCCGTATAATGGTGACGGTTATCTGTTTATGTCTAAGGACTGCCGTAAGATGAAGATCCTGGTATACAGCCACCACCTGTATCGTCTTTATGACTTGTCTTATGAGCACGGTTACAGTTTCATGAAGATAGAGCGCGAAGATGGGAAACCATTGGATTCTGTAAAAGCAATAGACTGGAAGTATCTGGTCGCGCTATTAAATTGCCCAGTAAGGAAGAAGCTTTTGATTTAAAGTTAATTAACTAATTGTCAATAAATTAGGCTCAAAAATGTTTGGTTGTTTGCTAAAATTTTCGTACCTTTGTAGTGTGAAAAGGAAGCATGCAGACATTGACAGGATGGTGATGGAAAGCCATTATCTGGAGAGCCTCGAAAGGGAGTCCTCCCCATCGATGTGTGATATGGAACGTCAGGATTACATAGACCAGATAAACGACCTCAAGGCGACCAACAGACGCTTGGTAGAAATGATAGACACCTTGAAGCAGACTCTTGATACGGTGACTGCCAGCAACAGGCGCAATGAGGAACTGGTCAGTAAGCTGACTGCCCAGATCGAGCAGCTTCAAAAGATGGTTAGGGACTTGCAAGATCGTAATAACCGTCATAACAAGAATATTTTTGGCAAGAAAAGTCTGAAGAAGAACAAGCGTGCTGAAGAGAATAGCAGCCGTGATGAGGAGAAGGAAGATTATGATGGTAAACATGACGTCCCAAATCCTGAGCAGAAATGTGATGAGGATAAGATAGACCAGACGAGAGTGAAGTCTGAGTATCTAGATGGTGAGCGTGCCAAGCGTGAGAACTACACGAAGATGAATGCAGCGAAGGTTACGGAACTGCTTTGCGATATAACCGATATCCCAGAAGGAATGCGATTTGTAGGTTTCAAGGAGATCAATGAGTTTGATAAGATAAGCTATGTTGAGTGTATCTCCTATCAGGTGGCAATTCTTGAGGATGAGTTTGGCGTACGTCATGAGTACTTTGCTCCTGCTGATGTGGAGAAGGCCAATGGACGTCGTCCTCATTTGAATACGATGCCTGGTACTCATGGTACTCCAGAATTCATAGCTGATCTGGCAACCGACATCTATCAGATGCATACTCCTAACTATCGTGAAGGCATCCGCATGGAAATGGACAAGTTTACCTGTTCTGACAACACGCGGATGAACTGGTTGAAGAAGGGTGCCAAGATGCTGAAACCGTTACTTGAACTGCTGAAGATGAAGCTTCTGAAAGTCGGTTCGTTCCTGAACATAGATGAGACCTGGTGCAGGATAAGGGTCAAGATAAAGGGTGACGGGACTAAGTTAGGACATTACTTCAAGAAATACATCTGGATCCTGATTAACAAAATAGAACAGGTTGCCTACTTCCTGTATGATAATGACGAGAACGACAGCCGGGGATACCGCCCAATCAGCAGTTTCCTTTCTGGTTTTAAAGGCACGTTAGAGTCAGATGCATACGTTGTTTACAAACAACTGACCAAGGAACATCCAGACATATTACATTGTATATGCTGGGCACATGTCCGAGCCAAATTCCAGTATGCTCTTGAAATCAGCAAGGAAGAAGATGCTGCCTGGTATCGGAATCAGATAGACTATCTGTATCTGGTGGAAAGTCAGAACATCATCAATGAACTCACGGCGGATAAAATAAGAGAAAGACGCGAGAAAAAGGATATCACTGATACCCTGACTGCTCTGTATACCCATGCGAGGAAGGCTCTCCGCAATAAGGGTAAGAAGTATAGTGACCTGATGCTACAAGCATTGAATTACATGCTTAACAGCTGGAGTGAACTCCAGAACTATCGCAAGGATGGTCGTTATACAATAGATAATCTGCCTGCCGAACGTGCTATCCGTCCTTTCACTGTCAGCAGGAAAAACTCATTGCACTACAGTAGTGAAGAGGGTGTAGAGATGGCTATGATCTATTTGACTGTCATCGAGACTGCCAAAATGTGGGGTCTCCAGGTCAAAGAGTACCTTGCACATGTCTGGCGTGAAATAATGAGCGGCAATACCAACTATGAGGAATTGACCCCAGAAATGGTGATTGCCAAGCAAAATAGTTAAAACTTAGTTAAAAACAAGAAATCTCAAAATCGGGATGCCCTATGCTTAAAGGACTTCCGAAGCAATTGAGTGTTTACATTTCAGTTGATTATGGAGACAAGAGAGTATTTTGAGAAAGTGATGCAGGACTACAACCAGAACCGTAATGGAAGGAGCCTGCGCAAGTATTGCAAGGATGAGGCAGTAGATTACAACTGGCTCATGGAGTTCAAGAAAACCTATTCAGCAAGTAAGCCGGTAGAGCAACAGTCTTTCATTTCCCTCTCTTTGGAGGAGGAAACTCCGAAGCAGATGACCTGGGAGGTGAAGGTGCTGCAGTTGCAGAGCCCTGATGGTGACAGTATTGAGATTAAGAGTAATAATCTGTATGCAGTGTCAGAACTGCTTCGCAAACTGTCATAGCTATGATCAACTTCACATCTAAGACCAGATATTACATAAGCAGTAATCCTACTGATATGCGTAACGGACGTGATGGCCTGGCAGGCATAGTACGTGAAGTGATGGGGCATAATCCTAAGTGCTATGACGAGGCATTCATATTCTACTCGAAGGATTACAGGAAGGTGAAGATTCTGCACTATGACCTCAATGGATATGTATTGTATCAGAAGTGGTTTGATAATGGTAAATTCTTGAAACCCGAGTTCACAAAGATGCAGCGTAGCCATGAGATAAGTCGTGAGACCTTGATACTTCTTCTGTCTACTGCAATACAGACAAAGATAGCAATATAATAATGAATAAGATATATACTCTAGATGACAACGGTGAGTTCATGGCAGACTTGAAAGCCATGCATGAGGAAATGCTGCTGATGAAAAGGCGCCTGGAGTGTGACGAGATCACTCCTGACGAGTGGAAACAGTGGCACTCCGGATACAGAGCACGTCTTGACGAGATCAAGGAGGCTGTTTCCAGGATGCATGACGAGCTTTCTCTGAGAAATGCTGATTTAGAGCGTCAGAAACGCGAGAGAGCCGCAGAGCTGAATATGTCATTTGATGAGTACGAAAATTATCTTAAGTCATTGATAATCAGTTAGTTGTATTAATATTTATTAACTGGAAATATTTGCGTAAGTCATTGATTTTTAGTACCTTTGCAGTATGATTACAGGAGATAACATGGACAAGAGAATGCGCTTCCTGGAGATGGAAGTGGTCCGGCTCAATAACAGACTTGCGAGCCGGGACGAGTATGTCTCTTTCCTTGAGTCAGAACTGAAATCAGTGGAGAGTGAGCATGCTGAGGAACTGGCTCTGAAGGATGAGTTCATTGCCGGTCAGGCAGAGACCATATCCAACCTGCGCAAGGAAAAGGAAGATGCAATGGAGGATGCTGCTGATGCAAGAAAGGAACTTGGCGAAGCACGGGCTGTCATCCTCTCCCTGCAGGGTATGATTATAGAATCCAATGCTGACAAGAACCAGTTGGAGAAAGAGAACGAGGACAAGCAGAAACTGGCAGATCTTGCGACCAAGGCAAAGATGGATTTCAAGGATATCGTCAATCTGCTTCAGAACCGCATATTCAATACAAACAGCGACAGGACCAGATACCTGAATGGTGCCATCGACCTGAACGACCCCTTGATAAGTGAGATGGGATTTGAGGCCATCGTCAATGAGGTGCTTCGCCAGACGGACGAGATTATAGGACAGGAAGGTGGCAATGCTGATAAAGAAAGTAAAGAACGTCCTAAATATCAGAAGAAGCCTAAGAAAAGTCAGGTTGGCAAGCCCAAGAAACATCATGTATTCACAAAAGAAATACTCCAGAAGCTTGGCATGGACACCTCAAATCTGCCTGAAGGCTCAAAGCTTATACACAGAAAGGTAAACGTTCTATTTTCCGCGTAGGGAATCAAATATAAATGTCTACCTTTGTGGCAAAAAAACAAAAGTCACAAAGATATGTCAGTAAGAAATCCAAATTATCAGCAGGTTCATGACCTTTACGAGTTATGCTCTGATGGCAGATCCTTACAGGAGTTCTGCCGGATGTCGGGAGTGAGTTATCAAAAGTATATGGAATGGTTGCGTGGTCAGGAACTGTCCAAACCCTTAAAGAAACCAGATTCAGAGCCGGTCATGGGAACAGTCTCCATTCCTGATGCTCCATCATCACAGACAAATGACTGCCCCATCCGTGATCTCAATGTCCGTCTTGCCAATGGCACTTTCCTGAAAATGCATCATGTGAGCCTTGATGAGTGTGTATCTGTCTTGCAAAAACTACTGAGCTGATTATGTTGGGACTGAGTGCCACATATAATTATTACCTTTTCAATGGAAGTGTTGACATGAGGAAAGGTATATTCCGCCTGCGTGAGGTGGTACAGAGTCAGATGGGGCAGAATCCTGATGACTCTCATAATGTTTTTATCTTCATGGCGAAGAGCAGAAAGATCGTAAAGTTGCTTCATTTCGAGCGAGGCTTCTATGTGCTGTATGAGAAACGCCCTTTGATGGGAAAGTTCAAAAAGCCGTTGTACGACTCAAAAACGAAAAGTTACCAAATTTCATGGGCAGACATGGTTTATCTCACTGAGAGCCTTGTAATCAATGAAATGAGACTTTGGGAAGTGGTGTAGATGGAGTGACTTTATGGCGTAAGTATCTGAATATCAATAAAATAAGTTGGAAAATAATTGTATTTTTCTTTGGTTATTTGAGAAAAAATGAGTACCTTTGCATCGATGATTGACGAGCGTGCATACGAATTGGCACTCTCCCAACTGGCGCAGGCCAGGGAGGAGAAGATGCTGCTCTTCGAACAGGTAAAACGCCTGACCGAAGAGGTGGCACTGTTGCGTTCTTCATCCAGCAGTCAGGCTGACCAACAAGCAGAAACCATTAAGGAACTGATGGCAAAAGTTTCCGAATTGTCAGCCCAGATTGAGAAGCTAAACGGCAGGATTGACCATTTGAATGAAGTCATCCAAATGAAGGATGAGGTCATTAAAGCCAAGGATCTCCAAATCAAGAATCTGAAGAATGAAGTGGCAAATGGGCGTAGCCATAGGTTTGGTCCGACAACAGAGCAGCGCAATCTCCTGAATAACCGTCCAACCGATACTGAGGGAGAGCGTAAGCAGGATTTTGACGGGACTCCAGGGAGTCTGCCACCAGAATCTGAGCAGCCCAAAGATGATGACAGTGATGGGGTTCCCCCCCAAGAAGCAGAACCGAAAGAAGGAGACGAAAAAACGTCAGCCTAAGCAACCCCATAAAGTCGATGAGACAGTGACTCATGAAGTCGAAGAGTATTACGAACTCCCGGAAGGAGCCAGGTTCGTATATCGTGATGGTGAGCAGGATATCTGCTACTATCGTGTGATTGAGCATATCAAGGCCCGCAATGTGGAGCATATATACAAGGTGGCTCGTGTCCAGCTTGCAGACGGCACTTTTACAAACACGATGGAGGATCCGAAGAAGAAGATCGGTGGCATCTTTGGCCCGACACTTCTTGCCAAGGTGCTCTGCTGGAAATACGTCTATCATCTGTCCGCAAACCGCATCAAGAAAATGCTTCGTAATCAGGGCATATACATCAGTAAAGCCTCTCTGAACCGTTATATGCAGAATGGTATGAGACTGCTCCGTGAGTATCTGGAAGAGCCCTTCAAGCTTGAGGTGCAGTCAACCAACTACTTGATGACTGACGAAACAGCCGAGTTGGTCGGGGTGGTTGAGGATGGAGTGAAGTCCTATAAGAAGCGATACCTCTGGGCCTTCTTTGCCAAGCTGAAGAATATGGTTTTCTATGTATATGAGAAAGGAAGCCGTGCCCGTAAGGTAGCCCTTGAATTCCTGAAGAATTTTAGCGGTTTCCTCTCAACGGACGGATATGTGGCATATAGCATATTCGATGATGCTGAGAAATATCCGGAGATAGTACACATCGGTTGTTGGGTTCACTGTAGAAGGAAGTATATTGAGGCTCTCCCAATCGATGAACGAGCCAGGGAAATCATCAATCTGATAGCGGAGCTTTTCAAGGAAGAGGTAGTATATAAGGTGCTGAATTTGAAACCCTGGCAAATCAAACTCAGGCGAAAGCGAAGGTCAAAGGCCATCCTGAACAAGATTCACAGTAAGGTTTTGTTGATGTCTCTCGATGTGGGACTGATGGCCAATGAGATGATGAAGAAGGCGGTAACTTATACGCTGAACCAATGGAAATCATTGGAGAAATTCATCGAAGACGGGCGGGTCGAAATCTCAAACAACCTCTGTGAACAGCGAATGAAGGCAGTGAAGCTGAACCTGAAGAACTGCCAGAACATCGGAAGTGAAATAGCTGCCGAGAATGCAGCCTTCATATTCTCAGTGACTGAGAGCTGCTCGCTGAACGGAATCAATTCTGAAAATTATCTTGAAGATGTCTTCAGGAGCATCCTGTTTGGAACCAATAGGTACAAGCGTGACTTCTTGCCCTGTTACTATCAGTCACATGAATTGCCTGAGATGAGTGCAATAGAAGTGGGCAGACTCCTGTCTACTGCTGCCTGATAGCAGCCCTAAAAGTTAAATTTGAAATATCTTTTATTTTGATGAAAACTGAAAATGCCCGTAAACACGGGCACTTCAGAGGATATGGCGGAAAATAGAACGTTTACGCGATAAACAGTCTGCTGAGTGTATTCTTGATGTTGTGATGTATCGTGGCAACATGGGGCACTACAACTTAAAGGGTGGCCATCAGGGATTATGGCATAACCTAGAGGCTACGGGCATTAAGATGATACATTTTCTGAAGTTTATACCATTGGCTCCTGCTTTTTCATGGAATTGGTTGCTTGCTGAGTTGAAAAGAAAGATTTCGAAAAAAATGAGATGAAGAAATTGTTTATTATAGTTAATGTGGACTGGTTCTTTCTGTCACACAGAAAGGATATTGCTTTGGCTGCACAACGAGCAGGATGGGATGTGACCATCGTGACGGCTGACACAGGTAAGTTGAAAGATATTGAGGCAATCGGGCTAAAGGTTATCAATCTGCCAATGTCACGGTCGGGTATGAACATAAAAGAAGAATTAGGCACACTGAATTTCCTACGTAAGCTGTATAAGCGTGAGAAGCCTGACGTGGTACATCATGTAGGCATGAAGACAATCCTTTGGGGAACTTTAGCTGCTAAGTTTGCTAATGTCCGAGGTGTAGTGAATGCCGTGAGTGGTCTCGGAGGATTTTTTGCGGAAGATAACAAATCGCTGTTGGCGAAGATTATGCCGAAGGTATTGTGCTTCTCGCATCATGGACAGAATTTGCTTGTGATATTCCAGAACCATGAAGATGAAGCCATGTATGTGAAGAAAGGTATCATAAAGAGAGAACAGTCACGATTCATCAAAGGATCGGGAGTGAACTTGAATGAGTTCTGCTATACCCCAGAGCCGGTTTCAGGCAAGGTGAATGTAATCTTGACGGCAAGGATGATAGAGGAAAAAGGAATCTTCTTGTTGACGCAAGCAGCAGAGAGACTTCGTAAGGATTATGAAGATAAAGCTGAGTTTTGGTTAGTAGGTGGTATCGATGACCATCCAGGTGCTATCACTAAGGAACAATTAGATGCTGTCTGTGATGGAAAATACATCAAGTGGTTAGGCTACCGGACGGATGTGAAGGAACTATTGCAGAGTTCTCATATAGTAGCTTTCCCTTCCTACTATATGGAAGGTTTGCCCAAGTCGCTGATAGAAGCAACGGCCATTGGTCGCCCAATCATCACAACCAACTCCATAGGGTGCAAAGATACCGTGGATGATGGCGTGAATGGCTTCCTGATTCCCACTAAGGATGTGGATGCGTTGATTGGTAAGCTCCGGATTCTGATTGACGATGCAAACTTGCGTCAGAAGATGGGTAAGGCAGCAACAGAGAAAGCCGAAAAGGAGTTTTCTCTTGATGTGGTAATAGAGAAACATCTTAAGATATATAATGAACTGACTGAAGAATCTACGAAATGAAGATATTGATTACAGGAGTCCACGGTTTTGTGGGCAGCAACTTGGTAAATGCTCTTTCAAAAGAGCATACTATTTATGGGTTGGATATTATCTCGCCTGTGAAAGAAGGGGTGAGGTTCACATTCTCATGGGATTTTTTGGATAAGCCCCATGAGATACCTGATATTGATGCCATCATTCACTTAGCAGGTAAGGCGCATGACACGAAGAACCAGAGTGCGGCAGATGTGTATTTCAAGGTGAATACAGGTCTGACGCAAAAAATATTCGACTGGTATCTGGCGCATCCTACTGCAAAGAAGTTCATACAGTTCTCTACGGTGAAGAGCGCGGCAGATAGGGTGGAAGGAGATTTCCTGACAGAGGAATGTATCCCTATGCCTGTAGGCCCTTACGGAGAATCGAAGATTGCGGCAGAGAACTATATCATAGAGAAGTTTGCACCGGAGGCCCTGAAGCGTCCGTTCCATAACTTTACGGATGAGGATGCTGTGGTGGATGGAAAGAAGGTGTATATCATGCGCCCGTGTATGATTCACGGTCCTGGTAACAAGGGTAATCTGAACTTGCTGTATGGAGTAGTGAAGAAAGGAATACCCTGGCCATTGGGCGCATTTGAGAATAAACGTACATTTACATCAATAGATAATCTCTGCTATATCATCGAAGGACTGCTTACCAAGAATGTGGAGAGCGGTATCTATAACATTAATGATGATGAAGCAGTGAGTACCAACGAACTGATAGATATTATTTGCTCGGCTATGGGCAAGAAAGCACATATCTGGCGTATACCTCGTGGATTAATGGAAGGAGTCGCTAAGATAGGAGGTGCTTTGCATTTGCCTCTGAATGCCGAGCGTTTGCAGAAGTTGACAGAAAATTATGTCAGCTCGAATGCGAAGATCAAGAAAGCTTTGGGGGTAGAACAGTTGCCAGTAAGAGCTAAGGATGGTCTAAGGATGACTATCAAGAGCTTCGAGAAGTAAGCTTTCTCTTTGAGTTATATGCTGGATTTGTTCGTAGAACTGCTGCAGGTTTCGCTTGGGGCTCGTGATTGCTTATCAAGGGTTCCTACGTCAAAGGAGTGGGAAGAACTCTTTGATGAGTCTGCAAGACAGGCTGTTTCTGGAATTGCATTTTGGGGAGTGCAAAAGTTGCCTGATACGCAGAGACCTCCGCAGATGCTGCTATTCGAATGGATAGGATTATCTGAACAAATACGACAGCAAAACTTAGTAGTTGATAAACAAACCCGAGAAATTTGGAACCAACTGAAAAATGATGGTTTGGATGCCGCCATATTAAAAGGACAAGGAATTGCAACGCTTTATGGTGAGCTTGCTCCTTATCGTCAGAGTGGTGATATTGACATTTGGGTAAAGGGTGGCTATCAGAAAGTATGCGACTATGTGCAAAGTACTCATCCCACGGATGATGTGGCTTATCATAGGTTTCATTATGATTACTTTGATGATACAGAAGTAGAGTTGCATCATAGGCCTACTCTGATGAGAAACCTGCTAGATGATAGAAAGCTTGCAAAATGGTACAATAGCTTTGGTGCTGACATCTTTGTCTATTTAGAGGATAAGGGTTTTGCAGTACCATCCTTAGAGTTTAATAGGATTTTTATACTGACGCATATCTACAGGCATTTCCTGTTTGAGGGAATCGGTCTAAGGCAGGTGATGGACTATTATTTTGTGCTGAAGAATTGTCACACAGATGCCACTGAAATCTTGGAAATTGGAAAGACTTTGCGGTCTTTCAGGATGCAGCGGTTTGCGGAAGCGATGATGTGGATACTGCATACTCAGCTAGGACTGGAAGAAAAGTATCTTATCTGTGGGATGAATGAGAAAGAGGGAAGGTTTGTGCTGAATGAGATAGCGCAGACTGGAAATTTCGGATATACAGATTCACGATATACATATAAGTACTTCTTTAAACTAAGGAGGCAAATAGCGCATGGTGTGCATCTGCTTTTGCATTATCCATCAGAAGTAATCTGGACTCCTATTTGGCTGGTGTATCATAAGGTGTGGAAGTGGAGGAAGAAGAGAGAGATTCATAAGAAATGGAAGAACGCTAAGTAACGGGACTGATGGAATTACGGAAACAAGGATTCATGGAGATTAGTGCTACTTGCGTGGATGATGTTTAAAATCGAAACTTTACCATTATCGTAAAGTGGAATGTATGGCTGATAACTTATACTTCATAGAGAGCATATATACACCAACTGATAGTACTAAATCGGTGGTTTCTCTTCTTTCTGCAAGGGAAAATGAACAAACTGTTATTGTTCGCAACCTTGAAGAACAGCAGTTGAAGATGTATAATCACATGGGGACTATCAGAGAAGGATGGTATGTGTACTATGATGAAGGAAAGCAGGTTCCTTTCGGTTATGGCAACCTTAGCCATTATGCAAGGGAGCAATTCAGAGAGTACTATGTATTGCGCAATCATTTAGTTGGAAGGCTGATAGATGCTGACAGCGAGGCTGCGATAGTACCATCATGTTTTCAAGGCAAAAAAACAAAGGTAACTTCGTATCATATAAACGTGGGACATGGTAATTGCAGCATTGTACTTATTGAGGCTGGCAGCTTTTACCAGATATGGATGGTAGATTGTTCTATTATAGACAAAACGGATCATTGGCGCAGTTATAAAGGGAATTTGGAGTTGTGTTTCCATGAAATAGCAAGGAAGCTGGGGAAAAATAAGGATGCAAAGTTGCATATAGATCGCTTTTTTCTGACTCATGCTCATCATGACCATTATAGCGGGGTAGAATATCTGATAAACAACAGGCTTATAGATGCTAGAACTCTTTGCTATGTGAATATCTACTACCAAATGGCAGGCAAGGCTTATAACAAGATGCTTAAAGCCTTAAATGATGCCAAGGTGAAAATATTAGAACCAATCTCAGATAATAGTAAAGAAGCCATCAGTTTCCTGCATCCGGAGAAACGTATATACAGAAGCAAGGCAACAGTGAAGAATACGGCAGATGACTATCGTGTTGTGGAAAGACCTGTGAATGATTCTTCGGTAGTGTTATCGATTAATGCCGGTGGAAAAACGATGGTTTTTCCTGGTGACTTGGAGCAGGAGGGTTATAATAAAATGAGTGGTACGGGTAATTGCGGCCCTCATCTCTTTGATGCTGATTTCTATGTGGTGGCTCATCATGGTAGTTTGAACGGGCATCCTACAATGCCGTGTAGAGTACAGCCACAAAGGGAAAAGTGGCCCATGCTATGTATTAAGAATAATCTGAAGAAAGTTATCTTGATGGGCAGGAATGGTGCTTACAGCAAGATATATAGCCAGCAGGTAGTAGATGAATGGAATCAAACTGGAAAGTTGGTGATTTCGGAGAATGCTCCCCATTTCGTGGAGTTGGATTGGGAGTATGAGAAAGAGATAATGCACTAATTGATATATTCTATGGCAGAGAAGGTACACTATAGGGGGAAAGCGTTAGTGGTAGGTAATGACCACTATGATCAAATGAAACCAGATTTGGATAATGCCGTGAATGATGCTAAAAGCATATACGCAGCATTGCAAGGACTGGGATTCATGATGATGCCAGAAGCTTATGATATAGGATTTGAAAAGTTTGATGAACTGTTAGAATCTTTTAAGTCTGACCTTGGACGTTATGAAGTCGGGGTGCTGTATTATTCTGGTCACGGTATTGAAATAGATGGAAAGAACTATCTTGTCATGAAAGATACACCACTTACCGATTTGGCAAAAACAACCATTCGGTTCTCTGTTGACCTTCAGGATTGTATCGAAGAACTTCATCAGGCAAAATGCAAAATGATTATCGTAATCATAGACGCTTGTCGGAATAACCCCTTTGAAGGAAAAGAAAGAGGGTGGGGCTCGGTGAATCTTGCTCCTATTTTTGCGCCCAAAGGAACACTTATAGCATATTCAACATCGCCTGGAGAGACAGCCAATGACTTTGGTATGAATGGTCATAGCGTATATACAGGTGCATTACTGCAACACCTTAAAGAGGAAGGATTGGAAATAGAGACGTTTTTCAAGAAGGTTCGTTCAACAGTGGATACCATGACAGGTGGAAAGAAAACTAGTTGGGAGCATACTTCTCTGATCGGCTCTTTCTCTTTTAATAGTGGCAAGATGGTTCATGTGGATGATATAGGTTATAATGCTACTGTAATAAGCGATGGCGAATATCAATTGAGTGACAAGGTGATGGCCCCTATCATCAAAAAGATGAAGTCGTATAATTGGTATACACAGAATGATGCTGTTGACGTTTTTTTGAAGATACGTCCACAAGTCCTTGATAAGAACCAACTTTTCATTATGGGAAGGAACCTGCTGCAAGCTGCGGTTGGAGGCTCTAATGACGCAAGAAAAGTAGTGAGTGATAGTGATATATTGGCAAATTATAGTTATAATGGGGAGAATCACTTGTTAAACGGTATTTTGTTTGAGATATATTTCAATCATGAAGGGAAGTTTCGCTATAAAAATTTTAAAATAGCTTGTCTGAACGAAATAATGCAGCATACGGCAGTAGAAGCGTTGAAGAGTTCATTTGCTTTTATCTATAATCTTTTGAAGGAGTTTGCGCATTTCTTGATTTTTATCCCATCTCCAGAGCCAACCAAAGTAGCTATTAATGTGAAACTTAATAAGGAAGAGGTCAAACCATTCTGGTGCGATCCATTGGAAATGTCTGTTGTGAAAACCATCTCTTTTGAAGGAAATGAGCTTCTTGCGGAGGAAGAAGATAGCAATGTGTTCCCATATAGCAAAGAACAAGAAATAAGGCAGGATGCGTTGGAGAACCTACTATGCGAAGGCTACGGAATTCCGTCTTCTTACCTGGATGTTGTTTATAACGAAGAACCCCTCAAGCATTATATGTGGCTTGACAAGAAATTCAAAAGGAATTTTAGAATGGGTAAAGAGGAAGAAGGTTTCGAGATAGAAGAATTACTCAAAGAGAACTGATATTATTGTCACTATGTATAGCCAATCATTCACGCCAAAATCACTCTATGCCTGTACTACACAGGCGGAGCGTAGGAATTCCGGCCTTAAGAAAGATGATTTCATTGAGGCCATAGTGAATGAAGTGGGTAATACTATAGTTGAAGGTACTTACGGATTTCAAATTAAGCAGGTATGGGATTTGTATCTTAATGGAAGAAAGAAAAGGGATTTTGACTATCTGTGTCAGAATTTGATTCTTCGAAAACTGCATAACAACATTAAGACCATCTATAAGGTACAGCAGGCAGACAGGAATAACATTGTGAGGCAAATGAAAATACTGCTGAGCGAGAATGTTGAAATGTGGGTTGTTAGGCTTGATGTGAGACACTTCTATGAGTCGATTAACCGTGAGAAATTGATAACTAAGCTTGAGGAAGATGCGAGGTTGACATACCCATCCTTAACACTTTTGCAATCGCTTTTCAAAGATCCCGTCGTGGCTTCTGGTACTGGGCTGCCAAGAGGGTTGGGTGTGAGCGCCGCCATGTCTGAATTATACATGAAGTATTTCGACTTGAACATCAGACGAGTTGAAGGGGTTTATTATTACGCCCGCTTTGTGGATGACATTATTGTGTTTTGCAGCAGTGAACAGAGTAAAGATTTAGTTTGGGAGGAAGTTAAAAAAGGGTTGGATGAACTCGGATTGGATTTGAATGTAGAGAAATCATATACTTGGAGCCCGGCTTCTCGTGGGGTAGAACTCGTATACCTTGGTTATACTTTTAAAAAGAGGGGTGGCAGGGTTGATATATCTATAGCTGACAAAAAGATAAAAGTTATAAAGACCAGATTGACAAAATCGTTTGTTCGATTTGTCAAAGACCGTAATTTTGATCTTTTTAAACAGAGAATAAAATTCCTCACAGGAAATTTTACGTTATATCAAGCAGACACTCTTCTTCCAATCAAGGTTGGTATATTTTTTAACTACAAATTTGCTGCAAATGATGAATGCTTGGATGAATTGGACAAGTATTATCAACGGCTTTTGCATTGTAGGACAGGAAAGTTAGGAAGTAGAATAGCACTATCAAAATCAGAACTGAAAGAATTGGAGAAGTATTCTTTTCGTTTTGGTTTCGAGAACCATGTGAACCATCACTTTACGAATGAACAGATGGTAAATATAACCAATTGTTGGCTATGAAACCTGAGAAGAGCTTGAATAACAAATATCGTGTGCTTCTGACAGAAGTACTTCCATACGAACTGCCGCTTGTGTTGAATAACGAGGCGTTCTATGAGAATATGCAGGACGAGAAGCTACGAACCTTGTTCATAGATGTTTTCAATGGTCGAGTAAAGGCTGGGGGATGGACTATCCCGTTTGACTACAACATCAGACGCATGGGCGGAGAAAGAAGCCGCAAGCTTAGTTTGATGCATCCGATAACACAGTTGGACTGTGTAGAGCATTATGCCAAGTATGATGACTATATGATTAACCTGTGCTCACGTAGTCCATACTCCATCAGGTATATTGATAAGAAAGCCAAGTGTGTGTTCCCGTCAGTAGAAACAACTGATGATGAAGTACCAGATGATGTGATGGAAAGACCCATTGAGGTTGTGGATAATACCGTAGAAACCCGCTATCGCTCATATTTCTAATATGAGAAGTTTGACTTGGTTTACAAGTTTTTTGAAAGTGGTGACAACTTGCGCTTGGAACAGAAGTATGCGTATATGATGGTATTGGACATTACAGCCTGTTTCTACCATATATATACACATTCTATAGCTTGGGCCGTTAAGGGGAAAGCAATTGCTAAGTGCAGCGCGAATCAGAATACTTTTGAAAATGAGTTTGACCACCTGATGCAACATTCTAACTATAATGAAACGAATGGCATTATAGTGGGGCCTGAGATTTCGAGAATCTTTGCAGAAATCATCCTTCAAACCGTAGATCTGGCTATAATGCGACAACTGAAAGAGCAGTACGGCTACAGTTTGGGACGTGACTATGAAATCAGACGATATGTGGATGATTCTTACGTGTATGCTACTTCGCAAGAGATATTGGAACACATCAGAACAGCCTATCAGGAACAACTTGCTTACTATAAGATGGACATCAACAAAAGTAAGTTAGAACTTCATCAACGACCATTTACTACCGGTGTGAGTGATGCTAAGCGGCAAGTGAACAGAATGGTGGCAGAATTTAAAGAAAGGTATCTGAAAACCAATGATGACGGACGGTACAGCAAAGGGGTGAGTAAGGACATGTCGGTATTCTCCTCGTTTGCCAGACAATTCCGTTCCATTACGCATCAGTTCCAGTTGAATTATGGCGAACTAAACAAATACACGTTGACCTTGTTGTTAAGGCAGATAAGGAATGAACTGAAAGCGGGCAGAATACCCTCACAGGGATTGTTGACTGCATACGCAGAGATTGCGTTTTACATTTTCTCCCTTGATATGCATACAACGGCATCGTATCGACTTTGTTCAATTCTAGAATGTCTTATAAGATGGGCAGAAAAGAATCCTGATAAAACTGTTGGACAGGAGTTGGTGAATAGGTATAGGCGTGAGGCGAAACGAGTGTTGGATATATACGTGGCTGGCAGTTCGGAAGTCAATATGAATCTGGAGGTGTTGAATATTCTTATCACCCTAAACCGACTGATTGATTATAAGTTGCCTTTAGGTCAACTGGAGTTGTTGTTTGCTGTCAAGGTAGATAGTGGTGAGGGCTTTGACAAGTTGAATTATTTCCAGATATGTACGCTCCTGTACATCATTGAGAATAAATCGGAGTATCAGGCTTTTAAAGACCTTATAGAAATCGAGGTGAAGAGAAGGATTACATCACTGGATGATTTGGTTAAATCTGAAAATGTTCATTTATTTTTTGATGTGATGACATGTCCATACCTTAAGAATAAAGTTGGTATGGAGATAATTAAGAGCCTGACAAAGGGTAGCGAGGCTAAGGCTTATCAAAAGCGAGCTGAATTGGCAAAGCCAGGGCGCTGGTTTTTTGATTGGGACAAGAGCCATACGCTTGCTAGTTTCCTTGTTAAGAAAGAGTATCATTCACCATACGAATAATAAACTTAGAGAACCGTTCAGACCCGAAGAGACAGTCCAATGCGGAATTTGAGTAAAACGGATGACGTGTTGGAATATACGGTTGGTGGCGGTAACGGAAAGATGTTTGTACTCCGAGGGGTATGACTACTGACCAATGCTATGGCAGTTGCTTAATCCAACCGAGGAGTTCGCTCCACACACTAATGACCCCCAGAGGTCTGTTTCGGTTCTCTATTTTATGGAGATATTTTATGATTATAGAAAAGTTTGATGAACAAGCTTTGAGAAATTTTGCTGGCGTCTTATCTTCTATTTTGACGCATGGCGAAATATCGGAAATGCTTGAGCGATGTCATATTCCACAAGCAGAAGGGACGAATAAGCAGGATAGGCTTTTCTATGCTTTTAAAAGAATTCAAGAAAGGAATAGTTGTGGCAACAACGTGATTGACTTTATACAAAAGACTATTACCCCGAAATGTTATAGTGACAATCAGAAATTTGAGAGAGATAAGGCTGCAATTAATGAGAAACTGCTATATGAAGGATTTGAGATAAACGAAAAAGGACAAATCCTACAATGTAAGAAAGCTCAAACTATTCCTGAAGCCAAAGAGAGGTCACAAAAGATAAAGACCAAAATTCGGGGTATGCGAATACATTCGGAAATAATCAAATATTGTGATGAAGAATGGCTGAATGAAGACTATTTTCATGCAATTGAAGAAGTGGCTAAGAGTGTATTTGACAGGCTGCGGAATATGACAGGCATACAACAAGACGGAGCCGCATTGGTAACCGCTTGTTTTTCATTGGGCCAAGCAGGAATTCCTTTACTTGCAATGAACAGATTGGAAACCGAGAGCGAAATGAGTGAACAGAAAGGCTTTATGAACTTTTGCATAGGCTTTTATGGGTTGTATAGAAATCCAAAGGCACATAATGTAAGAGTGAACGAAGAAGTAAAGTTGGAACAATTCGCTGAGGTATTAGTGGTTGCGTCGATAATTCATGAGAGGCTTGACCATGTATATCAAACGAGAAGATAAAGTGTGGATTAATAATACGAAATCAAAATAAAATATGATTTGGACATATATAATTATTGCAGTGCTGCTGTTGGCAGCTGAACTGATTTATTTCCGCATTGCGGATAAGTGCAATATCATCGATAAACCCAATGAGAGAAGTAGTCACTCGACTATTGTATTAAGAGGCGGGGGGATTATATTTGCAATTTCCATCCTTGTATGGATGGGATTGCAAATGGTGCATGGTGAATGGTTCATGGTGAAGGATTATTTGCCGTTCATCGTGGGTCTGGTGTTGATTTGTGGGGTGAGCTTCTGGGATGATGTGAAGTCGCTGCCAGACAGTGTAAGGTTGGTAGTCCAATTCATTTCCATGGCCCTCATGTTCTGGAGCATGGGCATCATGCATTGGGATTTGTGGTGGTTCGTAATAATAGCATTAATTGTTAGCGTAGGGGCGACGAATATCATCAATTTCATGGATGGAATAAATGGTATCACGGCAGGGTATGCGCTCGCAGTGCTCGTGCCGCTGGCTTTGGTTAATGGTTCAAGGTTCTATGCAGAGCAAAGCGGCAGAGCCGAGCGAATGGTTAATGGTTATGGATTTATAGAGCAGTCGTACTTGATAGTAGCTATTGTCGGCGTTCTGGTGTTCTGCATATTCAATTTCAGACCGAAGGGGAAGGCGAAATGTTTTGCGGGGGATGTTGGTAGTATTGGTATCGCTTTCATCATGTTATTCGCCATCGGAAAGCTGATTGTGCAGACGGGGGATTTGTCGTATCTGATTTTGCTGATGATATATGGGGTGGATGGTTGCCTGACGATATGCCATCGCATCATGCTACATGAGAACTTAGGCGAGGCTCATAGGAAGCATGCGTATCAGTTGATGGCAAATGAGTTGAAGATGAGTCACGTCACGGTAAGTCTGATTTATATGGGACTGCAGTTGGCCATATCGCTTGGGTTCATTTATTTGTGTCCGAATACGATATTGGCGCACTGGATATATTTTGTGGCAGCCGGTATTGTATTGACAATAGGCTATATTTTGTTCATGCGCAAATATTACTATTTGCATGAAGAGTATCTCAAGAGCCTTGAGAAGTAATTTATAGTTTTATTAGATTATGAAGATAACACAAGCAATAATGGACAAACTCTCGGAGGAGGCTAAAACGTCTCCAAGGTTGCGCATGAATATGGATCTGAGAAATTCGGATTCTGACAGTTCCCAGCGGATGCTGAATGCGATTGAGCCCGGGAGCCCGCTTCCGATTCATAGACATCAGAAGACGAGTGAGACAGTCGTATGTCTCAGAGGTCGGCTTGTTGAGGAGTATTATGATGAATTGGAACGGATCTGCACCGAAAGGATAGAACTTTCACCTAATGGCCCTGTGGTAGCACTAAATATTCCTGCCGGACAATGGCACACAGTAAGGGCATTGGAGACTGGAACCGTTATCATGGAAATGAAGAACGGTGCGTACGAACCGCTGTCGGATGTGGACATCCTTAAGATGTAAGAGGTATGACGGAAGATGTTGTGTCAAGGCTTAATTCTTTTATTGAGAATGAGATGCGGTCGTGCTCGATGGATATAGGCGGGATTACGCCTGAATATGTCTATAGGATGTGGGGAGGAACAGTACCGATTAATGAGATAGAGGCTGCTTTCGAAGTGCTGAAACGTAATGATGACTTAGTCTGCATAGGGGTAATAAACATACTGACAAACGAGCTATGAGAACGGTTGGTTATGAGACTTTCGAGCTTGCTCGCTTGTCTAGGCAAGAACTCCAACAAGAACATGGCTCGTTGTTGGTTTCATAATATAGGCAACAATGGCAAAGACTAAAGAGGAATTGAGAGAGGTACGGAAGCAGAAGTTGCCTACGGCGACTACTTTCTCGCCTCGGAATAGCCTAAGCAAGCTTAGCTCTCCGCTCGGCTTACCGAAAGAGTTCGCTCCGATGGAACAGAAACTGCAGGAAATGCATACCAAGGAGGATGATAGTCTATTTCGAAATCCCCCGTCCCCTTTGCCTAAAGGGGCTCCACCTCTCCCTGTATTCCCTCTCCTCAGGCGAGGGAAAAACTGAAAATCGCAGAAACCGACGATTTACAGAGTTTTGGTATCGCTCGCAAAGCCTGTGCCCTAAAGGGCGAGCGATGTTTTTCTCATAAACTTGCCGCGGAAGATAGAGCAGATGATGCCGAGACTGATGAAGAATTTTTCACGCTCAAGAATGCAAATTTATTTGTTTTATCTTCGCTAAATCGAAATTTTGCACTATCTTTGCAGCGGAAATTGAGTTATAAGATTATGGAAGAGGATGGTCAGATTACTGTCAATGAGCCTGTAGCAGCATATGGAACGAACTCCTATATGGACGTTATGAATATGCTTCACTCTATGCCTATCACACGGCAGGTGAAGGAACAGGTGGCTCATCGTCTTGTTCAAGAGGTGACAGAGCCTGCCTTGTCCGCTGCGTTCGATAAAATTGAAGAGATGGGCAGCTTACAGGATGGATGGGCTGGTGATGGTAGTTATGCAGTATCTCGTCGGGTGCTGAACAACCTAAAGAGCGTTTTGCTAATCTCTGATAATAAAGACTGGGAAAATTGGATGATGGGGCCGGATGTAAATGCTACTATTGGGTTACAGTCCAGATCTCATCGTGCCCTCATAAGTCTTGGTGCAAAGGAGTTCTCTTACTACGTACTCATGCAGGGAAAGAAGATTTCGGGGAGTCATGTGCCATTTAATCCAGAGATCTTTCTTAAAACCATGCGCGAGATAGCTTGATATGGAAGACCTTAGTTCTCGGATTACAGATAGTGAAGATGTGGCCCGTATCTTAAGCAAAGACTGGGTCTCTGATAATGTGATCTGATTGACCAAGCAACTTTAGAAACCTGTACGGTAAAAAGCCTATTATAATCATTCATTCATCATGGAGATGAAGAACGGGACGTACGAACCGCTGTCGGATGTGGACATCCTTAAGATGTAAGAGGTGTTCTTATTAATGATCATAAAAGACTAGTTTTAGTGTAATAAAACTAATTCCTTATACCCTAGCGGAAGCTGGGGGGTAGCTGTGTGCCCATTGGTCTGGTGGGCAGTGACAGGCTATGGAAATACATCATACTATGCAGTTACGGGATTATCAGAAGGAGATGCTGGACAGGCTGGAAAGGGCCTGGGCGAGCAACAGGAGCGTGATGGTGCAGATGCCGACGGGGACTGGGAAAACGGTCCTGATGGCGGAAGCTGTCAGGGGCTGTGACAAAGTGTTGATTGTGGCGCACCGGAGGGAGCTGATAGAGCAGATCCGACAGACGGTCAGGGCCTTTGGCCTTGGCGAGGGCATCGTCGTCGAGAGTATTCAAAAAATCAATTCGAAAGAATTCGAATTTGATTTTGGACCGGAGTTGGTGATCGTGGATGAAGCGCATCATGCGCTGGCGAAGACTTACAGAATGCTGTGGGAGAGGTGGCCGGAGGCGAAGTTCTTAGGACTGACGGCGACTCCCTGCAGACTGAGCGGTGAGGGATTCGAGGACTTGTTTGACGTGCTACTGCAATCGCATGACATCCAGTGGTTTATCGATGAGGACTGGCTCTCGGACTTTGAGTACGTGAGTGCCCGGCCTGACAGTCTGATGATGCATCGTATCGGACAGTTGCAGAAGCGCGGTGCTGACGGTGACTACCAGACGAAGGAGATGGCAACGGTGATGGATGTGCCGGAGTCGGTGGCGCACTTGTATGAGAGCTATGAGGCCTTCGCACAGGGGAAGAAGGGCATCGTGTATGCGATTGACCGACAGCATGCAGGGCATATCGCAGCCTACTATCAGGCGCATGGGGTGAACTGTGCGGTGATTGATGCGAAGACAAAGGCGAAAGAACGCGATGATATCGTCAGGGCGTATAAGAATGCGCTTGTGGATGTGATTGTGAACGTGGATATCTTCTCGGAGGGGTTTGACTGTCCGGAGGTGGAGTTTATCCAGTTGGCGAGACCGACGCTGTCGCTGACGAAGTATCTGCAACAGGTGGGGCGTGGCATGCGTGTGTCGACAGGGAAGGATTGTGTGCTGATACTGGATAACGTGGGGCTGTATCAGACGTTCGGACTGCCGACGGATGCCAGGGACTGGCGACTGATGTTCGACGGGAAACTGGCGGGCAAGGGTGTTGCCGGGGAGGAGAAGCCCATCGTGATAGAGGAACCGACTGACGAGACCATTCATACGACGAAGCGACTGGTGAACCTGGAGATGGTGAGGATCAAGCGGCGGGGCGAGAAGCACCAGGGGCTGGAGATCTTCATGCTCGGGGGCAAGTATGGTGTGATGCTGGACGGTTTCATCACCTGTCCGGCGGAGTTTGAGCATGTGAAAAGGCTCGAGGCGCCTTATTTCGCCATCGGCTATTATCCTTATTATATATATAAGAATAAGGTGACGGTGATTGACAGACAGGGCAGGGACCTGAAACCGGGGCTCTACGGAAAGGTCAGCCAGGAGGGTGACGTGTTTATCGGACAGAATGTCAGGGGGGAAAGGGTCTACTGGGATGCCAAGGGGGGCAGACAGTACGAGACCATGCCGCAGTTCGGCCGTATCTACCGTTTTGAAGTGGCCAGGACGGGTGAGAAGATCTACATGAGGAACCGGTCGGGGGAGTGGGACAAACCTTTCTCGGAGAAGAGTGTCTATCTGCACAACCAATATACCATCTTAGGAAATACGCTGGTGTTTAACAATGACATCCGAAAGGGCTATCAGATCTGTGGCTATGAGCGGGACTGCATCTATATCAACATAGAGAAGCAACACTCGGTGAACTACAAATATGCGTATGTGGGCAGGAGGGGGACCATCGTCAGCTATACCACCTACCTGCCTGACGACCTGAGGCCCTATCCGGACCTCAGAAGTCTCGACCTGAAGCGAATGAAGGGGACTGGATAATGCTCCAGATCCCCTTTTTTATGTCGTATAGGGAATTTCCTATCCGGATTTAGAGTTTTTCCCTTGCAGGGGTGGTTTTTTCTTCTTACTTTTGCATCGAGAAATAAAATGTCTAACGTTTTAAAATATTGGAAAGGGTAAAGTTATGAAGAAGATGTACAACATGCTGATGATGGCCATGATGGGTATGATGGCACTGTCGATGACCTCCTGCGATGAAGACGAGAGCATCGCCTACACCCTGGAGGGAACCTGGAAGGGAAACATGTATATCTCCTCGGAGTGGGACGGCAGATACTATGATGCCACCTATACGGAGGTCACCTTCTCGAAGGATCCATACAGGTATTCAAGTGGTACGGGTTATTGGGTGGACTACTACAACAACGCCCCCTGGGGCAGCTATGTGGCCAACCACATCGACTGGAAGGTGGACTATGGAACCATCTATATCTACTTCCGCGAGGAGCGCACTTCTCTCGAGATCCGCGACTATCACCTGAACTACGACCGTTTCTGGGGCTATATCTACGATCACGGAAACAATGTAGACTTCGAGCTCTACAGTGTCTATCATCCGTCTTCGTACTACGATGACTATCGCTGGGGATGGGATGACTGGGACTACTACTGGAGCAGGGGTGGTGACGGTAATAAGGTTGAAATGCCGAAGAGAATTGTAAGGATGAAGTAGTGTAATACACTAACTTTGAGACTTCGTCTCGAAGGTACTCACATTCGAAAATGAAAATAAATCGATATTTATTTTGCATTTTGCTCACTTAATCGTACCTTTGCAGCGATTTTCACATAATCGCTGCAATTTTTATATATGAACGCGTTTAAGAAGAAGAGAAGATGGCACTGCCTGTCGGGCCAGGAACCCACGGAGATGGACAAGACTATTATATCCTGGGAGAACAAAGGCAAGCTGGTGCCTACCAGAGACCTGATCAAGACTCCTGAGCAGATAGAGGGTATCCGCAGGGCCGGTGTGGTGAACACCGGCGTGCTCGATGCCGTGGCTGCAGCCATCCATGAAGGGATGAACACGCTGGAGATAGACCAGATCTGCAGACAATACTGCGAGGATCATCATGCGATACCGGCTTGTCTGAACTATGGTGGCGATGAGAATACGCCCCCGTTCCCGATGTCGGTCTGTACGTCGATTAACGAGGTGGTGTGTCACGGGGTGCCCAAAGAGGAGGATGTGCTCGAGGAGGGCGACATCATCAACGTGGACTTTACGACCATCCTCGACGGCTATTATGCGGATGCAAGCCGTATGTTCATCATCGGCAAGACCACGCCGGAAAAAGAACAGCTGGTCAGGGTGGCCAAGGAGTGTCTGGAGGTCGGTATGGAGGCTGCCAAGCCCTATGGCTTCGTGGGTGACATCGGACATGCCATCGAGAAGCATTGCAAGAAATACGGCTATGGAATCGTCAGAGACCTGGCTGGCCATGGGGTGGGGCTGCAGTTCCATGAGGAACCGGACGTGAACCACTATGGTCATCGGGGGACGGGAATGTTGCTGGTGCCAGGGATGGTGTTCACGATTGAGCCGATGATCAATATGGGGACATGGAAGGTGTTTATCGATGCGGATGACCCGTATGGCTGGGAGGTGATCTCGGCGGATGAGAAGCCGAGTGCACAGTGGGAGCATACGCTGGTGATGACGGAACATGGAGTGGAAATACTGACGTACTAATGGATATATATATATTAGGTATAGAGTCGAGTTGTGACGATACATCGGCGGCGGTGCTGAGGAATGGGGTGCTGTTGTCGAACGTGACAGCATCGCAGGCTGTGCATGAGGCGTATGGTGGCGTGGTGCCGGAACTGGCATCGAGAGCCCACCAGCAGAATGTGGTGCCGGTGGTGGATCAGGCCATCAAAAAGGCCGGTATCACCAAGGAACAGCTGTCGGCTATTGCCTTCACGAGAGGACCGGGTCTGATGGGATCGCTGCTCGTAGGGGTGAGTTTCGCCAAGGGCTTGGCCAGGAGTCTGGGGATTCCGATGATCGATGTGAACCACTTGCAGGGACATGTAATGGCACATTTCCTGAACTCGCCCGCCACCCCTCCTTTCCCGTTCCTCTGTCTGCTCGTGAGTGGGGGAAATTCACAGATTGTGAAGGTAAATGCCTATAACGATATGGAGGTGCTGGGACAGACGATTGACGATGCGGCTGGGGAGGCCATCGACAAGTGTTCGAAGGTGATGGGACTGGGCTATCCCGGTGGACCGATCATCGACAGGCTGGCGCGACAGGGAAATCCCAAGGCATTCACGTTTGCAGAACCCAGCATTCCGGGCCTGGACTACAGTTTCTCGGGTCTGAAGACCTCGTTTCTCTATTCCCTGCAAAAGTGGGTGGCAGAGGATCCGGACTTCATCGAGAAGCACAAGGAGGACATCGCTGCATCACTGGAATGGACAGTTGTGGACATCCTGATGAAGAAACTCAGGAAGGCCGTGAAGCAGACGGGTATCAAACACGTGGCTGTAGCGGGGGGGGTAAGTGCGAACAACGGACTTCGCAATGCTTTCTATGATGCCGAGAAACGGTATGGCTGGACCATCTATATTCCGAAGTTCAGCTACACGACGGACAATGCGGCAATGATCGGGATCGTGGGGTATTATAAGTATCTCGACGGGGAGTTCTGCAGCATCGATGCACCGGCATTCAGTAAAGTCAGCTTTACTTAAGAGTTAAGAGTTAAGAGTTAAGAGTTAAGAATTAAGAGTTAAGAATTAAGAGTTAAGAGTTAAGAATTAAGAGTTAAGAATTAAGAGTTAAGAATTAAGAGTTAAGAGTTAAGAATTAAGAGTTAAGAGTTAAGAATTAAGAATTAAGAGTTAAGAATTAAGAATTAAGAAAATCACAAGATGGATTTTGAGAGTAAGATAACAAGTCGGGAGGTGAGTGAGATCCTCTGGGAGACGGAAAAGACAGTCAGTACGGCGGAGAGCTGTACGGGGGGACGCATCGCAGAGGCGATTATCGCCGTGCCTGGGGCGTCGAAGTATTTCAAGGGCGGTATCATCTCATACGTCAATGAGATCAAGGAGAACCTGTTGGGGGTGGATCATCAGGTGCTGGAAGAGAAAACCGCTGTGTGTGAGGAGGTTGCCATCGCCATGGTGAAAGGGGCCTGCAAGGCACTGAATACCGACTATGCCATCTCGGCAACGGGGGTGGCAGGTCCTACCGGGGGTACGAAGGATATACCCGTCGGAACCATCTGGCTGGCCTGTGGCAGTCTGGATCATGTGATGACTGTCAAGGTGGAGGAAGACCACGGCAGAGACATCAATCTGGCCATCGCCACGAACAGGGCCATGGAACTGTTTTTGGAGTTTCTGAAGCAGGAAGATGCCCCAAGACCTGTGCGGGAAGGTTAAAAAATATTAATTCTTCGTTTTTCCAGTCAGGCAATCATTTGAATATCAATTAAAATGTGTACCTTTGCACCCTGTTTGGAATAAGTAAGTGTAAATCACAAGTAAAAAGGTAGATAGAAATGTCTAAGATTTGTCAAATTACAGGAAAGAAGGCACAGACGGGTTGCAATGTGTCTCACTCAAAGCATCGTACAAAGAGAAGCTTTGACGTCAACCTTTTCAGCAAGAAATTCTACTATGTAGAGGAGGGTTGCTGGATTCAGCTGAAGATTAGTGCTGCTGGTCTTCGTTTGATTAACAAATTAGGTCTGGACGCCGCACTCAAGCAGGCTGTTGCCAAGGGTTTCGTGGAGTGGAAGGACATTAAAGTGATAGGAGACTAAGAAGATGGCAAGCAAGAAAGCAAAGGGTAATCGCGTGCAGGTGATTCTGGAGTGCACTGAGCACAAGAACAGTGGCATGCCCGGCACAAGCCGATATGTGACCACCAAGAACCGTAAGAATACGCCGGAGCGTATGGAGCTGATGAAGTACAACCCCATCTTGAAGAAGATGACACTTCACAAGGAGATCAAATAAGCTTCGCTTAATTAAGAATTTAGAATTTAGAATTAAGAAAGTATGGCAAAGAAAACCGTCGCTACCCTCCACGAAGGCTCAAAGGATGGTCGCGCTTACACAAAGGTTATCAAGATGGTGAAAAGCCCTAAGACGGGTGCTTACATCTTCGACGAGCAGATGGTTCCTAATGAGGACGTAAAGGACTTCTTTAAGAATTAATTTTAATTTTACATAAAAAAGAGAGGTTGCAAGTTAAATTGCAACCTCTTTTTTTGCGGTTTCATCGAAATTTTGTAATTTTGCGCTGTAAAACAGCGCGAAAGCGGGCTTGTACCGTCTTTGCGCCGTAAAAAAGGATATAATAATATTTGATGAAATGGGAATATTTGGATTCTTTAATAAGGATAAAAAAGAGACACTCGACAAGGGTTTGGAGAAAACCAAGACGAGCGTGTTTGATAAACTGGCACGAGCTGTCGCCGGAAAGACGAAGGTGGATGATGATGTGCTGGACAACCTTGAGGAGGTGCTCATCACCAGTGACGTGGGCGTGGATACGACCCTGAAGATCATCCGGAGGATTGAGGAACGCGTGGCACGGGACAAGTATGTGAGTACGTCGGAGTTGAACGGCATCCTCCGTGAAGAGATTGCTAATCTGTTGGCAGAGAATAATACGGAGGATAACGACAACTGGGATCTTCCCAGCGACCACAAACCCTATGTCATCCTCGTGGTGGGTGTGAATGGTGTGGGTAAGACCACCACGATCGGTAAACTGGCGTGGCAGTTCAAGCAGGCAGGCAAGAAAGTATATCTGGGCGCAGCTGACACCTTCCGTGCCGCAGCTGTGGAGCAGCTCTGCATCTGGGGTGAGCGCGTTGGCGTGCCTGTGGTGAAACAGCAGATGGGCTCGGATCCTGCCTCAGTTGCGTTCGATACTCTCTCGAGTGCCAAAGCCAATGGTGCAGATGTGGTGCTCATCGATACTGCGGGCCGACTGCACAATAAGGTGGGCTTGATGAACGAACTGAAGAAGATCAAGGACGTGATGAAGAAGGTATTGCCCGAGGCACCTGATGAGGTGATGCTCGTGCTTGACGGTTCAACGGGTCAGAACGCCTTTGAGCAGGCGAAGCAGTTTGCCGCCGTGACGCAGATTACCAGTCTGGCAATCACGAAGTTAGATGGTACTGCAAAGGGTGGAGTCGTCATCGGTATCAGCGACCAACTGAAGGTGCCCGTGAAGTACATCGGACTGGGCGAGGGGATGCAGGATTTGCAGCTCTTTAACAAGCGCCAGTTTGTAGATTCGCTGTTTCAGAATTGAAAATTGATGAAGAAGACGATAGATATTATTTCACTCGGATGCTCGAAGAACCTTGTTGACAGCGAGGTACTGATGGGCTTGATGGAGGCCAACGGCTATCAGTGTACACACGATAGCGATGACCCCCAGGGGGAGATTGTCGTCGTGAATACCTGTGGCTTCATCAACGATGCAAAGGAGGAAAGTATTAATACCATCCTGGAGTTCGCGCAGGCGAAGACGGAAGGACGGATTGAGAAGTTGTTTGTGATGGGCTGTCTCTCGGAACGCTATCTGGCAGAACTGGAGGCAGAGATCCCTGAAGTGGATGGCTGGTATGGAAAGTTTAACTATAAGAAACTTCTGCAAGACCTTGAGGGAGAGAACTTTAAGGCTTTAGAGGGGAAGCGGCATATCACTACGCCCCGTCATTATACCTATATCAAGATCAGTGAGGGCTGTGACCGCAATTGCGCCTATTGTGCCATCCCGCTGATTACGGGCAAGCACCAGAGCCGCCCGATGGAGGAAATTCTCGACGAGGTGCGCCTGTTGGTGAAGGATGGCACGAAGGAGTTTAATGTGATTGCCCAGGAGTTGACCTATTACGGTATCGATATCGACGGCAAACAGCATATCGCTGAACTCATCGAACGGATGGCGGATATTCCCGGTGTGGAGTGGATCCGTCTGCACTATGCCTATCCCGCCCATTTCCCCTGGGATCTGCTGCGAGTGATGAGGGAGAAGAAAAACGTGTGCAACTATCTGGACATTGCCCTGCAGCATATCTCCGACCACATGCTCCAGCGGATGCAGCGTCATGTGACGAAGGAAGAGACTTATGAGCTTGTGAGACGACTGCGGGAGGAAGTGCCGGGCATACATATCAGAACCACGATGATGGTGGGTTTCCCTGGTGAGACCGAGGAAGACTTCGAGGAGCTGAAGGCCTTCGTAAAGTGGGCGCGCTTTGAACGCATGGGGGCATTCGCCTATTCTGAGGAAGAGGGAACCTATTCAGAGCAGCATTATGAAGACGATGTGCCGGAAGAAGTCAAACAGCAGCGTCTGGACAAACTGATGCGCATCCAGCAGACCATCAGTGCAGAGCTGGAGGCTGAGAAGGTGGGAAAGATCCTGCGGGTGATCATCGACAGGGAGGAAGGTGCCTATTATGTAGGCCGCACTGAGTTCTGCTCTCCTGAGGTGGACCCCGAGGTGCTGATTCCCATGGAGGAACGGGTATTGCAGATCGGTGCGTTCTATGACGTGCTGATCACTGATTCGGAAGAATTTGATCTGTATGGAACAACCGTGAATGAAAAATGAAAGAATGAAATAATGAGATATGAATAATAAAGACTTTATTGCAGAATTAGCACAACGGACGGGTTATTCGGCTGAGGATACCCAGAAGTATGTGAATTGTATCGTCCAGGCTATGGGAGATTATTTCAAGGAAGACAGTCTGGTGCTCGTTCCCACCTTCGGGACTTTTGAGGTGAGGAAGAAACTGGAGCGTATCATGGTGAATCCCTCTACCGGACAACGAATGTTGGTTCCACCCAAACTGGTGCTGTCGTTCAAACCGAACATCAGTTGGAAAGAACGTGTAAAGAATGGAGGTGCAGAATGACGGGAAAAATTGCGATACAGGATCTGGCTGTCGTGCTCACAGAGCGTTATGGCCTGAGTAAGAAGGAGGCTTCCACGTTTGTTGGAGAGATGTTTGACATCGTACAGCAGGAGCTGGAGACCGACAAGATAGTCAAGATCAAGGGATTCGGTACGTTCAAGATCGTGGATGTGGACGACCGCGAGAGTGTGAATGTGAATACTGGTGAGCGTGTGCTGATTGAGGGACACGGCAAGATCACCTTCACGCCGGATGCCTATATGAAGGAACTGGTGAACAAACCTTTCTCCCAGTTTGAGACCGTTGTGTTGAACGAGGGAGTGGATTTCAAGGATGATCCAGAACCGGAGACCGAGACGCCAGCGCCAGAACCCATTGAGGAGAGGACGGAGCCGGTTGTCATGCCGTTAGTGGATTTCGGTCCAGACACGTCAGTGACGGAGGAAGAGCCCATCGTGGATATTCCTGAGACAGAGGATACTCCTAAGGTTGAAGCTCCTATGTCTGAGGAGGAATCCGCGGCTGATGAGGAACCAGTGGCCGAGGAGGAACCTATGGTTGAAGAGGCGTATGAAGAAGAAACCGAACTGCCAGAGGAGACTCACAGCGGCAGTAAATGGTGGGTGGTCTGTCTGGCTGGTCTCGTAGGTCTCGTGGCCGGGTATCTGCTTGGCAACTATTTCCCCTTTGCGACCTCGCAGCAGCCTGCTCAAGAGGTGACAGTCAAAAAGGCCGATGTTCAGCCAGTGGCAAAACCTGAGCCGGTTGCAGCAGAGAAAGCGCCTGTTTCTGAAGAAAAAGTGCCTGAGGCTGAAGAGACAGCACCTGAGGCTGAAAAGCAGGAGCCAAAACCGGAAGTGAATGCCGAGGACCCCTATGCAGCCAAGGATGTCAGGGTACGTCTGGGTGCCTATCGGATTGTAGGTACGGACAAGGTCGTGAAGGTGAAGGAGGGTGAGACACTGTCAAAGATCTCCCGCCGGATTTTCGGACCGGATATGGAATGCTATATCGAAGTATTCAACGACCTCAGTCCGTCATCGGAGCTGAAGCCTGGTCAGGAAATCAAGATTCCGAAGCTGGAACATAAGAAGAAAAAGAAATGATAAGTGATTAGAGTTTAAAGTTTAAAGCATATAATTATGGCAGAAGCTATTGACATCCGGGAACTGAATATCCGGATTGAACAACAAAGCGCATTTGTGACAAATCTGATGACAGGCATGGACCGTGTCATCGTAGGACAGAAGCATCTGGTAGACTCGCTCCTGATCGGATTGCTGAGTGATGGACATATCCTGCTCGAAGGTGTGCCGGGACTGGCCAAGACACTGGCCATTAAGACCCTTTCGCAGCTGATAGATTCAGACTACAGCCGTATACAGTTTACACCCGACCTCCTGCCTGCTGACGTCATCGGTACGATGATCTATTCGCAGAAGGATGAGAAGTTCCAGGTGAAGAAGGGTCCGGTGTTCGCCAACTTCGTGCTGGCAGATGAAATCAACCGTGCACCGGCGAAGGTGCAGAGTGCACTGCTCGAGGCCATGCAGGAGAAGCAGGTGACCATCGGCAGCGATACTTTCCAGCTGCCGAATCCCTTCCTGGTGATGGCTACGCAGAACCCGATAGAGCAGGAGGGTACCTATCCGCTGCCAGAGGCACAGGTGGACCGTTTCATGTTGAAGGTGGTGATCGACTATCCCTCACTGGAGGAGGAGAAGAAGATTATCCGCGAGAACATCGCAGGAGAGATGCCGAAGGTGACACCGGTGACGACAGCAGATGAGATCCTGAAGGCCAGGGCTGTGGTGCGTGAGGTCTATCTGGATGAGAAAATCGAGCAGTATATCGCTGACATCGTCTTCGCCACCCGTTATCCGGAGCGTTACAACCTGAAGGACCTGAAGGATATGATCGCGTTCGGCGGATCACCTCGAGCCAGTATCAATCTGGCCAAGGCAGCCAGGGCATACGCCTTTATCAAGCGTCGCGGCTATGTGGTGCCTGAGGATGTGAGGGCTGTGGCTCATGACGTGCTCCGTCATCGTATCGGTCTGACCTACGAGGCAGAGGCCAGTAACATCACGAGCGAGGAGATCGTATCGAAGATTGTCAATAAGGTCGAAGTACCCTGATGGAAACATCTGAAATAATCAAGAAAGTCCGGAAGATCGAGATCAAGGCGAGAGGGCTGAGCTCTAACATCTTCGCAGGTCAGTACCATTCTGCCTTCAGGGGCAGGGGTATGGCCTTCAGTGAGGTGCGAGAGTATCAGTTCGGCGATGATGTCAGGGATATCGACTGGAATGTGACAGCACGTTTTCATCGGCCATACGTCAAGGTGTTTGAGGAAGAGCGTGAACTGACGGTGATGCTGCTCATCGACGTCAGCGGTTCGCTTGACTTCGGCACGCAGAAGCAGATGAAGCGCGACATGGTGACGGAGATAGCTGCCACCATCGCCTTCAGTGCCATCCAGAACAACGATAAGATCGGTGTGATCTTCTTCTCGGACAAGATTGAAAAATACATACCGCCGAAGAAGGGACGTAAGCATATCCTCTATATCATCCGAGAGTTGCTCGACTTCAAGGCCGAGTCCAGACGCACGGATGTGAAGCAGGCTATCGAGTTCCTGTCGAGTATCCAGAAGCGGCGTACCACCGCCTTTATCCTGAGCGACTTCTATGTGCGTGACCAGTTCCTGCAGTCGTTGCAGATAGCCAGTCGCAAGCACGATGTGGTGGCTATCCAGGTCTATGACCAGCGTGCCAGGGAGTTGCCGGATGTCGGACTGATGAAGGTGGTCGATGCGGAGACAGGGTTCGAGCAGTATGTGGATACCAGTTCCAAGCGCTTGCGCCAGGCCTATAATAAGTACTGGCTGACGCGTCAGGCAGAGTTGAAGGAGACCTTTAACAAGAGCCATGTCGACAATGTGAGTATCGCCACGAACGAGGACTTCGTGAAGTCGTTGATGATGCTGTTTAAACAGCGGAGCGTTTAAAAAGTAAAAAATTAAAAAAGTAAAAAGGTAAAATAGTAAAATGAATATTGGTTTGAGATATAAGGTTTTGGGAGTGGTAAAAAAGGTTTTACCTTTTTACCTTCTTACCTTTTTACCTTTATCTTTGTCCGCGCAGGTATCTGTGGAGGCGGAGATCGACTCCATTCAGATTTTTGTGGGTCAGCAGGTGCATGTCACGCTGACGGCCACTGCCAAGGAAAATGCGAAGGTGGAGTTCCCGCAGTTCAAGCCAACAGAGTATATCACGCCTGGCGTGGAAGTGCTTGCCAGCAAGGAGCAGGAACAGAAGGAGCAGGATAATGGCTTCGTGTCGCGGTCGGTGGTCTATACCATGACCTCCTTCGATGACACCTTGTATTATCTGCCTCCGATGACTGTGAAGATCGACGGGAAGCCCTACCAGAGTAAGAGTCTGGCGCTGAAGGTACTGACCATCGATGTCGATACGACGAACGTGGAGCAGTTCTTCGGGCCGAAGGACGTGCAGGACAACCCCTTCCAGTGGAGTGACTGGAGTCTGTCGTTCTGGTTGAGTGTCCTGTTGCTCGCGCTGCTGGCACTCTGTTACTATTTGTATCTGCGGTATCACGACAATAAGCCCATCATCAAGCCCATCCGTATTGTGAAGCGTCTGCTGCCCCATCAGAAAGCGCTGCAGCAGATCGAACAGATCAAGGCCGAGAAGATGGTGACCTCGGAGAACTCGAAGGAATACTATACCCGACTGACGGATACCCTCCGCAAGTATATCGAGGAGCGCTACGGCTTCAACGCCATGGAGATGACCAGTAGTGAGATTATCGAGAAACTGACGGCCACACAGGACGAGAATGCACTCTCGGAGCTGCGCCACCTGTTCCTCACTGCCGATCTCGTGAAGTTCGCGAAGTACTCCACGCTGATCAACGAGAACGATATGAACCTGGTGAACGCTATTGAATTCATCAACCAGACAAAGCTGGAGAATGTGCCTGTGGAAGAGACAGTGAAGCCCCAACTGACCGAGGAAGACCAGCGTTCGCAAAAGGCACGCAGGGTCTTGAAGACGGTCATCACGGTGCTGTCGGTCATCTGTCTGCTGCTGTTTGGATATGTGGTTTATACATTGTATATGTTGTTAGGGTGATTAGGAAATATGGAATTTGCCAATAAAGAATATCTGTTGCTGCTCTTGCTGATCATACCTTATATTATCTGGTATGTGATGTACAGGAAGAAGACCGAGCCGACGATGCGCATGAGCGACACCTTCGCCTTCCGTTTTGCGCCAAAGAGCTGGAAGGTCGTCCTGATGCCGCTGTCGATGCTCTTGAGGGTGCTGGCCTTCGTGATGATCATCCTGGTACTGGCAAGGCCTCAGACGCAGAACTCATGGAAGAGTGAGACAGTGGAGGGCATCGACATCATGCTGGCTATGGACGTATCGACGAGTATGCTGGCAGAGGATCTGCGGCCCAACCGTATAGAGGCAGCCAAGCAGGTGGCCTCGGAGTTTATCATCGGACGTCCTGACGACAATATCGGTCTCTGTATCTTTGCTGGAGAGTCGTTCACCCAGTGTCCGATGACCACCGACCACAGTTCACTGCTCAACCTGCTGCAGAATGTACGTACGGACATTGCAGCCAGGGGACTGATAGAGGATGGAACAGCTATCGGTATGGGACTGGCCAACGCCGTGAGCCGTCTCAAGGATTCAAAGGCTAAGAGCAAGGTGGTCATCCTGTTGACTGACGGCAGTAACAACCGTGGCGACATCTCTCCGATGACGGCTGCTGAGATTGCCAAGAGTCTGGGAATACGTGTCTACACCATCGGCGTGGGTACCAACAAGGTGGCTCCTTACCCGATGCCTGTAGCAGGAGGAGTTCAGTATGTGAATATCCCCGTGGAGATCGACACGAAGACACTGAGCGATATTGCCAGTGTGACGGAGGGTGACTTCTATCGTGCCACGAACACGAAGGAGCTTCGGAATATCTACAAGGAGATTGACAAGCTGGAGAAGACGAAGTTGAACGTCAAAAAGTTCAGTAAGCGATACGAGGCCTTCCAGCCCTTTGCCATCGCTGCCGTGCTGGCACTGCTGCTTGAGATCCTGCTGCGTATCACCATCTTCCGCCGTATTCCATAATTCGTAAATCAGTAAATCGTAAATCAGTAAATCGTAAATAAAACAGTGTTTAGATTTGAAGACCCCATATATCTCTATCTGCTGGTGCTGATCCCTGTATTGGCGCTGGTCAGATTCATATCCTTCAGGAACCAGAAGAAGAAACTGCGCAAGTTCGGTGAACCTGCCTTGCTGCGGGAACTGATGCCCGATGTGTCGAGATTCCGTCCGTGGGTGAAGTTCTGGATTCTCGAGGGTGCCCTGGCGTTGTTGATCGTGATGCTCGCCCGACCGCAGATGGGTACGAAGATCAATCAGGAGAAGCGTGTCGGTATCGAGACCATCATTGCCATGGATATCAGTAACTCCATGCTGGCGGAGGATATTGTGCCCAGTCGTCTCAGCAGGAGCAAGATGATGGTGGAGAACCTGGTAGACCATTTCACCAACGACAAGATCGGACTGATCGTCTTTGCGGGCGATGCCTTCGTGCAGCTGCCTATCACGAGCGACTACGTGTCGGCCAAGATGTTCCTCTCGAGCATTGAGCCGTCGATGATAGCCACCCAGGGTACGGATATCGCCAGGGCCGTGGAGATGGCATCGCACAGCTTCACACAGGAAGAGAACATCGGTAAGGCCATCATCGTGATTACCGACGGTGAAGACCACGAGGGTGGGGCCCTGGAGGCTGCCAAGGCTGCCAAGGACAACGGCATGAGCGTGTATGTGCTGGGTGTCGGTTCCACGAAGGGTGCCCCAATCCCTGTTCCCGGGACGGGAGGCTACATGATGGACAATACCGGCAATACGGTGATGTCGGCCTTGAATGAGGAGATGTGTAAACAGATTGCTCAGGCTGGTGGCGGAGCCTATATCCATGTGGAGAACAACAGTGCTGCGCAGCAACAGTTGGATCATGAACTGGCTAAGCTGGCCAAGAAAGAAACATCGACGGCTGTCTACAGTGAGTTCGACGAGCAGTTCCAGGCCTTTGGCCTTCTGGCACTCCTCTTGTTGATCATTGAGATTTGTATCCTCGACCGTCGTAACCCGTTGCTGAAGAACATCTCCCTCTTCGGTAATAGGAAGAAGGCGGCTACAGCCCTGCTGCTTCTGGTGGCAGCAACGGCTACTGCACAGGTGACTGACCGCCAGTTTGTGCGTCAGGGCAACAAACTCTTCCATCGGGGCGACTATCCCAATGCCGAGGTATCGTACCGTAAGGCCATCGAGAAGAATCCCAAGAACCCGCAGGCAGCCTTCAACCTGGGCAATGCACTGATGGCCCAGAAGAAGGACTCGGCTGCCGTGGAACAGTTTGAGAACGCTACCCGTTTGGAGTCGAACCCGTTGCGCAAGGCCCAGTCGTACCATAACATGGGTGTCATCTGTCAGACTCATAAGATGTACGGTGAGGCCATCGAGGCCTATAAGAATGCCCTGCGACTGAACCCGAATGACGACGAGACGCGCTACAACCTCGTGCTCTGTAAGCATCAGAAACAGAAACAGGACAGGAACAAGCAGAACCAGCAGCAGAACAACAACGACGACAAGAAGAAAGACGACAAGAAAGACCAGCAGCAGTCTGATCAGAACAAGGATAAGCAGGATGACAAGCAGAAGGAACAGCCCAAGCCCCAGATGAGCAAGGAGAATGCTGAGCAGCTGCTGAACGCTGCCATCCAGAACGAGAAACAGACACAGGACAAGATGCAGAAAGCCCAACAACAGCCCCAGCGTCGGAATATCCTGAAGAACTGGTAAAAAAGTAAAAAGGTAAAAAAGTAAAATATTAAGAATAATGATGGTAAGAAATATAAACTTGAAGGTACAAAGGTGGGTAAAATGGTTTTTACCTTTTTACCTTTTTACCTTTTTACCTTTTAGTTTGCTGGCGCAGACGCTGACAGGCTCGGCACCATCACATGTGGCGGTGAATGAGCAGTTCCGGCTGACCTATACGGTCAATACGCAGGATGTCAGTGATTTCAGGGCTGGCAATATCCCCAGTGAGCTCGAGGTGCTGATCGGACCCAACCGTTCTGTGCAGTCGAGCTATCAGATGATCAATGGTCATACGAGCTCCTCATCGTCCATCACCTATACCTATATCGTTGCAGCCACGAAGAACGGTACCTTCACCATTCCGCCTGCTCATGTGGTGGTCAACGGAAAGAGCATTGCCTCAAACTCACTGACCATCAAGGTGAGTGGCAGCGCTCAGGGGAATAGTGGTTCGCGTAACCGTCAGAATGATGCCGATGGAACGGAATTGCGCGATGCAGGCAGTCAGATATCTGGCTCCGACCTCTTCATCAAGGTGAGTGCCAGCAAGAAGCGCGTCCATGAGCAGGAGCCTATCCTGCTGACATACAAGGTCTATACGCTGGTGTCGCTGACACAGTTGCGGGGTGACATGCCCGACCTGAAGAGCTTCTATACCCAGGAAGTGGAGCTGCCCCAGCAGAAGAGCTTCTCAATCGAGACTGTCAACGGACGACCCTATCGCACCTGTACGTGGAGCCAGTATGTCATGTTCCCACAGATGACGGGAAAGCTGGAGATTCCCAGTATCACATTCGAGGGAATCGTGGTGCAGCAGAACCGTAACATCGATCCCTTCGAGGCCTTCTTCAATGGTGGATCAGGCTATGTCGAGGTGAAGAAGAAGATCGTGGCACCGGGCATTGAGATACAGGTCGACCCTCTGCCTGAGCGTCCGGCAAACTTCTCAGGAGGTGTGGGCTCGTTTAATATCTCTGCCCAGCTCGACAAGACCGAGGCAAAGGCCAACGACCCTGTCTCCATGCGTGTCATCGTGAGTGGTACGGGTAACCTGAAACTGATCAAACAGCCTGTCGTGAAATTCCCTAGTGACTTCGACCAGTATGACGCAAAAATCACTGACAAGACGAAGCTCACGGCCAATGGGCTGGAAGGATCGAAGGTCTATGACATCCTCGTGGTGCCCCGTCATCAGGGAAAGTACGAGATTCCACCCGTGGAGTTCACCTATTTCGACACATCGTCCAATTCGTATAAGACCGTTAAGAGTGAGGCTTTCACACTCGATGTGGCAAAAGGCTCGGGTTCCGGTGTCGTCAGCGACTTCTCTGAGCAGCAGGGACTGCAGGAACTCAACAAGGATATCCGTCATATCAAGACTGGTGCGTTGTCGCAGCAGGGCATCGACAGTTTCTTCTTCGGTTCTACGGCCTACTGGATCTGGCTCGTTGTCCTGGTGCTGATATTCGTCTCTCTCTTCGTCGTCTTCCGGAAGCGGGCTGTCGAACATGCCGATGTGACGAAGATGCGCGGTAAGAAGGCCAACAAGGTGGCCACCAAGCGACTGAAGAAAGCTGCCCGTCTGATGGCCGACAACAAACCGGGCGAGTTCTTCGATGAGGTGTTGCGGGCACTTTGGGGCTATGTCGGTGACAAGCTTAGTATCCCCGTGGAGCAGCTCTCACACGATAATATCAGCTCACGACTATCAGAACGGAATGTCGATGAGACCACTGTTGCACAGTTCATGGAAGCTCTTGACGAGTGTGAGTTCGAGCGTTATGCACCAGGTGATCCCAAGGGTAATATGAATAAGGTATATGAGAAGGCTATGACAGCCATTGAGAAGATTGAGGGAACGATGAAGAAACAACGCGGAGCCAGAACGACCGCCGTCGTCATCCTGATGCTCCTATGCCCCTTGGGGATGCAGGCCGTTACGAAGGCTGAGGCCGACAGTGCCTATGTCAACGCAAATTACCAGCAGGCCATCAAGGATTATGAAACATTGCTGAAGAAAGGCCCATCGGCCGATCTTTACTATAATCTCGGCAACGCCTATTATCGTACGGAAAACATCACGATGGCGGTGCTCAACTATGAGCGGGCCCTTCTGCTCTCGCCTGGTGACAGGGATATCCGTTTCAATCTGCAGCTGGCACGTTCCAAGACCATCGACAAGATTGTCCCAGAGTCGGAGATGTTCTTTGTCACCTGGTATCATTCGCTGATCAACCTGATGAGTGTCGACGGCTGGGCGAGGGCAGCCCTCATCTCGCTGGCACTGGTCATCATCCTGTCGCTGGTCTATCTGTTCTCCGACCGTATCTGGTTGCGTAAGATCGGTTTCTTTGGAGGACTCATCTTGTTGGTACTGTTCCTGTTGAGCAATGTCTTCGCCAGTCAGCAGAAGGAGGCGCTGATACATCGTTCGGGAGCGATCGTCATCAAGCCTTCTGTCGTCGTCAAGAGCACACCGGCCAAGAATGGCACTGACCTCTTTATCCTGCATGAGGGAACGAAGGTGACCATTACCGACGGTTCGATGAAGGACTGGAAGGAGATCCGTATTGCCGATGGTAAGGAGGGCTGGGTGGAAAAGAGTCAAATCGAAATGATATAGTTATGTTAGCTGATCTGATTCTTCTGGCTGAAAATACAGGCTCGGTGTTAGAGTCGTTCGACAAACAGTGTCTGCTGGCTGTCAATGGCAGTGATTCACTCTTTCTCGACAGGATGGCACATACGCTGACGACAGCACTGACGTGGCTGCCGCTCTATCTCAGTCTGTTCTACATCGTCCTGAAGAACAACGACAGTGTCCGCAAGATCCTCTATATCGTGGCAGCGGCTGCCATGTGTGTACTGTTGGCCGGAACGGTCGACGACGTGATTGTCAAGCCCACAGTAGCCCGTTGGCGTCCTACCCATGACCCGGAGATCGGGATGCTGGTCGATATTGTCGACGGCTATCGGGGAGGTCGCTATGGCTTCTTCTCTGCCCATGCAGCCAACACGTTCAGCCTTGCCGTTCTTTTCTGTTGGATGATCCGCAGCAGAATACTCTCCATAGCACTCGTCATCTGGTCGTTCACAAACTGTTGGACTCGCTTGTATCTGGGTGTCCATTTTCCTGGTGATATTCTGTGCGGTCTCACATGGGGCCTGATTGTAGGCACCTTGGTCTACTATGTTTATTACCGTTTCACTCGAGGTATGGTCTTTGGACGGCGATACATCTCAAAACAATACACATCCACCGGCTATCAGCGTAGCGACTGCGACATCCCTGTGGCAATCCTGGTGTTTACGCTGCTCTATGCCCTCATTAAAGCTTGTATAGTATGAATTCCGATCCACGGCATATCCGCATCAGCGACTATAACTACCCACTACCTGATGAACGCATCGCCAAGTTCCCGCTTCCACAGCGCGACCACTCCAAGCTCCTTATCTATCGCAAGGGTGAGGTAGGGGAGGATGTCTTCTATCATCTTCCCGACTATCTGCCTGCAGGCAGTCTGATGGTGTTCAACAATACGAAGGTCATCCAGGCCCGCATGCATTTCCGCAAAGAGTCTGGTGCGCTGATCGAGGTGTTCCTGCTCGAACCGGCTGAACCGTCCGACTATGAGCAGATGTTCCAGACTACAGGCCACTGTGCCTGGTATTGTCTCGTGGGAAACCTGAAGAAATGGAAGGAAGGGACGTTGACGAGATCATTGACTACAGACCATGGAACACTGACCATTAAGGCTACGCGGGGGCCTGTCCACGGGACCAGTCATCGCATCGACTTCGAGTGGGATGCACCCGTGAGTTTCGCGGAAGTGATCGATATAATGGGTGAGCTGCCCATTCCTCCCTATCTGAACCGTGAGACCCAGGAGAGCGACAAGACTACCTATCAGACCGTCTACTCTAAGATCAAAGGCAGTGTGGCGGCTCCTACTGCCGGACTGCATTTCACACCTGAAGTGCTTGCCAACCTTGATGCCCACGGTATAGAGCGCGAGGAACTGACGCTACACGTCGGTGCAGGCACTTTCAAACCCGTGAAGAGCGAAGAGATCGAAGGTCATGAGATGCATACCGAATACATCAGCGTGCGTCGTGACACCATCCGGAAACTCATTGCACACGACGCCTCGGCCATTGCCGTCGGAACGACGAGTGTACGCACCCTGGAGAGCCTCTACTACATGGGGTTGAAGGTGATACGGAATCCTGATCTGACTGAAGACCAGCTTCATGTGTCCCAATGGGAACCCTACGATCTCATGAATAATGAAAAACGAATAGTGAATAAAGAAGCTTTGCAGGCTTTGCTCGACTGGATGGAAAAACACGATCTCGAGGTTCTGCATTCCAGTACCCAGATTATCATCGCACCTGGCTACGACTATAAGATTGTCAAGATGCTCGTTACCAACTTCCATCAGCCGCAGTCTACGCTGTTGCTGCTTGTGAGTGCCTTTGTCAAGGGCGACTGGCATAAGATCTACGATTATGCCCTCGCTCACGATTTCCGATTCCTGAGTTACGGCGATTCCTCTCTACTCATACCATAGAAATATCATTTCGTGCATTTTTGAAGTTTTCTTGAAAAAAGTTGCTGAAAAATTTGCAGGAACCAAAAAATAGTCGTACCTTTGCACCCGCATTTGAGGAGATAACCCCTCGGTTTTAAGCGCAAGCAGTCCTTGGAAGGATGGGTGAGTGGCTGAAACCAGCAGTTTGCTAAACTGCCGTACGGGTTCCCGTACCGGGGGTTCGAATCCCCCTCCTTCCGCAGGGGTGCTCTAAAAATGCAGAGCGATCTTGACGCAGAGTGGTCGATTGACTTTCAGTCTATCTCCCTCGCGACTCGGCAATTCAAGCATGCTTGATTGCTCTCGCTGCTCGGTCGATTCATCTAATGGTTAGGATACAAGATTCTCAATCTTGGCATAGGGGTTCGATTCCCCTATCGACTACGAAAAAGCCCCTGTTTACAGGGGTTTTCTCGTTTTAACACGCAGACTTGCACGCAGTTTTCGATATCATCTCCCCCACTCCCCCTTTTTTCAGAAACGGCCAAAATCATTATAAATGTTCAATAGTTCTGTATGGTTTCCATTCAGAACTTTTAACGCTTGACACTATGGATAGCAGGAAAAGATTCAATTCCCTTTAATCCAGATCTGGATAATCCTGCGTGTTGAAGTGCGTGCAATTTAGATTCTGTTCTTGTCTTTCCACAAATGTTCTTTTATTGATACCCGGCATAAATAGATGATAACTGGAAGTTGTACGACCAGGCATACGCTTGCCTTCGTACACCTGCGTACACACGACACACTCACCCGCGCATTTTATTATTTATTTTTTTTATTTTTATATTTTTCCTCTGCTAATTAATTCTATCTTTTTGCGGAGTACTTGATAATCAGCAAGTTACGCGGATTTCCCGAATATCATAATATTTTTGCGGAGTTTGATTCGATTATCATAATATTTTTGCGGAGTACTTGATAATCAGCAAGTTACGCGGATTTCCCGAATATCATAATATTTTTGCGGAGTTTGGTTCGAATATCATAATATTTTTGCGGAGTACTTGATAATCAGCAAGTTACGCGGATTTCCCGAATATCATAATATTTTTGCGGAGTTTGGTTCGAATATCATAATATTTTTGCGGAGTACTTGATAATCAGTGAGTTACGGCATAATTTCGCAAAAAGTACAGTTTTTACCTAAAAACCGCTGGATTATCGTAATATTTTTGCGGAGTACTTGATAATCAGTGAGTTACGGCACAATTTCGCAAAAAGTACAGTTTTTACCTAAAAACCGCTGGATTATCGTAATATTTTTGCGGAGTACTTGATAATCAGTAAGTTACGGCACAATTTCGCAAAAAGTACAGTTTTTACCTAAAAACCGCTGGATTATCGTAATATTTTTGCGGAGTACTTGATAATCAGTAAGTTATAAAATACTCAACCCTGCGTCCAATATAACCTTCTTTAGTCTTGCAATCTCATTGTTTGAAGATTCCAACTGGCTTTTTAGCCTGTCATTTTCTATAGCCAGTTCTTCTAATCTTTGAAGGACATCAGACTGGTGCCGGTCTTTCATTTTCTCCTCATTGTCTGGATACGAATTATAGAAGTCCTTGAAGAAGTTGTAATTAAGAGCTTCTGAAATAGCGATCAATTTATCAGTGTCAAACGAAGTTTTTTTGAGTATTCGGTTTACATCGGATCTGCCGATCCCTATTCTGGTTGCAAAATCCATTTGGGACATTTTCAAGTCCCTTAATCTTCTTTCTATGTGAAGACCAAGTTCTGGCATTCCAATGGTATAGTTATCGTCTTCAAGATCAGGATCCTTTCCGAAAACGGCAAAGAAATTATGTTCCAACGCTAGGCAGATTTCAAAGAGCCTGTCTGTCTCCATTGAACTTTTTTTTAGCAACCTGCTTAGGTTTGTGGATGCCATATTCATATTCTTGGCTAAAAAAGCCTGTGGTCTGTCAATAGCCCTCAAATAATTTATGATCATGTTTCCGACATTAATTTTCGGAATAATAAGAACTTCTGATCCCATTTTTATACAAATAATGTTAAATATATCCTATTTTTAGATTACAACATTGGCATTTGCCAAATATTTGATTATATTTGCACTCGATTTGAAGATGCAATATAATGATTCTGTTGCAAAGGTAGTAATATTTTTCGAAATAACAATAATAAAACTTATAAAAATATGTCAGCAAAACTCTTTCAAATTAATGATGACACTCCGGTTGCAATGCTTACCGCCAGGCAATTAAGAGATTATCTTGGTCTGAGTCCGGAAGTACTTGACAAGATTAAGACTATTGATGAAAATGCCCAGCAGACCCCAAAGCGTTACGTGCACGGTGTTTCCGGCATCAAAGAACTATTCAACTGCTCATATCCTACAGCCCACAAGCTGAAAGAAACAATCTTGAAGCCTGCCATCAGTCAGCAAGGCAGGGTTATTGTTGTTGACGTGGATCTCGCCATGCAGCTTTTCAAAGAACACAAGGAAGTGAAAAGCATCAGGGGCATGGATAAGATATAATATAATAAGGTGTATGGCAAACGTTTCTGAAGAAAACAGCAACTTCTTGATGCGTATTTCGCATGAGATGGCAGGTGGCCTGCAACAACTAACGGGTCTAGCCTATGACTGTTTCGAGGTTATTTTAAGCAAGACCGAGAAAGAGTTCGACAAACTTCTGGAAAAGAAGAGAAACCACCAAATTAAAATTGGCAGGTATGAAATTATGTACAGGATGACCCACCAGTCTATTCCTATTACCGCATTTCGTCATCTTGAGGAAAAGAATGATGCAAGGATAATCAAGGCAATTCTCGAAGCCCAGAATCATTCTTTCGTCATAAGAGGCGTTCCAGACGGGAAAAACAATTTTGTTAGTACGACAATTATCTCAAAGATAAAGTACGATTCTAAGAATAAGACCTTTAAGGTATATTATAGTGATGATGTGTTTTATCATTATCTCAACACCAGAACTACGTTTAAATATAACAAGGAGATTACAGACTCATTTAAGTATAAATTTTCGAAGGGCCTGTACATACTTGCATGTAGTTGGGATACCCTCTCAGAAAGTTCTTTCAAGATGTCGGAGAGTATGATACGAAAATTTTTCAGTTATGATATAATTGAACAATACCAGTTTGAATACTTTGACATTTATGACGAAGAAGATCTTAATGTTGTAGATCAGAAAGGCACTGCATGGCAAATGATATACAAAACATTGAGAAATACTCTGGAAGAAATTAAAGATGCTTTTGTTGCCGGCAAGAGTCCTTTTTGGCTTGACCACAAAATTTATACTGAATATGTTCATGAGGGAAAGAAAGGCAAGCCAGTCGGCAAGCATACCGTCGAATTTACTATCATGCGTGAATATGTCGAGGATGCGGAGGTTACTGAGATAATAGTATCGCCAGAAGATACTGTCGATGATAAAAACAAGAAGCGCAACCAACAGCCTACTGTTATGGAAATACCGTTTCAGGACATTTCCGAAGAACAGGTTCAACTGATGGAGAAGATCAAAGAAGAAATAAGGATTATTCTTACCGCAGAAGGACTGCCATCAGACAGAGTGAGCAACTACCTGAAGAATATGATCCAGTCGATAAAAAGAAACATCGACCAGCGACCAGAACTTTCAGAGTGTGTATCTGCATGGATTCAGTACACCATGGAATGGGCTGGAAAATACAACAAGACTCCACAGGATCTTTCGTGGAAACTGCAAAGCAATTTAAAAATATATTGCATGTACGAGCCCGAGGGGCCGTCCTTTAATTTGGAGAAGCCCTTGAAGTGGCCACCACATTATAAGAATGTCTGGCTTGGATCTGTTGAAGATGAGATTAGTCACCTCCGGAGTATGCGCGATTTCGTTGAAAAGTTAAAGTCCGGAAGCGGTGTTTCAGAGGAGACTATGGAATCATATATACTTGGATTTGCAAAATCCTTGTATAACGCTAACGGACAGCCTAATTTGCACACTTCTGAGGATGCCATGACAAGTCATTTCGAGTGTTGGGTGAGAGTCCAGAATGAGATAAACAAGAACAAATATAATAACAACAATTATGGGAACAACAGAAATAACCAAGGGTCAGCCAACACTCAGCCTCATGCAGCTGCGGAAGCAGCAATTAGGAGGAGGCATGAGAGAGCTGCCGCAACCAACAATGAGCCTCCAAGTTTTTTTGAGTAGGTTCAACCCTGATTCACAGATGGTGTTATGCAAGAATCCCCAAAATTGCTGGTTTGGGAACTACCCGACCCTTGCAGACATAAACCGTTTGTTTGGTGACAATATATCCGAGGACTGGCTTACGGCACAGTTGGACAATCTGATGTCATACTGCGGCTGCAAGGAAAAACTCAATGAGTCACAACTTTATGAGTTGCCTGGATTAATAAGCAGCAGCTATTCTTACCTGCGTATTACTGAAATGATGTTGTTCTTCTGGTATTTCAAGTGTGGCAGATATGAAAGGTTCTATGGAGTCATGGATCCCTTGAAAATCATGACATCCCTTGAAACCTTTGTTTCTGTCACCAGAGCAGAGGCCTATGCTGCAAAGGAAAAGGAAATCGAGAGTGAATACAGAAAGTCCTACAAGGAATCTGCTATCACCGAAGAGGAATACTTAAAAAACAAGGGTATGGCAACAGCAGACAGTAAATTCGGGAAAATCGTCATCACCCCATCAGTAACGAAAAAACTTTCCTTTGAGCAGAAAAGACCAGACATCTTAGACTCTGCCCTGGCTTTGACAAACAACACCTACGGCTTTGCCGGTGACGTTTTGGCGAAGATGTGCGAGAGCTGGAAGGCAAAGTATGGCTGTTCACCGGAAGAGTATGTTATCAACAATAAGAATAAGAAGGGTTGAACATGGGACAGAATTATAAGGATAGGGGCAAAGGTAGGAGCCAGCAGCCCATCGATAATACATATGGACACCTCCAGCCGCAGGCCTTGGAGGTTGAGAAAGCCGTTCTTGGTGCAGAAATGATAGACCGCGATGCTTACGCTCTTATTGCAAATATCATCAGTAGTGATTCGTATTACGAACCTCGTCACAAAATGATACAGGAGGCCATCATTAGGCTTCAAGAAAAAGGAAAGCCTGTTGATGTGCTGACCGTCACGCAACAACTTGCAAGTATGGGGTGTATTGAAGAGGTCGGAGGCCCAGCATACATTGCAGAACTGAGTAGCAAGGTTGCGTCCTCAGCCAATATTGAATATCATGCCAAGATTATTGCGGAAAAGTATCTTTCGCGCCAGCTGATCGGTTTTGGAAGTGATATCCAGACGAAGGCATATGATGAGACAATTGATAGGAACGAATTGCTTGCAGAAGCATCAGACTTACTCTATGATATTTCATATAGGAATACGTCAAATGGCTATAAGACATTCAAGGAGAATATCTCCGATACTGCAGAAACAATAAGGGCTGCAGCAAGTTCCCCCGACGGCATTACCGGCGTTCCTTCATTTAGGACTATTGACGAAGTTAATCATGGCTGGCAGAAAAGCGACCTTGTGATTATTGCTGCCCGTCCTGCGATGGGAAAGACCTCATTTGCATTGTCCCTGGCCAGAATTATATCTTTGGAATATGGAAGACCCTGCGGCTTTTTCTCGCTTGAGATGAACAGAGTTCAACTCACCAAGCGTATTATTTCAAATGTGTGCAGCATCGACGGTTCCATTCTCGAAAGCGGGAAGCTCCAACAGAGAGATTGGGACAGGTTCTATGAAAAGGGCGGCGACCTTCCCAATGCCCCGCTTTTCATAGATGATACTCCACGCATCACAATAAATGAGTTGCGTAACAAAGCCAGGCGTATGGTTCGGGAGAACGGTGTCGAGATTATCTTTATTGACTACCTTCAGCTCATGAGCTACGACGGAAAGCGTTTCGGAACCAGACAAGAAGAAGTCAGTGCTATTTCAAGAGGACTGAAAGTCCTTGCCAAGGAACTTGATATTCCAATTATTGCACTATCACAGTTGAACCGTGGTGTTGAGAACCGTGATGGATTGGACGGTAAGCGTCCCCGTCTGTCAGACCTTAGAGAGTCTGGATCCATCGAGCAGGATGCAGATACGGTTCTATTTGTTCATCGTCCAGAATATTATCACATCTATCAAGATAATAGTGGTAATGATCTTACAGGTAAGGCCGAAATAATCTTTGCAAAGAATAGAAAGGGCCCTACGCCATCTCTTATAATGACCTTTGAGGGCAACTGCACCCGATTTGATGACGGTAAAACTATTAATAATTAATTATATGGGAAAAAAGGATTTGAAACAGATAACATCTGAATATATGAAAATTACTCTCCAGACTGTAATGACTGCAAGAATGGAGGGGAATACATGTCCTAAAATTATTGATAATGATTTAGCAGACATCAGGTTTGCATACGATTATGCCAGACATGTAGCAGAGCTGATGTGCCATGCTGACGAAGACCAGGAAACCGAATCATCAGTTTTTAAAAATGAGTATGATTGTCAAAATAAGAAAATTCAAGAAAACGACATTGAGATTCTGCTGTTAAGAAGACTCTTTACATCAAGATATATTATTGTTTCTTCGGGTGATGAGAAAATATCCGTGATAGAGATGGTTGATCGCTACTTTAAAGACAATAATCTAGAATGGATAAACGTCGGATGCGCTAATTTATATAACGCATTATATAAGGTAATTAAGAATAACGGTGATATAGATGAATATTTAAAAAATGAAGAGGATTTTCATTTAAAATATCAGTTTTATATTACCAATATCACCCAATATGGAATTCTGGTTGACAGCAAATTGAACTATATTGAAGAAGACTTAAAAAAACAAGTATATCATCTTTTGTTTGATTATCATCTATTCTTTATACAAAGGAAAATTAGGATAATGACGGAAATAATGAAAGATATAGATATATTAGATGACAAATCAACTAAAGAAGTGCTTGAAGTATTTATGAAACTAAAAGAAGAGGAATATATAGTAACTAAAAAATTAAGATCAATAAAGATATAAAGGAAGTGTTTATGGAAAAGGTTGATATTGATAAATTGAAGAAAGAGACTGCCGACTGGGCTGTCAAGTATATAAAGTCCGGGACAGGCTTTCCCTGGCTCCGTGACAAGTTCAATGCTCTTTGTGATGCCATGGGAGCTGAGAAGATCAATCCCGATGACATCAGCTTTGAACTGGATGACTTGACGGAAAACCTGCAGAAAGCACCTTGGGTAAGCGAAATCGCGGCAAAGCCTGCAGACAGTCGCACGGCAGAGGATATCAGCCGTGTCGTCGAGGATTTCGTCTGCCAGAACTGGCTGATGAAACCAGAAGAGGTTACCACAAAGAACGTGGCAGACATTCTGAAGGTAGCGGATCCTCTCAGCCTTCGTCACATTGTGGCGCAGAAGGTGGCCATTGACTGCATCCACGCCCTTGACAAGGCTCAATCGGAGAGGCTTGACAAGGAACTTGACGGCATAGTGAAGAATCCCAATATTGGACATTCCAGAGGACTTATATAATATTCATAAATTTTTAGTAATAATTTAAATCATTATCATTATGTTAAAGAATTATCCAACAACAAGTGTTCTCCTTCAGAGCCTAGCTATTGGCTTTGCTCTTGGAGCTTTTCTTACTTTCGGTCCAAAAATTATTGGCTTTGGAGCAGTAGCTTTAAGTATCGGTATCGGAGGCATACTCGGTTCCATTTTGTACGCTGTCTATCTGGATAGGCAAAAAGACAGTCATCAATATTATTAAACAAAATGAGATAACCAGCGAAGATTATTATGAACTGTAATAAGATCATTGTCTTCTCCAACATCAAAGGAGGTACAGGTAAGACGCAGTTATGTGCTACTGCAGCAACATTCCTATTGGAATGTGGAAATCCTGTCTATGTGATTGACGCAGATATCCAGCAGTCACTATCACGACATCACCAGCGTGACTTAGAGGCACACCCTAACGCTGACAAACTCTGGCCCGTCTATTTCTTGGACACGTCAGACATAGATCATGTTAAGGATATCATAGGGCAAGTAAAGAAATTCAACTGTATTGTCCTTATTGACTGCCCTGGCAATATCAACGACCCAGCCCTACAATATATCTACGAGGCAGCAGATGTGGCCGTTGTCCCCATGGAGTACAACTCAGACGTGGTGGATGCGACTGTCATGTTCGGCGAGGTTCTGAAAGAGAACTGCTTCCAGAGCAAGGAAAAGAGGATATTCTTTGTTCCGAACAAAGTGTCTTCGGTATATGAGAGACAGGGCGCAGTCAGGAAGGCCCGTGAAGATGCCTATGAGCTGCTGATCAGCAAGAGGCACCTGGGGTGGCTCACTCCTGAGATCAGGATGACCACCCACATGAACGGGTACTCCACTCTCGATTTCCTCGGCTACGAAAAACGGAAAGTAGTCCGGGATGCTTTTGCACCTATTGTAAAATTCTTAAAGATTGGATCATGAGCCAGAGAAAGAAAGTAAACAACCCTGCCAACAACTATAGCCTGAAGGATCAGTTCCTTCAGCAGACAGGCAGGCCAGTACCCGCACCGCAGGCTAGTGAGAATCGGGAGCCGCCTATGGAAAAGTCAGTCCCCCAGAAAAACGTGAGTAGCAAAAGGATCCAGTCTGAAAAGGAAGAGCCCAAATGCTACGAATGGGAACGGTGGACGATCATCCTCAGCAAGGACATGAAGCGGAAGATAATGGCCATCGCTGATAAGGAGAGGTTTTCCATCCGTGATATCATCGAGAAATTCCTTGGTGACGGAATCGACGCATACGAAGTCAAGCATGGCAAGGTCAAGACCAGACCTCGGAAGAAAAAAAGTGTTGATTCTCTATTATAGGTTCCTGTATTCATCCAGCGCCGAGCTTGCCGAGCCGCATGATGATGGAGGTCTGGCTCCTTCCCATCTTCCGTGAGATGTACTTGACATCCCTTCCCTCCTGATGCAGCGTGAGAAGGAACCGGTCTTCTGCTCGCGTCCATTTCTTGTTGGCATTAGGATGGAGGGCATAGCTCTCTTCCGTCACCTTCTCAGGATTCAGGAACTCATCGACAAAGACCGATGGATAGCGGTTGTCATACATGACTACAGTCCTTACCTTTGCCCTGGTGATGGCCACATAGAAAAGCCTACGTTCCTCGCCGTAGGGGAACTTGTCGCTTTTGGTGAGTACCACATCCAGTACAGGATCGTCACTGACCTGTGACGGGAACCCATAGACATCCCTGTTACACTGGAGGATGATCACATAGTCTGCCTCCAGACCCTTCGACTTATGGACTGTCAGGAACTCGATCTTCCTGCCTCCAATGACATAGAAGAACCTGCCGTTCTCCTTTACGCTCTGATACATGAAGGACAGGTAATAGTCATCGAAGGAGTATCTTCCAAGAAGGAAGATGGACTTGTCTGCAGGGATGGAACCCACAAGCTGCCCGATGACGTTGCAATAGTCATTCCTGTCATATCCCTGGAATACGAGTTCAGTCCTTGTCATGTCATTGAAGGGGTGGATGTTCTTGGTGATCTGCGCCCGGTTCCTCTGGATGAATCCCGAAGACAGTCCCACCAGCGGCTCACCGAACCTGTAGGTTGTCTCTATCTTGTTGATCTCAGTCGGCCCGAAGAACTCCGCGAAACTGTTGAACAATGCCATGTCACTGCCCGAGAAACGGTAGATGCTCTGCCAGTCGTCACCGACACAGTACAGCTTTGCCGGAGGATTGCCTTCCCTCAGTGCCAGGAGGAACTGGTACCTGTCAACACTGATATCCTGGAACTCATCGACGATGATATGGTCATACCCCACAGGATGATGCCTGCGGCACAGTTCCGTAGCCTTCAGGATGGCATCGGTAAAGTCTATCTGGCCCCGCTTTTGAAGTTCATCGACATAGCGGACATATACCGGCCTGAAGATGTTTCCGATGATGAACAGGCTCCGCTTGTCATCCGTCCTGTCCAGGATAGCGTCAAGGGACTTGCAGCTGGACTTCAACAGGGTTATGAAGGTAACGGCCAGACGTATGAAGGCCTTCTCCTGCTTGCTGCCTTCCGGGATGATCATGCCGTACAGTTCCTCGGCGGTCTTCTCCTGATACGGAATGCCGTGCTTGTCGAACATCCTCTTCAGGCTCTCCTTGATATCGGTATAGTAGAAGTCCGCGCTGGTCGTAGTGAGTAACGTAGTTCCAAATTTCTCATGCACAGCCTTCTTCCATGTGATGCCGTCCCCGTAACGCTGGTTTGCCTCTTCATAGGTGATGCCCCTGTCCTTGGCAAACCACACGGGAACTAGCCCATGCTCATCCACGCTGAAGTGTTCAAGATACACCCTTCTTGCCTTCCCATGGTCATCATAATAGATGGAGAAGTCAGGCTTGTACTGTGCATGGGTCTCATCGGCCACCTTCTGCTCATACTGTTCTTCATAGCGGAACCTGATGCCCAGGGATGAGAGCGCGAAACAGAGCTTCTGCTCCTGCTGGCTCCTGACATAGATGGGATTCCCGTCCATGTCGGGGAGCATGGCTTTCAGCCTGGTGACCTTCTGCGCCGCAAGATCCTGCCTGCGCTCGTTCTTCCGTTTCTCCCAGTCCTCTTCGTCTGCCTGGTAGTCGATGAAGTATTCCACGACACTTTCACGGAAGTCCTGATCCTTCAGCAATTCACGGTAGATGCTCACGAAAACGGCATCCGTATTCTCGCATATCGACGGCTTTTGCTTCGTAACCTGGCCTATCAAATCAAGGGCCAGCTTATGGAAAGTATAACCGCGCAGTCCGGGAATACCCATCCTGTCCGTCAGTTCTGCAGCAGCTTTGTTGGTGTAACTGATAAGAAGGATCCTCTCAGGTTCCACCTTCCTGATATCGGTGAGGTACTTCACCTTGCCGACGATGGAGGATGTCTTACCGCTGCCTGCGCTGCTGACCACGAGGCAGTTGTTTTCCTCGGAAACGATGGAGCGTCTCTGCTGGCCGTCCAGCGGATAAGTCAGGCAATGGTCAAAGAAATCCCTGTTCCGGTCGAGCCTGTCCTTTATGACCGCCTCATTGTGCCGTCTTACGAGGTCATGGATGGAGCCATAGTCCGATATCAGTTTCTCCAGCCTGTCTGACGGTGATATCTGGAAGGCTTCAAGCCTGCGTCTCAATGAATAGGCCTCATTGAAAACATCCGAAAAGCGTCCAGTGAATGTCTCTTCGTCAGAACCGGACACATAACGGTCATTGAACAGGCCTTCAAGGGCATCCTCGATGTCGGCGAACTTCCGGGCATTCTCCTGACTGGCACTGTCCCGTGCCATGTCATAGCTGCTGCGGACAGGAAGGGTCAGTGTCCGGGTTATCTCATCATCGAAGCCGTCCGACTCTGACTTGAGCCGGCTCCTCATCATCAGGAAGATGGCAACTCCCGCAATGACCAGGACTGCTGCTATGATGATATACAAGGTCATTCTTACTTCATGTCAGATAAAACCACAAAACCTCAAAATATCATATACATTGAAGACAGACCAGCCTATAAGCGAATGGAGAGGGTAGTATAACAAAGCCAGAATAGTTATACTGCAGATGATGTCATACAGGCTTACAGAGACAGACACTTTACCCAGATTGAGGGTGACGGCTGTTTCCCTGAGCGAATCATTGAACAGCAAGGATAGTATGAGTGCCATGATCCATGTTACGGCAATTGTGGGTACTATTGCCAAAAGGAAGTAGAGAAGGCATAACACAATATGGATGAGTGTACTCCAGAAGCCGTCTGCATCCCTGATAATTCCCATCGTGGCAGTCACAAGGTTTACTGCATATAGTATTACTGTGCAAATCTCAACACTTCTCGGAGCCTTGTTGATGGATTCTTCATCATTTCTATACTGCTGATTCATAATGTTGCCTATATTTTGTTGCAAAGGTACGAATATTCTTTCATATACTTGCTATTGTCAGCCGTTTTTCGTAAATTTGCACCCAAAATAAAGGGTATTTAACAAGATGTTAATTTTCGGGTATGGCAACAATTACTTATCGGCATTTCAATGATGACGGGTGGATTGATGAGGACGGCTACTCTTCTCCCACCCTGGCTTATATGCTTCTTGAAGAAAACGGGGTGACATTTGCATACAGACCCACGTTCAAGACCTATTGCCAAGCGATTGATATAGAGGATGGCGTGGAGGAAGTGGTAATTCCAGACGAAATAGAAATCAGTGGTGTAGGGAAATGTATAGTTAAAGAATGCTGGACCGCCATTCGCAGCACAGATAAGCTGCGAAAGATAAAGCAGCTGACTATTGGAAAGAACGTCTCAAAAATAGGGTTCTGGCAATATGATCAATTGGAGCGTCTGACTATTCCTGAAAGCCTGAGAAGCAGCATAGACACTTTTATCGAACAGTCTCCAGAACTTGTCAGTATCACCGTGAAAGGGGATGGAAAAGATGAGCATATTACTCCCGGAAAAATAAGGATGATAGAGGCAGACAATATAGTTAAGCGTCAAAAGGAAGAAAAGGAGAAAGAAAGAATACAAAAAGAGAAGGAACATGAGAGAAAATATAAGGATTTCAGTTCTTATCTGAAATATGAGCCGGAAAAGACTCCCTGGTATCAATTAATAATATGTGCCATTCCATACTTGATTGTAGCAATCCGATCTTTTTCAATAGTCGATGGCTTTTGGGATATCATCCCTTTGGGAGTTCTTCTTTTTGGTTTTCTTATTGGTTGGGGAATTGCGGTATTCCTTTCTCTTTATGCTAAATATATCAGCGAAGATAATATTCTTGTGTCTGTTTTCTGTCCCATAATTACAGTTCCATTAAGTTGGATAATACTCTTTATAGGCGTAAACATATTGACCCTATTCACATCATGTAGCCTTTTGGGGATAATGGATCCAAGATTTCTGTAATAGTCTTGCTATTGTCAGCCGTTTTTCGTAAATTTGCAACCAAATTTGAATCACAATGGAAGAAAACAAGCAAATAGACGGAGCAGAGTATATCAGCCTCGATGAGATCAGGCACCTGAAGCTGCCCTATTTTGAAGGACTGGCCGCAGGCTTCCCTTCACCGGCAGGAGACTATACGCACGAGAAGCTCGACCTGAACGAGAAGTTCGTGCATCACGAAGAGGCAT